>Ga0299912_10003509_pt1 | contig 12790 bp, 9 predicted proteins | sample RVTome_2_FD_207667 | JGI IMG/M metagenome (GOLD analysis project Ga0299912, IMG submission 207667) | Soil microbial communities from uranium-contaminated site in the Upper Colorado River Basin, Wyoming, United States - RVT95D214 (version 2) ...
CAAAGCACCCAGGATTTTGCCTGCCATGCGGGGCAAGCCCATTTGTTCGAAGTAAAGACCGATATCTTCGATAAAATGAATTTCTTCAATTGGTAAGTGTTCATCCATAAGTTAGTTTCCTGATTTAAGTGGATAAAAGAGGTTTTCGAAACTCAATGCAATACATGAAACCGTTCCAGATATTATCCAGCTTCAGATCCAGCATGGTAGCTGGAACAAGATCAACCGGTGCGATGACTTTCTCCCGCTGACCTTTAAAGGCCCTTTTGAAACCGGGAAGGAACTTTTCATACCATTGAGCCCCAGATTCATTCTCATCGCAGATGATGATCTTGGTGCCGGGTATTGCCACGCGGATCATCTCATCAATAGCCTTCTGCTGGTTGCTAAAGAAGTTAATCCCGCCGATATGAAAAACTGAATCAAAACTGCCATCCTTGAAAGGTAGCTCTTCGCCATTTGCAAGGAATAGATCCACTGACCAACCTTTACGCCGGATCAACGAGTTACAGCGTTTCAACTGACCGGTGGAGATATCCAACCCAAAAACTTCACCTACATCTGGGGAGCTGAGCAGGAAAGGTAGGTTCACACCCGGACCGATAGAGACTTCCAATACTTTTCCACCATTTGGCTCAAGTCGGGATAGGAGCTCCTGACGGGCACGTGAATCGGTGGTGCCAAGGAATAAAAAACCGATTTTAGAGAAGGCTGAATAAATCCATGAAAACCAGTCATACATACGGGCAAAGGGTCTGTTGAGCCCAATAAGGTCTTCTTCCTTTATGAAATGTGGGATAGCATGCTGAATGGGGTAGATTTTCTGACAGGTGGAGCAGGTCAAATTACCCGTTTCGACAATTCCATTTCCATGGGATATCTCAAGGGTTAATTCCCCTTGACAGGTTGGGCATAAAAGCAGATTGAGTGTTGCAGGTTTCATATTGTTATTTACTGGCAATTAGCGTGGAAGTATACAACTTTTCCAACGTTTTGTAAATACTAAACGCTATAGATATTTGATTAAAAGATGACTCAATATCATAACCTTCTGCTTCAATTGGTAGGGCATCCCATAATCATGGGTAATTTCCCCACCTTATATTTGGCGTATTTCCCCTAAATTGACGCTGAAATTATTTCATGATATCATGAACATTAATACAGGATGAATACAACGTAATTTTTTTAGAGAGAGAGACCCAGGAAGAATTTACTGTTAGAAATAAGCAATTTATAACTCCGATAGATTTATAAGTAGGGCGTTGATACATTGGATTAACTCTGCAGAAATTAACCTGCTGCAGAATGGTTCATCTGCCATTTCCAAAAGGAATAATTGATGTTGCATTCCGATGAAGGAGAAGTGCGATGAGAGTATTATTAATCGGGGTAGGGGGAGTGGGTGAAGCGATCGCCGTAGTGGCGCACAAGCGTCCCTGGCTTGAGAAGCTGGTGTTAGCGGATTACAACCTCAAGCGTGCCAGAAGCGTTCAAGAACGTATGGGTGACGTTGAAAAATACCCGATCGAACAAATCGATGCGCGTGATATCAGCCAAATCGTCCAGATTGCACGGAAACATGACATCAACTTGATCATGAATGCAGTCAGCAACTTCTATAATAATACAGTATTCGAGGCTGCCTATGAGGCCGGTTGTGATTATCTGGATATGGCCATGTCTGATTATGGGGCGAATATGGGCAGCTACCAATGGAATCAAGCTCAAAAATGGGAGCGCAAAGGTTTATTGGCGATCCTGGGAAATGGAATGGACCCAGGTGTGAGTGATATTTTTGCCAAGTATGCCTCCATGGAGCTATTTGATGAGATTGATGAGATAGGGATCCGTGACGGGGCTGCCCTGGAAGTTAGCGGATACGAGTTTGCTCCTTCTTTTTCGATTCAGGATGCTATTGAGGAATGCACCGACCCACCCCTGGTATGGGAGAAGGAAAGGGGTTGGTTCACGATCCCACCCTTCGAAATGATAGAGATTTTTAATTTTCCAGAGGGGATTGGTCCACTAGAAGTGGTGGATATTGAGCATGAAGAGGTGGTGCTTATCCCGCGTTACATTCCATGCAAGCGAGTGACCTTTAAATATGGACTGGGGGAGAAATTCATCAATGTCATCAAAGTTATCAAAATGCTCGGCCTACACCAGAAAGAACCCATAAACGTCAAAGGCGTGAAGGTCTCACCCATTGAAGTAGTAGCAGCCTGTCTACCAGACCCGGCTTCTCTGGGTGACAAGATGAATGGCAAAACCTGTGTGGGGACCTGGGTGACGGGGATAAAGAATGGTAAGCGACGCGAAGTCTACATTTACCAGGTTACGGATAACCAGGAAAGTATGAGAAATTACGGGTGCCAGGCAGTCTCTGTGCAGACTGCTACAGGACCAGTGATTGTGATGGAACTATTGGCTGAGGGCATCTGGAAGGGTAAGGGTGTATTCGGACCTGAAGCGTTTGACCCTCGACCGTTCATGAAACGGATGCCGGAATATAACTTCCAGTACAAAATACTAGAAACAGAAGCCCAATAAACAAATTTTATGGGACCCTAAATTTCTTAGTTTAACCATTCAATACAAACTGAAAGGAGTAGAAGGAAATGTATAAAAAATCCATGTGGTTCACGATATTAACGATTTTGGTCTTGGTTGGGTTATTATCCTCTGGGTGCGCGAAAGAGACGGTCGCGCCCACGATAGAAGAGTCGGTCACGGTACCATCTGAAACGGAATCGGCTGAGATCGTACCGACCGAGGAGACTGCCCCCACCGAAGAAACGGAGAAGAGCCAGATTGTGGTTGTCATTGCAGAAGATCCGCCATCCTTTAATGCGACTGTAAATGCCTCCGGATTCGATGCACTCGTGATGGAGCTGGTCATGTTAGGGCTGGCTGACCTGGATGAGGAAGGAAATGCTTACCCAGAGCTAGCTGAAGAACTACCGACGGTGGAAAATGGAGGTGTCATCATCGATGAAGAAAATGGAACCATGGATGTGACATGGAAGCTCCGGCAGGATATTCAATGGTCTGATGGTGTTCCAGTTACTGCCGAGGACGTGGTCTTCACCTATGATGCAGTTGTTGATCCGGAATATGGGTTCTGGATCAATGGGATCGATTATGTGGATGGCGTGGAAAAAATTGATGACTACACAGCCGTGGTGCACTACAACGCCATCTATCCAGGATATCTGACCCAATTTGGGGGATATCTAATGGCTGTCTGGCCAGCACATTACTGCGATGCCGAGCAGGGATTCACCCAGTGGGACTGTGGTTTTCAACCCCTGAGCAATGGTCCATATCTACTTAAAGAATGGGTTCAGAATGACCATTTAACCTTTGAGCGTAATCCCAATTATTACGAGGCGGGGAAACCAGCAATCGATGAGATTGTGGTTAAGATCATACCGGATGAAGCTGTGCGCAAGCAAATGCTGATCAATGGGGATGCTGATCTGGATATGTGGACACCAGAGAATGTGATTGTTGAGCTGAAAGATTATTCTGATGTCGTCGAAGTCAGCTTGAGCCCAGTCGACCGTTGGGTAATGAGGATTTTCTTCAATCTGGCTGCTAAAGGGACGACAGATCCGGAAGCCACACCTCATCCTATTGTCTCAGATGTGCGCGTACGCAGAGCGATACGGATGGCTATTGATTCAGCAACAATATCGGAGGAATTCTTCCGTGGTTACGCCGATCTGGTCTGGACAGAGTTCTTCCGACCACCCTATAATGTATGTGATATCCCTCAACCGGTATACGATCCGGAAGCTGCTGCAGCCTTATTAGAGGAAGCCGGCTGGACTGACCAGGATGGGGATGGTGTGCGCGAATGCCATGGATGTACAACCGGCGCTGAAGAAGGTTATCCAATGGAAATGGAGTTCATCACCTATTCAGAGTATGGTGAAGCGCTCGATTTGACCCAGGAATTTATCGCTGAAAAGCTTGGAGAGATAGGCTTCAAACTAAGCATATCAAGAGTTGAGGGGACTGTACTCTGGGACACTTCAGAAAATGGTGGGATTGAACAATCGGGCAACTTTGATATTGACATCTGGGATGATGGGTATTCTGGCAATGATCCGACCGATTTCTTGTGGGGATACTATTATTCCGAAGCAGCCATACCTGATTACGGATATAACTATGGACGCTATATCAACCCTCAGGTCGACGAGCTGATCGATCAATCATACACTTTGGATGATGAGCTGCGTAAAGATATATTCTGCCAGATGGCAAAAATCCTGGATGAAGACTTACCGGAATTACTATTGTTCACCACAGTTGATGCCAATGCCCATTCCACACGCTTGCAAGGGGTGCGGTCGAATGCCAATGAAATCGTAACCTGGAATGTTGCTGATTGGACGCTTAAGTAGTTGTTGAAGTCGTCGGAATATAAAGGTAATTAGGACAGAGAAAAAGTGGGCCACTATGTAGTTAGAAGGCTGTTGCAGGCAATCCCGCTGATGATCATTGTCAGCATCGTCTTGTTTGCGTTAGTCAATCTAGCACCTGGTGGCCCACTGGCTGGAAGGGGGCAATCTAAACGTATGCGTCCTGAGCAGATAGCGATTCTAAAACGCCAATTTGGCCTGGACCAACCACTTTATAAACGATATATATTTTGGCTGGTAGGTAATGACTGGACAAAAATAGATACAGACGGGGATGGAATTAAGGAAAGCTATGGGCAGGGAAAGGGCATCCTGCGGGGCGATTTCGGGATGTCCTACCGCACCCGAAAGCCAGTCATGGATTCGATAAAAAACAGCTTTAAAAACACCGCATACTTAATGTCAGTGACCTTGGTGGTAGTAGCAATCATTGCCATACCAGTTGGGGTAATATCAGCGGTAAAGCAGTACTCAATTTTTGACATCATTGTCACCTCATTGTCTTTCATAGGTCAAGCAATACCTGAGTTTTGGTTGGGTTTGATCTTGATCCTGGTCTTTTACGTATGGCTAAAAAACCCTCTGACTGGTGATTCATTACTCCCACCTGGTGGTATGTATACCCAGGGTGCCGCCTTCTCAATCATAGACTGGACCAAGCATCTTATATTACCCGTCACAATGGGCGTAGTAGGCTGGGTTACCTGGTACTCGCGCTTCTTACGTTCTAGCATGCTGGATGTCATCCATCAAGACTATGTTCGCACGGCACGCGCAAAAGGATTAAGTCTGAACAAAGTGTATTACAAGCATGCACTACGCAACGCACTCCTGCCACTGGTGACAATATTTGCGTTGGATCTACCGTATATATTTTCGGGTTCTCTGTATGTGGAGATCCTGTTCTCCTGGCCAGGGATGGGCCGTTTGTATTACCAGGCTGCGATAGATCGCGATTATCCAATGCTGATGGCAATCCTGACGATTGGGACCCTTGCGGTCGTCTTTGCGAATTTATTGGCTGATATCGCATACGCAAAACTTGATCCCCGCATCCATTATGACTAACGTGCAGCCAATATTAGCTCGTGAAGAAACTATGCGAGGGTTGATCTGGAGACGCTTTCGCAGGCATCCAGGAGCAATTATGGGTTGTATTGTGCTGGGATGCATCATCCTGGCTGTATCATTGGCAGGCCTTTCACCGTACGATCCATATAAGTCTGATATGAGTGCTCGTTACCAACCACCATCCCTGGCTCACCCGATGGGAACAGACGCCTTGGGGCGAGACTTAATGACACGTGTCCTATATGGCGGGAGGGTCTCGCTGGCGGTGGGATTTTCGGTGATGGTCATCACATTGTTGATTGGCGTACCGGTGGGGGCGATGGCTGGTTACTTTGGAGGCAGGGTGGATAATGTCTTGATGCGAATCACGGATGCAGCCTTAGCTTTGCCATCCTTGTTGGTGTTGATCCTGTTGGGCGCAATCCTACGGGAAGTGGATGCACCTGCTTTAAAGCAAAACCCGGTGCTGACCATTGCTTTTGTTATCGGTATACTAGCATGGATGTTTACGGCTCGCCTGGTGCGAGCTTCCTATTTAACAATCCGGGAAATGGATTTTGTGGTGGCCACACGTGCCCTGGGTGGCTCGAATTTTCGCATTATTGCGTTGCACATCTTTCCCAATGCCATAGGACCGGTCATTGTTGAAGCAACTTTGGAAATAGCTTACGCTATTTTGGAAGAATCGGGGCTGAGCTACTTGGGGTTTGGCATCCAGCCCCCCACGCCATCCTGGGGTAACCTTCTCAGTAATGCGCAGGAGTACCTGGTGAAGTATCCCTGGCTGGCTATTTTCCCTGGTTTAATGATCTTCCTGTCCGTGATATCGATCAATTATATTGGCGATGGACTACGCGATGCTTTTGATCCACATAAAGTACTGACGAAAATGGGGGAGGTGTAATGGAAATCACACTGCGGGTATTATCCGATAATGAATGCAGCCGGATTCACGAAGAGACGCTGAAGATACTTTTAAAGACTGGTGTTCGTATTGATACAGCGCGTGGTCGCGCGTATCTTAAGGAGGCAGGTGCAGAAATTGATGAAGGAACACATATCGTTCGCATACCTCAAAAGCTGGTTGAGGAATGCCTCAAGCTGGCACCCAAAGATTTCAACCTGGGGGCACGTCGGTGGGATAAGTCAATACCCATGAACCGCGGTCAATGTGGCGTGATCCTGGATGGTGGGGCGATCTATACCTATGATGCCATTGCAGGAGTACGCCGACCAGCGACAAAGGATGATTGGTACCTGGCAACCCGCATCGGTGATTGCCTGGATGATATTGATGCGTACTGGAGTGTGATCGAAGGATGTTGGGGGCATTCACCTGGAGACACGGTTGCTTACTGGAAAGCCATATTCCAGAATTTCTCCAAGCACGTACAGGATGCGACCATGACTCCGGAACAGAGCCGTTGGATGTTGGAGGTGCTCCAGGTGGTGTTTGGCAGCCGGGAGGAGTTCAGGAAGACACTGCCCGTGTCTTTTATTCTCTGTCCGGCTTCTCCATTGATTATCGAAGCCGAATATACAGACGCATACCTGGAAACGCTGGACTGGGGTATCCCGGTGGCGGTCATGACCATGCCGCTCTTTGGCATCTCAAGTCCGGCCTCGTTGATTTCGGAACTCATACAGGCGAACTGTGAGACAATCGCCATGCTCTGTCTCATTCAGTCAGCGGCACCGGGTACGCCGTTCATTTACGCTGCTGCGCCTGGAATTGTGGATATGCGCTCAGGCAGGTATGGAAGTGGTGAGGTGGAGCATTCACTACTGGGTGCAGCCGTCACCCAGATTGCCAGGATGTACCAGCTCCCGGTTGAAGCGAGTGTGGGTGGGTCTGATCAGCACATCCCTTGTATCCAAGCGGGTTATGAGCGTGCGCTGAACTATACATTACCGATTATGAGCCGCCCAGATTTACTGGTGGCGCCTGGTTTGCTGGGAGGCTCAACAATTTTCAGCCCCGAACAATTAATCATCGATATGGAAGTCATCCGGCGATGCAAACGCCTATGCCAGGGAATTGGCAGCAGTGCGGAAAAATGGTTGGGGGAGGTGATTGCCAGCTTAGGTCCTGGAGGGAACTACCTGACACATCCCTCCACGCGAAAATCTGTGCGCTCCGGGGAAGTATATTACAGCACGCAAGGGCTGCATGGGGCTTATGACCAATGGATGAATGCAGGCTCGCCGGACTTGCTGTATGAGATCCGCCAGAATATAAAAGAACTACTATCTTCAAAACAACCCCTACCCTTACCAGAATCTACAGAGCGAGAGTTGGAATTGCTTGAAAAGCGGGCAAGAGCGAGTGAATAGAAGCAAGGAAAACCGGATAAGTCTAAATTTATCACAGTAACAACAACAGTATTTTTACTTTATTTTGAGACAATAAACCATTTTGCGGAGAACAACCGAATGTCGACCCAATACCCACCCTTAGAACCGTTAAGAACTACATACCGTCTACGTTTTCTCACCGATAAACAATTGGACGACTTGCAAAGCGCGACGTTGGAGATCATGGAAAAAACCGGGGTCCGGTTTCCATCGAAAAAAGCTCTAAACATCTTTGCAGAGCATGGAGCTCAAGTCGATTGGGAATCCCAAATTGTGAAGCTAAAACCAGATACGGTGTTTCAAGCATTAGCGACCATACCAAGATTTTTCTTGATGGGTGCACGGAATCCTGCATATGACCTTCAGTTAGAGGAAGGTGTGACGTATTTCACCACAGATGGCTGTGGTGTGGAAACAATTGACTTCGATACACGGGAGCGTCGTCCATCGCGAAAATCAGATGTAGGAATGATGGCGAGAATATCCGACTATCTGCCTTCGATTGGTTTTATCTGGCCTATGGTCAGTGCTCAAGACCATGGTGAAACTGCTCCACTGCATGAGATTGAGGTAGCCTGGAACAATTCGGTCAAGCATGTACAAAGCGAAACTGTGATGGGTGAAATACCGTGCCGATATGCGGTTGAGATGTCGACTGTGATAGCGGAGAGCCGGGAAGAGTTGCGCCGTAGACCACCATTTTCGCTGGTGGTATGCACCATTGCACCCCTGATGCAGGATACAGCCGGTATCGAAGGAGCATTAGTCCTGGCGGAGGCTGGATTACCCGTGGGGTTCTTGGCCATGCCAACCCTGGGTACAACTGCTCCAGCAACCTTAGCAGGAGCGTTTGCAATGGGTGATGCAGAGATCATCAGTGCAGCGGTGTTAATGCAGCTTCACATGCCAGGTGCACCTGTTTTTCACTCGCTGATGCAAGCCTGGGCAGATCCACGGACGGGAGGATATGTGAGCTATTCGCTGGACAGCCGGACGCGTTATGCACCGGTGGAAATGGCACATCATTGGGGAATGGCTTCATTGGGAGCCTGTTACGGGACAGATTCACATGAAGCAGGGACCTGGCAGGGTGCTGCAGAGGTCGCGCTTGACCCATACATGGCAGGCCTGGCAGGCGCAGATATTGTTACGGGTATGGGGCTTTCAGAGACTTATACACTGCTTTACCCGGAGCAGATCATCATGGATAATGACCTATACCAACGGGCGCGTTACCAGCTGATGAATTTAGACGTGAATGAAGAAACCCTGGCTCTAGATACCGTGCATGCCGTTGGACCAGGCGGTCATTACCTGGGGCAGAGGCATACCCGCAACCATATCCGTGAATCGTTGGTGCGTGGCATCACCCACCAGATTGGGGAGGATGGTAAATATCGCGACCCACGTGAGGTGGCAATCGAAAAGGTTGATTGGATCCGCAAGAATCACTTTCCTGAACCACTGGAAGATAAAAAGCAAGCTGAGCTTAGACGCATCTTGGCAGCAGCGGATAAAGAGCTCTTCAAGGGATAAATGTCATGATAAGTGAAACCCCAGCCCTACAACCGATCATTCCGGCATATCATGTACGCATCCTCGAGGATGAGCAGCTTGACCAGCTTCAATCTGCCACGCTGGAGATATTGGAGCAGGTGGGAATCCATTGCCCATCGGAAAAGGCACTCCATATCTATGCAGAACATGGGGGAATAGTTGATTTCTCCCGTCAGGTGGTGAAGCTACCCCATCAAATTGTCGTGAAAGCCATGTCACATGCCCCACGGTTTTTTACCATGGGGGCACGACAGCCTTCATTTGATTTGAATTTGGATGGGAAGGCACTGTATTGCGCCACCGATGGGTGCGGAGTGGAGACAATCGATATCCTCAGCCGCCAAAGGAGGCCATCGAATAAAGATGATGTGGCAATTATGGCACGGGTGTCAGATTATCTAAGTGCACTCAGTTTTTATTGGCCGATTGTCAGTGCTCAGGATTTTCCGGAGACCGCCCCATTACATGAGCTAGATGCGTCCTTTAATAATACTGTTAAACACATCCAATCCGAGACAATCATGGGTGAATGGACAGCGCATTATGCCATCGAGATGGCGGATGTAGTGGCTGGCAATGAGCAGGTGAGACGCCAACGCCCACCGCTATCGCTGCTCGTATGCAGTATCGCCCCCCTGGCACAAGACCGGGATGGTCTGGAATCAGCGTTATTATTTGCAGGGGCGGGATTACCGGTAGGATTTATGTCCATGGTCAACATCGCTTCTACAGCTCCGGCAACGATCGCTGGCACTCTGGTGACCGGAGATGCTGAAATTGTCTCAGCGTTGGTTCTAATGCAAATGGCTTACCCAGGCGCTCCAGTCTTTCACTCCTTGCTGCCGGGTAGCATGCATCCACACACTGGTGCCTATCTGAGTTCTACACTAGAGGGTTCCCAGCTCTACCCGATAGGGGTTGAGATGGCACATCGCTGGGGTGTTCCGACTCTGGCAGGAATCTTTGGAACCGATGCCCAAATCCCTGGATGGCAGTCAGCTGCTGAGGCAGAATCGTCACTTCTGCTATGTGCACTGGCAGGCGCGGAGACTGGCAGCGGTCTCGGACTAGTGGAATCTTGCACGTTATTGTATCCAGAGTCGATATTGCTGGACGCGGATGTATACCATCGAGTGCGCATCGAATCAAGCGGATTAGATACCAGCCCAGAAGCGATGGCGCTTGATGTGATCAAAGAAGTCGGTCCGCGTGGTCATTTTCTAGCGCACCGACATACGCGCGCAAACCTGCGTCGACGTCAATACTCAGACTTGACTTCTCAGCCACGCCAGGGAGGTGGTTATCGTGATCCGCTGGAAGTGGCGCGGGAAAAAGTAGAATGGATCCTGACGAACCACCACCCACAACCACTGGAGGAGGCTCAAAAAGAAGAGCTTACCAGGATCTTGAAAGTAGCTGATCGAGAAAAAGGACGTTGAACAGATCTGAATGGGTCAACGAATAATTATTGCTAACCGCTTAACGACTTGGAGGATTTATGCGATTAACTGCCCAAATTCTGACAGAAGATGAACAACATCGCATCCACAAGATGAGCTTACGCATCCTGGAGGAGGTGGGTATACGATTCCACGGTGACCGGGCACCGAAAATCTTACGGGAGAATGGCATAAAGATCAACTCGGAAGATAAAATTGCGAAGATTCATCCCGAATTTGTCGATCAAGCACTGAAAACAGCGCCAAAGTCATTCGTGTTAGGCGCGCGAAACCCTGCACATAACTTCTCCCTGCCTGCCCCTTTTACACGTTACGGCATCGACGGAACTGCTGCCTTCGTATTGGATTTTCAAACGGGTGAAAGACGCTATGGAACAAGCAAAGATATTGAGAATGCCTTACGCATCTTCCAGCACATGGATATGGGTGTAATGGCTTGGGCACCGACCTGTGCTGAGGATATACCAGCCAAGATTCGTACCCTGTATGAGTTCCTCAGCATGGCACGATATAGCTCAAAGCACGGAGAGCACGAGCTTCACCGGGTGGAGCAGGTCCCTTACCTGGAGGAAGGTTTGATTGCGATTATGGGTAGTGAGGAGGCATTACGGAGCAGTAATGCATACTCATTGATCTACTGTCCTGTTGCTCCCCTGACCCATGATGGGCAAATGCTGGATGCCTACCTTGAGCTGGGTGAGGTTGGGCTACCGGTGATGTCTATGCCCATGCCAGTGAACGGCACCACCGGACCCGCCAGCCTATTCTCGAATATCGCCCTGGCAAATGCGGAAATGCTTTCATCAATAGTGATTTTCCAATTAGCAAATCCCGGCAGACCAATCATCTTCGCAAGCTCGACGGCTACCATTGATTTCCGAAGTGGAGCCTACCTGGCTGGTGTGCCAGAGATGGCGCTTCAAACAGCCGCCTTAGCGGTTATGGGAAAATATTATGGTTTTCCAACCAGCGGAGCTGGGTTTACATCAGATGCCAAGCAAGCTGGACCTGAAGCAGTGATCGAAAAGCTCATTACGACGTTGCCTGCTGTCCTTGCGGGGGCAGATATCTTGGTAGGATTTGGAGAAATTGAGAGCGACCAATTACTAATCCTGGAGCAGATTGTGGTGGATAATGAAATCGCCCATTTATGCCAACGCCTGGCTGAGGGTGTGGATAGCTCTTCAGAAAAGGAGTTTTTCGAAGATATTGCCCATGTCGGACCGGGAGGACATTTTTTGGGAACCAAGAACACAAGGAAAGCAGCACGAAGCACTGAATTTTTAACCACTCAGCTGGTTGACCATCAGCCTTATGAAGCCTGGGTTAATCTGGGGAAACCATCCATGTATAAAAAAGCGCGAGAAGTGGTGGCAGGTATATTGGAGCAACCGCTCATCGATCCATTACCAGGCGAAGTCTGTGAAAAGTTAGAACAGATTCTACGCAAAGCAGAAAGAGAATTACCTGGATAAGAATATCACTCTATCCGTTCATGTGAGGAGAGTAAGCATGCAAACATTGGTGTGTGGCAAAACAAAGCAGGTCAAAATTGATACCGAGGGTGTTTTTACGATTATTGGGGAAAAAATCAACCCAACAGGGCGAAAAAAGCTGGCTGCAGCACTTCTTGAGGGCAATCTGGAATACATCAGTGAGCTGGCAACCAACCAGATCAATGCAGGGGCTGATTTATTGGATGTAAATGTGGGTGTCGCAGGTGCGGAGGAAGAGACGTTATTACCCAGGGTAGTTAAGATGTTGGCGGAGGCATTTGACATACCATTCTGCCTGGATTCACCCAATCCAAAAGCGCTGGCACAGGCACTGCCAATCACCCCGGGCAAACCACTGGTGAATTCTGTAAATGGCAAGCAGGAGTCACTCCAGGCAATACTGCCACTGGTGAGGGAG
>Ga0299912_10003510_pt1 | contig 12789 bp, 13 predicted proteins | sample RVTome_2_FD_207667 | JGI IMG/M metagenome (GOLD analysis project Ga0299912, IMG submission 207667) | Soil microbial communities from uranium-contaminated site in the Upper Colorado River Basin, Wyoming, United States - RVT95D214 (version 2) ...
CTGAATCTAGGAAACGGCCGTGCCATCTCCTGGGGCTGCGACCTATCCGAGGAATATGTTACTATTAACAGCGCATATACCACGTAATGCAGAAGAAAATCATTGTAGTTAAGATTGGCGGCAGCACCCTAGGAAATCACGACACCACCCTAGAAGATCTGGTGGAGCTTCACAAGCAGGGCAAATCGTTGGTGGTGGTTCATGGTGGCGCTAAAGTGACTTCCGAGTGGCTGGCCCGGCTGGGCATTCCCACCAGCTTTGTAAATGGGTTAAGAGTAACCGACGCCGAGACCCTGAAGGTGGTGGCTGCGGCCCTGGGCGGGCTGGTCAATAAGGAATTGGTGGTGGCTATTCAAGCTCTGGGCGGAAAGGCGGTAGGCCTGAGCGGTTGCGACGGGAACTTGCTCTGGGCAAGCGTCAAGAGCCCCGAGATGGGCTATGTCGGCGAGATTGTCGCCGTTGATCCCACTCCCTTGACACTCCTGCTAAAGGCCGGCTATATGCCCGTGGTCGCGCCCATAAGTTTCGGGCCGGTGGAAGGCAGGGTCACGCTGCTCAATGTCAACGGAGATACTGCGGCGGGGGAGATCGCTGCAGCCTTGGTTGCGGAAAAATTGATATTCCTGACCGATGTTGATGGTATTCATGATGGCCTGGGGCAGGTGGTCCCCAGGCTCAACCTGGCTGAGGCTAAGAATATGCTCGCGTCCGGCGTAGCTTCCGGCGGCATGATTCCCAAAATAGAAGCCAGCCTTAGAGCTTTGACTACTACGAAGGTCGTGCGTATCATCAATGGCAGAGTCGCCAGTGCCTTACGTGATGACATCACCGCAAAGGCTCGGCAAACTAAATCAGGAGGTACAACAATTGTCTCAGAATGATTGGCAAGAGTTAGAGAAGAAGCTATTCCTACAGACGATCAAGAGGGCTCCCGTGACCCTGGTTCGCGGCAAAGGCGCTCGAGTCTGGGATGACCAGGGCCGCGAATACCTCGACTTTACCGCTGGCTGGGCGACAAATAGCCTGGGGCATTGCCCTCCGGTGGTCGTCAAGGCGCTGACAAAGCAGGCTAGAACTTTGCTCCATACATCCAGCCAGTTTTATACCGTGCCCCAGTTAGAGCTGGCCCGGCTTCTAGTTGAGCATAGCTGTCTAAACAGGGTTTTCTTCTGTAACAGCGGCGCTGAAGCTAATGAAGGGGCAGTGAAGCTGGCTCGCAGGTATGGCAAGCTTCGTCTTAACGGCGCCTACGAGGTCATTACTGCCTATAACTCTTTTCATGGGCGGACCCTGGCCATGACCGCCGCCACAGGGCAAAGCAGATTTCAGGAACCTTACACACCCCTGCCAGTCGGTTTCATCAACGTGGAATATAACAATGTCGAGGCAATCAAGGGGGCCACCGGCGAGAAGACCTGCGCTGTACTACTGGAGCCAATTCAGGGAGAAGGCGGGGTGAACATACCTGACAATGACTATCTACAAAAGGTACAAAGCTGGTGTCGGGAGAAGGGCATCCTCTTGATTATGGATGAGGTGCAGACAGGGGCCGGTCGAACCGGGACGCTCTTCGCCTATGAACAGTATGGAGTCGAGCCGGACATAATGGCTCTGGCCAAGGGACTGGGCAGCGGCGTGCCCATTGGCGCCTTCTTAGCCAAAGAAAATGTCTCCGTTTTTTCCCCGGGCGAACACGGCTCTACCTTTGGTGGCAACCCGCTGGTTTGCGCCGCCGCTCATGCCGCCCTCAAGTACATGATTGACCACAACATACCGGCACAGGCTAAACGAGTCGGGAATTATTTTCTAACCAAACTGGAAGGCCTGAAGCAGCAATTTGATTTCATTACCGACGTGAGAGGTAGGGGTCTCCTGATAGCTTTGGAATTCAACCAGGAAATCGGCGACAAATTGTTACTGGCTTGCCTTAATAGAGGCCTACTGGTCAACAGACTGAAGCCCAATGCCTTGCGCTTTATGCCACCCCTAATCATCACCGAAAAGGAGGTGGACAAGGCGCTGGGCATTGTGAAGGAGGCACTAGGGGAAACAGGGAATGCAAAAGGCAAAAGTGAAAATGCAAAATGACACAGCAAAATTCAAAAATCGGTTTGGTAAAGCCTTTTTGCACTTTGAACTGTAATTTTGATTTTTCATCTTTAATTTTTGATATGCAAATTCCCCGGAAGGAGGTTCTGAAATGGCAGAAAAAGTAATATTGGCCTATAGCGGCGGCCTGGACACCTCCGTGGCCGTAAGATGGCTTGAGGAAAAATACGACCTGAAGGTCATCACTCTCACAGTAGACATCGGGAATGTCCCCGACCTCGAGGCTGCCAGACGAAAAGCTCTCAAAGTCGGAGCCATAAAAGCGCTGGTCGTCGACGCCAAAGAGACTTTTATCAAGTCGTACGTCTTTCCCGCCCTTCAAGCCGATGCCGTCTATGAAGGGCAATATCCTTTATCCACAGCCCTGGGACGTCCTCTCATCGTCCGACTTCTTGTGGAAACAGCAAAAAAAGAGAAAACGAGCTTGGTCGCTCACGGCTGCACCGGCAAGGGCAATGACCAGGTGAGGATTGATGTCGGCGTCGCCGCTTTAGCCCCCGAACTGAAGGTAATCGCCCCGGCCCGCGAATGGAAGAGGACCCGGGAGCAGACAATCAAATATGCCCAGGCCCACAATATCCCTATCCCCGTCACCAAGGCTAGCCCCTATTCCATCGACGAGAACCTGTGGGGCCGTGGCATTGAATGTGGTGTGCTCGAAGATACCTGGAACGAACCACCTGAGGACATCTTTCTGTGGACAAGGTCGCCGGACAAAACACCGGCCCGGCCTGCCTATCTGGAGATTGGCTTCGAAAAAGGGATACCGATAAGCCTTAACGGCCGGAAGGTAGAGCCTGTTGCGCTCGTCCAAAAGGTTCATGACCTGGCTGGCAGGCATGGCATAGGCCGGATTGACCACGTGGAAAACAGGTTGGTAGGCATAAAATCCAGGGAGATTTATGAGGCGCCGGCTGCCGTCGTCCTGTTGAAAGCTCACCTGGCACTGGAGGATTTGGTGCTGACCAAAGACCAGCTCCGCTTCAAGGCCAAAGTCGCCACTGAGTATGCCGACCTCGTCTACAACGGGTTGTGGTTTACAGGTATGCGTCAGGACTTAGCCGCCTATGTGGCAAGCACGCAAAGGTATGTCACCGGCACTACAAGGGTCAAGCTCTTCAAAGGCAACTGCCAGGTAGTGGGTAGAAAGTCGCCCTATTCCCTTTACGACTACAGTCTGGCTACTTACGACAAAGGGGATGTCTTCGACCATAGTGCCTCACCCGGCTTCATCCACATCTGGGGTTTACCTGTAAGGACCCAGGCCAAGGCGCAGCCCGAGCCACACGAATAGCGGCATTCCGGGGACATAGTACCTGGCTTGTAGTAGGCCCGACTATTATGGTGTCCCTGGAATTCGCTAGTCCAGACTAAAGAGAGGGTACTGGTCCGTCGTCAGCAAAAAAGCGTATGCGCCTACTCTCAGTCCCCATCTACTTACACCAACCACGAAGTCAAATAGACCTCTAGGATAGCGCCCGGTGAACAAGATGGCAAACCAGGCTATCACCACGCAGACAAAGGCTACAACCACCAACAAGGCCAGGATGAGGTAGTGTGGGAGAGCGAACAACCACTTCCCCAGTGGTAACCAGCGGTTAAGGTCTTTCGGGACGTCAGGATACGGGATCTCAATGTGGACCGACTGCTCTTCGTCAGTTGATGGGTACACATCTGTAAGCAGACCAATATAAGCGCCAACACGTGTGCTGAACTTAACCAATGCTATATTCCAATCAAACCACCACCTGGGGTATTTCTGCCGGAACAGAATCATGAGCAAGGTTGCTAGAAACAAGATGCCTCCCGCAGCCAATCGCCAGTCCCAGTCATGCATTTTGCCCCCACCAAAGCCTCCGCCGCTTACCAAAGCTAGAATAATAGCGATTGGAATCAGTGTGAAGATCCTGAAGAATGTGGTTAGCCGATTAAGGGGCCTGTCCGGGTAGTCGATTGCCAAGGTGACAGGATAGGCAGATGGGGTCGCCGACGTTTCTTTTGCCATTCCTTTGATACCTCCTTTATGTTTTGTCCTATAATCCCTTCATTTCACAATTTAAGCACGCTCCACAATCTGTTGCAAGTGCAGCATATGCCATTTGGAAACATAACACCTATCCTGCAGTAGGCTTAATGAGCACGTTGTCCCAGGAATTCTAAAGTAGGATACCTTGGACAGATAAGTGCCATGCTATAATGGCGCCGTGAGCAAATGACGTACGGGACAGCGCAGTGTCCTTCTTTTACGAGGCATGCACTAGCCTTGCGGACTTCAAATAACAAATGGCTGCTGTCGAAACCTATATCGGGCCACTGCGATTAATCGAATACGAGTAATAAGGAGGCACAACTATGCCAGAACTAGGTCTGGGCGTCCCTTTCTGGGTGATTGTTTTGATATGGTTAGCTAAGGTCGCGTTGCTGGTCTTCGTCTCTGCTCTTCTGGCGTGGCTGGGGGTCATGGCGTTGGATGCTCTTATCCGTCGGGTCTCTTATCGCGAACGTATAAGCGAGAGTCCGGTTGCCATCGGGTTGTTCATAGCCGGCTTCTTCATCCTGATTGGTCTTGTTATCCACGGCGCGATAACTGCGCTGACTGCAGTTACAGCTCCAGTAGTGTGGTACATCTTCGATTTCAGGACGTGGGGGATACTGGCTGCGAGCTTTGCGGTAAGCTTGCTTCTCGGTGTAGCTCTATTCTATATCGTGGACAAGCTAACGCCCGATATCCCGTTTGGCCGTATTAATGAAAGCCCGGTGGCTGCCGGGCTGCATGTTTTTGGTTATCTCGTCTTCTTCGGATTGATACTCCATGCGGCACTGACTGGACCGTTATGAAGAGAACCTGGGTTCTACTGGGTTTGGTAGTTATCTTATTGGCTGCGGTGGCGACTGCCGGTTACGCCTGGGCACTTCCATCCGAAGGTTTCTACACGAGGGGTGGCGACATCTTTGACGACTGGGAGATATGCAGGACCGCGGCCTTTGATGAAGACGGTTTCTATCAAGTAAGTGAGACAGGATTCCGTCCGGTTATAGCCTTCGAAAGCCTGGGGGAACAGGCCGACGTAGCCTATAGACTGGGTGAGCAGATTGCCAATCAGTATCCAGACCGGCTACAGAGGGCAGAGGCAGTATTCAGTTTTGTCCGTGACGGGGTGAGGTACACCTCTGACGTAGACTGGAGTGGAAACGAAGAGTTTGCCCGGAATGCCGACGAGCTGGCGACGTCCATCTTGGAGGATGGACTTGGGAACGGCGATTGCGAAGACGTAACGGTATTACTGGCGGTTATGTACAAAGCTGCCGGATTTCGCTCGGCTATATTGCTTCTCCCAGAGCACACCGCCGCGTTGGTCTACCTACCTGACTATAATGAGGCAACGGTTTTCTTCGAGCTGGAAGGGGAACCCGGATGGATCTGGGCAGAGGCCACCGGCAGAAACAACCCGCTGGGTTGGGCACCCGACCAGTATCTGGACATGGAAATACCTGCCTATGAGATTTTTGCCGAGACACCTGCCTACGAAATACCTGCCGACGGCGTAGCTCCAATAACACCCCCTCCTGCCCCAGCGATGGCGTTTGCCGGAACCGGCGAAGGAGCCGCCTCCCCACCATATTTCTTCTTCATCGTAATTGGTTTGTTATTCTTCCTGTCTTTGTTAAGACGCAGTCGAAGGCGTTGAGCCAAGCCTCGTGTAAATCGTCAGTGACCCGTATTCCCGGGAAATAATACCTGATTCATGGTAGGCCTGATTGGCATAATGATCTCGGAACTATCGGCAGGACTATCGCCACTGGACGACTATCGATTCTCTTCGGAACAGATGAACTGCAGCCCGCAGCGCGATAAAATCCGCGATGCCAATTGCCAGCGCAAGCACAAGGATTAGCAAAGGAGTGAACCACACAATTCCGGTGATCTGAATGCCAATAAGAGCAAACACGGGCAAGATGATGAGCAGAGCTGCGTTTTGTGCACCACGGGGGTCTTTTGCCCGTGAAGAGCCGGCAACCCCCAGCATGAAGCTCAGCAGCGCCACGGCAGGGGTAAGGAGGAACAAGGTGAGAAACCATCCAGTCGTGACCACGAATCCGCTGAGGTCTCCCCAGCCCAAGCCCGATACCGCCAGCAAGAAGACCCCTGCCGAGATCCAGGTCATCACTAGTGCCGGTATCGCTCCCGCCAGTGCCTTGCCTAACAGAAGCTCCCAGGTCCTGACCGGTGTTGCCAGGAGAGCTTCCAGACTGCCAGAGAGCTTCTCGTCAACAATGCTAAAAGTCGCCACGCTCATGGCGATCATGGTCGGGATGAGGAGCAAGAAAAAGTTGACTTGACTGAGCAGGAGCACAAGAAGCTGTTCGTCGCCTGGTAGCTGAGCCACCCCGGGTATTGCCTCAACCAGTTTTTGCAGGGCAGTCTGGAACACTTGAGTGGTCAGCATGCTCTCGCCGGCGAATCTGCGGGCCACCCAGATGTAAAGTATCGCCTGCCCCATAACTAAGAACGGAAGCAGCGTTATAACAAAGGCGCTGTTGAGGTCGGTAAACAGCAGTGCCCACTCTTTCAGCAGAATGTTCCGAATCCGCCTACGACTCATTTTGCTTCTCCTCCCGGATCAGTTTCAAGTAGACTTCTTCAAGCGGGTACTGCTTTTCCGAGACACCAATCACCCTGCCTCCTGCTTCCACAATTGCCTTCACCAGCTCAGGGCGGTTACGCTCCGGGTCGGTTAGTTCCAGGATAAGCTGACTTCCATCCTCGTGGACTTCCTGGACAAAAGGAAGCTTTCTTACTACTTGTGCTACCTGTGTGTCCGGTGCCTCCAGTTGAACCACCAGTTGGCGGCGGAAGAAGCGCCGTCGCAGTTGCTCCGGGGTATCCAGAGCCAGGAGCCTGGTATGAATCACAGCAATGCGGCTGCACAGCATTTCCGCCTCGTTGAGATTATGGGTAGAGAGAAAGACAGTGCGCCCTTCTTCACGCAGGGTGCGAATCAACCGGCGTACCTCTCCTGCTGCCTCGGGGTCCAATCCGGCGGTGGGCTCATCAAGAAACAGGACCTTTGGCTCGTGCGCTAGGGCTCGGGCCAGCGCCAGCCTTTGCTTCATTCCCTTTGAGAATGTGCCGACCTTACTATCGCGTCGCTCCCACAGTCCCATCAGCCTGAGGTATTTCTCTACCTGGGACCGCGCTTGAATGGACGGATAAAAACCGGCAAAATATTCCAGGTTACGCCTTGCGCTAAGCCGATCATACAAACCGGGCATCTGGGTGAGCATACCAATGACCTCATGGAGCTGCTCTACATCCCGGTCAGTTCTATGACCCGCAACCACGGCATAGCCTTTCGTGGGTGCGATCATTCCGGCTAACATCCGAATGGTGGTCGTCTTTCCTGCTCCATTGGGACCCAGAAAGCCTAACACCTCACCAGCTTCGACTGCAAAGGTCACGTCTTCGACCGCGGTGGTTTTCCCGAAGTCTCGAGAAAGACCAAAGGTCTCAATTACTGCCATGCTATCCTGCGCTTCGTGTTTGCTTCCTCGGAGTAGAATAACCGTTCACTCGCTCAACAAGGTAAGCATGAATCAGAGCAATTCATCATCAAAATACACCGCCGCATTCTACCACGCAGATACAGAGAATGCCACATTATGAATAATTGTTAACAAAGCAGATGCATTCTGGAGACATAATATCTGATCGGTATGGTGTCCCTGGAATTCGCCAAACGTCAACAGAATAGCCTTTTGTTGAAGATGATGGGCACAAGGCCCCTTACAAATTCATTATCGGCCCGGGAATGCCGGGAATGAACCCTGGCCAATCAGACCATCCAATGCCGGGAGGCCAGCCCAGGAAAACAAAAAGAGATGACAGCAAGACAAGTAGAGTGGCATAGACGGCAAACGTCGCCACAAGCTCCTTTCCCGTTTCCGGCCGGTTCTTCTTAAGCACAAGCTTCGTCGGAAGTGTTGCCACAGCAGAAACGAATTTCGGAATGCGGAACATGAACGGAGCACGAACCATATACTGTAAATAGGCTTCGTTGTCTTCTTTTCTCATCTCATTCTCCTCAGTCAGGGCGATGCAGATTATGACCAACGACGTTAATAGCCAGGGCAAACTTGCTCCGGGATTTGAGCCACCCATCGGGACCGGCTGTTGGGCGGCGAATAGCGTTACCCCGTAGCTCCATATAATAAAGCCCAGATACTGGGGATGCCGCGTATACCTGTATATCCAGAAATCAACGGTCTTTCTTTTTTGCGCTTTGCCGTAGAACCAGGTGATGGTCCCCAGAACGAATATGAAGAGGCCAACTCCTATGGCGATCCAGGCCAGGGCTTCCCTGATATCCACGCCCCCAAGCCAGAACGGGTACACCAAGGCCATATAGGGCAGGTAGCTGATATCTCCAAAGTTCATGAGGTTTACGCTGGGGTCCCAGAAGGGGATAAACAGAACTCTCAATATGCCCAGACCGGCCAGGAAAAACATGGAAGCAAAGAAATAACCAAAGGTGGGCAGGAAGAAGGCAAAGGAACCGAAGATAGATAGCTTTCTTTTGCCCGTCACAATACCGGCTACTATCAAGATGGCTATTACTGCCAGGCAGGCATAGCCAATAGGGCGGGCAACTGTCATAAACTCGGCCACTCGCTCCGGTTCCATAATGGGATGAATGTCAGGGAAGTATTTGGACAGCCAGGCGCCGAGTATGACTGGGAGCTGCAAGGTGGCGAAAGTCAGTGCCACAGTAAACACTACCGCCAGCAGAGATATACCTGCCAGAAGTCCAGTCCTCGAACGTGTAAGCTCCATTGCCTTCCTCCTGATAGAAGCTAATTCAGTTTAACGCCAGACTGTCTCTGGCACCTCTATCGCCACGGGCTCACTGGTAGCATCCACCGATGAAATCTCAAAAGCGTACGATGGGGCTAACTCGTCGAACCGATGACGGAGGTCGATCTTGACCCAGTCGTACGGAGGTATCATTATGTGCCATTCCATATGGACCTCCCAGTCCTCCGAGAAGAACAGGTAGTGAGATACCACTAACCACGATACTGGGCTAACCGTAGTGCCATTCCATTCTGTATCTTCTGTAATTCCAAGTTCAGGATGATTCACTGCCAGCCAGGAGACAAACCTGTCCAGCAACATTTCTGCATATTCCTGCCTGTCATCTTCGCCTTCTGCCACTTCGAAGCCAACAACTTCTTCGTCAGTCGCCGTGCCTCGAGTTCCGGTGATAGTTACCTCAATAATCTGTCCAATGCTTGCCGGTGCTGGTATGACGACTACCTCGGCCACTTCCCCTTCGAATATATCCTCGTAATAGATGACCACTTCCCCGCCGGGAGCCGTCGCTGATATATGTACGGGAAGCTCGCTTTCCTGTGCTTCATCAGTAATTGTCACCAGAAATACAAAACGCTGTCCGGGAATGGACAATTTGTAGACATCAACCCCGTCTATCTCTTGAGGCGTCTCAGGTATCACATTAATGTGAAACGCACTATTCCCATCCGGCTCCCCGTCGGCCGGCTCTCCGGATGCGGGTGGGAAAGCAGCTACGGCTACTAGTGCGACAATAACTGCAATACAGCCTCCCAGGATGGCCGCCAGTCTTTTGTTACTCATTTTGTCCTCCTTCTACAATGAAGATTATTGGTCCGATTTACCGGACTTTCTTCATTGTCTCCTTTATGACTACTAGAACGCGGGGGCGCCAAAAAGGTTGCATTAATGCGGGAAAACGCGCTGGTTTATGGTAGGTCCAAGCTGGTAGGGTTTTCGGGGGTTTGGTGCGGCGACCAGTTGGTTATGTCAGCTTCATGGTCAGAAACGCTGCTCCTAAATAGGCGGCAACGCTCACCACAAGCGACAGTGCCAGGCCCAACCGAGGTAAAAGGAAAATCACGCCAACAACATAAAGAACCCAGGCAGGCAACAGTATCAGCATGCTCTTGGCATAGGAAACAGCCGCACCTGTTCCGCCAGAAAGGTATATGGTAATCAGAGTTATCAGGGTAGTTGCAGGCAAGAAAGCAATGAAGACAGCAAGCTCACTTTTCCCCTTACTTCCAAAATAGGTTACAATCGAGACTACCAGTCCGCCGATCACAAAGTATAATGCCAGTAATTTGGGATCCACGGTCTTTTTCAAGCTTGAGGTTGATTATACCACATGGTCCGACAAACATGACGATAGATGTTGCCCGATTACAAAAGAGAGCGGCCGAATTTGTCAGTAGGGACTGACTGGTCACGAGCTAGAATATCCCTGACCTGCGCGGCGAAAGCCTCGCTATCATCACCTCCGGTGGCAATCTGAATCTGCTTTGCCGAGGATACGCCCAGTCCCAGTTCAGCGGCTCGTGCAATCTGCTCCTGCCCGAAGATAGGCCCGAGGCTCACTTCAGGTGTCGTCCCCAACAGACGGAGAATCGCTACCCCCACTGCATCCATGGCCACTCGGTCGGTGCCAGCCAGCATAACCTTGGCTTCCACTCTGGTGCCGCGGTCCGGCCCACCGCCAACAAAAGCCTCCACTCCATCCAGGACCACTAAGTCGGGCGAATAAGCGGTATTAATCTCAGCGATCATTTGCCGCTGGTATGGCGAGGAGTGGAGTTCCCTCATATAGGGATAGCCTGTCGAAGGGACAAGTCCTACCGAGTTCTTCAAAGAGAGCGTGAAATGGCCGCCATAAGCGTGTGTCTTGAGACAGCAGGTCTGGACGATTGATTCGGCCTCGAGATAAATCCGGGGGAAATGAAAACCCTGGCGCCAATGACTCTCCTTGGGCTCTACTTTGACCCAGCCCTCGGGACCCACCTCCTGCAGATTGATAATGTTGAAGCCCAGCTCTTGAGCCAGCTTGAAGATCCCTTTCTTCTCCATAACCGTCCGGGTGCTGTCTCCCGGGCCGCTTCGCTCAGCCAACGTGATTTGCTTCGCACCCTTCTGCTGAAGATACAAAATCAGAGACCGCAGCGTGTCGTTATGTGTTGACCCCGGCGCCGGGTCAGCCGTGTTGAAATTCGGCTTCAGAACCACATCTTTGCCGCGAAAGGAATTGACACCGAGAAGGTCTATTGCCTGCCTGACCCCTTTGCCTCGATCCTTGGTGCGTACCAATGCCACCCTTGTCATGTCGATTCTCTCTCTACTCAGCGTAGGTTGATTATAGCCGATGCGCGCCGGCCAAGGCGATAAGCTCGGCGGGTTAATCAAGAGTTGCCACCCGCATCGTTCACATTGCAGGAAACTGGAAACTGCTCAACATGTTGTGGGTTTGCTATACACGGTTGCCAGGGCTCCGCGACGCCCACCCGGTATTCTGCGGAAACAATGCCTGATTATAGACCTGGTTGTCATGATGTCCCTGGGATTAGCGCAGCGCTTACTTGCGCTTTTTAAGCGTAATCTTCATCCATATATCTATTAGCGCCATCTGGTAGTTGCCTTTGAATCCCGTTTGCTCGAGCATACCTTTAATTTCGGTGTGGTATTCTTCCCTGGTGAAACCATGTAGCGTAGAGACTCTGTGTCCGAGTCGCCCAATCAGGAACCCGTATTCTTCGTACAGTCTCTTTCCAGCAGCCTTGTCGCGGAAAACCTCGGGACACCCATCGTATATCCAGGCTTCGCCGCCATATTTGAGAACGCGATAACATTCGTCAAAGACCAGCTGCGGCGTCTTCCAGTGATGCGAAGCGCCCGTACTGACCACAAGGTCTATCGAATTATCCTTGAAAGGGAGTTTGGCCGCATTGCCAAACACAAATCGAGCATTATCAACGCCTTTGGCATGGCGTCTGGCAATCTTGACCATTTGCCTGCTGAGATCGATGCCATAGACCTGGAGGCCGGGTGACCTCTTGGCAATCTCTATTGACAAATGGCCTGGTCCCGAACCTAAATCAAGGATAGTCCCCTTTCCCATCTTTGCCACTATATCATTAGCTATCTTTGTTTCAGGTTTTCGCAGAACTTTTGCCACCGTCGCATTGTAGAATATAGCGCCAGGCGTTGGGATTGATTCAGGTTTCCTCAGCAAATCCTTGATAAATCTTGTTAGAGACATGACCATTCCTCATATTCCGGGGACGCAACACTTAATGCGCAGTAAGCCTACTTGGCATGGCGTACCCGTAATGTCTGTTAAGAGTGATCCTCGCACCATTCGATAACATCGGTTGACCAGACGGTGCTCACGGCTTTTTCCAGTACCGCCTGGCGTGGCTCCTGTATGTCCAGCAGCATTCGCAAGATGCGGTCGTCAAATTGATTCAGGAACGGGCACTGCTTACGCAGCGAGAGTATGGTAGTCCTGGCACCGCCGTAGACCAGATAGTCGAGCGACCGGGCGTGGGACTCGATATGCTCCCGCACATGACCGCAGACCCGGATAAGAAATTGCTCTATCTGCTTTTCCCTGTGTCTCGCAAACCGCGCCTGCGAGGAGCCGCCTTTCTTGTGACGGGCATGCACCAGGCCTGTTCCCGTCTTGCTATCTATGAGCTCCGTGCCCCGACAGACGCCAATGCTGTATGCTCCCAGACGGACCAGTACCAGGGCGATAAGGAAGTCCTGACTGAGAGAAGAACGCAACGGCCCGACATCATAGCCGTCGGTGATATATTCTTCCGCAATCGGGAATG
>Ga0299912_10003512_pt1 | contig 12788 bp, 8 predicted proteins | sample RVTome_2_FD_207667 | JGI IMG/M metagenome (GOLD analysis project Ga0299912, IMG submission 207667) | Soil microbial communities from uranium-contaminated site in the Upper Colorado River Basin, Wyoming, United States - RVT95D214 (version 2) ...
TTGGCCGACCTGAGAGGCGGCACGTTTTCCATCACCAACGTCGGGGTCATCGGAGGAGACTTTGCCACCCCGATCATCAACTATCCCGAAGTCGCGATCCTGGCGACGATGAAGATCGCCGACCGGGTGCGGGCCGAAAACGGCCAGGTCAAGGTGAAAAAAACACTCCCCCTCTGTCTGTCGTTCGACCACAGGATTATTGACGGCGCAGAAGCGGCCCGTTTTATGAAAGACTTGATCCGTCTTTTGGAAATTCCGGAGTCCCTGTCCCTTGGCCGGGTTGATCAGTAGATCTTGGACCTGCCGCTCTTCATGTCGATTTGGAGCTGAACCGTCTGATCGGCGCCGATCGTGACTTCAACCGTAAATTTTCTGGCGAAACCCGGGGCGATGAACAGGATGGAATGCTTTCCGCTGAGGAGCTTGACCGTAGGGAACGGGGGAATCCGGCCGATCAGCTTGCCGTCGATATAGACGTCGGCCTCTGGGTCGGCGCTGATCCGGAGATTTCCGTAAGAAATCTTGACGAGGGTATAGGTTTTTTCGAACGGGGCGTTCAGGTTCACCGCTTCCTGCACCGAAAAAAACCCGTTTTTATCGATGCGGAGGGCGTATTTACCGGCCCGGACCTCTTTCACGACCGGGCTGAGTCCGAGGTTATCTTTGCCCAAAGTGACCGTGGCCCCGGGGGGATCCGTCGTCACCGCAACTTTATAGGCTTCCGTTTTCAGCGTTCTCTGGATTTGATTCAATTGGCCGGGCCGCAACCGGACGTCCTCTTCGAGGGGGAGCCAGCCTCCGCTTTTTTCGATCCGGATCCGGCACGTGTCCTTCGTCCATTCGACGCTAATCGGCGCTTTTCCCTGTAAAGCCCCGTCGATCCAGACGCTCGCTCCGGCCGGGTCGGTCGTGATCTCCAGGGGGTAGGTCGCGGAGGCCTTGGGCTCCGCTTTCTGAGGTTCGGGGCGAACGGACGTGGTCGTTTCCGGAATCCTGATCGGTTGGACCGAAGTCGTTGTCGCCGCCGCGACTTCTTTGGACTCGGGCTTAAGCGCGGTCTCGAGAGAGGGCACCCGGGCTTTTGCTTTGAACACACCCAGGACGGCCAGGAGTCCGAAGAGGGCCGCGGCGCCGAGGACCACGGCTCCGGGGACGATGAATTTCTTGAATGGGGCCAATCCCGCTTCAGCATGCTTCGGGCCGGCCGCGGGGCGGGCGATCTTGGCCGAAGCCGTGATTTGCGTCGGAGGGATCGATTTCTCGATCCGATCGATTTCGGCGAAAATCTGGTCGAAGCTTTGAGACCGCTTGCTTTTATCTTTTTCCAGACTCTTGAGAATCAGCGTGTTGAGCTCGGCCGGAATCTGGGGATTGAGCGAGCGCGGCTCGGGCGGAAGATCCGTCGTTTGTTTCAGGGCGACGCCGACCGCGGTGTCTCCTTTGAAGGGCACGGTCCCGGTGAGAAGCTCAAAGAGGACGATGCCGAAAGAGTAGATGTCCGAGCGGGCGTCCACCGGCTCGCCCAGGGACTGTTCGGGCGACATGTACTCGGGGGTGCCGATCATCATCCCCGATTCGGTGAGGCCCTGGGTAAAGCTCGAGCGGGCGATGCCGAAATCCATGATCCGGACGACTCCCTCGCGGTCGATCATGATGTTGTGGGGCTTGAGGTCGCGGTGGGTGACGCCGCGGCGATGGGCTTCAGCCAATCCCTGGGCGATCTGTTTCGCTATTTCTAGGGCTTTTCTGATGCTGAGGTGTCCGACTCGTGTCAGCGTCGATTTCAAGTCTTCTCCGCTGACGTGTTCCATGGTGATGTAATAGACGCTGCCTTCCTTGGCCAGGTCGTACATTCGGCAGACGTTCTGATGGGAGATCTTGCGGGCGAGCTTGAGCTCGTTCCGGAACCGTTCAATGATCTTCTGGTCGGCCGAGATCTCGGGCCGCAAGATTTTGAGGGCGACTTTTTCCTGGATCTCCGTGTCGAGGGCCTTATAGACGAAGCCCATGCCGCCTTCGCCCAGCTCCTCGATGATTTGATACCGTCCCGCGAACAGGGCGCCCACGGCTGGCGCCGATTGCGGCGTATGGAGTGTCCGTGTTTGGGCGATCGTCACTTGGTCTGCGGTGGACGATGCCCGCGTCCCGCATTTATGGCAGAACTGGCTGCCTGGGGGGTTTTCGGTACCGCATCTCGAGCACTTCATCGGAGAGAAATTCGCTTTTCAGACCTCAAACACCGGCCATCATAGCAAGTCACCGGGCCTTAGTCAATTTCGGCACGGGCCGAGGTTTTTACTTGAGAGGGCCGGCCTCGGCGATTTTGGCGACGGCTTTTTCGATCCGGCGTTGCCGGGTTTCTTCTTTTTTCGCCTCCGTGATCCAGAGCACGTATTCCTTTTTATGGGAGGGAGCCAATTTCTCCCAGGAGGCCGCCGCGGACTTGTTTTTCGCCAGGGCCCGTTCAAGGTCCGGAGGCGCCTGAATCAGGCGCGGTTCGGAATCGGCCTCGATGACGATCCGGACCTTAGCCCCTTCCTTGATCTTGGCCGCGTCCCGGGTCGATCTGTTCACGACAAGAAAATGCGTCCCGTCTCCGTGGGGCATGAGCGAGCTGAGGAAACCGACGCCGTTGACCGTGCCTTTGACTTTGACCTGGCCTTTTTTGCCGAAGGCTTTTTCGACGTCAAAGGGGATGTCGGCATAAGTCCACGTCCCGCTGCCCTCGAACCGTTCGAGTTTCGACGTGAATTCTTTTTTGGGCATGGCCGTCTTTCCCCTATTCAGAGTTTGGCCACGCGGTCGAGCCTCTTCATGATTGAAAAAAGGAAGCCCGCCGAGAGGAGGCAGCAGACGACAAGGATGAGCCAAACCGTCCAAAGTGGGACTCTCATCCACAGGCTCCCGATAACGCCGACGAGAGAATTCCCGATGGCGGTCGCGGCGAACCAGCCGCCCTGCATGAATCCCTTATACTTGGGAGGCGCGACCCGCGAGACGAAGGAGATCCCGATCGGGCTGGTGAAGAGCTCGGCGATGGTGACCAGGAAATACGTCGAAATCAGCCAATAGACGGAGACAAGCGACTCGGGCGGGGCTACCTGGCCGCCGAGCGACTTCGGGCTGGGCAGGCCGAGCGAGCCGAAGACAAGAATCGTATAGGCCGCCGCCGTCAGAAGCATCCCGAAACCGATCTTTCGCGGCGCAGAGGGTTCTTTGCCTCGGCGGCTGAGATAACCGAAGAGACCGACGACAATCGGGGTCAGGGCGACGATGAAAAACGGATTGAAATGCTGGAATCTCTGGGGCTGGAAGGGATTGATCTCAGGGTAGCCTCGATAGCGAAGGAAAGCCAGGATACCGAAGACGACGAAGGCGATGCCGCCGATGCCCCTCGCTCCCGCGCTTGTCCCTTTCTTGAGCAGAAAGACGAGTCCCAGAACGGCCAAGAAAATCGGGAGGAGCCCGGTCAGGTCGAACCAGAGATTGGCCAGTTTGGCGACGCTCGGCACGGTGTAATCTCGGGCGAAATAGGTCATGGTGACGGCGCTCTGGTGGAAGGCCATCCAGAAAAAGATGACGACGGCAAAGACCAGGAGGAGGGCGATGAACCGCTCCCGCGTTTGCTGGGGCGTCAGCTCGATGAGTTGAGACTTCAGGGCTTCGGACTTGGATTTTTGTTTCTCGGTGAGGTCGGCGTGCTTGTAGTATCTCCGGAAGCCCCAGAAGACGAGCATCGAAATAACCAGGCTGATGCAGGCCACGCCGAAGCCGAAATGATAGGATTTGCTCAGGGCATTGATATAGCCCTCGGAAAATTGCCTGAGGGTTTCTAGAGTAACGCCGGAGTTCTGGCCTTGGGCGATGGACAGATAGGAGCTTGCGTCGGCAAGCGTCCCCTTGAGAAAGCTGTTGGCCAGGGCCGGGATACGGGCGTCGTAAGTCAGATTCGCGCCTTTAAGGATCCAATTGCTGACGGCTTCGGAGGCCGTGGGAGCGAACATGGCGCCGATGTTGATCCCCATATAGAAGAGATTGAAAGCCCGGTCGCGGAGAGCGCTGTATTTCGGGTCATCATAGAGATTGCCGACAAGAGCCTGAAGATTGCCTTTGAACAATCCGGTGCCGATGGCGATAACGGCCAGCGCGGCGATGACCAGGGGAAATCCGGAGTTCATCGCGCTCGGCAAGGCGAGGAGGGCATAGCCGAGGAACATGACGACGAGGCCGAAGCCGATCGTCTTCCCGTAGCCGAAAAGCTTGTCGGCCAGGATGCCGCCGATCAGCGGAAAGAAATAGACGAAGATCAGGAACGTGCTGTAGGTGAAGCTCGATTGGGCGGCGGTAAAGCCGTACTTAGCCTGCAAAAACAGGACGAAGATGCTGATCATCGTGTAGAAGCCGAAGCGTTCGCCCATATTGGCGAAAAAGGCGATGATCAGGCCTTTCGGATGTCCTTTAAACATGGTCGGCCCTCCTGCGGAAAGAAGACATGGCTCTGTTATATCGAAGTTGAAAAATAAAAGTCAACCTCATGATTAATGAAGACAACTTCCGGAATTTCTTTACGGCGCTTCCTGAGCCATTTTTCTTCTTGCCCCGATTTTTCTATAATACGCGGAAGAGGGCAAGGCTCATGAGAAAAAATATCAAGGTGTTAAGTCTGATCGCGATACTGAGTGCGGCCGTCGCGGCCGCGGCGTTTCAATCAAAGTCCACGGACCTGCTGCGGACGAACGCCGGACGGTTGGAAGAGAGGCTTCAGGAGCTTTCCCGGTTCGGGAAAAACGCCCAGGGCGGAGTGGACAGGACCGCCTTCAGCGACGCCGACATCCAGGCGAGGGCTTTCGTCATCTCCCTCATGCGCTCCGTCGGGCTCGAAACTCATATTGACGCGGTCGGAAATATCATCGGACGGACGAACGGAGCCATCCCCAACTCGCCTCCGATTCTCATGGGATCCCATATCGATACGGTCCCGAACGGAGGAATGTATGACGGCGCGCTGGGCGTTTTGGCGGCGATTGAATGCGTCCAGGTGATCAAAGAAAACGCGATTTCGCATCGCTCTCCTCTCGAAGTCATTGTCTTCTCCGACGAGGAAGGAGGCTCGGTTGGAAGCAAGGCCATGGCCGGAGATCTTACGGCGGCCGTCTTGGATTCTTCGACACTCGGAGGGAAGACGGTCCGGGAGGGAATAAAAGCGATCGGCGGCGACCCTGACCTCTGGAAACGGGCCACTCGAGTCGGAGAAAAATTTAAAACCTATCTTGAGCTGCACATCGAGCAGGGAGGCCGGCTGGCCGCCAAAGGAGTCCAGATCGGGATCGTTGAGGGCATTGTCGCGATCCGCCGCTGGAATGTCGTCATCAACGGCGAGTCAAATCATGCCGGAACGACACCGATGGAAGGCCGGAAAGACGCGCTCCTGGCCGCTTCCCACTTCGTCGTCATGGTCAACAAGGTCGTGACGAGTCTCAGCGGTGAACAGGTCGGGACGGTCGGCCGCTTCCAGGTCGAACCGGGAGCTCCAAACGTGATTCCCGGCCGCGTCTCGCTAACCCTCGAACTCCGCGACATGGCGGAATCGAAAATCAACCTCCTGTTCGGCCGGATCATGGGCGAGGTGAAACCGATCGAACAGATGACCGGGACGGCGATTTCGGTTGCGCCGATTCAGCCTTTTTCGAACGCTGCGCCGACCGATAAAAACGTGAGCCGGTGCATCGATGAAGCGGCCAAGGAATTGACATTGACGACGCTCTGGCTGCCGAGCGGCGCCGGCCACGATGCCCAAAACATGGCCCGCCTGGCGCCGATGGGCATGATTTTCATCCCCAGCCAGGGCGGTATCAGCCATTCCCCCAAGGAATTGTCCAAGCCCGAAGATATCGCCAACGGAGCGAATCTCCTCCTCCAGGCCGTTCTCCGCATCGACCGCGGATGTTTTTGATTTTAGTCTATTCTCAGCCGGGCTGAGTTATTGTCGCTTTGACCGGCCGGCGGCGCCACCAGCCGGCGAGGAGAGAACCAGAGACGTTCATCCACGGCCCGAAGATCGCCGGGGCGAGCGCAGCGCTGGTGCTTTTGAGGACGTCGATCGCGAGCCCGGAAGCCATGCCTCCGTTTTGCATCCCGACTTCCATGGCCACGGCCCGGCAGGCGCTTTCGTCCAGGCGCGCCAGCCGCGCTCCCCAGTATCCCAGGAAATATCCCGTGCCGTTGTGAAGGACGGCCGCGGCGATAAGCGCCAATCCGACCGAGAGGAGCTGGTCCCGCGACTGGGCGGTGATGATGGCGATAATGAAACAGATGGAGGCCATGGAAACAAGAGGGAGAGTTGCGTCCATCCAGTTTTCGGGTCCGTGAAGAACGAGGCTGATGAGGAGCTTGGCCAAAGCAGCCAGGCCGAGGAGAGCGAATCCGAGAAAAACGCCGCCTTTCAGAACGGCGAGGGGTCCCCAGGCCGCCCTCTCCGAAACTCCCGTCGCTATCGCCAGGGCGATCATCCCGGCCGCGGTCAAAGCCACGATCGAGGCTTTCCGCGCCCAGGCTTTCTTGCTGTAAAGGATGCGATTGGCGATCAAACCGGCGACGATCGGGATGATGATCATGTTAAAGATCGAGAGCATCATCGCCGTGAACGGCACCGGGATGAAACGCCCGGCGAGAGTCTTCATCCAGAACGGCGTCACGATCGGGGAGAGAAGCGTGGTCGAGGACGTGATCGTGACCGAGAGCGGGACGTTGCCGCCCGCGAGATAGGTCATGACATTGGACGCGACGCCGCTCGAAACCGAGCCGATGAGAATGACGCCGGCCGCGATCTCGGGATCGAATCCGAAGAGCATCGCGATGCCGAAGCCGACGCAGGGCATTACGGTAAACTGGAGGATGATCCCGATAAACACCGGCCAGGGCATGGTCAGGACGCGCTTGAAGTCCCTGCCGCTGAGGGTCGTGCCCATGCCGAAGGTGATGATCTGGATGAGCGGGACGATCAGGAGCTTGAGGTCGGCGCCGAACCAAACGCGGAACGCGGCGGGATAGAGCATCGCCGCCAGGACAAAGATGAGGACCCAAAACGTAAAGGCGAACTTTTTATAGAACGCGAAGACCTTCCGGCCCGTCATGTCTTTTCCGTGTCAAAGCTTGTAGAGCTCGGCCATTCTCATGTTGGGCTTGAAGGCGCACAGACATTCGTCGAGCGGGGTGCCGAGAAGTGAGATCTTCTCGAAATCACTCTGGCCCATGCCCGCCTCGGCCATGGCCGTGAGATAATTGACCGTCTTCGGGTCGAATCCCATGACCCGCGTCGCGATGATATCCGCGGCCAGCGGGTCGAGGCTGGCCAGGGCGACGCGCGAAGCGATCGGCGTCCCTCGCGGGCCGGGGCCGTCGCCTTCCATCCCCTCGAAGCCGTCGATGACCGCCAGGTCGGGATAGACTTCCTGGGCGAGATGAAACATATTGAAATGGAGGAGGTCGTTGCGCGCCGGCGCGGCCATGTGCATCAGGGCCTTGTCGTTCTTCTTGGTCGGGTAATCATTGAGCGGGGCGGCGACCAACACGTTTTTGAGCGAAAGGGTGACGAAGACGTAGTTGTGTGTCTTCATCCGGGCCAGGGAGATGAGGTAGACGTCCGGGTCGAGAAAGGTGTTGATGATCCGGATCGCCACGGGCTTGTTGTCCAGACCGAGCGCATAGCGGTATTGAAACCCCTCGGTGTTGAGGTCCGCGATCTTGACGTTGTATTCCTTCTCGAGCTTGAGGTAACCGTAGTTTTTAAACCCGGCCATCGTGTTTTGGTTGCCCGATTCGGCGATGAGAATTTCTTTTTTGTGATGGGGCGCGAGGAAATCGAGGACGGCGCGCGTCGCGTCGATGTGGGTCACGGCGAGGGGGCATTCGGACAGGACGATATTCGGCTTGAGGAGGATCTTTTTATCTCCGATCGAGCTCAAGACCTCGTCTTCAATCATCTTGAGAGATTTGAAGACGATGTCGTAGCGGTCGCCGCCCTTGACCAGGCTCACCCGCGAGGGTGTCTCGACTTTTTTATAGAGCTGGGTGAGGGGAAAGTCGGGAAAGAGCGATTCGCCGGCGAATCGAGGACCGGGGAAAGCCCCGGCCAGCACGTCCGCCTTGCGGCCAAGGGCAAAGGCTCCGGCGCCCAAGCCGAGGCTTTTGATGAAGTCGCGGCGCTTGAGGCGGGTTTTTTCCGGCATGGCCATCCTCCTCACGTCCGGGGACGCATACCGTAGGTGTCCCCCAAGGCGTATCCTTACTTGGGTCCGTATCGCAATCCCTGGACGTTCGTCCTGATCTTGAAAACCTTGTCGTATCCTACCATGAACAGCGTTTTCATGTCATCGCCGCCGAAACAGCAGCTTACGGGATAGACGGGCGTGTTGACCATCCCCAGGAATTCGCCCTGGGCATTGAATATCTGGAGGCCGGCCCAGGTCGCGACATAGATATTGCCGAGCTCATCGATCGTCATCCCGTCCGCACCGCTTGAACGTCCTTTCCTCTCGAGGACCTCCGGGTTGAGGAAAAGCCGGGCGAAGCGGCGGCCGTTCCCGACCGTGCCGTCGTCATGGACATCGTACGCCCAGACCCATTCGTCCTTGTCGCTGTTCACGTTCAGCCAAGTTTCGTCGTCGTAGGTGTTGTTGACGTAGAGCGTCTTTCCGTCTGGGCTGAGAAGGATGCCGTTCGGCTGGGCGAATTCGTTCGTCCCGATCACCCTGATAAGCTTTCCCCCCGGCGTCAGATAATAGACCGCCCGGCCTGGCTGACTTTTTTTTGCCTCCGGCGTGAATTGCGGGTCGGTTATATAGAATCCGCCCTTGGCGTCAATGACAAGGTCGTTCGGCCCGTCGATCGGCTTGCCCTCGTATGAAGAGGCGAGGATTCGAACAACCCGGCCTTTCGTCGTCATTTCGAGCAGGCGATGGCCGAACATATCGCAGACGGCCAGGTTGCCGTTGGGCAGAGGCATGAGGCCGTTAGTCTGCATCGTCCCGTGGATGACCCGGCGATATGTTCCGTCCGGGTCCATCTCGACAAGCGAGCTTCGCTTGGGGTCTCCGGTCCATTTCTGGTCGAAAAACATGCTCGAAAAATAGAGCTTTCCGCCAAGCCACTTCGGCCCTTCGCCGAAGACGAGGCCCGGGCCCTGGGTGGCGCCGTCGACAACGAGCTCGAGTCTCGCTTCCGCCGGGATGACGGACTGGAACGCGGCGAGCCGCTTTTTCCGGTTTTCCTCGTAATCCGGCCGGGCCGGCCAGAAGACGTCCAGGACGTCGCAGCCGAGCGGGCCGATCGAGCCGCCGTGAACCATTCCGGCCGGGAGAAGAAGAAGAGAGCCTTTCACCATCGGCGTCGTTTGATTAAGGATCAGCTCGTCGATGGCCCCGCGCATCACGATCATCAGTTGCTCTTCGGGATGAAGATGGGCGGCGAAAGTCGATCCCGGATCCATCCGGAGAAAGCTGGCCTGGAATCCCCGGGTGCCGATTAGCCTGGAATTGGCGCCGGGTACAAGTTGAGTGAACTGGAAATCGTTGAGATCATAGATCCTGCCTGGCTCGAGGGTCGGCCCGAGGGCGAAATCGGCTTCCGGCAGCTTTCCGGGCAGATGGGTGACCCCGGCTTTTTTCATGTAATCCGGCCGCGGCGGGAAATATATCTCGAGGATTTCGGCTCCTTCCGCTCCGGCCTCGAGGGCGTTCCGGCTGCCCTTGTCAAGATAGAGGAGGTCGTTTTTCGGGGTGCGGCCGTGCGTCCCGTCCGGCTCGTCGCGGGGAATCGCGGTCATGGAAATCCATTGGCCGGAGACAAGCTGCCTGACTGTGCCCTTCGTGACGACCAGGAGGCGCTCCGCGGGCAGCGATTCTTCGACGATTTTCGCCCCCGGCCCGAGCGTCGCCCAACTGACGAGAACGCCTTTGCCCCAATACATTTTCGCCGTGACGCCCGGCGCGATTTCGGCGGCGGGCAGCGTCCCAATGGCCTTTACCACGCCCGGGGCGAGGTTCGGCGCGACTTGGGATTTCGGGATGTCATCACGCGCCCTCACCTGGAGTTTCATCTCTTTAACGATGCGGGCGTTCTCAGCTTTCCAAGATTCTTGCGGACCGCAGGCCGCGATCCATAAAATAGAGAAAGCGAGAACGCCGGCGGCGGATAGACGGAAACGGTTCTTCATCATCTCATGGACTTCCTTTGGCCCAAGGGTTATTTCCCCAAATGATCATGCCGGTTGCCCATATACAGCCAGAGCATGGGCCCGTCGGTGTGGTTGATCGAGCCGTGGGGAACTTTGTTGTTCGGAGGAATGAGGAACGCTTCGCCGGGCTCTTGCCAGAGAAGGCGGTTGCCGAAGAGGAGCAGACTCCGGCCCTTGACCTGGCACCAGATCTCTTCGCAGTCCGGGCCGTGGACGTGAGGCTGGGCGATGTCGAAGGCGTCGATGGAGACGATCGCGAAGCCCATCGGATTGGCGAATTTCGGCGGGACATCGTAGCTGAAGCCCCGGCCGATGTGGGCCCAATGCATCCCGATGCTCGGCGTCGCGTCGCGATAGCTGCCGACCGAGATTTCCGCGTTCGGGACAAAACCCGGCGTGATCTCTTCGATAACCATGATGAATTCCAGGGGATTGTCCGAAGCGTTGAGGAGGCGGTATTCGAGGCCGGCCGGGATGACGATCGCCGTCCCCTCATCGATGGGCGCTTTCTTCGCGCCTGAGATCACGGTTCCCGAGCCGGACACGACATAGAAAAAGATCTGTTCTTTCGCCGTTCGAACGGGCTTCGTGTTCGAGCGCGGCTGAAGAACGGCGCGTTTGTAGGCTTGGATATACTTCAGCACGGCGCCCTTCTGCGGCGGGTTGAGTGGATCGCCGGGGGTGAGAATATCGCGCTCGATGAGCCCTCCGTGTCCTTCGACCGGGAGGGAATTCCGCCAATGATTGATGTAGAGGAAGACGTTGGTGTCCACTTCGGGATGGCGGCGGTTCGAGACGGCGTCCTCGCGGAAAGACGGCTCGGGCTCCGCGGTCAATTTTTGTTGAGCCGCAAGAATCGAAAATCCGCAGAGAACCTGCGCGATCAGAAAGAGGGCGATCGTTTTCATTCCGGCCTCCTATCAAGAACGGATGTTGTCGATCTCGGCGGTTATTTCGTCGAGCTTGAAATGATAGAGATACATTCCACTTCGGACTTTCCTTCCTGTTTTCCTTATATCTCAGGATAAGATTTCCGTCAATTTTCTATCCGGATTTCGAAACGCGCTTTAACGGGTGCTTGTCGAGCGGTGGGCAGGAGATCAGGCTTCCAAATTTCATCAGGGCTTCGCTTTTACGATCTTAAAGGTCCAGGCGTGTCGGCAGGGGGGATTTTTGACGGCGGCGTCCGTTAAATGGATGAGGATCCCTTTGCCGGACTTTTCCCAATTCAAGTCGCCCGCGGCTCCGAGCATCTGGATCCGGGCGCCGGCCGGAGGAGCCACCGCGTAGAGCTGGATGGTCGAGGGGGGGCGGACTTCATCCTCGCCAGCCAGGTAAATCGCATAAAGCGGCCCGTCGGGGATTGAGGTGAAACAAATTTTGGATTCTTTATACGGGGCCGCGGGCCGCGTCTTGTAAATCGCCTCGCCGTTCGTCTGCATCCAATCGCCGATCTCCTTCAGCCGGGCCAATGATTCCGCGGGCAGTTCGCCTTCGGCGTTCGGCCCGATGTTGAGCAGGAAATTTCCGCCCTTGGAGACGATGTCGACTAGGAGATGGATGAGCCGGTTGGCCGATTTGTAATGATCGTCGGGGACGTAAGACCAGGAATTGCCCATGGTCATGCACGTTTCCCAGATGTAGGGGAGAGGCTTTTCCGGGACCTCCTGCTCGGGCGTCCTGTAGTTTTCGTATTTTCCCGCAACCGTCCGGTCGACGATGATCAGACCGGGTTGATGGCCGCGGGCCATGGCCGCGATCTTCGGCATGTTGATGTCCTGGTTGAACGGCCGTTTGATGATGCCTCGCAATTCGGGCGGCAGAGGGGGATAAGGCCGGACCCAACCCCCGTCGAGCCAAAGGATATCCACCCGGCCGTATCCCGTCATCAGCTCTTCGATCTGGCTATATGTGAATGCGCAGAACTTTTTCCATCGCTCGGGATACTTGTCCGGGTCGTAGTTCACGTTCCGGTCGGGTGTCGCCCAATCCGGCGCCCAGTAGTCGGGCGAGTGCCAGTCGGGCTTGGAGAAATAGGCGCCGATGCCGAAACCCTCCTTCCGGAACGCCTCGCTGATTTCCTTGACGATGTTCGCCCTGGGATTCTTGGAAAAAGGGCAGTCGGGCGACGTGATCCGGTAGTCGGTCTGGCGGGTGTCGAACATCGCAAAGCCGTCGTGGTGCTTGGTCGTGGGAACGACATAGGTCATCCCGGCGTATTTAGCCGCCGCGGCCCAGGCGGCCGGGTCGAATTTTACCGGATTGAACGTCTTGGGAAGCTGCTCGTAGCGACGCTTGTATTCGATGTAATCCGGGATATTGCGCCGGCACCATGGCTCGTCCTCGGAGCAGATGCTCCAGGACTCGACGACGCCCCATTGGCTGTAAGGCCCCCAGTGCACCATCAGTCCGAACTTGGCGTCCTGGAACCACTCGAGTTTCTTCAGGACGAGCGGATCCGTTTCCTTGTCCGGGTCAGGGACGGTTTGTCGGGAAAAGCCCGTGCCGAAAAGGATAAGGAAAACTGAAACTGTCGCGCCTAGAATCCGGGTCT
>Ga0299912_10003513_pt1 | contig 12783 bp, 11 predicted proteins | sample RVTome_2_FD_207667 | JGI IMG/M metagenome (GOLD analysis project Ga0299912, IMG submission 207667) | Soil microbial communities from uranium-contaminated site in the Upper Colorado River Basin, Wyoming, United States - RVT95D214 (version 2) ...
CACCCCAAGAAAATCCTGCGATTTTCTTGGAGATCCCGCTAATTTAAAGCCAAGTTTATTGGGCTCCCCAAAAAGTCGTGCGACTTTTTAGGGTTAGATTAATTGCCCCGTGTCATTGCCATAAACTGGAGCTCTCAGGTGATAATTGCCAAAGTTTATTCCTTGGGGAGAAAGGTGATTATTTGCTTTCCTTTCTCTGTTCCGTATGAGATATAACCACGACTAAGGCAGCAATCAATACAAAGACGTTGCTTTTCATCTCCCTCCCCGTTGATTAAAAGATAGCGCTCTCCATATTTAATAGGACAATGACAACCATCACATTCCACCTTTCCTATAGCAATACAACCACGGCGCATTTTAGCTCCTTTCCTGAAATTTCAGCCAGGCTCGAGTCATACCTTCAATAATAAGACTGAACTCCCCTCTTGGTTCGACAAAATGCTCCCTAGCTTGGCTCACTCTACCCCGAAAAATTTCTTCGTGAACTTTGGTAAGCTCACGGCATACAGATAATCTTCTATTTCCTAGAATTTCTTCAATATCACTCAATGCATCCCCAAGGCGATGAGGTGCCTCGAAAGCCACTATAGTTCTTGGCTCATCGACTATTGAGCTGAGAAGTCGCTGCCTTTGTCCCTTGCGTCGAGGCAAAAATCCAACGTAAAGAAATTGGTCGGTCGGCAACCCGGAAACAACTAACGCGGTAATCACCGCTGAAGCACCAGGAATCGGTACCACAGAAATCCCGCCCTCAATGGCAGCAATAATAAGCTCGTAACCGGGATCACTTAGCCCGGGCATGCCAGCTTCCGAAACTAGAGCCAAGTCTTCTTTCTCGAGATAATCCAATAAATAATCAAGTTTAGCTCTTTTACTATGCTCATGATAACTAGTCAATGGAGTTTTTATATTATAGACATTAAGCAAGCGGCGCGTTTTACGGGTATCCTCAGCAGCAATAAGTTTCACATCCCGCAAAAGGCGTAAGGCACGCATGGAAATATCCTCCAGATTGCCAATAGGAGTAGCAATGACATAAAGAACAGGCATGACCTAGAATTATACTTAATAGCTGCAATTTTATCTACAAGTTTTCTTGACTTTAGACCGCTATCCTTGTATAGTTTGTGGCAATTTCCATTAAATCAATTAGAGAAAAAATGCCTCACCTTAAATTCAAAGAAATTGAACGCGCTTACGGATTTGATGAAATTTCACTTGTTCCCGGAGATGTAACCATTAATCCTGACCAAGCCAACATAGACTTTACCGTAAGAGATTACACCTTGTCCATCCCCATCCTAGCCTCAGCTATGGATGCTATTGTTGACCCCGCCTTCGCTATTAAATTTAGCAAGCTTGGCGGGCTAGCTGTCCTTAATCTAGAAGGTATACAGACAAGGTACAAAAACCCCGATGAGGTCTTAAACCAAATTGCCCAAACTCCTGAGAAAGAGGTTACTTCCCTCCTTCAAAAAATTTACTCTGAGCCCATCAAGGAAAAGTTCATAAGCCAACGCATTGAAGCAATAAAACAGGCTGGGGCTATTTGTGCAGTATCTGTAACTCCAGCTAACACCAAACGGTTAACTCCCATAGCTAAGGATGCCGGGATGGATATACTCGTGGTGCAATCTACCGTCACCACAGCCAGGCATATCTCCAAGAGCTACCGGGGACTTATCCTGCCTGAGCTATGCCAGCAAATGTCCTTGCCTATCATAGTGGGCAATTGTTGCAGCTATAGTGCGGCATTAGAGCTAATGAGAACAGGGATCGATGGCATCCTGGTTGGAGTGGGTCCTGGGGCTGCTTGTACCACCCGGGAAGTCATCGGCGTTGGAGTTCCCCAAATAACTGCTACTCTGAATTGTGCCGCTGCTAGAGAAGCATATCTCAAAGAAAGTGGTAAGTACGTAGCAGTGATAACAGATGGAGGTATTCGCACCGGTGGCGATTTATGCAAAGCATTCGCCGCTGGTGCTGATGCTGTAATGATTGGCTCGCCTTTAGCTCAAGCGACAGAAGCACCAGGGAAAGGCTATCACTGGGGCATGTCTCATTCTCATCCAGCATTACCTAGAGGGACACGTATTAGGGTTGGTACTACCGCCTCATTAGAGCAAATTCTCTTCGGTCCTACCTCCGTCACCAACGGCACTCAAAACTTAATTGGCGCTCTACGCACTGGCATGGGAGTATGTAGCGCTCGAACCATCAAAGAAATGCATAAAGTTAAGATGGTTATTGCCCCATCTATAAAGACTGAAGGGAAATACTTTCAGGCAACTCAGAATGTCCCTTAAGTTTGGAGAAACGCAGAAAAACAAAACCAGACCCCAAAGCCAGCTAGAATCAGAGCACAAACGCTAAATACAATCCTTCGTACCTTTTGTGTCCACCATCGCCTTGACTCAAATGTACTCACCGAGAGAAATTCACTCCAGGCCAAATCACAAGGCAAATGCACCAGAGTAAACAAAATAATGCCGACAAGCCCGAACTTAGCAGCATCGGTTACTAGAATTGCACCCGCAGTCGCCCACCATATATAAAAGGCGGGGTTAGTCCCCGTAATCACAATGCCTGTTACTAAAGAGCTAGCTGGTAGGCCACCCACCGCACCAGGCGCATCACCAGTAGCCCGAAACATCCGAAAACCAAGGTAGAGCAGCATCAAGCCACCGGCAAGATATATACCTTTTTCCACATAAGGAGAATCGATGAAATGCCCGAGTCCAAAATAAATTACAGCTATGAGTGGTATCTCGATAACAGCATGACCCGCTGCAATCCAGGCACCAGCGTGTTTATCGCTATAACCCTTGACTATGGTAGCCGCGGTGAGCGGTCCGGGTAGCATAACGCCAGTAAGAGAAATTCCCGCTGCTGATAATAAAAATAGGCCCAGACTTATCTCCATGACTTACTTTGGGCAAAACCAGGTTCAGGCTAAATTTCTTCTTGTTCCTCATCCTCCTCCTCAACCACACCCCCACCATAATGAGGGAGTACCACACCTGCCTTGGAGCGGCGACCTCTGGCTCTTCTGGGTAAATTGCTAATCATCTTCTTTAGCTCCGTCAATGCCTCAACCGAATGCGTTGAAGGCGCAACTACGCCATCTACCCCAACTTGCCATAAACTGGTTAGCGCAGCCTTTGTGACCAAAGAAGGCAAGGCCATAATAACCGGCTTCTCTAATAACTCGACGAACCTTCGACAAACAAGCAGATGCTCCACAGCAACAAAAGAATCTCCGCCTCCACTACTGATGAACACCCCATCTACTTCAAGGCTATTAATGGCTCTCACAAGACCCTGGTCTAATGAAGGCTCTATCATCAAGAATTTGCCCACCCCTTCTTTGTGTAATACTGCAGCAGGTATTCTAATGTCAAAAACCACAAAGTCACACCCCACGCTCGCAAGCTCATTTATTTCCTCTTCGCTCATGCCCTTCACAAATACCCCCAGAGGGACATTGCCCACAGCTTCGACCATTTGCTTAACAACCCTGGCGCTTGGGCCCTCGCTCAATATCAACCCGGCATCGGCATTGACATCAGCCACGATTTTGGCTTCCTTGACCTGTGCCCCGGCCAGTCCCACAATAAGCAACATTGCTGGGCTTTTTAGTTCAGAGACAGCTTGATGGAAACCTATGGGCGTGGTTGAAGACTTGGAAAGACTCTGTAATTTATCTACAAATTTGTTCATATTACCCCCAGCCAGCGGTCGGATTCGAACCGACGACCGACGGTTTACGAAACCGCTGCTCTACCCCTGAGCTACGCTGGCATAGAAGCTAAATTTTAGCTCTTACTCAAGCTTATGTCTACTTTTTGGATTTTCGGAGACAACCTTTGGCTTAGCACCACATAGTAATTAAGGCTGGCCAAGGTATTCCTCAAATCGAATAGGGTCGAGATTAACTCCTCGACCCTATTTTTGCCTCTGAAGTAACAATCCAGGCTTCTGTTGCAGAATAACAAAACTTAGTACTATTGTTCACTCCAAAGTCTTATTGACTCCCCGATAGTCGTTCTGTAAGATTGAAAACCGGTTACCTTTGAAAGACATGAATGTATTGAAAGTTCCCAAGTTTTTTCATATTGAAAGTCGAACCGTTAGGTACACTCTCTACGCCCTATTTTGCATAATAGTTGCGGACGGACTGATAACCCAGTTTTTGGTGACAGGCGGACACGGATCAGAGGTGAATCCTTTCCTGAGAGCTTGGGTAGGTCAGGGGTGGTTTCCGGCTATAAAAGTGTCAGGTGCGTTTTTAGCCACGTTATTTTTATGGATTAACTATAATGTAAAACCCAGACTCGTATATACAATCACGGTGGTATTTTTGGCATTTTATACCGTTGTCCTTTTCTGGAACTTATTTGTATTTCTCTTTACTTCTTAATCAACCTATCTGAACAAGTGCACCGCGATTGCACAATAGTCAGGATTGTACAGACGGCGAAAGTCAATGTCCTGCTCTTCATTGTGAGGCTCACTGGAACTGAACAAATGCAGGCTGCTCGGTCTCGGATGTACGCTTAGGAGTTCATTCAAATCAAAGAAACTAAGCAAAGGATAAACTGGTCCTAAGATGAACTTACATCGCTCGCCAAGACGGTTTCCCTCTCGCATTGCTGAGATAGGTTGCGTGCCCGTAGGCTGGAGTACTTACTGTCTACGGTGTCTTGGTAAATTTCAAAGCTTTCATCTTCAACAATATCTTATTCATATGGGCTGAGTCATTAGTAAAGCAGCCCTTGAGGTTAATCAGTCATATCATATAAAATACGGGGACAGCAATGATAATAAGATTTTTGGGGACACATAATGCGGAGTCCAAAAACACGAGGCTCGTGTCCTTCCTCATTGATGATGTCCTCGCTGTAGATGCCGGGAGCCTGGTTTCAGAACTGACCTTCCCCGAGCAGAGGAAGATAAAGGCGATATTGCTTTCTCACGGTCATTACGACCATATCAGGGCGGTCCCCGCTTTTGCCTTCAACAATTCTGACCGTACTACCAAAGTCATTGCCACTCCGAAGACCCTTGAAATTCTCTCGTCTCACCTAATTGATGGTGTCGTCTACCCCCAGTTCACCAGCGAGGCCTCATTCCTCCAAAAGGCAACCATCAAATTAGTCCCGCTGGAACCCTTCAAGCGGCAAAATATAGAAGGCTATGAGGTCATGGCCGTGCCCGTGCGACATCCTCTTGACGGCGTGGGCTTTGAAATAACTTCTGGAGATGGAAAGACCTTATTCTATACGGGCGATACCGGTCCCGGGCTTTCTTCTATTTGGGGCAACATATCTCCGCAATTGATAATAGCTGATGTAACTTGGCCTAATAGTCTTGCCAATGCAGCTAAAGATGCAGGTCACCTTTGTCCACAGATGCTCAAGGAGGAGCTGATTGAGCTCCGTCGGGTAAATGGTCATCTGCCAAAGGTGGCTGTAATTCACATGAGCCCCCAACATGAACCCGCGATAGAGAGAGAAGTCAGAGAAATAGCCAAATTGTTGGGGACCTCGATTGATATTACCCACGAGGGTGAGGAGCTTATCCTGTAGTAGAAATATGCAGCTATCCGTGGGCCATAGGCTGTTTGAGAATAAAAAGGCGACCTTTAGTCAGGCGGCTATTTCTCTTTATCCTAGGCCTCTGTCCAGTAACCAAAGGCCGATCCAAGCTTGTCCTGCAATTTTCTAGTCTTGATGAAAGCTTCAAAAAAGGTCTTGCAGTCATCAAGCATTGTCTGGGCGTACACTATGGCTTTGGGCAAGTCTTCATCGGGTGTGCTGGATACTCTACCATGACCGGGGTACAGCTGCTTAATCTTGAGATTATTTAAACGCCGGACCGAATTCACATAGTCACTGACGTTACCGCCCACAGCTATCTCGGACAGAGTGCCTCCAGCAAATACTGTATCGCCAGTGAAGAGCAATCCCGCTCTTGGTTCATATAGGCAGATGCAACCCGAGGTGTGCCCCGGCGTATGTATTACCTGAAGTCCATAATTTCCAAGGTCAATTATAGAACCATCCTCCAGCCAGACATCTACCCAAAAGGGTTTACTAGATTGGTCACGATATTTGCTGAAGGTGACAAATTCATCCTGTAATTCCAGTTTGTTTGCAGCTAAACTGTGTGCTGCTACTACAGCAGTCCGGTGGAAGAAGGCGGTAGCACCAATATGGTCGTAATGTTCGTGTGTCAATATAATCAAATTTACGTCATTTACATGCAGACCTAATTCAGTAAGCAGACGCTTTAAAACAGGGAATTTGCCGACAACCCCGGTATCAATAAGAACATTCTTGGTATCGCCTTTGATAAGATAGACATGACTTCCGGGCTTTTCGCCACGAAGCTGGTAGATTCCCGGCATCAGTTCAATTACTTTGGATGGTTCTGGTTGCACTTCAGCCTTAGTCTGCCCCCGAGGGCTAAGTGGCTTCTCTTTCACTATGAGACTCCTTCAGGGGATAATCGTTTATCTATGTCCCGTAGTCTCTGACACAAAGTGTGCATGAGACTGAGGGCGAATTCTGGCTGTTGTCGCACCATAAACAGGAATCTAGCCCTATCCATGATAATTAACTCGGTGTCGTCCTCAACAGCCGAGGCAGTAGCTGACCGTGGGGAGTCATCCACCAGAGCCATCTCACCGAAAAAATCACCGGGATTCAGAACAACCAGCGGGATCTGTTGAGTTTCGTTCTGCCGAACCGAGAGCAATACCCTCCCGCTATGAATGAGATACATTTCACTGCCGGTCCTTCCTTCTTCAAAGATGACCTCAGATTTCCGGTACCTTTGCCGAAATTTGGGTAAGGCTGCAGTCTCGTCTGCTCTGTCCTCTGCCATAGTCATATCCTGTTTAACACCATGAGAAAAGTTACTTTTGCTACGCTAGATCCCTTTCGCTCTCAAGATGAAATCTTAATTGACATGCGGATTGTACCAGAGTATTATATTACGGTAATATAGTAATTTAGCCCATTGGTACTAATGTACCATCCAATGCTAGTAGAATTATCTCATTTGTAGCTAGAAAAGTCAAAATTAGCTGAGAGAAATTATAAGTTTTGTATCAGAACAAGTAAAGCATGCAGATGAACAGTAGATATCCTCAAAAGCCTATGTCTCTGATAAAACACTCTCGGCATTTACAGGAGACCTACGATGCGTAAAAAACTGCTGCCAATACTCGTTGTATCAATAGTTGCTCTGTCTGTTCTGGTGGCTGGATCTTTACTTCACTGGGGCCAGGGGCCGTCAAATGGAGGGGGCCCAGAAGAGCCAGGAGAGACGGACACAAATCCACCCGTCACCCCTCCTACGCTCACTATGCTTTCGATAACCGAGGGAAATGTATTCATAATGAAGGCGGGTACGGACAGTTGGATAGAAGCGCAGGTCGGGATGTCTCTAGAATCCGGAGATACTGTAAAGTCCGACGATAGTTCTAGCGCCGAAATCACTTTCTTCGATGGTAGTACTATTGAGTTACAGGCTGGCACCCAGATCGAAGTCGTTTCACTGGGCATCTCCGATACCGGCTCCACGACGATTAAACTTAAACAGGCAATAGGGAATACCATAAGCCGCGTGACCAAGCTTGTTGATTCAGCATCTTCCTACGAAGTTGAAACACCCGCTTGTGTGGCGGCAGTCAGAGGCAGTAGTATGCTTGTTCAGGTCATTGTTGATGGCACAACCTGGGTAACAAACCTCGAGGGGGAAATATGGGTCACTGCTAACGGTGTGGAACTGCAGATCCCTGAGGGGCGAAAATGCATTATTATATCCGGTCAGCCACCACAGCTCACACCGTCAAGTGGCGGCGGCGGGGGTGGTGGAGGCGGTGGAAGTTTTTCACCGAACCCCGATATTGCAATAACTAAGACAGCCGAACCAGCGCAGGCCCATGAAGGCGCTGCCATCACCTATACCTATACTGTTACCAACCCCGGTAATGTACCATTGTCAAACGTGTCAGTTACCGATGATACGATCGCGGATGTTAGCTACCAGAGCGGTGATACTAACCGCGATGGCAGGCTTGGCATAGATGAGACCTGGGTATTTACCGCAAGCCATAACGTGACTACCGACGACGCTAGCCCACTGGTCAACAAAGCTGCGGCTGCCGGGACCTATGCCGGGTCCCAGACAATAATCGCTTGGACTACCGCCAGTGTTGATATCCTGCGACCGGCCATTGCTATGACTAAGACAGCTGACCGAGCGCAGGCCCATGACGGCGATACCATCACCTATACCTACACCATAACCAACACCGGCAATACGCCTCTATCTGCTATCTCAGTAACCGATGATAAGACCGGGAACATTACCTATGAGGGTGGTTATCAGAGCGGCGATACCAATGGAGATGAAATCCTTGACCTCGGTGAGACCTGGGTATTTAACGCAACCTATACCATAACTACCGAAGACGCTAGCCACCTGGTTAATACCGCCACTGTATCCGGCACTGATGCCCTGTCTCAGTCAGTGGAGTGTGAAGATACCGCCAGTGTGAATATCCTGCGACCGGCCATTGCTATGAATAAGACAGCTGAACCAGCGCAGGCCCATGAAGGCGATGCCATCACCTATATCTACACCGTAACCAACGCCGGCAATACACCTCTATCTCCTATCTCAGTTACTGATGATATGATTGAGGGTGTTACCTACCAGAGCGGCGATACCAATGGAGACGAAATCCTCGACGTCGATGAGGCCTGGGTATTTAGCGCTGACTATACAGTAAGTGCCGGGGACACGAGTCCTCTGGTCAACACAGCCACAGCAACCGGGGCCGATGCCTTAGCTAAGACAGTAACTGCCCAAGCTACTGCCAGTGTCACTATCACTGTCATTGAACCGCCTGCCAGGATTAATGTTCGAATAGATACGGGATCGATGGCTTCAATATTTGTCTGGGATTGTACCACTAATCAGTGGGCTATAGACGAGTATACTAAAGAGCTGGTAGATGGGACGAATCACGTAACGACTGATACCATTATTGTTGCTGGAGGGCATTATTATTATGTCTGGGTAGAGGCGACAGAATCCTGGTACGGTGTAAGTGTGTGCCCTCATGGTTGGGAGATCAGATATTATCCTCCTGAAGGTGACATTCAGGCTGCCTATGGATATGCGGCCGCAAACATTATCTACTCAGTTCATTTTACTGCCACTGAAGAAAGCTAGCTGGGTTGCTAGACTATTATCAATGCTTTTCAATAGCCAGAAAAGGTCCAAATTAGCTGAGAGAAATCACGAGGAGACGTATCATGGCTAAGAAACTGCTGTCGATACTTGCCCTGACTATTGTAGTAGCCGTAGCTTCAGTGGGCTGCGGCGGGGGCGGGGGATCGCCATGTCCCTCCACGCTTACCATACTTTCCATAACCGAGGGTGATGTATTCGTGATGAAGGCAGGCACGAACACCTGGGTAGAGGCGGAGGTCGAGATGCGCCTAAAAGTTGGCGATGCCCTAAAGACAGGCGACGATTCCGGCGCCGAAATTACGTTCTTCGATGGCAGCACTATGGAGCTGGAGGCTGGCACCCAGATCGAGATTCTCTCACTCAATGTTGTTTGCGAGACTGGCGTCACAACCATTACTCTTCTACAGACACTGGGCACCACCATAAGCCGCGTGACAAAGCTTCTCGACCCTGCATCTAGCTACAAGGTTGAAACACCAAGTGGCGCTGCTGCGGTCAGGGGCAGTGTCATGGTAGTTACCGTCGCCCAAGACGGCACAACCTGGATAACCAATCTCGAAGGGGAAATATGGGCCATCGCACAGGGCGTGGAATTGCCGGTCCCTCAAGGGCAGCAATGCATTATTACACCCGGTCAGCCACCTAAACTTATAATGATGGTCGAGGCAGGCGACTTTCACACGGTGGGGCTTAAGTCCGACGGTACCGTGGTCGCTGTGGGAATGAACGACGACGGGCAGTGCAATGTTGATGACTGGATGGATATCAAACACGTGGCCGCAGGCTATTCTCATACGGTGGGGGCTAAGTCTGACGGCACTGTGGTCGCCGTGGGATGGAATGGCTACGGACAGTGCGATGTCAGTGACTGGACAGGCATCATCCAGGTCGCCGCAAGTTACTATCACACGGTGGGGCTTGAGTCCGACGGCACCGTGATCGCCGTGGGATTCAACTACTGGTGGCAGTGCAATGTCACTGACTGGACAAACATCACACAGGTCGCCGCAGGCTACCATCACACGGTGAGCCTTAAGGCTGACGGCACTGTGGTCGCCATGGGAGACAACTTCTACGGACAGTGCGATGTCAGTGACTGGACAGGCATCATCCAGGTCGCCGCAGGCAACTACCACACCGTGGGGGTTAAGTCCGACGGCACCGTGGTCGCTGTGGGACTCAACGAGTCCGGGCAGTGCAATGTCAATGACTGGACAGACATCATCCAGGTCGCCGCAGGCTACTATCACACCGTGGGAGTTAAGTCTGATGGCTCTGTGGTCGCCGTAGGAGCTAACACCCTCGGCCAGTGCGATGTCGGTGATTGGACGGGCATCATCCAAGTCGCCACAGGAGAGGCACACACGGTGGGGCTTAAGGCCGACGGCACCGCGGTCGCTGTGGGAGACAATGCTTACGAGCAGTGCGATGTCGGCGGTTGGGATCTGAACTGAAACGCTTGCCTGGATTACTATTCAAATAGATACAGGGCCGACAGCTTCAATATATGCTATGGATAGTACCACTGAGTGGTGGGCTACAGACGAGGATACTCAGAAGCTAGTAGATGGGACGAATCACGTAGGCTGGTTGTACCAGGATAAGAGCAGTACATTATGATGGCGAGGCCGTCTTAAAAGTCCGCGACGAGAAAGAGATACCTGGAGGCGAATCAAGATTACAGTCAATCCGTTATCCAACCGTAGAAGAACCAGGCGCCAGCGCAAGCGCCTTTATCACGCTTTAGTACTCATCGGGGTGGGCTGTCTCTTCACGCTCATGGCCCTGCTGGTTCAACCATTCTATACCATCAATCTATGGGTTTCCGACCAGCTTTTCACCTCGGAAACCCCTTCTCCTAATATAGTTATCGCTGGTATTGATGACGATACCCTGGAAGCTTATGGTCGGTGGGCAGAGTGGCCACGCAGTCTCCACGCCCAGGCTATAGATAATCTAAGCCAAGCTGGAGCCCAGGTAATTGGCTTTGATGTTATCTTCACCGATACTTCCTCCGACGATGAAATGCTGGCCACAGCCATAGCCGAGGCGGGCAATGTCGTCCTAGGCACCGTGGGCACTCAACTTGTCTACCACGCCGGACCTGAGATTACCTATGATAGCTTCCTTCTGCCCACAGCTCCTCTGGCACAAGCCGCCAGCAGTATCGGTCATGCCAATGTGGTCCCCGATGGCGATGGCACAGTGAGGCGACTACCGTTGATTGTCAAGGCAAGCTCAGGACAAATCTATCCCTCGTTGACTCTGGCTATACTTCACAGGCTATTCTCCATGCCTCTGCCGCAAGAATATCCGCTCGAAAATGGCACCGTTAACTTGTTGGCTCGCGATATTCCGGTTGATACCTCATACTTCCTACGCATTAACTTTGCCGCCGATAATGATAGACGGCCCTACGTTTCCTACGGCGATGTTATCAGCGGCAACTTTGACCAGTCGCTGGTCAAGAACAAGATAGTATTGATCGGGATGACCGCTACCGGTGAACCCGACACCTGGGCAATCCCCACCTCAGCCGGCAAGGTTCCCGGAGTTTTTATACACGCTGGTGCCATGGATACCATTCTCACAGAGCGTTTCTTAAGAGAGCCTGGCATCTTCATCACGCTAATGATTATGTTGCTGCTAGTCGGCATCACTGCCTTTGCCTTGCCCCGGTGTGGGACCCGGCACTGGACGGATATAGCTAAGGGAGTGGGAATAACCGTAGGCTTATTTGTTGCCTGCCTGGTAGGTGGCTTCCTGGCTTTCGACAGAGGATATATCCTGGACCTATTTTATCCCTTGTTGTTGCTGCCAATAGCCTATATCAGTAACGTTATTTACATAGTCGTTACCGAGCAGTCGGATAAACGGTTTGTCAAGGAGCTTTTTGGTCGATACATTTCGCCCCAAATAGCCAAGGAGATAGTTAGCCGAGCTGATGCTGGGGAACTTAGCCTCGGAGGCGAGCAAAGGGAAGTGAGTGTGTTCTTTGCTGATATCCGTGGCTTTACGCGAATAAGTGAGCAGTTGTCGCCTGAAGCTGTGATGCAAATGCTCAATACTTACTTATCGGTTATAGCCGATGCAGTAGTGCAGCATGACGGTATAGTCAACAAGTTTGTTGGCGATAATATCATGGCAGTATGGAACGCGCCGCAATCTCAGCCCGAGCACGCATTGCTGGCATTAAGGGCAGCGTGGGAAGCACAACAGAAAGTTACTGAACTACAAAAAAGAGAGAACCGGCCGCTGCCGGTACAATTTGGCATTGGCATCAACACCGGCGTAGCCGTGGCCGGCAATGTAGGCTCGGCCGGACGCAGCGAATACACCGTCATCGGAGATTCCGTTAACACTGCTTCACGCATTTGTAGCAACACTCCCGGCGGTGAAGTCTGGATTGGTGCTGAGACGTATAATCAAACAAAGGATTATATAGAAACCGAGAAACTCGAGCCACAGAGTTTTAAAGGGAAAGCAACACCCATCACAGTATATCGAGTA
>Ga0299912_10003514_pt1 | contig 12776 bp, 14 predicted proteins | sample RVTome_2_FD_207667 | JGI IMG/M metagenome (GOLD analysis project Ga0299912, IMG submission 207667) | Soil microbial communities from uranium-contaminated site in the Upper Colorado River Basin, Wyoming, United States - RVT95D214 (version 2) ...
CCACTCGCCAGTTCATCCTTAAAATAGGTCTCTATTGTGCGTCTAATGCCATCTTCGGCGCGGAGACAACTGGAGCAGCGCTGCGTACGGTGGAAGTACACTACTTCTACTACCCCATTGGCTCCGCCGGAGCTTCGAGTCATTGTTCGAGTCATTGATTGGGCAGGACTATTGCACGCGTAGAGAATGCTGCATGACAGGATCAAAACTGCCAAAAATCCGAAAAACTTGTTTCTGGTAAAGAGAATCATGCTCTTCTCCTCAGTCTTGGCCTGGCATGTGTAGACGAGCCGACAGGCCAAATGCTAGCGACCTCTCTTATTATGACCGTTTCACGGGCGAATTGCCCAAGCGATGCTTGGCGCTTCCCGAGCGCCGCTAGGATGATCAGCAACCTGAGGCGAGGGATACGGTCACTACGTCACCGCCATGTAGCTTGGTCTCCTCCAGCCGCTCCCAGGGCGGGATTTGTTCGTCATTGAGCGCTACGTCGATCCCTGCTAGCTCGCCGGTATCAGGATCGGGCCAGAAAGCCGCCTGCCCAAACTCCTTGTTGCTTTTGCCCAGTTTGCGCAGCACGCTATCAATGGTCTCCCCTTCCTCGATCTCCTTCTCCAGGATACCGTAGCTCTGACCTACGAATCCGAAGGCGGCCGTGATGGGGGACATCATCTTCACTTGGACGATATTCATCCTTGGTACCTCCTGTCTTATGAAAGAATAGATTCCATCAACCTTGTGCGTTTCGCTTCCTATCCTCCTGTCGGCGTTTGATTTCGGCCAGGACCTGTTGTAAGCGCTCCTTTGCCTTCTCTTCGGCCTCATCCTTGGGCTGATACCAGGGCTGCGTCACCCGCCAGGTGATCTTGCCGCTGAGGGGAGGCTCAGGGTAGGCACCGACATCATAGAGCTGATAACCTCTGAACTCCACAGGTTCCTCTTGGTAGCAAGACCATACCGCATTGCGCACCACTTCGGGGCTGCCCTCGTTTGTGAGGTCTATCAGTGTAAGCTGCTGGCGGAAGCGCTCTATGAACTCGCTGTGGATGTTATACAGGTAGGGGGTATGGGCGTTAGAGCCCACAATGAGCCTCTTCTCGTTGACGCCGTTGGCCATGAGGGCAGCGATGGTCTGTCCCACTTGATGCCCTTCGGATTCCGGCCCGCAGACAACCAGGTAGCGGATGTTAGGGTTTGCCACGATATTGCAGATGACCTTCTCGAGGCCGATGTTTTCGGTCTGGAGGGTGCCAGCGAGGGCAGCGCCACTTTCCACCCCTGCCCGCACGAGGGCCTCAATGGAGGGAGGTATCTCCTCGGCAGGCCAGCGCAGGATAACCGCCACTGCCACCGGCGAATAGTCATTGCCCCGAAGATAGCGTCCTTCCTCCGGTGGGTAGTCCTCCGTGGGTTTCACCTTTAGCATTATGTTTCACCCCTACTTAGCAGCGCTTTATATACGGCCTTCCCTCTCACCCTAGGAATCGCCCTCTCGTTCAGCTTCTTCAATGAACTCACAATCGTCTCCAGGTCTCTTATCGGAAAACCCAGCACGCATTCGTTTTCGGCCAGGTTCGTCGCCTCGCGACAGCCGTAGCAGCCCAGGGAGGCGTTGAGCCTTTGAGTCAGAAACGGCATGATGGTTACATCAACACACGTGGCTTGAAGGATGGCTGTGCTGAGATCGAGCCTGCCTCCCGTGTCGAAAACGCGGGCCAGAGCGACCCACATCAGGTGCTCAGGTGCCGACTCCAGTACCACCACATCGGGCACAAAAGGCGCATGTGCCAGAGGGCAGCAGGCCACCATCTTGCATTTGTCCATATCCAGGCGTGGCATGGTGCTCAGCGTATGCTTGGCTGCCGCCGCGCTGCCGAATATGCCCATGCTCGCGGGCATCTCACCAGATGAAAGTGTGGGTGGTGGTTCCTTGAACCCCAGAGCCCAGGCCGCTGCCGGGCATGAGATATTATCTGCGGTGAGAAGGAGCTTTCGTCCCTCTCTAGCGCCCATGAGCACTTGGCAGTAGCGGCGCTCGGTGGGCAGATCAAAGCCATCTAGGTCCGCTTGCTGCTCGAAGAATTTCACCGCTATTGGCTCATAGGTCAGGCCCAGAATACCCTTCATCGTGGCTGCTTGTTGTTGCCAGTTTGTCATTACTGCAACTCCGCCAGCATCTTCATGATTCTGCTCTTGATCTCGTCCCGTATTTTCCTGACCTCCTCAAGGGGTTTGCCCTTCGGGTCTTCCAGAGCCCAGTCTTCGGTCTCGATGAAGCTTGCTGGGCAGACCGCTTGTGCTTCGGCACCACAGCCCATCGTCACCATCCTATCGGCGCGCTCAATCATCTCAAGAGTGAGGGCCTTCGGTACGTTGTGGCTTATGTCTATGCCTACCTGCTTCATCACCTCAACTACCGTGGGATCAACCACAGCAGCAGGGCTTGTTCCCGCCGAAAGTGCTTCAGCCTTCCCCTTCGCAAGTTGATTGAAAAAAGCCTCGGCCATCTGGCTGCGCCCGGAGTTGTGCACACAAACGAAGAGGACGGTTTTCACCTGCCTTCACCATTTTGCTTTGCGAGATATTGCAGCCCCTCCGTAGCAGAGGCAAAGACGGTTGAAGCCAGGGCAAAGCGCGCCGCTATGATGGCCTCTCCTATCTCCTCGTTGCTGACGCCCGAACGTTTTGCAATCTTGATGAAGGTCTCGGTGCACAGGTGGCTGGAAACGGCTGCTGCCACCGCAATCATAATCAGATGCTTGTACTTGGCGGGGATGTGAGGCAGGTCGAAAACGAACTTGCGTTCCTGGGCCTGCCTCGGGATCCACTCCGGAAGCACTTTGGACATCAGCACCATGGGCCTGGGCTCCTCGCCTAGGTTATCGGCCATCGTGCGCAAGACATGCTCCACCGTTGGCCCTTTTTCTTCTATGAGAGCGCCTCCTCCTTCTTGACGGTTTTTGTGCAGGAATCGAGTCTCTGCTATTTAGACTCTTCTTTGGCCAGGGCGTTGATCACCCACTGAGTTACCTCCGATTTGGAGGGGATACGCCCGGAGCACACCACCTCTTCGTTGATCACCAAGCCGGGCGTGCTGAGGATAGGATACGATGTTATCTTCTTGATATCCTTAACCTCTTCTACGCTGGCATCAATACCCAGCTCCTTAGCTACCTCCCGCGCCGTCTTTTCCACCTCTTTGCACCTCACGCACCCCGGTCCTAGAACCTTGATCTTCATTTTGTTTACCTCCTCTCCTTAGGAATTATGAGCCTATCACAAACCCGTATATCAGTCCAGCCACGGTGCAGCAGACCGTGATTAATGCTGCGTACCAGAATAGCCTTCTATTCCCTATGAGACTCCTGACGACCAGTAGGCTGGGTAGAGAGACTACGGGGTCGGCCAGGATGTAGGACATCAGAGGCCCCTTCCCCATGCCCAAGTCCAGGAACAAGCGCGCCATGGGCACCTCTACCAGAGTGGGGAAGTACATGAAAACCCCGAACAGAACCATTGCCAGGTTGGCCGCAATGCCACTCGTGCCAAAATAGCGGACCACAAAGTCCTGCGGGATGGCTACCCTGAGCATTCCTGCCACAAATACCCCGGCTAGCAATAGTGGGAGAATGGTGCGGACGAAGAACCAAGTCTCCCGCATCCAACTTTTGAAACTATCTTTGTCCAGTGCTTTTCTTGCAATGAAAATCAGCGCCACGACTAGCACTGCCAGCCCAGGCAGCTTCACCGGCAGCTTCAGTACAGGCGAAGCCCCCCACAGCAAGATTGCCAGGAGGATGGCAAAAAAGACCCAGAGCCATCCGGATGTCTTCGTGTTGTCAATTGTGGCAAAGGCTTCTGCGAAAGCTCCGTTTGCGGCGTTTTCTGCTGCTCTCTCTGGGAACAGGGCGGACAGAGCAAGGCCAATGATTATGGCAAAGGTTATGGACAGGATGATACGGGCGATAGCGACATCCCAGCCAATTAAACTCGAGGTGTAGATAACTGCCATGATGTTCGTCGCTGGCGCTGTGTAGAGGAAGACGATCGCTGGCCCCAGGCCGGCACCGCTCTTCCGTATTCCGGCAAACAGCGGCAATATCGTGCAGGAGCAAACAGCAAGGCACAGCCCCCCAACCACGGACATGGGATAGGCAATATGCTTGGGTGAGCGCGGACCCAGGTAGCGGAGGATCCTCTCCTTGGGGAAGAGCGCATATAGCGCGCCGGCCAGGAAGAAGGCTGGTATTACAAAAGGCAGGTGAAGTAGTAAGTAGTCCTCGATAGTTGCCAGGCCGCCCTTGAGAAGTTCGATAACGAACGCCATTTTTGAGAGACCTCCTTAATCTACCATGGACAAACAACGGGAAGATTTCTAACCTGCACCAGGCGCCTTGAGAATTACCTTTCAGAGACCCTCCAGCGCGCGCTTCAGCTTCGGCTTCGCATGTTTCTCTAGGAAGCGTAATGCTTCTTGGGCATCGGCATCTTGCATGATGCGGCTGAGCTCGATAAGCTCTTTGTCTTCCAGGATGAGGACGATGCTCTTTTTCATTGCGATCTCCTGGCTGATCTCTTACCCTCCTGGGGGCTATCTTTCGTGACTTCCCGACTCTACTATTACTGCTTCCTGCCCTTTCCAAGTTAACTTACGCTGGAAATAGAGCCCAACGTTTACCAGGCCGAGGAGTACAGGCACCTCGACTAGCGGTCCAATGACGGCCGTAAATGCCTGCCCCGAGCTAATGCCGAACACTCCTACAGCTACCGCTATCGCCAGCTCGAAGTTATTGCCGGAGGCATGGAAAGCAATGGTTACCGTCTTGCCATAGTCGCCGCTAAGCTTCCTTCCCATATAAAACGAGACGAAAAACATGATCACAGAATAGAAGAGTAGAGGAATGGCGATGCGTACCACGTCCAGCGGTAACTGAACGATGATTTCACCCTTGAGGGAGAACATCACCACGATGGTGAAAAGCAGTGCCGCCAGCGTGATGGGGCTGATTTTGGGAATGAACTTGGTCTCGTACCACTCGGCACCTTTCGTCTTCAGAAAAACGAACCGGGACAACATTCCAGCGAAGAATGGTATACCTAGATAGATGAGGACACTCTGGGCTATCTCCCATATGCTGACCTGTACCACCATCCCCTTCAGCCCGAACAGCGGAGGCAAGACAGTAATGAAGATGTAAGCGAAAATCGAGTAAAAAATCATCTGAAAGATCGCGTTAAAAGCTACCAGACCAGCGGAATACTCATTGTCTCCTCTGGCCAGATCACACCAGACAATGACCATCGCGATGCACCGTGCCAGCCCGATCATAATCAGCCCTACCATGTAGTCGGGGTAGTCACGCAAAAAGAGAATGGCTAGTATGAACATTACGATAGGGCCGATAACCCAGTTCTGTATCAGTGAGAGTGCTAGAACGCGCCAGTTGCGAAAAAACTTGGGCAGCTCCTCATACTTGACCTTAGCCAGTGGCGGATACATCATTAGAATAAGTCCGATGGCAATAGGTATCGAGGTGGTGCCCACGGAGAAGCGGTTGATGACATCGGCGACTTTGGGGACGAGGTAGCCCAGACCTACTCCCAGGCCCATTGCCAGGAATATCCATAGTGTCAGCAAGCGGTCCAACAGCGAAAGTCTACAGATCATGCGTTGTAACTTCTCCCTTTTTATGTGTACCCCCGCTTGAGGGTTGTTTCTCGTCCGTCTCTCCATATACGCACTGCGCCGGGCTCGGGTCGAGCTGGCTCAGATCTAAGAAGCTGAGCAACTTGGCCCGTAGCTCATTCACCACCTGTGGATCAACGGAGTAGTAGATGACCCGGGCATCATGGGGATCATGGCGGTCGTTCAGCAAGCCCTCCTGGCGCAGAACGGCCAGGTGATGAGAGATAAGGTTTTGGGGCAGCTCGAGAGCAGTAAATATCTCGCAGACACACAGTTCCCCTCTCATCAGGAGAGCCATGATCCTGAGTCGGTTCTTGTCAGAGAGAACCTTCAGCGTGGCAGATAGCTCGCTAACCTCTGGTTCAGGGAGGCGGAGCATGGACTGACGCATCCTGACAACCGGCATTTGCTCCTCCTATCAATAACTATAATTGCAATAAGCGTTGATATTATATCAGAGCAAGAGGGTGTCTGTCAATGGTGATTGCGGTGCCAGTACGATTCTGATAAACTCAGGGAATCTGTACCTATGCATGCTCTTCGGCGCTCCCTTATGCTCATGGCGGCAGCTTTGGCGCTGGCAGGGGTCACCATAGCCTCCCCGGCCGATGTGAGGCCATGGGAAAGCGGGAGCCTTGACTCTCTGCGCCAGCAAGGTGCTTCTATCATCGTTCCCCGCCTCTGGTGGCAGGATGCGGCGCTATCGTTGGCCACCAAGGACCTCTCCACTTTCCTCAGTTCGTACTACCGTGTTCCCTGCTTCACTGTCCGAGATACCGATGTTGAGGTATTGCCTGCCAACGCCTTTATCATCGGTGATCAGCAGAACATGTGGGTCAAGGCGCTGGTAGACGCCGAGGCTCTCGAACTGCCGGAGCTGGCGGACGAGGGCTTTGTTATCCAACGCCTGCCTCCCCCTGGCTCCCCTATGGTTGTCAGTGGGCGAGGCATTTTGGGCAATGTCTATGGCGTTTTTCATCTCATCGAGAGCTTGCGGTTGGATCCAGACGCCCTGTTCAAACCCCTGGATGTGCGACTTGAACCGGCCATGACCTTTCGCCTGGTTTCCGACCCTACGGATGTGAATTACCCTTCACCGGAGCAGGCCCTGCGTTGGGGATACAATGCCATCTGCATCGAGCCCTGGCCCACTTTGGTTCTCTACGATGGATACGATCCCGCTATCCTCGACGCTAAGGACAATCCTTATGCCCGGGCTTGGGTTGAGGGTAATCGAGAGCGGGCACGACGGCAGATCGAGGCGGCCGAAGGGCTTCATTTGAAAGTTGTCTCCCCCGGGGATGTCATCAGCTTCCCGGAGGAGGTCTTTTACCGCTATGGTGCCGAGGTGGCAGATGACCAGCAGCCTCCTCGCTTTTGCATCGGCAGGGAGAAGACGCAGCGCTTGCTGGAGTACGGCCTTGACGAGGTGCTGCGGGATTTCCCCGAGATCGACGCGGTCATGGTTCGGGTAGGGGAGAACTACTCTGAAAACCCCATGATGGGCAACACTCCAGACCAAGGGGATTGCTCTTCGCCCCCTCATGATTATGCAGACCGCATCGCTTTGGTCATTAAGACCTTGCGAGCAGTGGCGGACGCTCACCAGAAGACCTATATCCAGCGCGCCTGGGACTTGGGGGACGAAGGCTTTCATGCTAGTCCCGAGGTGGCAAGTAAAGTGATGGCGAATATGACGCCTGATGCTAGGCTTATGCTCTCCTTCAAGCATACCAAGAGCGATTTTTGGCGCTATAACGAGGTCAACCCCAATCTGGGGGTTGGCAGCTTTCCTCAGATGGTGGAGTTCCAGGCTGCCCGAGAGTACGAGGGCAAGGGTGCTTTCCCCAACTACTTGGGCGAGGTCTACGCCTCAGGCGCTGGAGAAGTCGCCCCCAGCGGCGGGATGGACTACGCATACCAGCGCGGGGTGAACGCAATTTGGGTTTGGGCGAGGGGGGGTGGTTGGGGCGGGCCTTATCTTGAAGACGACCTTTGGGTTGAAGCCAACGTCTACGCCTTGAGTCATCTTGCCTGGGAACCCAAGCTAGATCCTTATGAGCTGGCTGAGGATTGGGCCAGCCTGCGTTTCGGCCCTGTTGCCGCTCCCACCATCGCCAACATGTTGATGAAGTCGGCCGATGCTGTGCTCAAGACCTTCTATATCGGCCCTTATGCCCAGGAAAGGGGTGGCGCTTGGCTGCCGAACAACCTCTGGGTACGGGACGATGTCATATATGCAGGAGATAGGGTGGCGGAGCTGTATAGGCTTTGCCGGGATAGCGGGTTTGATGCCGCCCTGGCGGAAAAAGCCGGGGCGGAGGAGTTGGTAGATTCCATGATCGCCGACTGGAAGAAAGCACAACCCCTAGTTGGAGATAAGACCTTGGCTAGACGAGCCTTGAATACCTTGTTCTACGAGAAAAGCCTGGTGCAAACTCTGCACTATTATCTTGCCGGCATGTTCTACTATTATCGTTGGCAGGAGGGTTCCAGGGATAGCGCTTCTGACCGCCAACTGGCGATAGATAATATAAGACGCTGGGAGAAGAGCTGGGGTGCCCATAACTCCGAGATCGCCCACCTGCCCGGCGTGGCGACCCCTTTCCGAGACTGGGGCATGGGCCAGACAGTGCAGGCTGCCCTAGAAGAACTGCTTAAGAAGTAGGTCAAAACACCTATTGACAGCTAATGCAGACTAGGCTAAAGTACTTAGCATAAGTAGGCATTTTTGCTTACTTATACGCGGCATGGAAACTGAATAAGCAAAAAGAACCAAAGGCTTCGCTCTAGGACCCGAGGCAAAAGGGGGGGCATTGTGAAAGCAGCGGGTTTTATCGGTGTTACGCTAATATTCTTCCTGGTAGCCTGCTCCGGCGCGGGCGAAAAACCTCCCTTCAAAGAACTGTCCCCCACCCTTCCGCCTTCCGGAGCAGAGGTTGGGGCGGGGCCGTACAAGCTGGGGGACACGGTCAGCTTCTCCAGCCATAGCCTGACCGTAAACAGCGTTAAACAAAACGATCTCCTCGTTATCAATGTCACCTTCCGCAACATTAGCCCCCGGGATTTTGATCTCAAGCCTTCACGGTTGTTCGATGCCTTCGACAGCGAAGGCAATCGGCTCAGCTTCCACCCTCAGGAGGAGCCCGATGCTCTGGCTGGAACCCTGGTCAAAGGAGGAACGCTTACTGGCAACATCTATTTCGACATTAGCCCTGGCCAAAAGGTGGTGAAGATGCAGTATCACGCAAGTCAATTGGGTTTGATGCTCGCGGGCAGTGTGGAGTTCATTATGGATTGAGGCGGAAGCAAAAGCAGCAGCGATGGGGTGATCGGCGGCAAGTTAAAGGGGGGAATTCCCGAGTCAGCATTTCTTAATTGGTAGAAAGGGGGGGTATTATGTTTAGCAAGAAGGGTTTAATAGTGCTGGGGATTCTTGTTTTGGCACTAGGTTTGTTGATAGCCTGTGCCAAAGCGGAAGAGAAGGTGGAACCTACGCCTACAGCAGCGAAAACGCCTGCCGCTGCCGTAGGCAAGCCTGTTTACGGGGGTGTCCTACCTACCTACACGTCAGCAGACCCGCCTATGTTCGACGGCTTCGAGACCTTGTCCTATCTCACACAGCCAGTGCTGAGCGCCATCTACGACAAGCTTGTCGGCATAAGCAGCGGCGTCCCCCGTTATCAGGAGTACCTCGTACCCGAGCTGGCGGAGAGCTGGGAGGTAACTGAAACCACCTACGTCTTCCACCTGAAGAAGGGGGTCAAATTCTCCAGTGAACCTCCTGTCAACGGGCGAGAGGTGGTGGCCGAGGACGTGAAGTGGACCTATGAGCAGTATGCCAAAAGCGTCTACAAGAAGTTCATGGTGGAGCAGGTCGCCCAGATCGAGTGCCCTGACAAGTACACGGTGAAGTTCACCATGAAGGAGCCCTTCACTCCCTTTGAGTGGTATACTGCCTCCTCTTATATGGTCATCTATCCCCGTGAGATTAAGGACACTTATGGGGATATGAAGAGGTGGGAATACCATAAGGGGTGTGGCACTGGCCCCTGGTGTCTGGCAGAGTATGTGCCCAGCGTCAGGCTGGTGTACAACAAGAATCCCAATTATCACCAAAAGGACGTAAACGGCAACCCTATTCCCTACCTCGATTCCGTGCGCGTCCCCATCATACCGGATACATCGACGCGGATAGCCGCCCTGCGGTCGGCCCAGATCTATTCCTATGGGCCACCCCAGGAAGAGGTGAATAGCATAGCGTCTACCAACCCCGATCTTTGTTACCGGGAGGACCTTCCTCTCGGCCTCTCCCAGATCTGGATGCGCACCGACAAGCCGCCCTTCAACGACGTGAAGGTGCGCCAGGCGGTTGCTCTTGCTATCGACCATGATGGGATGATCGCCTCGCTCTTCGGCGGCAAAGGGGAAAAGTTCACCATGTTACCCGGTCGCTGGCGGGCCTATCGCCTGGACTGGGACAAGCTGGGCGAGGGCTCCACATACATGACCCATGATGTGACGTTGGCCAAGAAGCTGCTGGCCGAGGCGGGATACCCCGCTGGATTCGATACTCTACTGAATGTGACCACCGTCTACGGCGAGACCCACGTCAACACCTATGAGTTGATACACGACTATCTGAACCAGGTGGGCATAAGGGTCAAAATCAATGTCATGGAGTATGGGGCCTTTCTCGCCAACGTCTATAGCGGCTCCAACTATGAGGGGATGGGCTATGGGCCCCACGGGGAGTCCGGCGATCCCGATATGTACCTCTACGACATGCTCTACCCCGGCGCTTCGCGCAACCAGAGCCACGTCGATGACCCCTGGCTTAGCGAGATGGTGGTCAAGCAGAGACAGGAGCTGGATCCCGTGAAGCGGGTGGCGCTCATCCAGGAGATCCAGAGGTACTGCGCCGTGCAAAACTACTATGTCTATCGGCCGGCAGGGTACGGTTATACCTTCTGGCAGCCGTGGGTCCACAATATTTGGAATGCCTACCTGGGTTATGATAATGGCCACGACTGGATGATGATGTGGGTCGATAGGGATAACCCGAGGTGCGCCATTGGCCCAGGGCTTGCTACTAGCAGGGGTGGTGACTTAGTGGGCAAATAGGGCTTAAAACCCCCGGGTGCTCAGGCACGTAGCTAGACATGTCAGAGGCGGGGTCATGATTTGCCTCGCCCCTGGCATGTCTGCTTGATGGCCTGAACTGGATAGTTGAGATAGCCCACCCGCCCGGCGTGGCGACCCCTTCCGGGACTGGGCATGGGCCAAACAGTCCAGGCTGCCCAGAATGGCTTGATGGAGGAGCCGTCGCCACGCTCTTGACAAGTGGCTGCGTTCAGGTATCATATAGGTATCTTTACCTCATTGCGGTGGCATGGAAGGTTTGGTGGCGTTAGCGGGTATAAGGAAGGTACGCTGCTCTCGCCCTTTTTTGTGTGGGGAAGCTTGTAAGCTAGCGTGCCAGAAGAGACATGCTAGATGAGAGATCGATGATGCCCCTTTAACTGTTCATTGGGGCTTTGAACTAGTAGCCGGCGGAGGATGCAATGGATGCCAAAGCGAAGGATACAGCACTGGGCGATCTCCGGGTCCTTGATTTGGCCGATGAAAAGGGGCTCTACTGCACCAAGCTCTTGGCCGACCTGGGGGCTGATGTCATCAAGATCGAGAGGCCGGGGGGAGATCCCACTAGAAATATCGGCCCCTTTTACCACGATGAGCCCCATCCTGAAAAGAGCCTTTACTTCTTCAATCTGAATACCAACAAGAGAAGCATAACCCTCAATCTGGACACGATGAACGGAAAGGACATCCTGAAGAGATTGGTCAAGACAGCCGATGTCATGGTGGAAACCTTCCCGCCCGGCTATCTCGATGAAAAGGGGCTGAGCTACTCGGCTCTTAAGGCCATCAATCCTGCCCTCATCTTGACCTCCATCACCCCCTTCGGCCAGACTGGGCCTTACAAAGACTACAAGGCGTCAGACATCGTGGGCGTGGCCATGGGGGGGGTAATGTATCTGGCCGGTTTTGCTCAAGATCCTCCCAATCGCCCTGGCGCTTCTCAAGCCTATCACATGGCCTCCCTGCAGGGCGCGGTAGGCACTCTCATCGCCCTCTACCATAGGGAGCTAACCGGAGAAGGTCAACAGGTGGATGTTTCCATGCAGGAATGTGTCGCCATAGCCATGGAGACGGCCATGCAGTACTATGATATGAGGAGGGAGATCCCCAAAAGGTATGGGGGGCTTATAGTGACGTCCATGCCCTATCAAATGTCAATGTTGGGCGTCTATGAGTGCAAAGATGGCCATATCATTTCCATGGTGGCTGCCTCCCGTGGAGGACCCACCACCGTGGTGAATTGGATGGCCGAAGAGGGGATGGTCGGGGACCTCAAGGAGGAGAAGTGGCAGAGGCTGCTCGATCTCGTTGCCGACCGGCAGGCGCTCATAGAAAGTCTGAAACCTCTGAGGGCAAACCCGTTGGCTCTCATCGAGTTCATGCAACAATTCGCTCACGTCGATGACGTCTTCCGCGCCTTTGTCATGAGCCACACCTGCCAGGAGCTATACGAGGAGGGCCAGAAAAGGCGTTTGATTATCGTTCCGGTGAACTCCGCCGCGGATTTGCTGAGCAACGCCCAGCTTATCTCGCGGGGTTACTTCGTCGATGTAGGGCATCCCGAATTGGACACCACTCTCAAGTACCCGGGAGTGCCCTACAGATTGGCCAAGACGCCAGCTAGGATAGCCAGGCGAGCTCCTCTTGTTGGGGAACACAATCTGGAGATATATCAAAAGGAACTGGGGTTCTCCAGGGAGCAACTCGCCCTCCTGAAAGCGGAGGGCACTATCTAACGGGGGTTGAAAAAGGAGGCCTCATGGAAAGGGGTAGACTTCCCCTTGCGGGGATAAGGGTAGCTGACTTCACCACCTGGGCGGCTGGCCCTCTCGTTGGCAAGATGCTGGCCGACCACGGGGCAGAGGTCATCAAGGTGGAATCGGAGTCCTTCCCCGATGGGCTCAGACTGGCCGCGCCCAAGCCGCTCGGTAACGATAGCCTCAACGTG
>Ga0299912_10003515_pt1 | contig 12775 bp, 11 predicted proteins | sample RVTome_2_FD_207667 | JGI IMG/M metagenome (GOLD analysis project Ga0299912, IMG submission 207667) | Soil microbial communities from uranium-contaminated site in the Upper Colorado River Basin, Wyoming, United States - RVT95D214 (version 2) ...
TCAGTGGACAAAGAAACGGGTGAAGCCATCGCTGCCATATCGGGGTAAGAGGTGTCTGCTACTTGAAGGCAGTGCTGGTGTCTGATCGCGTTTGCAGGGAGGGAGGTGTATGATGAGCTTGCCCAACGTATTCTGCTCGAGCTGCGGGGCCCGCAATGAGTCTGACGCGCTATACTGCAGCAGTTGCGGGGCACGCTTGGCTGCTCCTGCTCCACCGCCGCCAGCTCAGACCGTTCCACCACCACCGTCGGTGGCTATACCTTACACTCCACCGCTAAGGCCGGCATCGGCAAAGGGCAGTCCCCTACCTCTCTTGCTGGCGGTAGGTGCGATCGTCGTCTTGCTCCTGGTCGTGCTGCTAGAGGCGGTGCTCATTGTTCTGCCACAGGGGGCGGTTTCGGAGGCCAGGGGGGCTACCTTCTCTCTGTTGCACGGTCAGGTGCAACTCCAGAAGGGCGGCCACGGCGACTGGATTGAGGTGGCGCAGGACGTCGCTGTGGAGGCGAGTGACCGTATTCGGACAGGCGAATCATCGTACGCCGTGCTATCCTTTCTGGAGGGTACGACCACACAGCTGAGTGCTCTCACCGAGTTGACGATACGCGAGTTGCAGGTTGTCCCTGGACAAAAGGTGGTTATCAGGCTAGATCTGGACCTTGGTGAGATCCGGAACCGTATCGCGCAGCTACCGGCTGATTCTCTACACGAAGTGACCACCCTGGCAGCCACGGTGACCTGTCGTGGCAGCGAGTACGGAATGGTGGTCAACGAGATGGGGACTACGTGGGTCACAGGTCAGGATGGCCGCGTGGAAGTCACCGCCGGTGGCAGTACTGTGCTGACTGCTCCGGGTGACACTCTGGTGGTCGAGCTCGGTTCGCCGCCGGTGAACTATGGGGCTGTGGCGATGGTCCCGACAGCCCCTGTCCAGGAGCCCACGGGCGAGGTGACGGCCTCTCTCGACGTCCCCGACATGCCCACCTTTTTGAACCTACCGCTGCCCTCGGCGACCCCCACCGACACGCCGACCGCTACCCCCACCACTATGCCCCCCACTCCGACGCCGCCGAGGCCGACAGCTACCGCCACCAGCAGGCCTCAGCCCACGGCTACTACTCCTGTATGCCCACCGAGTTGCCCCACCTTCCGCATAAATGTCCCCTCGGGGGCCCCGCCCTACGGTCTTTTCGGTATCGAGTGGGACGTGCTGGGCGGATCGGTCCCCGCTGGCTATTCCTACGTGTTGGAGTTCAGTCAGGATCAAGCTTCTTGGGGCCGCACCCCTGCTCTCAAGTGGAAGGACGCACAGGGCCAAGGGGAGTTGTGGGAGGCGAGTGGTCACATGAATGCCGAGATACATGGCGCGGGCCCAGGGAACTGGTATTGGCGGGTATGTATCGTGCGATCTGAAACGGGGCCATCCTGCTGTTGCGGCCCGTCGCACAGCATAGTGCACGAACGCGACAGCGACGGCGGCGACGGGTGTTGAGGGGACGGTCAATAGAGCCGTGTGCTCTAAAGTCTCAGCAGTAGCGACACAAGCAGGCCCATTCGTTGTGCAGATGACCAAGAAGCAGGACAAGTGGGCCTGCTTTTTTCTTCTGCTTCTGGGCTTTGTTGTCCGCGTCTACGGCCTGACCTACCACAGCCTCTGGCTCGACGAGACGGCCAGCGTCTACCTGGCGAGTTTTCCGCCGCTCGAGATTCTCCGACAAGGCATGTTCCTCCAGGAGCCAAACCCTCCTCTCTATCATCTCGTTCTGTCTGCATAGATGCGAGTCTTCGGCTCCGGGGAAACCCGGTGCGCACCTTGTGCGTTGTCTCGGGCACCGTCCATCTGCCAGCTCCCTACCTACTGGGCAGGCGACAGTTTTCCTCGTGTGTGGCGCTCGTAGCGACTCTGCTGACCGCAGTCGGTCCTCTTGGCGCACCCACCAACACGCAGACTGCCACCAGGGAACCGACGCACACTCCGATAGCGACGAGCACTGCCACGCCTACCGCTACTGCCACACGCCTGGACTGGCCCCCTCTCACGATCAACGTGCGTTAGCAGTGCTATCTTCGCCGTGCTTGCGGTCTGGAATGGGATTCTAGCGGCCCAACTCCTGCTGGCTACGAATTTGCCGTCGAGTACAGCGCAGATCAGAACATCCGGACTCGCTTGCCGGTGCTTCTTGATCCCTACTGGTACTAGGAGGGCGGTCACTTCAAGGCGGTCATATGCGGTCCGGGACCGGGGAGCTGGTACTGGCGGGTATGTCTCGTCAACACGGCGGACGCGGCAGGCGCCTCTGAGTGCTGCGGACCGTCTCACGCCATTCTCCTCGCACGGGACGAGCAACCAGAGTAAGAGAGGACCCCCTACGCAGACTGATGGCGCGCAGGTTCCCGCACGAGCGAGGTCTGCCTGCGCGGGAAGCTGCGCGCAGGCCTGGATGGTGCATTGCGGCTCGCAGGGTGAGATTGCCATGTCGCTCGTGGCAGCAGTCTGAAAGGCGTTGCGCTGTGCCTTTGCCGGTGCTACAATCCCGCGAGGCTGAGTACGTACATTAGACTTGGCAGCATCGAACGAGGTGCGTGACGTTGTTTGCGGAGGTCATCGATGAAGACGAGGCTCCTTAGAGTTCTTTTCGTCTTGGCGTCTGTCGCTCTCACGGTGGCACTGTCGGGTCCCGACAGGACGCTGGCAGAGGAGAGCCAGCAGGAGACGGGGATGATCCAGTGCCTGGCTGCGTCCAGGGATGCCTTGATGACGCTGGAGTTCCCGGCTGACGCAGGCTCGGTGACTGGCCAGTACCTGGTCAGCTACACCGCGCACGACACCTCGCCGCTGTACGACTCAGATGGCACCTGGGACTACTATGACGAGGATCGAACTGTCACCCAGGGGGTTCAGATCATCGGGTCCTACTCCGGCGGCGCCGAAGGATCATTCTCCAACCTGCGGGTTATGGGGGCGGGGAGCGCTGACATCGACAATCTGGAGGACGACCGGTTCGACCGTTCCTATCGGGGCGGGATCGACAGCCCGGCCACAGCTACCTGGGGACCGGGCGGGACGCTGGCCATTACCGGCATCAGCGCCGAGATGGGCCTGGTCTCCGTCAACGCCAATGACATTCCCAACACGGAATGGCTGGAGCCGCAGGGGTTCAATTTCCCAGACCCCACCATGGTGTGCACTCCCCGGCCTAGTGTACAGACCTTGGAGGACATTGCCTGCACCATAACCACCGACCCACCGGACATCGGGGCGCGCGACACGACCTTCCAGGCCAACATCACTGCGGTGGGATTCGATCCCGGAGCCACGCTGAGCTACAAGTGGAGACTACGCTACGGTGTTTCTCCGGAATCTCAAATCCAAGAGGAGAACACAAGTCCGAACCCAACTATTCGTTGGCCAGAGGCCACATTCGCTGATGGCTATTACACGATGCAAGGGATGGTCACTGACGGGGGGCACATAGCGCACTGTTTTGTGCATTTCTCGATCGGCGACGTGCCGCCCGATAACCCGCCCGAGTGCCTGGATGTGAGCATCGCGCCCTTGCCGCCACTGGCTGGATCCCCGCTTCTAGGGGTGACAGTGACAGCCCGGGATGCGGACGGTGACCCGCTCGAGTATTTCTTTGATCTAATCCGGGGTTGGGTTAATCAAGCGCCGCAGACCCGTTCTCAGGAACCCGTCAACAGTAGTATTCTCTCCATCCCTGGTGGTCTTCAGCCGGGCCCCTACACGGTTGAAGTGTCAGTAAATGATGGAAAACAAAGCGTCGTCTGCACGTATAATTTCATCGTTCCTCCTTTCCCTGAAGAAGAGGAGCCGGGCGGAGAATGCGGGCCAGTGGGGATTCTCTATCTGGACGACTCAGACATTGAGCCCAACTGGATGGCGATCGATGCCGCCATCGAGGCTGCCCTGGCCCAAGGGGGAGCTGACTACAGCCTCATTGTCTCGCATCGCCAACGTCTACTCGACAAATTCGGTCAGGAAGGGTTCGAGCAGATAGATGGCTTGCTGAACAACATGGGAAACCTCGCCGAGACCTGCCCCTTCGTCTTGATCGTGGGCGATCATGATGTGGTGCCTCTTGCCGTTCTTTCCAACCCTACCGATGACGGTGACGTACTGTTCACCGATGACGTCTATGGGGACACCGATCATGACCCGCTTACGGTGCCCGATATCCCGGTGGCACGCATACCGGATGGCAACTCGCTGGATCTGCTAGTGACCCAACTGTCGCCATCGACTCTGCCGGAAACAGGCGATTTCACGATAGCTAACACGGAGTGGGACTTCGTAGAAATCGTGACCAGCGAGATCTTTGGGCCGGGGCGCTCGCTGCTGTGGAGCCTGCCCACGAGATATACTGATCTCGATCCTGCTCGGGTCAACGTGCGTTACGACTACTTCACGCTCCACGGAGCGTATCAGGACACGACCCTGTGGTGGGGCGAGGCCCCTGTCTATCCGGAAGCCTTCAGCGTGACTGAGGCCAACTCCCAGGGTATTGTCTTGACCGGCGCATGCTATGGTGCCTACACCTTCAACCGCACGCCCGAGAACTCCATCACACTAGCCTTTCTGGCCAGTGGTGCCCGCGCCTTCGTGGGGAACACTGGCATCGGCTACTTTCCCGTATGGACCGAGCCGCCGGATCCTCCGCGTCCCGTGCCTCCAACGCGGTTCGGTGCTCTGTTCGAGGACACGTTCTTGCGTGCCCTTGCAGACGGCAAGGCGCCGTTGGCCGCGTTCATGGAGGCCAAGGAGGCGATGGCCAACTTGGTCATGTCCAGGAACGGCACGGCTATGGAGCTGAAGCTGCTGTCCGAACATGTCTATTATGGCAAGCCGTGATTGACAAGGAGACGGTGGAGGCTTGCGCAGGGGGAGACGGAGTATGGACTTCAAAGAGGCGGAGGGCAAGTACTACGAACTGAAGGGCCGGCTGGACTCAGGGGCACTGACGCCTGACCAGTTCATAGAAGAGGTGGCCAAGCTTCGTATCCAGGATGACCAAGGTCAGTACTGGACGGTTGACGCGGCGACTGGTGGCTGGCTCCAGTACGATGGCTCCAAGTGGGTGCCAGCACGAGCCCCAGGTTCCGCACCTCCAAGTCCGAGGCCGCCCGCCGCTTCTGCTCCACGCCGGAAAGGGGGACCAAGTGCGGTCCTTGTCGTGGGCGCGCTGGCTGTGGCCGCCGTTCTTTGTCTGGTCGCCCTCGGCGGGGCCGGGCGCATCCTCACGAGGTCTGGAGGGGAAACCGGCAGCGTCGGGGAACCTTCCGCTATCAGTCAGGAGGAGGCGGAAACGATAGCTGACGATCTCATCTCCGAGCGGTTCCCCCACATGGAGGGCGCGGAAAAGGTGATAGGTAGCTATCAGAACGCAGCGGGCACCAAGTTCTGGACGTTCACCTATCGCCAGGATGCGCAGGCGGAGTTCGAGGGCCTGACCTACGAGATCCCCAACGTTGTCATCGTGTCGGTGGACCAGGACACAGGTGAAGCGATTGCCGCGGTCTCCAGCTAAGGAGAGCATGGGATCGAATCCAGGTGACTTTCTGGGTGAGGGAGGTTCGCGATGAGCCCATCTGATCTGTTCTGCTCAAGCTGCGGCGGTCGCAACGATACTGAGTCAGCTTTCTGCCGTAGCTGCGGCGCACGTCTAGCTAAGCCTGCTCCGCCTCCCGCGCAGACTGTTCCTCCACCGCAGCCCCCTCCGGCGGCGGCCATACCTTACGCCCCAGTAGCACAGCCAGTATCGGCAAAGAGCAATCCCCTGCCACTCTTGCTGGCGCTAGGTGCAATTGTCGTCTTGCTCGTGGTGGTGCTGGTAGAGGCGGTGGTTATTGTTCTGCCGCGAGGGACGGTTTCTCAGGCCGGGGGCGCTACCCTTTCTCTGTTGCAGGGTCAGGTACAACTCCAGAAACGTGGCCAGGGCGACTGGATCGAGGTGGCGCAGGATGTCGGCGTGGAGGCGGGTGACCGCATCCGGACAGCTGAAGCATCATACGCCGTGCTATCCTTTATGGAGGGTACGACCACACAGCTGAGTGCTCTCACCGAGTTGACGATACGCGAGTTGCAGGTTGTCCCTGGAAAGAAGGTGGTCATCAGACTAGATCTGGACCTGGGTGAGATGTGGAACCGCATCGCGGAGCTGCCTGCCGATTCTCTACACGAAGTGACCACCCTGGCAGCCACGGTGACCTGTCGCGGCAGCGAGTACGGAGTGGTGGTGAATGAAACGGGGACGACCTGGGTCAGAGGTCAGGACGGTCGGGTGGAGGTAACTGCGGGTGGCAGCACCGTGCCAGCGGATCCGGGTGATACGCTCATGGTCGAACTCGGTTCACCGCCGGTGAGCTATGGTGCTGTGGCGATGGTTCCAACAGCCCCCGTGCAGGAGGCGACCGTCGAGGTGACGAGCTCTATCCAGGGCGCCGACATGCCGACGTTCTTGAACCAGCCGCTGCCGACTGGGACTCCGACAAACACTCCTCCGCCGACTTCCACTCCTCGGCCTACACAGGCGCCTCCATCGTCGACCGCTACGACTCGGCCGCAGCCAACTGCTACGCCTCGAAGCATCGATTGTCCGACGATCACTATTCGCGAACCGTCGCGGGCCCCAGCGCAGGGGCCCTTCGGAATTGAGTTCGACCGCACTGGGGAGCCAGGCGGATATGAATGGGTGGTCGAGCTTAGGCAGCCTAACGGTCAATGGAATCGAGCTGAGCCAGTTCCCGCCAACGTTGACAAGAGGGGTCAATACTGGATGGCCGAAGTGCGGGCGCCAGGAGAAGGGGAGTGGCACTGGCGCATATGCCTGGTGAAGGCGAATAACCTCCGCGGGGAAGCCGTGTGCTGTAGCCGCAGGCAGGTGATCACGCACGCTACTGACGAACCGTGTGGCACTTGACCCGACGGCCACTAGAGCCGTGTGCTCTAAAGTCTCAGCAGTAGCGACACAAGCAGGCCCATTAGCAGTGCAGATGACCAAAAAGCAGGACAAGTGGGCCTGCTTTCTTCTTCTGCTTCTGGGCTTTGGCGTCCGCCTCTACGGGTTGACCTACCACAGCCTCTGGCTCGACGAGACGGTCAGCGTCTACCTGGCCAGTTTTCCGCCGCTCGAGATTCTCCGACAAGGCATGTTCCTCCAGGAGCCAAACCCTCCTCTCTATCATCTCTTGCTCCACTTCTGGATGAGGGTCTTCGGCTCGGGAGAAGCCGCGGTGCGCACGCTGTCCGCCCTGCTGGGGACGCTCTACCTGCCGCCCATCTGTCTGGTAGGGAGACGTCTGCTATCTCCGCGTGTGGCCCTCATGGCGACTCTGCTGGTGGCGATCGATCCTTTCCTCGTGTGGTACTCGCAGGAAGCCAGGATGTACGCCCTGGTGGCGACATTGAGCCTCTGGTCGGTGTATTGCTTTGTCCGTGCCATGGAAGCGCCTCGCTGGTCTTGGTGGGCGGCGTATGTAGGCGTGACCGTGGCCAGTCTCTACACTCACTTCTACGCCGTTCTGCTGCTGCCTGCCGAACTCGTGTTTCTCCTGGTCTACGCCTGGCGGCGTCGTACTGCACTACGGCGGGGGGCTTTGGCCTGGGCGTTGAGCCTTCTATGCTTCTCCCTGTGGCTTTGGAGGGCGTGGGAGGTGAGCGCCACGACGCCCTCGTGGCGTCCGTCGCTTGGCCTGGAAGCCATGGTCGTGGCCTGCCTCGAAGCTTTCAGCATGCGGCGCGTGCCGCTCACTGGCGTCGCCCGAGTCAGTGTCCTTCTGGCGCTGGGGGCTGTCGCCGTGGCGGGGATTGTGCTTCCCCGGGCGCGTGCCAGGCCAGTCAGTCTCCGGCGGTGGGGCATCGATGTGTTACGACCCAATGTCTTTCTCATACTGTTGCTACTGGTGCCCCTCTTGTCTGCGTACGTGTTGTCCTTCCGGCAACAGATCTTCACAGTGTACTACCTGATCATCATCGTGGCCCCGTTCATTCTGGCGCTGGCATCTGGCGTGGACAGAATCGCCTCCTTCCAGAGGGCGGCAGGGCTCGTTGCTCTACTGGTGGTGGTTGGCCTACTATCCTATGGCCTGCGTTACAATTGGAGTCTGGAATCTCGCAAAGAGGAGTGGCGGGCGGCCGCACGGTATGTGGCGGAGCACAGCCGCCAGGGCGACGCCATCCTCTGTCACGTTGACTACACTCGCATACCGTTCGGCTACTACTATCGAGGGGAGGTGCCCGTGTTCGCGCCGTTTGGTGGGCCAGTGGGTGATGGAGTTGATGTGGCGCGTACGCTGGAGGGTCTGGCCGCGTACGACACAGTATGGCTGGTCCAGTCTCATGTCGAGCTAGCAGATCCAAACCGGAGCGTTGAGGGCTGGCTGGCGGACAGCTTTCCCCTGGTGACGGAGCAATACCCACCGGGGATCGAGGTCAAGGGCTACGCTGCCAGCTACCGGTTGCGGCGTGTCCCATCTAACGCCCGTGAGGTGGATGCGGTGTACGAGGAGAATATGCGACTCCTGGCTTACGAACTGGACGACGGGCCATACAACGCGACTGATGACACCTTCCATCCACCCAGCGGTTGGATACACGTGACATTGTATTGGGAGGCCATCCAGCCGCCGCCGAAGGACTATGTGGCCGTCGTCCGCCTGGTGGACGATGCTCACCAGGTGTGGGGGGGCTCGCTGGAACGCCCTGACAGTGCGATGCGTTTCTACCCATCCGGTCTCTGGGACGAGGGCGAGATCGTGCGGGACGACCACGACGTCAATCTCAATCCGAGGACACCGGCGGGAGAGTACGTCCTGGAGGTGAGCCTGCTCACAGCGTCCGGAGAGGAAGTCAGCGCTGACTACCTGGGGGGGTCAGGCACCGCAGTGCCGCTCCAGCGGGTGGTAATCGTGTCCTCTTGATTTAACCGTCGCTCTCTCAGCGTCTGGCGTCGTGCCGGGGCGAGCGAGGTTCTGGAACGAAGAGATGCCATTCTTGCATACTGACGATCTGGAGATCTTCTACGAGCTTATGGGACAGGGGGAGCCAATGCTGATGCTCCACGGCTTCGGTGGCACTGGCCACAGCGATTGGAGACATCAGATACCTGTGTTCTCCCAGAACTACCGGATGATTGTGCCCGATCTCAGAGGTCATGGCCGGACGGATCATCCGGAGGCGATCACCGGCCCTGAGTTCTTCCAGATGGCAACGTCGGAGATGGTTGATCTGGTTTCAGAGCTCGATCTTGCTCCTGTGCACGTTTGCGGCTTCAGCATGGGGTCGTCCATCGCTTCATGGCTGTACTACTCAAATCCTTCGCTCGTGCGGTCGCTGATCCTGGTCTCCGGCGCAGCCAGGGTGAATAGGCATATCGCCCCTGGGCTGTTTGAACTGTGGGAGAATATGAGCGAACCTGATAGCATGGACGCAGGGTGGGCGAAAGTGCTCGCTCGGCTACATGGAGATGACAAGTGGCGGCCGCTTTTGAGGAACTACGGCCGCGCAGTGCTGGCTAGGGTGGGAAACGACGAGGATATTGTATCTAGCCGCCTGGGCGACATCACCTGTCCAACGCTGATCATTCAAGGGAGCAAGGATTCCATCAGTCCTGTGCTGCTTTCTGAGGAGTTGTCTGCTCGGATACCTGACTCGGAATCGGTCTTTTTGGAGAGCGCCCACTGGGTGCCTGGGCTGCGACCGAGAGAGTTCAATGCCGCCGTGCTCGATTTCCTGGGTCGTCGGTTCCCATCACAGGACACTGTGTGATGTGGTGCGAGGAGTGAGGAAGTGGGCACGCGCAGGCGGCTCTTGATTGCCACTCGGAACGAGGGGAAGCTCAGGGAATACAAGCAACTGCTGGCCGGCTTGGCCGTATCACTGACCTATCTCAACGAAGAGGGAATCACCTACGATGTAGAGGAGACTGGCCACACCTTCAGTCAGAACGCCGCACAAAAGGCCCGCGAGTACGCCCGAATCAGCGGGCTGCCGACACTGGCAGATGACTCTGGGCTGGAGGTGGATGCCCTCCATGGGGAGCCGGGGGTACATTCGGCACGGTACGTCGGCGCGAGCGCCACGGACCAGGACCGGTACCGGCTCTTGCTGGAGAGACTGAACGAAGTGCCATGGGAGCAGCGAAGTGCACGGTTCCGCTGTGTCATCGCTGTGGCACAACCGGGGGGAGAGACATACACTTCAGAAGGTGTCTGCGAGGGGGTAATCGCCTTTGCGCCGGAGGGCGAGCATGGCTTCGGCTATGATCCGATTTTCTTTCTGCCTGAGCATGGGAAGACCATGGCTCAGCTTGCGCCGGAGGTGAAGAACCTTATCAGCCACCGAGCCAGAGCGGCACAGGGGATGGCACGTATCTTGGAGGCGGTAGCGGGGAGGAATGATGTATGAGGTTCGAGTTAAGCGGCACTTCGACGCGGCTCACGCCTTGCGAGGATACAAGGGCAAGTGCGAGACTACGCACGGCCATCGTTACGAGGTAGTGGTCTGTCTAGAGGCCGACGCGCTGGACGAAATGGGCCTGGCCTTTGACTTCACCGAGCTCAAACGGGTGCTTGATTCGGTGATCGAACGCTTCGACCACTCCTACTTGAACGAGATGTCTCCTTTCGACGAGAAGAACCCCAGTTCGGAGAACGTCGCGCGCGTCGTCTACGAAGAGATGGAAGGATCCATCGAAGGAGCACGCTTGGGGTCCGTGGAGGTGTGGGAGTCGCCCGACGCATGGGTTACCTACTCTGCTCGGCTGCCCTGACCCCTTTTCTTTCTTGCCTTGCTGTTGTATAATTGGATTGACGCCGCCGCCTTCGTCTGGTGACGGAGGCAATCTCGCAAACTGGTGCTGTACTCGCCGGGACGTGCCATGCGCATACGAGCTGCGTTGAAGGGCGTGTTGGTCCTTTTTCTGGTGATGGCCCTCTCGAGCCTCTCATCCGCGCCTGTGTCAGCTTCCCCTAAGGCCACTGATACTGTGGTGCACGTCGTACAATGGGGTGAGACGTTGCAGATCATCGCCCGACGATACGGAACCACGTATGCCGCCATCGCCAGCGCGAACAACCTTGCCAACCCCAACTTCGTGTACGCCGGGCAGAGGTTGGTTATCCCCACTGGCGGCTCCGCACCCTCTGCGGGGAGCACGGGGGTCCATGTCGTGAGTCGAGGCGATACCCTTCGCACCATCGCTGCGCGGTACGGCACCACGGTGAGCTATCTTGCCAGCATCAACGGGTTGCCCAACCCGGACTTCATCTGGGTAGGGCAAACCCTTAAGGTGCCATCGTCCTCGCCCACTGCACCGCCTCAGGATCAAGGCTCGACTGTCGTGCACATCGTTCAAAGAGGGGAGTTCCTGGCCCGCATCGCGTGGAGGTATGGAACCACTAGTAGCGCCATAGCCAGCGCCAACAACCTGATCAACCCCTCACTCATCTATGTGGGCCAAAGGCTGATCATTCCGGCGGCTGGTAGCAGTTCCCCGGCCAGTAACACCCCGACCGTCACGCCGACCAGCCCTGGATTCGCAGGCGAGAAATGGATAGACGTCAATCTGAGCACGCAGACCCTGCTAGCCTATGAAGGAACCCAAGTGGTCTATACGGCGCGCGTGTCCACCGGCGTTTCCTGGTACCCAACACCCGCAGGGACGTTCTACATCCAACGGAAGTACAGGTACGATGACATGACGGGCGGCTCGCGCGCTCGGGGCGACTACTACTACCTTCCCAACGTGCCCTATTGTATGTACTACTACGCGGGCTATGCGCTTCACGGCACCTATTGGCACAACAACTTCGGGACCCCCATGAGCCATGGTTGTACGAATCTCAGCACAGCGGATGCGGGCTGGATCTTCAACTGGGCGCCGATAGGAACCAAGGTGGTGAACCACTACTGAACTCGGATCTTGCCCGGAGCGTTGTCAGGAGACGCAGCGCTCTTGTGAGTTCGCCGCAAGGCGTGAACGCGGCACAGGGGGACGAACCCCGTCGCCTTGATGCTGGAGGCACCGATAATGTACCGGGTTGCCAAGTCCGTGGTCAGAGCCCTGCTACGCGTGCTTACCCACTATGAGGTGGAGGGCCAGGAGAACCTGCCCCCGGGCGGGCCCCTCTTGCTGGTGTTCAACCACCTGGCCTGGTGGGACGCCCCGGTGGCCATGGCTACTCTCCCCTGGCGCATGAGGGCCATGGCGCTGAAGGACCTGCAGCGTGTGCCTATCACCGGACACCTTCTCTCCTTGAGTGATCCGATCTGGGTGGACAGGGGGCGATACGACCGGGATGCGTTGCGGCAGGCGCTGGCAACCCTTGACGGGGGGGAAGTACTCGGCATCGCTCCTGAGGGCAGGATGAGCGTCACGGGGGCCCTGGAAAGGGGAAAGACCGGCCCCGTGTTCATCGCGCGCAAGGCTGACGTTCCTATCCTTCCTGTGGGTCTGACCGGCACCGAGAAGGCTCTGACGGAGTGGCGCAGATTCCGCAGGCCCCACATCAGGGTGATCATCGGCCGTGTCTTCAGACTGCCTGAGAGTGGCGACCACGTTTCCCGGAAGGACGAGCGACAGGCTGATGCTGACTTCATCATGGAAAGACTGGCAGAACTGCTCCCACCAGAGTACCGCGGCGTGTACGCCGATAGCGTCGAATAGGAGACCTGGTGGAGGTGGAGTCTGAGGATGTACGTCTGGATGACACCACCTTCACCGTCCTCGACGTCGAGACCACGGGCCTCACACCTCAGTTC
>Ga0299912_10003516_pt1 | contig 12774 bp, 7 predicted proteins | sample RVTome_2_FD_207667 | JGI IMG/M metagenome (GOLD analysis project Ga0299912, IMG submission 207667) | Soil microbial communities from uranium-contaminated site in the Upper Colorado River Basin, Wyoming, United States - RVT95D214 (version 2) ...
GATCGTATTCGTTTCGGCTGAACCAGATTTCGTCGGCCTCAATCCCGTCCCCCATGACCAACACGTCGTGAGTGCCATGATCGTCGCCGTCTTCGTGCTGGTCGGAATGCTCTTTTCCGCCCTTTTCGTGATCCTTGTCCGAACCGCCGCCCGGACCGGCGACAATGACGTCTTGGCCGTCGCCCATGCCGAACAGGAAGGTATCCGCCCCAGCACCGCCATCGATGAAGTCGTTCCCAGCGCCGCCGGACAGGATGTCGTCGCCGCCCTTAGCAATCAGAACGTCATCACCCGATCCGCCAATCAGCGTATCCGCACCACCATCACCTTCGAGCATATCGTTGCCCGCACCACCGTCGAGAATGTCATTCCCGCCCTGACCGCGAAGAACGTCATCGCCCGCACCGCCATAGAGGACATCATCACCGCCATCGCCCTTGAGCAGGTCGTTGCCATCCTCGCCATAGAGCGTATCGTTACCGCCCTCGCCTTCGAGCACATCATCCCCGGCACCGCCATGCAGTTCGTCGTCGCCGGAACCGCCGTCGAGTTCGTCATTGCCGATACCGCCGAACATCAGGTCGTTACCGGAGCCGCCATCAAGCTTGTCGTCGCCCGCGCCTCCGTCCAGAATATCATTGCCCGCACGGCCCTCGATTTCGTCGTCGCCGTCCAAGCCACGCAGGATGTTCGCGCCGCCGTCACCCTTCAAGATATCGTTGAAGTTCGACCCCGTAACGTTTTCGACGCCGAACAGGATGTCGCCCTGCGCGTCGCCGCCCATACCCACACCGATGGGCGGAAGATGATCATAGTCGTACCCATCGTCATGATCGTCACGGTCATGTTCGTCGTGACCGTCATCATCATGGTCATCATCGTCGATGGTGACCATGGCGGCCTCGACCTCGGCTCCGATCAGGGACATGACTTGGTCGAAGGTCGCCGCGCCGAAGAAGCGCTCATAACCATCGTGATCGCCATCCTCATGATCATCGTCATGGTCGTCGTGGTCTGCGTGATCGTCATCTTCGAAGTCGTGATCCAGATCGACATACACCGCTGCGGCCGAACGGTCGTAAACGGCGGTGTCATTGCCGTCCCCACCCAACAGAACGTCAGTTCCTGCGCCGCCTTCCAGCACGTCGTCGCCTAGGCCACCGTTCAAGGTGTCGAAGCCCGTGCCGCCATCAAGCCGGTCGTTGCCGAGCCCGCCCAGAAGCGTGTCGTCACCGGCCTCGCCGCGCAGCAGATCGTCTCCGCCCTGGCCGTCGATGATGTCGTTGCCGTTCCGGCCTTCGATCACATTGGCGTTCGCGTCACCGGTCAAGCGGTCGTCGAATGCCGATCCGAGCAGGTTTTCGACACCTTGCAAGGTGTCGCCCTCGGCGTGGCCGCCGGACCCGAGACCGGTGGTGAGGTTGACGTCAACCGCCGCGTCGGAGGCCTCGTAGGACGCGGTGTCGATGCCCGCGCCGCCATCTAGCGTATCCGCACCCGCACCGCCAACGATGAAGTCGTCGCCCGCACCGGCGTTGATGACGTCGTCGCCCGTGCCGCCGTTCAGGGTGTCGTGACCGATACCGCCGTCGAGGAGGTCGCTCCCCGCGCCGCCGTCGATGACATCGTTCCCGGCTTCGCCGCGCAGGATATCGTCACCGCCACGCCCATCAATCACGTCGTCGCCGCCCCTGCCCTCGATGACGTTCGCGTCATCGTCGCCCGACAGCACATCGGCATGTTCGGAACCGATCAGGTTCTCGATACCGGTGAGCGTATCGCCGTCCGATGCCGTGCCCGCCGCCAAATCGACGGTCAAGCCCTGGCCCTCATGTTCGTAGGTCGCGGTGTCAATGCCGTCGCCACCGATCAGTTCATCCGCACCCGCGCGGCCATCCAGCAGGTCATCACCTGAGCCACCATCCAGGCGATTGGTGCCCGCGTCGCCGACGAGGCGATCATCGAACGCCGTGCCGGTGACGTTTTCCACGCCTGTCAGCGTATCCCCGTCGGACGCCTGCCCCGTGGCCAGGTTGATGCTCATGCCCTGAGCCTCAGCAGAATAATCGGCCGTGTCGATACCCGCACCGCCGATGAGCGTATCCGCGCCCACGCCGCCGATCAGCAGGTCGTTGCCGTCGCCGCCATCAAGGACATCGTCGCCGAAGCCGCCGTTCAAGGTATCGAAGCCGAGGCCGCCTTCCAGAACGTCGTTTCCTGCACCGCCCAACAGAGTATCGTCGCCCTCCTCACCGCGCAGGATATCGTCGCCACCCCGACCATCAATGACATCATCACCGCTTCGGCCTTCGATAACGTTCGCGCCGTCATCGCCCAAAAGCATGTCCGCGAATTCAGTACCAATGAGGTTCTCGATACCGTCGAGGGTATCGCCGTCGGATGCCGTGCCCGCCGCCAGATCGACGTCGATGCCTTGCGCCTCGTTGGCATAAGTGGCGGTGTCGACGCCGTCCCCGCCGATCAATGTGTCAGCGCCTTCGCCGCCTTCCAAAACGTCGTCGCCTTGGCCGCCGTCGATATAATCGTCACCTTGGCCGCCGAGGATCGTGTCGTTGCCGTCTTCGCCGTAAATTTCGTCATCGCCGCCGAAGCCCGAGATCAGGTCGTCGCCCGCGCGGCCATACATCAAATTGCCGCGTTCGGTGCCATCCAACACATCGTCACCGTCGGTGCCGACGATGGCGAACAGCTCCATCAGGCGCATTTGATCGTGCATCGGGATCGCCACGTTGGACATGTCCAGAACCGTGCCGTCTTCAAACGTGAAGGTCTCGATCCGCGTACGTGAATCGTTCCAGCCCTTGATATAGATCCAGTCCGTCGCCGTTTCAAACGACGCGTCCGGGTCGTTCGGGTCGATCACCGCCATGGTCAGGTCGGTGCCGTCGAAATCGACAATCACATCAAAGCTCGTGATGCTCTCGCCGAACGCCAGTGTGTCTGAACCGGCATTGGCCAGAACCGTGGACGTGGTGACTTGCCAGTAAGTCCTGGATTGACCGTTCTGGTTCGCGGTCTTCTGCGTCCGCGAGGTCTGGGTGGTGGAGGCATAATCGTAAATCACCTCTCCCCCATCGCCGCGGTTGAAGATATACGTGTCGTTGCCGTAGCCGCCGATGAGCATGTCCACGCCCGAGCCGCCGTTCAGCGTATCATTACCGGCCCCGCCTTCGATGTTGTCGTCACCACCTCCGCCGAAAATTTTGTTGGCGCCGCCGTCACCGACCAGTTTGTCCGCATGTGACGAGCCCATCAGGTTCTCGATAGAATTGAAGTGATCGCCTTGGGCATCGCCGCCGGAGCCGGAGTTGGTGCCCAAATTGACGTTGACGCCCGCGTCGGACCCGCCATAGGACGCCCAGTCCTCTCCGTATCCACCATTGAGGGTGTCCGCGCCCATGCCACCGACCAAAACGTCGTCACCGTCGCCACCGTAAAGCGCGTCGTTGCCAGCATCTCCGGTGATAATATCGTTCCCACCAAGACCGTAGATGGTGTCGTTGCCGTCGCCGCCCATCAAAACGTCCGCATTTTGCGAGCCGGTAATGGTGTCGTTCCCTGCACCACCATCAATCAGCACATCGTCCTCACCACTGGTGAAAAGCGTATCGTTCCCGCTGCCCCCAATCGCGGCCTCAAAGCCATGGGCGGCCAAATCAAATGTGACGCCCACCGGACCTTGAACTTGCGCCAGGTCATATCCAGCGCCGCCATCCACCACAGTGTCATCGGCATCGAAAAAGATCGTGTCGTCACCGGCACCGCCACGCAACTCATCTGCGCCCGCGCCACCGATCAAAGTATCAGCACCTTGACCGCCCGTCAGGATGTCGTCACCGGCCCCGCCACTCATCAACGCTCCGGACAGACCACTGGTGTAAAACACATCGTTCCCGGCGTTGCCGAACACACCTTCAACGTTATGTGCCGCCAAGTCGAACGTCACACCACGGGCATCTTCGACGATGGCCAGGTCAGCGCCATCGCCGCCATCGACGATCGTGTCGTCGGCATCGAAAAAGAGCGTATCGTTACCCGCACCACCACGCAGCTCATCCGCACCCGCGCCACCGGCCAAGGTGTCGTCGCCCGCGCCGCCGGTCAGGATATCGTTGCCGTCCATGCCGAAAATCGAGGTGCCTTGCATCGTCCCGGCGGATATATCGTCGGCACCGCTTGTCCCGGCAACGCCGATCAGACCGTCCGTGCTCATATCCAGCGTCACGCCTGCAGGATCCTCAGCCAAGAAACGAAACAACCCACCATCCGCGTCACGAACGGTCACGGCACCATCTGTTTCTTCCCGCAGGGCCATATTGGAATAAGCCAGTGCAGCATCGAGAAACGCGCCAACAGAACCATCCCCCCAGGTGAACTCGCCGGTGCCGAAGACCGTGTTGCCGCCAACGCTGTATTGAATCTGGTCGGAGCTCAGATTGATGGATGTGATGCCCATCTGATCCAGGCTGATAACTTCACCAGGGTCGGACACGCCGTCCTGGTCCGCATCCCGCCAGACGCCGAACTTGGACCAATCCGCATCCTGAGCATCCAACACGCCGTCACCGTTGGTATCGAAGTGCGCCAAGCCTTCCAAATCGGTGCGTGCGCCATCGACATAGCCTTGGAAACTGATCTCATCGGCCTGGTTGATTTGCCCATCACCATTCTTGTCATAAACGAGAAACCCATCGCCCTCGGCCGCCCATGACATCAATTCGCGGTAACCGTCACCGTTGATGTCGAAATACGCCGTGGACTCGTCAAGTTCCACCAAGGACACAACGCCATCGCCGTTCAGGTCCAAAATGATCGGCTTGTCCGAGCCGCCGCCGGTGTTGTTGCCGTCGCCCCCACCATCATCGTCGTCACCACCGAAGATGCTGTCGAACAGACCGCCGAGATCGCTGAAAAATCCGCCACTGTTGCTTTCATAAGTCGAAGAGGACGCCCCGACCTCGGTCGCGACGCCCGTTGTCGCCGCTGCCGCTTGCGCGTCCGCCTCAGCAGCACCCGGGCCCGCTTCGGTATTGAAATCATTCGGGTCGTCACCGCCAAACACTGACGAGAAGAAATCGCCAACACCGCTGAAAAACGATCCGACGGCCTCACCAACGCCGCTCACGACTGACTCGACGGCGCCGACGACACCGGCCGCGATCGAGCCGACGGCACCGACCACACCCGCGGCCAAAGAGCCAACCGCCCCCAGAATATTGCCTTCAGCCAAGTTGTTAATCGCCCCGACGATGCCGGCGCCGATCGACTGGACAGCCCCGATCAGACCGCTGACCAAGTGACTCGCCGTGGTGAAAGGGCCTGCATCTTCGACGACACCGGTGCGCTGCGTATAGGCCGATGGGTCGGAGGCGATGGTGTTTATGGTGGCTTCCGCAGGGACTTCCCCAACACCATATATGTCCTCTAAATCTTGTTGGGTGTATTTTAGACCCGTGTTTGGATTCACCTGTGCATAGGCATATTGAACCTCAACGAGCCGCGCCTGTTGTTCATTAGTCATGGAAGTAAAGGTGGTATCAGCCGTTACACCCTTAAGGCTGTACACATTCGTTAAACCCGTTTGATGGGATATCTGTTCTGCTAAGCTTGCGGTCGTGGTGGCAAGGCCCTGATTTTGATATTCAAAGGCGTGCCATGATTCATGAACAAAATGAAATGTTTGATGGTTTACTATTTCTTGCTGTTGTTGCGTGGTTAGTGTTTGTGCCCCAGGGAAGTTTCCAAGCTGCGTAAAGTCAGCCACATAATTATCTGCAGCATAAATAGTATTTGATGGTGTGATGGAGTTGCTACCTTGCCCAGGAATCATCGCTTCATCCGTCACCTGAATCGCATCAAGATCAATGGCGTCGCCATAGATATCGGTCAGAACGTCGCGTTCACCTTGCGTCAGACTTCTCATCACCATGATTACTCTCCCTTATACCCGCAGGCCTTTGCTCCTTCGGGGATGGTCTCTAGAAACGCTTCTGATGACGGCAGAACACCGTCGTCCGCCAGGATTTGGCGACATGCGGCAGCCCATACATCTTGTGTTGGGTCCGACAAGCCTGATTTATCTGAACATTTTCCTGACTGCTTAATAACCGGTATAAATGCATTAGGTGCAGACGAAAGAGTCGGTAAATATCCCCTAACTATGTCGCCAGTTTCACCAACCAAATATAACTTTCCCTGTCGCATCCAATGCGTGTCAAATGTATTTCCAATGAGCCGCTCGTATGGGCGGATCGCGAGTCTGGTCAATAGGCGGAGATAGGTATTTTGCGGATCCGTGTAGGTTTGATCTGGAGGAACGAGACCATTGCCCCTAATTGACTTCAAAAGAATGCTCGCTGCCTCATGGTCACCATTCAACGCCTTTGGGAAGTAGGTGTCCCAAAATTCCGCACAGGCTTTCGGATTATCTTGCCAGTTACCCAACTGTTTCGGAGTTGCAGCGTAAACGCATGCAGACACCATTACCGCCATGACCAAGGAAAAAACGCCGCGCATAAAGAAACGCATGTTCTCGATAAAACCTCCCTCAACCATCACACTGCCCCCCCATACCCGCAGGCCTTTGCACCTTCGGGGATGCTCGCTAAAAACGCTTCGGATGACGGCAGAACACCATCGTCCGCCAGGATTTGGCGGCAAGCTGCTGCCCATGCTTCCGACGTGCTGTCACCAGGACACAGACCTTTTTGAAATTTTGACAGTATTTCTCTGTCCTTATCCGCCAAAACATCATTCGGATCGTTTCCTTCGCCGTAGATGTGAACGCCAGCACCCTTTGGGTAAGGGTTCCGCATTGCTTCACTCCACGGCGAAACAGGCGCGTTTCCAGTTGGGCGTCGATATTTGTGTATGGACAATCGTTTCAACGCCAGCAAGTCAAACTCTTTTTGCTCCTGCCGAAATTCATCCACGGGCCGCCCCGGAGGAACCAATTGCCGCTGGATTATGGCGCGGAACAAAGACGCTGCGGCGACATCGTCACCGTTCAACGCCTTGGGGAAATAGGTGTCCCAAAATTCAGCACAGGCTTTCGGATCATCCTGCCAGTTACTCAACTGTTGCGGCGTTGCACCGTAGACACATGCAGACATAAATATCGATACGGTGATCGATACGGCGCAAAGAAATACGGCTCGCAGGAAGGGCGATTGTTTACGCATCGCTCATCCCCAACACATAATTCCCGCCGGTGAACTTGAAGCCCAGTCGACGCATCAGTTTGTCGGTCCGGGCCATGTCCACGCCGGTGGTGACGTTGATGTTGATGCGCTTGACCCGGCGATTGTTGGCCCAGCGGCGAAACCCATGCAGCAGCTTGATCGCCGCCATGCCACCGCGGTGGTCGGGATGGACGTAGAACAGCATCGCCGATGCGCCCAGTTCGCGCGAGAACCAGTGTTCGCTGACCGTCGCCACGACGATCCCCACCAGTTCCGATCCACTCTCCGCCATCATCAGGCATACCTTCTTGCGCCCTTCGCCGGTCAAACCGTTCGCACCGAACGCCATCAACTTGTCATGGGCATATTCCAGGTCCCCGAACTGGCTTTCGTCATGCACCAGCCGCCCCATGTCGACCATGCGTTCGACATCGCGCAGGTCCACTGCACTTCGGATGGTGATGTTCTTGCCCTTGGCTTTGGCGTCACTGGCGGCAGTGGCGGTTGGGCCAAATTGTCCGAAGAGGGTGGCGGCGTTTCCCATGGTCCGTTTACTCCGCCGCCTGGTTTTCATTGGGGGCCTGCCCCGTCACGGTGCGTGCGACCAAGCCCTTGGTTTTGGGATCGACGGCGAGCATCTTGACCTCGCGCCCCGCGAACACGCTGTTGACCGCGCCTTCGATGGCGCGGTCGTGCCCGCCGAACGGAGCGATGACATCGAATATCCAGGGCTGGCCGTCCTTGGCCGCCCATTCATGCGGAGCGAGTTTGCGCGTGCCTTGCAGCATGCGCTCTTCGGCCTCTTCGCCCAGGTACGCCCACAACACCACCGCCACGGGTTTTTCATCCTGGCGGATGAGGCGGAACTGCTTGCGCAGCACGGCGGGCAGGATCAACCATTCATAGTCGGTCATGAACAAATGGCAATGCTGGTGGGAATTGAGCATCAGCCAGGTGATCTGGCCCAGGACTTCGGCGGCTGCGGGCGGAATAGCTGGAATGTTAGGCGCCTGCGATTGAGACGCCTGTGTTTGGGCGCCAACGCCCTGCGCGGCACTGGCATCAGCCTTCTCCGACCTTTCCGGCACTGAATCCTTGGATTTCGGATTGACTTGATTGGCCGTGGTTTTCTTCGCCATGTCCTTCAGCTCCCCCTGTGAAGCGCATATGTTATGCGCCTTCGTTGAAACCCCGGGATTTTCCCATGGGTCCAGTCCGGTTTCTCAAGAGCTGATGGCGTGCGTGCGCAGACCTTATATTTATCGTTTCGGTTTGTTATTGATATGCACTTAACCACAACCAAAAGATGTGTTCAACCCCTGATGCAGAATTTAATACTTTTGCACCTTTTGCATTATCAGCTTACCGTTCGCGCAGGCTTTCCTGGGCCGCGCGCATCAAGGGGCTCAAGATAAATTCGATGATCCGGCGCTTGCCGATCTTGACCTCCACCGTCGCTGCCATGCCCGGCGAAAGCCGAACTTCCCGCCCGTCGACCATCATGGTGGTTTTGTCGAGACTCACCCGTGCGGCGTAGACGAGGCCTAAGCTCTGGTCGGTAATCGCATCGGGAGAGACATTTTCGACCCGGCCATCGATGACGCCATAGCGGGTGAACAAAAAGGTTTCCAGCTTGATCACCGCATTTTGGCCGGCGTACACGAAGCCGATGTCCTTGTTGGAAATCATGACCTCGGCCATGAGCTCGCGGGTGTCGGGCACGATCACCATCAAATGCTCGGCCGGGCTGACCACGCCACCCACCGTGTGGATCATCAATTGCTGTACAATGCCGTCCACCGGTGCGGCGAGGACCTGCTCGGCACTTTGCCGCTTGAGCTTGACGATTTCCTGTTCAAAGGAATCGACCCGGCGGCGCGCCAAAGCCAGCTCACTCAGGGTCTGGTTGCGCTGGGCGGACATAATTTCGTTCATCTGGTCTTGCGCGGCGTTGATGGAGGCCTGCAGGGCCTCCATCTTTTTCTCTTCCGCTACGATGCCGGAGTGGAAATCGATCAACTGACGCTCGTATTGGCCATAGGAGAGCTTCGGCGCGATACCCTTGTCGACCAGTTGCTTGCGCGCGTCCGCCTCGCGCTGAATCACGGGCAGCGTTTCCCGCATCCGTCGGAGATTGGCCCTAACCGCTTCCAGTTGGGCCTCGCGTTCCTCCAACGTGGACTGAACCGCGGAAAGGCGCGCGGCATAGGCGTCGGCGGACGCGACCAGCATGTCACGGTGCGAGGAGACCAGCCCCGCCTTGGCGGCGGTGGGTGGAACAAACGCTTCGAGCGGCATCAAGGGATTGTCGGCCAACGCCTGGGTGCGCGCCACGTCCATGCGGGCAACGGCGAGTTCCGCCGCGACACGCTCCAGCTCGGCCTCGACTTGGGTGTTATCCAGCTCGACCAGAACTTGTCCTTCTTCGACCCGCATACCCTCGCGTGCATGGATGGCTTTAACCGTACCGCTGCTCAAGGGTTGGACGACCTTAACCTGACCGGACGGAATCAGCTTACCCGACGCTACGGCCATGATGTCGATGGTGCCGAAGGTCGCCCAGGCGACCGCCAGGGTGATGAAAATCATGATCGTCCAGGCGATGGCGCGGCCCATGGGCGGCGGTGGGCTTTGCTGGATCTCCAGTGCTGCCGGCAGGAATTCCAGTTCCTCGCGCGATCGTTTGACTTGGTCCTTGGCGGCGATTTTGTCCGCGACCCAGGCGTCCTTCCACACGCCCAAGTGCGTGAGCACGCTCAGCCACATCATTTTAAGCCGCCCGGGCGGCTTGGCTGGTGCGGCTCGCAGGCGCAATTCCGGTTTTCGCTCAGACGGATTTGACATGGCGCCCCACCTGATGACGATAGAGATGAGCGTAGTGGCCACCGCCCTGGACCAACGCGACGTGGTCGCCGTCCTCAACGATGCGGCCATGCTCGACGGTGATGATGCGGTCAACGTCGCTCAACATAGCGAAGCGGTGCGAGATGATGATCACCGTGCGCCCCTCGGCCATCTGGCGTAGATTTTCCTGCACGACGGTTTCGGACTCGTAATCCAGAGCCGAGGTCGCTTCATCCAAGATGAGGATGCGCGGATTGGTCATCAATGCGCGGGCGATGGCGATGCGCTGGCGTTGCCCACCGGACAACGACCGCCCCTTTTCCTCCACTTGCGTATCGTAACCTTCGGGGAATTCAGCGATGAAGTCGTGCGCGCCGGCCAACTTGGCCGCCTCGATCACCGCCCCTATGGACGCCCCGGGATTGGCGAGCGCGATGTTGTCGCGGATCGAACGGGTGAACAAATAGCTGTCCTGCAGCACCACGCCGATTTGGCGGCGTAACCAGCCCGTATCCACCGTGGCGAGGTCGATGCCGTCCACCAGCACGTTGCCGCTTTCCGGCACGTACAAGCGCTGGATCAGCTTGGTCAGCGTGCTCTTGCCCGAGCCGGACGGGCCAATGATGCCGACCACCTGTCCCGGCTCGATGGCGAGCGAGACGTCGTGTAGGACTTCCTGCGCACCGGGTTTGTAGCGGAAGGTGACGTTGCGGAACTCGATCTTGCCGCTCATGGCGGGTAAAGCCGCGCGGGCCGGGTTGAAAGCAGGCTCGGGTTCGGTGTCCAAAATATCCGCCAGCCGTTTGATGGAGACGCGGATCTGTTGGAAGTCCTGCCACGTCTGCGCCACGCGCAGGATCGGCCCGTTGACGCGCCCCGCCAGCATGTTGAAGGCGACCAGTTGGCCGACGCTGATCTGCCCCTCAATCACCAGTTTCGCGCCGGTCCACAAGATCAGGGCCGTAGTCAGTTTGTTGATCAGCCCCGCGCCCTGGGAGGCCACGGTGGACAGATTGGAAACGCTGAACGCCGAGCGCACATAAGCCGCTAGGTTGCCCTCCCAACGCTGGCGTAGTTGCGGCTCGACCGCCATGGCCTTGACGGTTTCGATGCCGCTCACGGCTTCGACCAGGAACGCCCTGTTTTCCGCACCGCGCGCGTACTTTTCCTGCAATCGACGGCGCAAAATCGGCGTCACGATCAGCGACACCAGCACATAGATGGGGATTGCGACCAAGACGATGAAGGTCAGCGTCGCGCTGTAGTAGTACATGACGCCCAGGAATACGAACACGAACAACAGATCGATCGCCAGCGTTAACGGCGGGCCCGTCAGGAAATTGCGGATGGTTTCGAGTTCGTGCAGTTGGGCCTCGATATGGCCGACCTTGCGGGCCTCGAAAAAACTGATGGGCAGCGCCAGCAGATGGCGAAACGACTTGGCTCCCAGCTCCACATCGATGCGGTTGGTGGTGTGGGAAAAGATATAGGTGCGTAAGCCTCCCAACAGCACGTCGAACAGCGACACGGTCACCAGCCCCAACACCAAAACATCCAGCGTCGTAAGCCCCCGATGCACCAGGACCTTGTCGATGATGACCATGAAGAACAATGGTGACGCGAGTGCAAAAACCTGCAGGAAGAACGACGCCGCCATCACTTCTATCAGAAGCTTGCGGTATTTGATGATCGCCGGCACGAACCAGGAAAAACCGAACGGCAGCTTGACGCCGTCGGCGTCCGGCGCCTTCTTGAACACGATCAAGTTGCCGGACCACACCTCCTCGAACGCCGCGCGCTCCAGGGTGCGCGGTTGCGGCTCCAGCGGGTCGTGAACCAAAACTCCGGTTTCGGAGGCCTTACCGATAATGAAGAAATGGCCGTCCTTGGCTTGGGCAACGACCGGAAACTGCATTCGGCCAAGCCGCTCCCACGGCAGCGTCACGGTCCGACCATAAAGCCCTAAGGCTTTGGCCGCGGCGATGATGTCGATATCGTCGAACGGACGACCCGATGCGCCGAATTCAGCGCGCAGCTTTTGCGCTTCGCAAGCAATGCCCTGAAAGCGTAGGATCATCACCAGACAGCCTAGCCCGGTGTCGACACCCCCCTGATCGTTCGCCGCTTGCGGCATTTGCACCCCACATCCGCTACCATTGCGGGCTTAAGCTAATTGGATTACAGAATAAGGACAAGAGTAAGTTGATTCGAAGTTCTATGCGCACAGATCTGCGTAAACATGCTGCGTTTTTGGCGACCTTGGAGAAAAAGCTGAAGGAAATCGGATAGCGCCCACGTCTCAATCGTTTCCCTTTCCCATGAACCGCATCATCGCCTCTTCGCCCATCTCAAGAAGGGGCTCCGTGATTTTGTTGCCAAGCCAAAATCCCCCCATGAAAGTGATGATCATCACCCCAATCGCGTAAGGGCCGACAAAAGGCGTCAGTCCAAAAAATTCAACAATCAACAACAGAACAAGCCCCATGATCATTCTGTTCATTTTCTTGCGGGTTTTGACAATCAGTCCCGTCGTGCTCATGGCGGTATTCCTTTCTCTCCAGACCGACTTTCGCCCCTTCTCTCTTCGGCCTCTCACTCGACACTCGGGTTCCCCTTCGATTTTTTTGTTGTCGTGAGATAGCAGAATTTACCGCCCAGAAACTTCCGAGCAAATTCCGAAACGGCATTTATGGAATTATGGCGCAGAATCAAAAATACCGTAACTCGT
>Ga0299912_10003517_pt1 | contig 12773 bp, 11 predicted proteins | sample RVTome_2_FD_207667 | JGI IMG/M metagenome (GOLD analysis project Ga0299912, IMG submission 207667) | Soil microbial communities from uranium-contaminated site in the Upper Colorado River Basin, Wyoming, United States - RVT95D214 (version 2) ...
CTCGGTGATCGCGTTGATCCAGCCAGCCGCCGGAAGCGTCATGTTCGACTGTGGGATGATACCGAGGGCGGTCGCGCCCGTACCCTTGAAGGTATTGGCGTGGACGGCGGTGTTGAGGCTGTTCTTGGTGATCTTACCGAACATCAGGCCCATGTACTCGACAATGCCAAAGCGCTTGGCGTTGTTGCCGGGCACCGCCGGATTGGCGGGCTTAAAGCAGGTGTAAGTATCCATGAACGCCGAGCCGGTGATCGGATAGCCGGCAGCAGGCGAGGCCAGCGTGCTGGTGATCGGACCGTTCGGGTTGTAGAGGACAGCCACCCAGTGCAGCGGGTTGGCGCGGTCCACCGGAACCGAAGCGCCGCCGTTCACCGGATCGGTGATAGGCAGGTACGGATCGTTGGCGCCGAGTATGCGCGCGTCGGTGATGTTGTACGCGCCCGACGAAGCGATCGACTGCGGCGGAAGCACCGTGCCGAAAGCGGCGCCGGCGTTGGTCGCGCTCGGCATCACATAGGAGGTTCCCGTAGCCACGTTGCCCTTCTGCAGCGCAGCCGAGAACAGGTTGCGGCCCGGAACCGGCTTGACGAAGTCGGCGCCGACATAGCCGACCTTGCCGTTGAGGGCGATGCCGGGAGTCGTCGATGCGATCAGCGCATTGTTGACCGTGGTTTCGATCGCTTCGGCAACACCGCTCGAGCCGTCCGACACCATGAAGAGGCCGGGGGTCGGAGCGTTGGTGAAGACGCCGCCCGGGGCAAGCGCGGCGTCGCACTTGGTGGTCGTGGCGTTGACTTCGTCCCACTTGCAGACGACGTCGGTCACGCGGTCATAGACGAGGCCACCCAGCGACTGCACCGTACCGGAGAACCGGCTCGCCGACGACGTCGGGTAGTAGTGCGTGTCGGGACGCAGACGGCGGATGTCGATCGTGCTGGTGTTGTCATAGGGCAGCGATTCGGCGGCCTTGACGAACTTGTTGACCGCCACCTGGCCGCCATTGCACTGCGCGGCGATCGCGCGGGTGGTCACGTCGGTACCTCCCGACTTGTCGGCGCGGCCAACCAGGCGGATCGGCGCACCTTCGCTGGTCCAGCGAGCAAGCGTATCGCTCACCGGGTCGTGCAGCGACAGACCGCTGTTCAGCGTCTTCAGCAGGGGATCGTTCCAGTTGGTGATCTCGCCGTTGAAGATCTTGCAGTAAGCGACGCGGCTCAGTTTGAGACCGCCGGCGACCACGTTGTTGATCTTGGCGGGCACCTTGACGTTGAACTTCATGTCGACCGGAGCGGCGCCCGTCGAGTTCACACCGTAAGCGGGATTGTAGGCGACGGCGACCGGGATCACGAAGAAGGGAACCTGGATCGCGGCGCCGGCCTTGTTGGCTGCGCTGTTGGCGTTGGCGGTATAGGCAGTGATGTCGCTGACGGCCGCGGGAGCTTCCGAGAAAGCGAACTGGAGGTTGGACCAGCCCGAGGGGGTGCCGGCGCCGCCCGAGAACGGATTGACCTTGCCCGCGGCGCCGTTCAGCGTCGTGGCGGTCTGGAAAGTGCGCCACATTTCGCGGCCGGCGCCCGAACCGGTGCCGATGTACTTGCCTTCGAAGTCCGGCTGGATTTCCTGCGTGGCGCAGTCATAGGCCGGGTTCGTGGCGCTCGGCGTGGCCGGGTTGTAGGCGCCCGGCGAAACGGTGAGCAGCTGGTTCGAGTTGGTGCCGTACTTGTTGAGGCCGGCGCCGGGGTTGCCGACGCAGTTCATCGTACGGACGGTGCCGTCGCCAACGGTGGTGGCGCCAGCGCCGCGCAGTTCAACGGGCGGAAGCGCGACCTGCGCCTGGGCAGCGCTGACCACGAAGGTCGAGGCGGCGCAGGCTGCCAGGAGATGGATGCGAGAGAGTTTCATTTCGGGTTGCTCCTTAGAACGTTGCTGACCGCGTGAAACACCAGGGCCGCCTGCAAGCCCAGCGCGAGCGGACAGGCGTGGATCATTTCCATGGATTCACGCGAATTGTTTCGCGATATTAATAAGGTATTTGTGATATTATTTAGAATAAATAAGTTATTTGTCCAAATATGTGAATTAGTCTCACTAAAAATGGCCACATTCTTAAACTAAATTCCTCATAATATCACATATTTCAATAATATTACATCGAGTTTGTCGAATATTACACTATTGTTTCACTTGCGACTCAAGTACCTTGGGGCCCCTGCGTCGCGCTTTTAGCTAGATATATTCGATGACATAATTGTGATTAAGAATTTTAATACATACCATCTGGCTTTGCGCGCCGTACCGAATTAAACTACTGATTTTACGTAATTAATCTCGACGGCCTCGGTCGGAGCGCCGTGATCGGGGCAAAGCCGGTGGATAGAATCTTTTCGCGGACCCATCGCGCGCCGAGAGACTCGACCTGGCCGCTAGCGGGTAACCGTCACCGCGCCGCCGGATCGGCCGGCTGTAACCAAACAGTAGCATTGGGCTTCTACCGGTTAGTCGCTGGTGACTCGGCGGGTAGTTGTAGACACCGAAGCAACGCACGAACCGGTCGGGTGATCGGCCGGCACAGGCAATTGATAGGCGGCAAGAGGAATCGATGTCAGGCGAAGTCGCATATCCGGCCGCTTCGCGTGCACGCGCCGATAATGAGGAGCACGCCGCGGCGCTGTCGGTGGAGGCGCTGCTGCGCCAGGCAGGCCTCCTGTCGCAGGAAGCCGCCGGCCGCGCCCGGCTCGCCGCCCAGGAGAGCAATGAGCGCTTCGATGTCGTCGTCACCCGGCTCGGGCTGATTTCCGAATCCGCGCTTGCGGCGGTGGTGGCAGAGGCGGCAGGGCTTCGAGTCGTTGCCGCCGAAGATTTTCCTTCCACGCCGCTGCTTCCCGACGGTCTGTCGCCGCTGTTCCTGCGCGACAATCGCGCTCTGCCCATCGCGCTCGACGATGCCGCGGTTACGGTCGCGCTGGCCGACCCCTTCGACGATTTCGTGCAGCAGGCACTGGGTTTCGTTTTCGCCAGGCCCGTCCGTCTCGTACTCGCGCGCGCGAGTGATCTCGATGCGGCGATCGACCGGCTCTATGGCTCGGCGACGGACGTGCCGGCGGAATCGGACAGTTACATCGACGAAGACGATGTCGAACGGCTCAAGGACCTGGTCAGCGACGCGCCGGTAATCCGTGCGGTCAACCGGCTGATCGCCCAAGCTTCCGATGCTCGCGCGTCCGATATCCATATCGAGCCCACCGAGGACAGGCTGGCGATCCGCTTCCGCGTCGACGGCGTCCTGCAGGAGCGAGGGCCGCTGCCCGCCGCGATGCGCGCGCCCCTGGTGTCGCGCATCAAGGTCATGGCGGGGCTCAACATCGCCGAACGGCGCTTGCCGCAGGATGGGCGCCTGCGCATCGCCGTGCGCGGTCACGATATCGACCTGCGCGTCGCCACGGCTCCATCCATTCATGGCGAGAGCGTGGTCATGCGCATCCTTGACCGTTCCAAGCTGGCTCTCGATTTCCCCTCTCTCGGTTTCGACGAGGCACTGACGACACAGTTGCGCGCGGCGGTGGGCCGGCCTTACGGCATCGTGCTGGTGACGGGGCCAACGGGCAGCGGCAAGACCACGACACTCTACGCGGCGCTGTCCGAGCTCAACACCAGCGAGCGTAAGCTCCTCACCGTCGAGGACCCGATCGAATACCGCCTGCCGGGCGTGATCCAGACCCAGGTCAACCCGCAGATCGGCTTCACTTTCGGTTCGGCGTTGCGCTCCTTCCTGCGCCTCGACCCCGACGTGATGATGGTCGGCGAAATCCGCGACACCGAGACGGCCCAGATCGCGGTGCAGGCGGCGCTGACCGGGCACATGATTCTGTCGACGCTCCATACCAATAGCGCCGCCGGCGCGGTGACGCGGCTGATCGACATGGAAGTGGAGCCCTTCCTGCTGAGCTCGGTGCTGAGCGGCGTGCTGGCGCAGCGTCTGGTCCGGCGGCTTTGCACCGAATGTCGCGAACCCTTTGTGGCGTCGGCGGAGCTTTGTGCCGATCTCGGGCTGGCGGAGACTGGACACGTAACCTTTTTCCGAGGCGCCGGCTGCGGCAGTTGCGGCGGTTCGGGCTATGCCGGACGCATCGCGCTGCTCGAATTCCTCAAGGTCGACGATACCATCGCCAAGCTGATCCTCAAGCGTGCCGATACGCGCGAGATCGCCGAAGCGGCGGCAGCTGCGAACATGCGCACCCTGCGCGCCGATGGCCTTGCCAAGGCACGGGCCGGCCTGACCACCGTCGAAGAGGCCGTGCGCGTCGCGGTTGGGGACTGATGGCGGTGGCGCAGTTCAGATATCGCGCCGTGTTGGCCGACGGATCGGTCGGCTCAGGCACTGTCGAGGCGGCCGATGCCACAGCCGTGATCCTCAACCTGCGGCGCGGCGGGGCTCGGCCGATCCAGGTCACGCCCGCGCCGGTGACGGAGCGGACCGAAAAGATCAGAAGCAGCGCCAGGTCCCGCGCCGCGGCCATGAACCTCATCGGCGAACTGGCGGTGCTGCTCAATGCCGGCCTGCCGCTCGACCGTTCGCTTGCGCTGGCCATCGGCAATGTCGAGGACAAGGCCATGGCGGCGCAGTTTGGCGAGATGCTCGCCGAAGTGCGTGAAGGGGTGCCGCTGTCGCAGGCGATGCTCAGGCGCGAGGCCTTCTTCCCGCAGGCGGCCGCGGCGATGGCCGAGGCTGGCGAAGCCAACGGCGCGCTGGGCGCGGCGATGAGCAGGCTCGCCGAGATGCTCGAAAGCGCCGAGGAGTTGCGCCGTCTGGTCGCTACCTCGATGATCTACCCGATCTCGCTCGCGGTCATCGCCGTCGGGGTCATCCTGCTGATGCTGCTGTTCGTCGTGCCGCAATTCGAAAGCCTGTTCGCGCAGGCCAAAGGCGATCTGCCGGCAGCCTCCGCCTTCGTCATGGGCGCCAGCCGCTTCATCCGCGCTTGGGGCTGGTGGCTGCTGGGCGGGATCGTGGCCTTTGTCATGGGTTTGCGCCAGCTGGCCGCTCGTCCCTCCGTCCGCCGCGCGATTGATCGAATTGTGCTGGCGGTTCCCCGTCTCGGCATGCTCGTCCGCAGCATCGAGACCGCGCGCTTCGCACGGACCCTTGGCGTGCTGATCGAAGGCAATGTGCCGCTGCCCAATGCGCTCGCGCTGGCGCGGCGGACCATCGCCAACAGCTACATCGGCGAGGCGATCAGCCGGGTCGCTGATGGCGTGCGCGAGGGCGGGGGGCTCGCGGCGCCGCTCGCCGCGGCCAATGTTCTGCCCAGGCTCGCGATCGGTTTCCTGCGGACGGGCGAGGAAACCTCGCAGCTCGGGCCAATGCTCGGCCGGCTCGCGGACGTGCTGGACCGCGATGTGAAGGTCATGCTGCAGCGGCTGATCGGTATCCTCACCCCCGTCATCACCATCATTCTTGGCGCAAGTGTCGCGGCGATCATCGCCGCGATCATGTCGGCCATTATCGGCTTCAACGACCTGGTGATCTCACAATGACAGACAAACGTATGCCCCACCGCAACCGCGAGAAGGAAAGCGGTTTCACCCTGCTTGAACTGCTCGTCGTGCTGGCGATCCTGGGCCTGCTTGCGGCCATCGTCGGGCCCCAGGTGATCCGCTACCTCGGGAGTTCGAAAAGCCAGACCGCGCAAGTGCAGGTCAAGAACGTCGCCGCCTCCCTGCAACTCTTCAGGCTCGATGCCGGGCGCTATCCGACCAACGAGGAGGGGCTGAACGCCCTGATCAAGGCGCCGGCTTCGGTGCCGATGTGGAACGGTCCTTATCTACCCGATGAATCCGCGATCACCGATCCCTGGGGCAAGCCCTACCAGATGCGTGCGCCTGGCGAACATGGCGAGATAGACGTGTTCTCGCTGGGGTCGGACGGCGCACTGGGTGGCAGCGGAGAGGCCCGCGATGTCGGCAACTGGAAGAACTGACCAGCGCGGCTTCACGCTGATCGAGATGCTGGTCGTGCTGGCGGTGCTAGGCCTCGTGAGCGGGCTTGCCTTTCCCGCGGTCGAGCAATCGATCGGGCACCAGCAGTTTCGCCTGGCCGTGGGCGAGATCGAGGCTGCGCTCCACGAATCCCGCGCGACCGCGATCGCCAAGGGCATGCGGACTTCGTTTGCACTGCAGGTTGCGGCCAACGGAGTGGCAGTCGATCTGCCGCGCGGCGGGCTGAATTTCTATCCCGACGGCAGTGCCAGCGGCGGGACGGTGGCCGTGTCCGCAGGCCCGCGCCGGGTGCGTTTCGCCGTGGATGCCGCGACCGGCCAGATCCGGAGGGAGCCATGACGCGCTCCTCTTCCGAGGGCGGCTTCGCGCTGCTCGATGCGCTGATCGCGCTTGCCATCTTCGGGGTGATGACCGGTATGTTCGTTGAGGTTGTTCATTCGACCGCGCTTGCCCGGCGTCATGTGGCCGAAAGCCGTAGGGCACTGCTGGTTGCGCAATCGCGGCTGGCGCTGGTGCAGGAGATCGACGATCTCGACCCCTCGGGCCGTGACGGAGAATTTCTCTGGCGCGCACAAATTGCCCGTTATCCCGGCGTGGAAAACGGCCATGGGCTTGAACAGGTCACGGTGAGCGTCAACGAGGCCGTGAGCGGACGGACAGTCGCCACGCTCAAGACACTGCGGCTTGCGCGATAGGCCGATGCACGCTCTGGCCGGACATCCCCGCGAGGCGGGTTTCACACTGATCGAACTGCTCGTGGCGCTGGCTGTGCTCGCAATGGCGGCGGGGATGCTTGTCGCCGGGGTCAACAGTGCCTGGTTCTCGCTTCCTGAACGCGCGGGTCCTGCCCGCGACGAGAGCGTCATCGCGGCCCAGCGCATCCTGCGCGACCGGCTTGAACGCCTGGCGCCGGTCGTCCGGCTCGATTCCAGCGAGCCGATCGTCGATGCCCGGGGAGATCCCCGGCTGTTCAGCTTCGCTGCCCCGCCGCTCGATCGGCTCGCGCCCGATGCGGTACAGCGCTTTCGCCTGATGCTGACCTCCTCCGGTGACCTCATGCTCTATACCGCCAGCGGACTCGACGACAGGATCGACCTCAAGGATCGCGCTCTGGTCGGCTGGCGGCCGACGCGGCTGCTCAGCGGGGCGAAGGAGCTTGAACTCGCCTATTACGGGCCCGACCGCTTCAGCCCGGTGGATCGCTGGCAGGCCTTCTGGATCGATCGCCCGCAACCGCCGGCGCTGATCCGCATCCGTCTGCATTTCGTCGAAGGCGACAAGCGTCATTGGCCCGACCTGATCGTACGTCCGCGCGCCACGGTCAATGCAGCCTGCCGGATTATGCGAAGCTCCAGACGATGCGAAGCAGTCTGATGGCGACGAATTCGCTTCTCGATACCGATATGGCCACGGTCGCCAGCTGGTTCCGGTCCGGCTTTGCCTGGTGGATGGATGAGCTGCGCGCCATGCTGCCCGCAGCCCTGCGCCGTCGCGACCATGAGCTGCACGCCTATGTGCTTTATCGCGGAACGGACGATTGGGACAAGGTGGGGCGAGGGGACACGCTTCCGCTGCTCATCGATCCCGCGCTGTGCCTGCTCCGGCAGATGACCCTGCCGCCGATGGGCGAGGTCGATTTGCGCTGCCTGGTTCAGCTGGATGCTGATCGGATACTGCCGATGCCGGCCTCGCAGCTCGTGATCGCGGCGAAGGCCGGTCCCGAAGACCGTACCGTCGTTACCGTGGCCGGGTTTCCGCGCGAAAGGGCGCGGGAGATGCTTGCCGAGATGCGGGCGAAAGGGATCGCACCGGCGAGGATCGGTGTCGCCGATGCTCGTGCCTCCGGGCGGATGGCGCTCGACCTTACGCCGGGACTCGCCGAAGCGGGACTGATTGAGCCGGTCGGCAAAACGGCGGTGGGCTGGTGGGCGATTGTTGCCTTTCTCTTCGCGCTCAATATCGGGCTGCTTGTCTGGCGCGATGTGCAGGAGGTGGCGCGGCTGGAAGCACTGGTCGCCGAACAGGCTCCGGCGGTCAACGCCGCGCGGGCGATCGCCAGCCGCATTGCCAATACGCAGCGCCAGGCGCAGCAGCTTGCCAGCCGCCGCAGCCGGCAGGACGCGGTGGCAATCCTCGCCGCGGTGACCGAAGCCTTGCCTGAACGGGCCTGGGTGCAGCGCTATGCCTGGGATGGGAGCGCCATTCGCCTGTCAGGCTACAAGCGCGAGGGTGTCGACATCATCGGCGCGTTGCGCAAATCGCCGCATTTTGCCGAAATTCGCGCCGGCAATGCCGAAGCGATCGCCGAAGTGCCAACGGGCCAGCCTTTCGATCTCACTGCCACCGTCAAAGGGGGCGCAAGATGAAGCCGCTCTCTTCTCGTGAGCGCAAGCTGGTCGCAATCGGCCTGCTGATCGCGGCCCTGGCACTGGTCTGGCTGGGGCTTGTCCAGCCGATCGCCGGTGGCTTCGCCTCGCGCGCCGGACAGCGCGAGCAACTCGCTACGCAATATGCGCAGAACGAACGGCTCATCGCGCGCATCGCCGGCCTGCGCCGCGTCGCCGAAGAGCAGCGCCGCTCGCGCAGCGCCTTCGCGATCGATGCACCCAACGCCGAGCAGGCGAGCGAACGGCTCAAGGAGCGTCTTGAGGCGAGCCTGCTCAAGGCCGGCGGCGAATTGCGCGCGACCGAAAGCGTCGAGGCGCCGCCCGGCTGGGCGCGGGCCAGCATCACCGCGCTGGTCACCAATGAACAGCTGGTCGACTGGCTTGGCCGGCTGGCCAACGAACCGCCCTATCTTTCGATGGAATCACTGACGGTGGGGGCCGACCGCGCCCTTAACTCCAACCGTCTCGACCTTTTGGATGTGAAACTTGAAGCTGCAATTCCCCTTGGCAATACCAACGCGCGCTAACGGCGCGCTGGTGCCCGCGCTCTGTGCGGCAATGCTGGCGCTGCTGGCGGCGTTGCAATTCGCGCTGACGAGCGACATCGAACTGCCCGAGCAAGGCTGGTCGGGCGGCGCTGCGCGTGCGGAAATGCCGCAGATCGTGGGCCGGTCCACACCGCCGATCCTGCGCACGGCCTCGATCTTTTCGCCGACCCGTACGGCCCAGGGCGAAGGGACTACGGGCGCGGCCTTGCAGCTGGGCGGCGCCGCAGTGGCGGGAACCATCACCGTGCGCGGGCGCAGCTATGCCGTGGTCCAGCGGCCCGACGGCCAGCTCATCCGCCTGCCGGTGGGCGGGCGCCTTGGCGGCATGCAATTGATAGCGCTCTTGCCAGAGGGTGCTGTGTTTATGGCGGAAGGAAAGCGCGTTCAGATCGCTTTCGGCTCGGCCATGCTCTCCACTCCTGCCACGCCAGCGGCGGACATTGAGGAAGAACAGGAATGACTCCGTCCAACCGCATCGCCATCCCGGCGCTGGCGCTCGCTCTCGGCGCCTGCACCCAACAGACGGGCAGGCCAGTTCCCCTGCCGCCAGCTGCCGCCGCCGAAATCTTCGTCGGCGAGGCGCCGGTGCCCGATGTCGGGGTGACGATCATCGGCGGCGAGTCCCCCGTGCCAACACCGCCGCCAGCTGCCGCCGATCCGACGAAGCCGGGCGACATACGGCTGAACTTTCCCTCGGCGGATGTCCGCGTGGTGGCGAAAGCAGTGCTGGGCGATCTGCTGCGGGCACCCTTCACCGTTGCTCCAGACGTTACCAGCCAGATTTCGCTGGTGACGCCGGCCCCGATTGCCCGGACCTCCGTCCTGCCAGTTTTCGAGAATGCGCTGAAGGCTTCCGGCCTTGCGCTGGTGCCTCAGAACGGGGGCTTCACCATCATGACGGTGCAGGCCGCCCAGGCCTCGGGCGTCACCGGGCAGGCGACGATAGGTTACAGCAGCGAGATCATACGTCTGCAATTCATCAATGCCGCGGAACTGAAGAAACTGCTCGATTCGGTCATCCCCGGCGTGGTCATGGCGGTCGACCCTGCGAGCAACAGCGTCACCATCGCAGGGACGAGCGGCCAGAGGGGGAGCGCGCGCGAACTGATCGCGCAGTTCGACGTCAACTGGTTGCGCAACATGGCGTTTGCCTATTTCACGCCGCAGCGCACCGATGCGCGGCTGATCGTGCCCGAGCTCGAGAAGCTGATCAACGCGCCGGACGCTCCCACGCGCAATCTTGTTCGCCTCATCGCGATGGAGCGGCTGAACGGGATAATCGCGGTCAGCGCGCAGCGGCAGTACCTCGAGGATGTGCGGCGCTGGATCGATGTGCTCGACCGCGAAGGCACCAACAGCGAGCCGCGGCTTTTCGTCTATCGGGTCCAGAACGGCCGTTCGCGCGACTTGGCGCGGACGATCAACAAAGCTTTCGGCAATGAGGGCCAAGGGGGAGGAGAGGTAGCCGGATCCGATCCCTTTGCCGCCGGCAGCGATCGCGAAAACGACGGCGGCCGCAGCACGGCACGCTCACCGTCGCAAAGCCCGAGCGGCGATCCCGACGGCGCGGCCGGCGCGAGTGGCACTCGGCAAGATCCGGCGCGGCGCGGTCCTCAGGTCTCGATCACCAGCGACGACAACAACAATGCCGTCATCGTTTTCGGCAGCCCACGCGAATTCGCGGTGGTCGAGGATGCGTTGCGCAAGCTCGACATCCCGCCCTACCAGGTCATGATCGAGGCGGCGATCACCGAAGTCTCGCTGACCGACGACTTGCGCTATGGCGTGCAATGGAACTTCCAGACCGGCGACAGCAATTTCGCGCTTACCGAGGGGAGCACTGTCAATCCCACCCGGATCCTGCCGGGCTTCTCCTACTTTCTGTCCAATTCGGACATCACCGCGACGCTCAACGCGCTTGAGGAGCGGACCAATGTGAAAGTCGTTTCCGCGCCCAAGCTGGTGGTGCTCAACAACCAGACGGCATCGCTGCAGGTCGGCGACCAGGTACCGATCCAGACCCAATCGGCACAGAGCGTCGAGAATCCGGATGCGCCGATCGTCAATGCCATCGAATATCGCGACACGGGTGTGATTCTGAAGGTCACCCCCCGCGTCAATGCCGGCGGCCTCGTGCTGCTCGATATCGCGCAGGAAGTGAGCGACCTTTCGCGGCGTGCGGTCGAGGGCATCCGCTCGCCGATCATCTCGACGCGCCGCGTCGCGACCTCGATCGCGGTGCAGGACGGCCAGGTCGTCACTCTGGGCGGGCTGTTTCGCGATTCGAACAGCTTCGGCAAGAACGGCCTGCCGATCCTCTCGCGGATCCCGATTCTCGGTGGCCTGCTGTTCGGCAACCAGGGCAAGACGCAGAACCGCACCGAGCTGATCATCCTGATCAAGCCCCATGTCCTGCGCACAGCCGACGATGCGCGCGAAGTGACGGAAGAACTGCGCGCCAAGCTTCGCACGCTTGAACCGTTCAAGACGCAGGGGCGCATTCCGTGAATCCCCGTCGCGGCGAACAGGGCTATGCCGTGGTTGCCGCTGTCGCGGGGATTGCCGTTTTTGCGATGATGGCAGTGACGCTGGTGCAGTCGAGCCGGACCACGCTCACCGTCGCGGCTGCCGAAGTTGGGCAGGCCAAGGCCGCGGCGGCTGCCGATGCGGGTTGCGCACTGGCGCTCGACGGCCTGCTGGCCAGGGACCGGGCCAACCGTTGGTCGATCGATGGGCGCGTGCGTACAGTGTCTTTCGACGATACGCTGCTGCGGATTCATATCGAGGACGAGCGCGGCAAGGTGCCTCTGAACCTGCTTGACGAGGAAACTGCGGAGCGGCTCGTGGAAAGCGCCGGCCTCGGTGTCGGCGAGCGGGCGCGGATCGCCGAGGAATCGCTGCTCGACTGGACGGACAACGATGAAGATCCCCGACCGTCAGGAGCGGAGAACGATTACTACCGCGCGCGCGGCATCCGTCCGCCCAATGGACCGTTGGAGTCCGTCGACGAGCTGTCGCAGATTCGTGGCTTCGATCCGGCGGTTGTCGAACGGATACGCAGCTTCGTCACGGTCAATTTCGGCATTGGCGGCTTCGATGCCCGGTTTGCCCAGCCGCAGGCCATTGGCGTCATGCTCGGAGGTGGGCGCGACAGCCCGGCGGTGATCGCCAGGCAGCGCGAACTAAATGGCCAGCGCGTGGCGATCGAGTTGGGCGAAAACATCGACCTGACCGGCCGCCCGCTGACCATCGTCGTCGAAGCGACCCGCATCGATGGCGCCCGCGCGGTTCGCCGCATGGTCATCGAACTGACGGGGTCGGATGTCCGGCCTTATATCGTGCGCTCGTTCGGATGATGACCGGTCATCTTACGGACAGGCCCCAGGGCGTGAACGCCGCGGGTGGCGTCGCTGGCATGGCGTGACCCTGTTTCGGGACCACCGATCCCGCTGAACCGCCCTGGATAAGCGGATCCGTCGCGCCCTCCCATGCACCCTGCGCACCGATCTCTGGTTCCGTCCCTCCGGCATAGCGTGCCGGCATGTCGAGGCTGCCGGGAGCGCGATAGAAGATATGCGCGCCGATCCGGCCGACGCGGATGAGGCTGGGCGCCCAATAGGGCGAGACATAGCTCGCATGATAGTGAGTCGCCCCGCCGATTCGCGTGACCGCTTCTCCGGACAGCGCCCGGCGAGCAACTTCCCGGGCCGCAATCATTACCCGGCCGGATAGCGTGTGTGCCATCGCGCCATCGCAGGTAAAGGTGAACTGGCAGCCGGTCCTGCGTGCCGAGCCCTGGAATACGACGCCGCACACGCTCTTCGGGTAGGCGGGGTGGCGG
>Ga0299912_10003518_pt1 | contig 12770 bp, 10 predicted proteins | sample RVTome_2_FD_207667 | JGI IMG/M metagenome (GOLD analysis project Ga0299912, IMG submission 207667) | Soil microbial communities from uranium-contaminated site in the Upper Colorado River Basin, Wyoming, United States - RVT95D214 (version 2) ...
TTGGCGGCTGATAAAGCCGAGGGCAAACCCGCAGCGCCAACAACCGCAGTAAGGACAATATCGACCTCTTCAAGCTCCGCGATCTGAACCAGACTTTCCGGCCCGGCCAGAACCTCTGCGTCCAAATCGCGGACCAACTCCTTAACCTTCGCTGCAAACTTGGCATCTGTGACGGCGAGGTATTTCGGCCTGTAGCGCCTGGCCTGCTCAGCCAAAAGCTCAACGCTTGTGTGAGCACTCAATGCGATAATCACGTATTCAGGTCCAAGTGCATCTATTACCCGCAGCGCCTTTCTGCCCACGGAACCAGTCGAACCTAAAATGGCGATACGTTTTGTCATAAATGCTAACGCCCAACAGCGGGGTTTTCTCCAAGATGAATGAGCAGGCCAACTTCGCCAGTTGTAATTATCGTTTTGAATACGAGTGTACCTATCAAAACGGCTGCAAAAAAACCGAATATAGTGTTAAGCGGCCACGGCAAAAAATCAGGAATGCCAAAGCTGGTTCCCTCCTGAGCACTTAAAATATGTCCTCCTCCGACGATCGCTGCCACGGGGATGAGGATACAAAAAGAAGCTGTCGGCAGGCTGGTATAAATAGATACCAAAAACGACGCTGTCAAAGCTTTGCGTGCCGATGTCCGGCTGCGCAGCCACAAGCCGAAAATGATGCCCCAGAGGAAAGCCAACCCTACGCTAAAGACCTGCGTGCACATCCCAGCAGAAAAGGCAACGCACTCCACAAAATATATCCCGATAAGGAATACCAGGTAGCGAAGAAATCTGACAGGCTGACCGCTTATACCGCCCAGCAGCCTGGCGATAGGAACTGCAAAACCGAACCCGGCTGTTAGGTTCACTGCCGCCAGCAGAATGATTAGCATCTTTTCGCCCACAACTGTGATAGTATGATAACTGACGCAAACTGTCAAGACACCTTAGCCCCCGGACCTGTGCCGGGGGCAGCCCTGCCCACAGGTGGCAGGGCTAAAGGATACCCCGGCCAGTGGCCGGGGCTAAAGGCCTGCGCAAAATTTTCAAATTTCCATCTTCAATTGTCAATTTTGAGTGAAATCGCCTTGCTAATATGACGATAACTTGACCGGCAAACGTCCCGATTGAGTGGGACTCGTTTGTGGGGGTTGTAAATTGGGGGTGAGCAGGGGGAAATTGAAAATCGACAACTGACAGTTTTCAATTTCACTGCGAGTCTATTTTGCAGAAACCAAGTTAAACCGGACGGGGAGTTTACGATGAACGAGCGGATCTCTGTTTTGGTAGTTGAGGACGAAGAGCATATCCGAAGGGTTCTGCAATACAATCTGCAACTGGATGGGTTTGAGGTGCATCAGGCTGAAAACGGGGCCCGTGCGATAGAGATCGTCGCCGAGCTAATGCCCGACCTGATTCTGCTGGATTGGATGATGCCCGGAATGGACGGTCTGCAGGTGCTCTCCAAGCTCAAACAGGATAAAAAGACAGAGAATATACCGGTCTTTATGTTGACGGCTAAGGGAATGATGGCGGATGTCGGGCGGGCGTTATATGAAGGCGCGGACGATTACATAACAAAGCCTTTTGATCCGACACAGTTGGGCAAAACGCTGCGGAGAAAAATGAAAAAGTGCGTCAACACCGAAGGTAGGTAAACCCGCAACTTGCCCGCCATACGTCTGGCGGGTAAATCTGGCGGGCCAGCTATATGGGGGTGCGTACAAATGCGTGCTGTTCGTTTCCCGTTTGCGATTCTTTCGCAGCCATAGATATATGATCGAGCGTTCTTAATTGCTGACCCCGCACCAATTGCGCTGCGGCGATAGGCCCGCCATCGGTGCCAGTTGGCAGCAGCGACACGGCTACAATTGGTGCGGGGCTGCCTGACTCGCAACTTGCTGGAGCCATCACCCTTTGGCAGCTACGGGCAGCAGGTACTATCTACCCCGTCGTAGTTAAAGCAAAAAGAGAGGGGGCAAAAATGCGAAACGCCAGACCAATATTACTTGTCGAAGCTTACCGAGCGGATGCGGTGACTGTCGAGCGAGCGCTGAAGGATTTGAAGGTCACAAACCAATTGGTAGATACGCCTGATGGCAAAAAGGCGTCGGCATATCTAAGAACCAAAGGCGGCAGAAAACCATGCCTTATCCTTCTCGATTTGACCACACCGCAGGCCAACGGCATCGAATTTCTGAGAACCTTAAAAGCTCATAAAGCGCTGGCAAAAATTCCTGTTATTGTGCTGGCAACCTCCGAAAAAGAACGCGACGTGGTTGAAAATCTCCAGCTTGGTGTTGCCGGATACATAGTTAAGCCTGTGGACTACAAGAAGTTTGTCGAGGCAGTCAGGACGGTTGACCTGTGCTGGACTTTAAGTGAGCCGCCGGATGAACACTGAGATTACGGAAAATTCCAGATGCAGAATTCTGCTGGTCGAAGACGATAAGATCGACCAGGCAGCTTTCGAGCGGTTGGTCAAGCAGCAAGGGCTGCCATACGATTACACTATAGCCGGCTCTTTTGCCCAGGCAAAAAGCATCTTAAACTCCGACAAATTTGATGTGGCAGTTGTTGATTATCTTCTTGGTGATGGGACGGCCTTTGACGTTTTACAACTGACCGACGACAGCCCTGTGATTTTTGCTACCGGAGTAGGAGATGAGGAAATTGCTGTCAAGGCAATGAAAGCGGGGGCGTATGACTATATCATAAAGGATGCGCAGCGCAACTATTTGAAAGTTCTACCGCAGGTAGTAGAAAAAGCCCTGGCACACAAAAAGACCACAGACGCACTTAAACAGTACCACAATAACCTTGAGGCGCTGGTCAAAGAGCGAACAGAACAGCTCGAAGAAGAAAAAGAACTTCTGGCGGTGACTCTTTGCAGTATGAGTGACGGGGTCATCGCGGTAGACGTTCAAAAGCGAATCATCCTATTCAACAAAGTAGCTGAGAACCTGACCAAATGGAAATACCATGAAGTCCAAGGCAAAATGGTCGATGAAATTTTCCATCTCATTGACGAAAAAACCAAGAATCCGGTCGAAAGTCCCATCGACAAGGTGCTCAGCTCCCGACAGACAGAAACTGGCAGTGACCGCGACGCTCTTATCGCCAGAGACGGCAGAGAATGTCCGATCTCAGCTACGGCAGCACCCATTCGGAAGAATGACGGCACGATGGTGGGCATTGTTATGGTGCTGCGTGACGTATCCGGAGAACGTGAAATTGACCGGATGAAAAACGACTTCATCTCTTCGGTCACACACGAGCTGCGTACGCCGCTAACCTCGATTAAGGCTTATATCACAACCATACTACGCGACTCGGATATGCCCGAGCAGACCAAGCACGAGTTTTTGACCGTCATCGATGAAGAATCGGACCTCCTGAAGAATCTGATCGAAGCGATTCTGGAAGTATCACGGATTGAGTCTGGCACGGTCAAATTTTCGCGGGAGCCTGTGGATATCGCCGCTGTCATAGAACAAGTTCTGTCAGTAGTACAGCACTTAGCCGGCACAAAGGGTATCCAATTAAAAGTAGATATTGCCGACAACCTGGGCGTGCTGCAGGCTGACGTGGGCAAGATTCAGTCAATGGTCATGAACCTGGTCGGTAATGCAATCAAGTTTACGCCTGAAAATGGTCGCGTCACTATTTCGGCCCGACGCGCCGGATGTGAATTGGTTATAATCGTCAGCGATACGGGTCTTGGCATACCCAAAGAGGCACTTCCAAAAATCTTTGATCGATTTTACCGTGTGCACCGCCCAGGTAAGCAGATCAAGGGCACGGGACTGGGCCTGGCTATCGTTAAAGAAATCGTAAATATGCACGGCGGCAGAATTGAGGTCGAAAGTGAATTGGACAAAGGCTCCACCTTCACCGTCTTTTTGCCGCTAAACACTCAAACCGCACTATACGTCTAAATCAGAAACAGGCACGTCGCGATCCTGGATACTCGATTCTCGATGCTCGGTTCCCTGCCTTGGCAGGGATAGGACGGATTGGATTTTCGGCCGAATCTTCCTATTTGTCCGCGCATTTTCGGGGCTAAAGGTATAATATACACAGTGTTGCGCCCGATTGTATCAGGGTCTTTGGGAGGACTTGAAAATGAAGCGTGCTTCCATCCTTTGGAAATTGCCGGGTTCTGCAAAGTGCACTGCCGGTGTGATGATTTTAGCGGGCTTGGCGGCTGTTTGCTCTGCTGGGCTGCCTTCGACTGGGCTCAGGGCAGGCCCGCAGGGCGGCGTCCCCCAGCACAGATCTCGTGGTTCAACCCTAAAAATAATTCAGCTTCCCGAGGCAAAATCGACCGGCTCGCTGAGCCTTGAGGAAGCCTTGGCCAAGCAATCCGCAACCGGGCAGGCGCGCAAGTTTAGCGGGCAAGGCCTTAAGCCTGCTCAGATCGGCCAATTGGCGTGGGCAGGTTTTGCCGCGATGGCAAGGCAGGTCCAGCCAGTTGCGCAAACGCCAAGTCGTTCTCGAACGGCCCTGTCAGAGAGCGAAGCCTACCCAATACAATTATATCTGGCGACGCAAGATGGAGTCTATCTATACAATCCTGATACACACAGCCTGCAACAAACCCTGAATATGGATGTGCGAGGCGGATTGGCAGCGGCAACCATAAACCCAGAAGCTGTGGCTTCAGCCGGCTGCTGTCTTGTTCTTACCTCCTCTCTGAGAGATATTGGCATCCGTTCCAGCGGCAAGGCCAGACAGCTTATCCTATTGCAGGCAGGGCATATCGCTCAAAACATACAGCTTCAGGCTGTCAGCATGGCCTTAGGCTCTGCCGCAATCGGTGATTTTGACCCAAGAAATGCCAGAAGCGCATGCAACCTGCCGAGAAACACCGAGCCGCTTTACATAGTTGCCGTTGGTTATCCGGCTGAACAGACACCAACTGGGCCGGGACAGGACCTGACGACCGCAACACCGCCTCAGCAAATTCCCTCAAGACTGAGAAAGGCCGTCTTCATTATCCCTGTTCAGAATTTTCAAGACGAGGAGCTTTTTGATACTAGGCGTTTTCTTGACATGACAGGCGTCCTGACAGTTGTTGCCAGTACAAGAATAGGAACCACAAGAGGCATGCTTGGAAATACGGCTGAGGCTGCAATTGCGATAACCGACCTGAGAGTGGATGATTACGATGCGATCGTTTTCATCGGCGGGCAGGGAGCAACGCTATATTTCAATAGTCTGGTGGCGCTAAATATAGCCCGTGAGGCAGCGGTAAAGCGAAAAGTGCTCGCGGCGATTTCCGTGGCGCCAACAATTCTGGCTAACGCAGGTGTGCTGCGCGGCGTCAGAGCCACCAGCTTCATTTCCGAACGACCAGGACTTGAGCGGGCAGGCGCCAGATATACCGGCGTTCCGGTTGAACGGGACGGCCTTATAATAACGGCAACCGGTCCAATAGCGGCTAACGGCTTCGCAAGGGCAATTGCGGATGCTCTGGCAGGTAGATAGAAGACAGAATACAGAAGACAGAATACGGAATACTCAATTTGAGCTTCGTCTAAGGGTTGCGCTGCTCGTTTGGTCTATCGTCTGACGGTTGACGGTACCTTAACGAGCTTCGCAACCGTAACCATTTGACGAACTTATGTAGCGGTTGGTTACCGGCAGTCGGCGGTCTTTCCCAAAGGCCTTCGGTGTAATTTTTATCCCCGGCGGCGACAGCCTTCTTTTGTATTCATTTTTATCGACCATGCGGATGACGCTGTGGACTACATCTTGCGGCAGGCCGGATTCAACAATCTGACGCGGTGACATATCCTGCTCGACATAAAACTCGATGATTCTATCAAGCAGGTCGTACTCCGGCAGCGAATCGGTGTCTTTCTGATTGGGCCTTAGCTCTGCTGTTGGTGCTCTATTGATCACATCCGCTGGTATAACCTGGCAGCCGGCGAGCTTGTTTATGTGCTCTGCCAATTTGTAAACCATCGTCTTGGGCACGTCTTTTATCACGGCAAAGCCGCCGGCTGTGTCGCCATAAAGAGTAGCATAGCCAACCGAGGTCTCGCTTTTGTTGCCGGTCGTTAGTACCAAGCAGCCAAAGCGATTGCTCAGTGACATCAGCGCCGTACCGCGAATTCTGGCCTGGAGATTTTCGTAGGCAATACCGGAACGGCCCCAGCCCGGCACAGCTTCTAATGCCTTGTCGAAGTTCTCAAGCACCGGCCCAATCGGGATGGTATGAAATTCGATGCCCAGATTCTTTGCCAGTTTTTCGGCATCCGAAATGGTCTGCGGGCTGTTGAATTTTGACGGCATCGTGATTCCGACAACGTTTTCCGGTCCCAAAGCGGCAGCGGCGATAGCCGCCGTGACGGAAGAATCGATGCCTCCGCTTAGCCCCAGCAAGACTTTCTTGAAGCCATTCTTTCGGGCGTAATCCCGCGTTCCAAGGACAAGCGCCTGGTAAACCTCCTCAATAGGGTCATAAGTGAATTTGGAATTTCGAATTTTGAATTTCGAATTTGCGACTTTTACAGTTCCACCTTTTGACGCACTTATATCTGCGATTAACAAATCCTCCTCAAAGGCTTTGCCCTGGGCGACGATATTTCCTGCTGAGTCGGCAAACATACTTCGCCCATCAAACACCAACTCATCCTGTCCGCCGACAAGATTGCAGTATGCAACAGCGCATTTAAACTTTTTTGCGCACCGGCTGAGCAAATCCTGCCTTGCGGTAATCTTACCCGTGTGGAAGGGCGAGGCCGAGATATTAACGAGCAACTGGATTTGGCCGGCGCCCTTGAGAAAATCGCTGAGCCATTCGATGTCCCAGATGTCCTCGCAGATGGTGATGGCAACGGCCTCCACATTTTTGATTTCAATTATCAGCGGCTCGGTTCCAGGCTCGAAGTACCTTCGCTCATCGAACACGCCATAATTCGGCAGCAGGCCTTTTCGATAGATTTTTTCTATTCGGCCTTTGCGCAGCACGCCGGCTGAATTGTACGTCTTGCCCTGATAGCTTTCAGCAAAACCGACTATTATGGTGACCCCCGGGCAGTCCGCGGCAAGTTTCTCCACCGCCGCACGGGTATCCTCGATGAAGTGTTTTTTCAGCAGCAGGTCTTCCGGCGGATAGCCGCAGACCGCCAGTTCCGGAAAGGTAAGCAGGTCTACGCCGCCTTTAAGTGCCTGGGCGTAGATGCTGCGTATCTTCTCGGCGTTTCCCGCCAAATCACCTACCGTGGTATTAAATTGTCCGAGACCAATCCGCATCTGTGTTTCTCACTATTCGGTTCGCCAGACTTTTTCGCCTACCAACATTTTACCACGATGCTCTTGCCTCCACTTTTCGGAGATTCCCATTTGGTACTTAATGGTTGCTTTTGGTGAGGGTAGACTGCATACGGATAATGTCTTCTCAATCTCTTTGACTTCATCCTCAGTAAGGTCAAACAATTTGTAGAAAAGTTGGTCATTTTCATTTTCAAGCTTTATCCGCTCGGCTTCCTCGTCTGTATTGACTAACCGCGCAACATTGTCGGCAATCAACGATCTTATGTCCGTGGAATTGAGCAAGCGTTTGGGCACTGGGTATTCTTCGATGTACGATGTCCAGTAGCGAAAACGTTTTGCGTATAACGAGTTGCCGCTACTTATCTTATGAAAATACTCAATCACCTTTGAGTTCAGCAAGCCGAGGATTGAATAGTATGACGCATCAGATTCATCAGTCAAGATTAGATAGAAGCATGTGCCGTTGACGTAGAAGCCCTTGTCGTCAAAAGCAAACCGGTTAGAGGAAGAAATATCAGGGGTAATGATTTTCCTTTTGCTGAAATCTCTCGGGGATTGATGAACCCATACCTCATACCAACGACGTCCGCCTTTCGCAAGGTAAGTTCGCGCTTGCAGTTGTGGACGGTTAGCCTCGAGGTATTCCTTGATTCGCGGATAAGCGTCCAATTCGACGGGGGCTACTTTCCCGTTTCGTTCAATGTGTGGATACAAAACAAAAAGGTCACGACGAGGGTCCCAAGTATAGGTCCAGCGATTAATGTTGTGGCTTTCCAGCACAGGAAAAACTAAAGCGGCATCCAGACCTTTTCGCTTGATAAAGTCTCCGGTCATCGGCTTTATGAATACATCGTCGGCGGTTGTTTTCAAACCCACGCTAATCTTCTTGGAGATATTGGCCAATGTGCAAGCAGAGTTTTGACGTATCCTCGACAATATCCGGCTATGACACTCGTTGTGGAAAGTCCATACATTGGCTTTTAAGGACGGCGTGTCGGCATAGAACCGCTGTAATTTAAACACCCTCTTAGCGACGGATACGTCCTGCTCAAATGGAATCTCAGAATTGTCGAGAAGACGTAGGACATTTTCTGCCGGCAGCGCGCTCGTGGAAATTCCGTGCGACTCGGTGATAGATGAATACGCTATCCGATTACCATTTTTCCCTGACCGGCTTGCAATCAGAATCATTGGGAGCACAGCCGCGGCAAAGAGTTTGGTGTCAGACAAGTCTACGATTTCCTCGATGCGAAAATGTGCAAGTAAAAAACTCCTGAGTCTCTTTGCTCCTGCGGTCGAGAGAATCTTGTTGGAAATAATGAAGCCAAATCGGCCGTTCTCCTTCAGAAGATATTCCGACAATTCGATGAACAGTGTTGATACGTCAAAACGGCCGGCAGCGGTCACATAAGATGACGTATAGCATCCTCGCTTTTCCGAAGGCGTGTTTTGTATGCGAACGTAAGGAGGATTCCCGATGATGCAATCAAAACTATGCTTTGAGAAAATCCTGTCAAGCAAAGGTCTGTCTGAAGCTTGCTTATGTACCGGAATAAATGTAGCGGGATGTGCGATGGAGAGAGCGTCCCCGACTACAATGTTCTTGTCAACAACGGCCAAATCTGATTCAGGCAGAGATGCCTTTTGGAGCAGATACTTTTTAGTCGCCGAGACAGCACGTTCATCAATGTCTATGCCAAACAGGCAGTTTTCCAAAATATATTTGGCATCCTTCTGACCAAAATCCCTATGTGCTTTCTGCAAGTAATCCGCAAGTATCTCGTATGCCTTCAACAGAAAAAGGCCTGACCCGCAAGCAGGATCTAAAATCCGGATGCTTCGAACATCATCGCGACATTTGAGCAGGGGTCGAAGTATGTGCCTGACAATATAATCAACAACAGAGTCGGGTGTATAGTGAGCACCCAATCGTTTGCGGTCTGGCTTGGAATAATTCTGCTCGTGTTGTCTGGCTCTTACCTCTACTAATGCCATATTTTTTTCCCACACCCTTTCCGATTCAAATCTCGCCAACACCAAGTCGGCAGACTCAACGGAGAGGGCGGGATTCCCCTTTCGGGCCAGGGGTTTGTCGGTCCTGCGGACATCGCCAAACCCTTCTCATCCCGACGCAGCACAAGCAGTTGTGCTGCTCCCTTCCGTTATTCGCTTCGCTCATAACGGAGAGGGCGGGATTCGAACCCGCGGTCCCGATAATCGGGACACACGCTTTCCAAGCGTGCTCTTTCGGCCACTCAGACACCTCTCCAGGTATCATTGACAATTGATTATTGACTATTGATGATTTATTATCAAGCAGAACCTGAAATTTGTGCCTGCCAGGCCGAGTCGTCCTTGTTTTGCCCGGCAGTTACGAGCATAATAGCACGCGGCACAGGCAGGCTTGACGTTCTTGATATGACTACGGCTCTGACTATTGATTTGAAGCCACGGCAATGAATCGAGGTGAAAGATGGGTGTTCTTTGGGAAATCGTACAGACGGGCCTAATGTATGGCCACTATCGCAAATCCGATTCTATCGAGGACCGTGTCCAAGCTCTTGACGAGCAACTGAAATTGACGCAGAACACATTGCGTGCCCTGGTCAAAAAGCTCGAGGAGATTCACGGAACCGACATCAACGAAGACGGCAAGATCGGTTAGAAAGCAAGGTGGGCCTCAGCTCGCCAATTTAGATTGCTGGCGTCCTACAATCTTTTTGAATTCAGGAGGCAACCATCATGAGCACTATAAGAAATACACTTGTTTTAGCGGTCATATTGCTGAGTCTGCATGTTCAGGTAGCCGTTGGGGAACATCCTTCCGACAAAATAACGGCACCTGTTGCCAAGCAGGTCCCAAAGAAACTCGAAAAACACGGCCATATTAGAATCGACAACTATTATTGGCTGAAGGAACGGGATAATCCAGAGGTTATCAACCACTTAAAGGCCGAAAACGAGTACACTGATTTGGTAATGGGCCACACAAAAGCACTCCAGGGAACCTTGTTTGAAGAGTTCAGGGGCCGTATCAAACAAACAGATATGTCTGTGCCGTATAAGAAAGACGACTATTATTACTACGACCGCTATGAAGAAGGAAAAGAATACCCGATTTATTGTCGCAAGAAAAAGTCGCTTGAGAGCAAAGAAGAGATTATGCTCAATATCAATGAGTTGGCACAAGGACATGAATTCATCCGCGTCACTTCACTGGAGGTAAGTCATAATCAAGACCTACTAGCTTTTGCGGTTGATACAGTAGGTCGTCGGTTCTGCACAATTCGATTCAAGAATCTTGTAACGGGAGAATTTCTCAAAGATGAGATACCTAATGTCACCGCGGACATAGCCTGGGCAAATGATAACAAAACAGTTTTCTATACAAAACAAGATCCGGTTACTTTGCGGGGCCACAAGGTTTACCGGCACATTTTGGGCAGCAATCCCGCTGAAGACAAACTTGTCTTCGAAGAGACTGATAATACCTACGACTGTTCTGTTTACAAGACCAAGTCTAAAAGATATGTAATGATCGTCTCCTGGCATATCTTAAGCACGGAATACCGCTACCTTGATGCTAACGATCCTAATGGCGACTTTAAGATCTTCCTGCCAAGAAAGAAGGAACACGAATACTATGTAGACCATTACCGGGATCATTTCTATATAATAACCAATGACCGGGCGAAGAACTTCCGACTGATGATGACATCGATCAATCAAACTGGCCAAGAGCATTGGAAGGAACTTATACCTCATCGGGCAGATGTGCTGCTGGAGGGCATTGAAATCTTCAAGGACTATCTTGTCGTGCTTGAGCGCAAGAATGGACTATTACAGATCAGAATAAAACCTTGGGGTGAACAAAAAGAGCACTACCTTGATTTTGGTGAGCCTGCCTATCTTGCATATGCCACCGACAACTTTGATTTTAATACTGCTATTCTCAGATATACGTACAGTTCATTTACGACGCCTGACTCCGTATATGACTACAATATGTTGACACAAGACAAGACTCTCCTAAAACGACAGGAGGTCTTGGGTGGCTTCGACCCTAATAATTACAGGACCGAACGTCGTTATGCGCTGGCAAAAGATGAGGTGAAAATTCCTATCTCGATTGTCTATCGCAAGGAACTCAAGAAAGATGACACCAACCCACTTTTGCTTTACGGGTATGGTTCTTATGGTGCTAGTTCAGATGCCGCATTTGACCCCTTTGTCATCAGTCTGTTAGATCGTGGTTTTGTCTTTGCGATTGCACATATACGAGGTGGACAGGAATTGGGCCGACAATGGTATGAGGATGGGAGGCTATTAAAGAAAAAGAACACTTTTACAGATTTCATAGATTGTGCCGAGCATCTAATCAAGGAAGGATATACTTGCCCGCAAAAACTTTTTGTTGCTGGCGGCAGTGCAGGAGGATTGCTAATAGGAGCAGTTGTGAACATGCGGCCTGACCTGTTCAAGGGTGCGGTCGCAGATGTACCTTGGGTCGATGCCCTAACTAGCTCGCTCGATGAGACCATCCCGCTGACCACAACCGAATATGACGAGTGGGGTAATCCTAATAACAAAGAATATTACGACTATATTCTTTCGTATTCCCCTTATGACAATGTTAAGAAGAAGGACTATCCTAATGTTCTGGCAATTACAGCTTTTCAAGACTCGCAAGTACAGTACTGGGAGCCGGCTAAGTGGGTAGCTAAGCTACGTGCAATGAAATCAGATAATAATCTGGTTTTATTGCGGACCTATATAGAGGCTGCTGGACATGGGGGTGTATCCGGACGCTATAAAGAATATCGTGAGACGGCTTTTATCTATGCTTTTCTCATCGACCTTGCTGGAGTACACTGACCTTAACAACTGATCTGCCCCTGAAAATTTCACAAAATGCCTCTGAGTTTTCGATTCAAGACATCCAGCGTTCTTTCAAACGGTAAACAGTATGAGCGTAAATAATATCGTCGGGTCCCTACTAATGGCCGGGTACAATCTAGATGAATATTGACCATCCCAAATAGACCCGCAGAGACTTGCTGAAGATGACAAAACAAGAGCGTTTGTTTAAATTGTTTCTGCGAATCATCGGCACGGCGGCACTTTTCGCGTTGGTTGCGGTTGTTATGCCCTATTCGTGGATGAACGGAATCCACCAGTGGCTCGGGATGGGTCAACTGCCGGCGGAGCCGATTGTCGGGTATCTTGCGAGGAGCACATCGGCGTTTTATGCCCTGCTCGGTGCGCTTTTGTGGGTAGTCTCATTTGACCTGCGCAGGCATCGGCTGATACTACGCTTCCTCGGTGTGGCGATTATCGTCTTTGGCATAATGCTTTTAGTTGTTGACTTTGTCGAAGGTATGCCGTTGTGGTGGAGCCTCTGGGAAGGGCCGATCAATATGGCCTTCGGCACAATCATTCTCATCCTGAGTAATCGCATCGCCAGGGGAATTCGGCGAACGCGATAGAGTTTTG
>Ga0299912_10003520_pt1 | contig 12769 bp, 10 predicted proteins | sample RVTome_2_FD_207667 | JGI IMG/M metagenome (GOLD analysis project Ga0299912, IMG submission 207667) | Soil microbial communities from uranium-contaminated site in the Upper Colorado River Basin, Wyoming, United States - RVT95D214 (version 2) ...
CCGCTCTTCCATGACACTGGTTGCCTTCCATGACATATCCCCACTCCTCTCGTGTGAGGATAATATTACTAAATACTGTAACCAATGTCATGATACACGCTGTATCGTATCTCATGATACCATACATAGCTATACGCCCCTACTGCTCAGCAAAATGACATGGTGATAAAATCTTTACGTGCTCTTTGCACTTCTGCCTTTTTCAACAAGCCCTTACGAGGGAATGACGTTTGATTTTGGGAGGCAACAATTAAGAACTATAGCGGGCTAATATTTCTTTGACGGATTCCACCAGCCGCTCCCTTTTTACCTGCACCTGAGCGGGTTGGCCTTTGCGCCATTCGTCGCGGTCGGTGATCTCATCGGCCAGCTTAGCGCCGAGCTTCAGATCTTTCAGCGTCACCTCGCCGGCGTTGAATTCATCTTCACCGGCAATCACTGCCACGATTATGCCGCGCTGGTCGGCGTATTTGGTTTGCGCGCCTATACCTTTTTTGCCGAGGTAAAGTTCAGTGGGGATGCCCGCCCGGCGCAGCTCATCGGCCATCTTCTGATAATCGTTCAAGCGCGGCCGGTCCATTACCGTGACCAATACTTGAGTGGCGGCGCCGGTTTTGGCGGTCTGCCGCTGCTTGTAAGCTAACAGCAGCCGGTCAACTCCAATTGACGCGCCGGTGGCGGGCATTTTCTGGCCGGTGAACCGCTCCACGAGATCATCGTAGCGGCCGCCGCCGCCGACCGACCCGAATTTCGTCGGCCGCCCCTTCTCGTCGGTAGTCTCGATAGTCAAAAGCGCCTCATAAACGGGCCCGGTGTAATAGGACAGCCCGCGCACAATCTGAGCATCGAACAAAATGCGGTCATCGCCATACCCCGCGCCGGAAAGGAACGCGTCGATTTCACGTAGCTCCTGCAGTCCTTCGCGGCCGCTTGGACCGAGATCGAGGCTGCCGATGCCATTGAGATATTTTACGCGCGACGAGCAATCAAGCTTGAGGAACGCGATGATGGGCTCGATCTGGTCATCATCGAGGAAGCAGCCGGACTTGAAGTCGCCGGTATCGTCTTCGCGGCCTTTTTTCAAAAGCCCGATAATGCCATCAAGGCCGATCCGGTCGAGCTTGTCGATTGAGCGCATGATATCGAGCTTGTGTTCGTGCTCAAGTTCGGGCGTGGCTGCTTTCAATTTCTTTTTTGAACGCGCCTCCCACCATTTGAGGATTTGCCGCTGATGTTTATCTTTGCCAATTGCAGTAACGGCCGATTCGATCAGGCCATCGAGAATTTTGCGGTTGTTGGCTTTGATTACATATTCATTGCGGACAAAACCCAGCGCTTCCAGCGAATCGGCCAGCGCCATACAGATTTCGGCATCGGCCGCCATCAGCCCGCTACCTACGGTGTCGATATCGAACTGGTAAAATTCGCGGTAACGTCCGGGGCCGGGCTTTTCCAGCCGCCAGACGGGGCCGACCTGGTAACGCCGGAACGGCCGGGGCAGCTCTTTATACTGCGCCACTATTCGGGACAGTGGCGCGGTGAGGTCATAGCGCAAAGCCAGCCATTGCTCCTCAAGATTAAAGGCGAAAATGCCGGCATCGGGGCGATCCGAATCAGGCAGGAATTTGCCGAGCGTTTCGACAAATTCGACCGCGGGCGTCTCGAGCGGTTCGAAACCATAGCGCTCATAAACCGCGCGGATGGCGTCGAGCATCTGCTGGCGGATTCTATAATCAGCCGAAAAAATATCCCGAAAACCGCGAGGCAATCGGGCCTGGGGTCGCGTGGTCATCGTTTATCCATAAAATAAAAATACAGGCGGATGGAGTCGAACCATCGACCTTCTGATCCACAGTCAGACGCTCTAACCAACTGAGCTACGCCTGCATAATTTTCCGAGCCAAATTTAAGGCCGATTCGGGATGATGTCAACCACAATCAGGTTGATGATCCTGAACCTTATAATCGTCGGCGTGTCCCAAAGGTTTAGAATATGCAGGGCAAGCGGGGCTGTGTTGCCAATATAAAAAATGGGCCGGATGACCGGCCCATTTTATTCGCGAGCATATTTAAAGTAACTTAGCGTCCCTGCATGTAAGCGATCGAGGCATTCAGGGCCTCAATGGCATAATCCGGATTATGAATGCCCAGGGACCGATCATCCTCGAAGAACAGGAAGTTGAACAAGGCGCCAGCGTCGTCACGGCCGAGGCTGTCAGTAAAATCAGTATTTACAAGGTTAGAAGAGGTTATCAGACTGTCGGCCAAGAGTTCCGCCCGGAGTGCTTCGAGAAGCGTTTCCACCGAATCCTGGACTTCGTGGTATTCGAAATCTTCCACGCCGCCATTGTGGCAGGCTTCAATATTGCAGCCGGCGACATTATCCTCATCGCCGTCATCATAGGTTACATTGAATGTATGACCGCCGGCCTGGTCCCCAACCGGAGTGGCCATGTGGCACATCGGGCAGCCATTGACCGCGGCGGTCGTATGCGCGCCATTGTCATAGGCGCTGCCGAAAACATGAGCGCCGTTGCCCGAAAGCAGGTTTCCCTGCGTGCCGTGGTGTGGGCCCCAGCGGGAATTGGTTATCGTAATCGTGCCGCTGGTCGGAATAGGCGGGTTGGGGGTGCGGGCCTGATGGCAGTTGGCGCAGAGGTTGCCGTTGCCCAAGTCAAACGTGCCGCCGGTTTCCAGGGCGACGGGGTCATCGATACGCAGGTTAAAGTTGTAATTCGTGTGCGGCTGATGGCAGGTGAAACAACCGATAGCCGAGGGATTTTCAGGCGTGCCGGGATCACCGGTCGCCAGCCTGGCGATAAAGCCCTCGCTGGTATGACAGCCGGAGCAGGGGGGTGTATTGTGATCGAAATTGCCGCCGGTGGCATGCACTGAGTTGTCCCATTGCGCCCCCACCGCTACCACAAGCGTGTTATCGCTATGGCATTGCTGGCAGACTTCCGTGCTGTCCTCGACAACTTCGGTAACCTTTCGTTCGCAGCCCACGATCACCACCAGGAGCACCAAAACAAGCGAGGCAAGTAAAATCACACCTTTTTTTGTCATCAATCCTCCTAAACCGTTATTTAAAATTGACAATCAATTCGCCTTTAATCAGGTTCGCCTGATAATAGTCAGACGCCATCGTATATTCGTCTATTTCGTAGCGACGGTACGAAAGGCCCAGGCGGGCTCGTTCAAACTGATAATAGGCCCCGAAAGTGACGTCGAGCTTATTCTGCTGGACGTAGTCATCGAAGATGTAATATGTGCCGCCGACCTTCAGTTCCAGGTCGGTCATTAGAGAATAAGCCGCCGAACCGGAGACTGAATTGTATTTATATTTAAGCTGCTCCCCGGCCCAATCGTACTTCACATCTGCGCGATTGGCCTGGAGTGAGAGGCTGCCTTTGCCGTTGTAGCGGCCGTCCATCCTGGCGTAAAGCGAATTGGAACTCGCTTTGGTATCGATATCACCATTGGTGCGGAGGAGTTGCTTATAGCCGGCAATCACGTCCGCATAGGCACACGGGATCCAGCTCAGTTCGGCCAGCAATTTCGTTTTATCTTCAACTCCGTTAAGCAGCAGCGTATCGGGATCATCGCGCGATTCGCCCGCGTAGGAGATTCTCGCATTAAAGTGTTCCAGGAACCGGGCGCGAGCCCCGATCGAGTAGTAAAGCAGCCTGGTGCTGTTGGTATCCGCCTCAAGCGTTTCGTAGCCGAAAGCGGCATTGATAGTTGCATTCCTCGGCAATGCATAATCAGCGTCAAGCCCGAATCTCAAAGATGTATAATCAGGGTCGTTCGGTTCGCCGGTGACAGTGCGGTATTTGAACATGGGGGCGACAGTTAGCCGTGGCCGAACGCGGGCCATCAGGGCAAGGCCGAAGATATTTTCCGTTAATTTATCGCCGGAAAGATCTCGTTCCTTGCTGGCATTATAGAAATTACCTACGAGTTTCAATTTCGGCGTTAGCTTCCCAAAGAAATCGAATTTCAGCGTGGTTGTTTTGGAATCGAGGTCATCATTAATCTTATCGTCGTAGGTGCGGCTGCCATAGGAAGCCTCCAGTTGATGTCCGAGATGTCGAATCTTGATTCCACCCTCCATCAAGCTCGATCGCCGGTCATACTGCGTGCCAAATAGGCCTTCATTCGCAACGTCGAAGACGACGCGTTCGCCTTCGTTTTGATAATTGCGATATGACAAGAAACCAGCCAGGGCTTCGACCGGGGTGATTTCCAGACGCCCGCCGAACGATTTACGTTCGTTTTTGCTGTCTTCGTCTGCGCCATAGAGAAGCCGGCTCTGCCGATAATCGGCCTTCAGACGGAAGAAGTTGAGGTTGGTTAATTCGAACCTGGCTTTGCGACCATCCAGGTTGATTTCATCGAGCTTGACAAAATAACGCGTCCGGGGATCGAGATTGCCGAAAGCGCTCAGATTTTGCAGGTTAAAGCCGTCATAAATATCATTCAGCTCCCGAGCGCTGGCCCGATTGCCTTCGTCGTCGAAGTTCAGGTAGCTCAAGCCGATTTCCCCGTTGAAGCTGGCCTGGGCAAACGCCGCGGTGCTTCCACTTGCGGCGAGTAGCAAGGCAATTATAATTGAGATAGTCGATTTGTGTTTAATCATTGCAAATACTCCTTACTGATGGCACTGCAGGCAGGGGGTTTCGTTGATCGTGCTTTGAGGCCTATCATGCAGGAATTGACTATCGGTGTCAGAACCATGGATGTCGATATGACAATCGAGGCAGGTAGTCGAGTTGTGTGCATTTGCATGCCCCGGCGGCAGGACATGGCATTGCTGACAGAGCTGCTGGACCGGCTCTTTGAGAAGATTCGGGAAGGCCGAGCCATGGGGCATATGACAATTCACGCACCCACCATCGATGAGGCCGAAATCACGGGTTGCCTCATGTTCGAACATGAACGGGCCATCCATTTCCGTGTGGCATTTGTAGCAGGCGCTATTGGAACTTCGAGAATTCAGGGTAAATCCGAGATCCGTAAATAGCTCGTGGCAATCAGTGCAGGTGACGGCACCCGTTTTAACCGAGTGGGAGCTGAGCAGGCTGAAATCGCCGAACTGCTTGCCGTGGCAGGTCAGGCAGGTGGCGACAATATTTTCTGCTTTTAAAAGTGCAGTTCCGACGTTGGGATTATCGTGGATGTTATGGCAGCCCGAGCAGTTGACTCCTTCGGCGAAATGCCTGCCGGCGTGGACGAAATCTGATTCGGATTGTCCGAAGTGACAGCTTGAGCAGATATGCAATTGCTCAAACGGATCGAGTCTGGAAGGGACGGTGATGTTGCCCGGCTCAGGCTCTTCAAGGTGTTGCTCATAATTGACATGGCAGGAGATACAGGACACTTCCACTCTGGTGTTGGCCGCCGAATGAAATGTACCCGTCAGGCTTTCGGCGTATTCGCCGTGGCATTCGAGACATTGAGGCGATTGATTAGCGGGGGCTGGTGCGACAAGCAAAAGAATACAAATTGATAGTAATGTCGGAATTTTGTTTTGCTCAAATAAAAAGCGGCAGCATTGCGCCATAGGCTTCCTCCTCTACCATTTCTTTCGGCTATTTTAGGGACCGGCCTATTTCATGTCAATAAAAATGTGAAACTTTAAATCTTTACATAAAGGTAAATTTAGCCATGATGAGATAGGCAGGTTTTTGATTTTCTCTTGAGTTTTACTTGCCAGTGTCATTCTTGTGTCATTAGTGCCAGGCGGTCGATTCGGGCTGCGGTCAAAATATTTTGAGCTTCGACAATAGCTCGATATACTTATCTGCCTCCGCTTGATTACCCAATCTGCCGCACAGAGCGGCCCTATTGGCAAGCGCCAGGGCAAAGCTGCCGAAGATCACCCTGGCCCTTCGATCGATTGAAATGGCCGGAGAATCCCAGGCGGCGAAATTAATCTTATTAAGATCGAATTGATGGCAGAGCGGTTGGTCGTCCAGCCTGTAGATGACGCCGACCGGATTGCGAAAAAGATCAGGCGCCACGTCCGGATCGTGCAGGATATTTGTGTAAACGGGTTTCGTGTCACGATTGTTTTTTATCAAAGATCCGATCATTGAACGATAAGCGGCCGTCAAGCCCTCCGGGTCATAGTTGCGGCCATGTTCGAACGGTTCGAGCAATTTGAGGAAACTGTCGATTTCCGTTCGCGAGTTTTCAGCGATTTCCGGGCAGGCTCGTTTAAGAAAATCAAGGTACCAGGAGCGGCGGAGAAGTTCCTTGTCGATCAGATTGACATCGGGTCGAATGTCGAGCGCGTAGCGATAATAAAGCCATGGAGAATAAAGGTCCCAATTTTCGACTATGGCCAGGCCGTTTTCATCAATTGAGGCTAACATCATTTCGACGCTTTTAGCTGCCAGAATATCGCGAGATTTATCCCGGGCTGAAAAATTTACAATTAGCATTCCGGCTGGCAAGGCCACCGCCAAAATGGCCAGGATTGGTCGGCTTAGCGCCCGGCCGCGTTTCGATAATCGTTCAAATGTAGCGAATATTTGAATCAGGCCGGCCGCGGCAAACTGAGCCAGACAGGCAAAGCCGATCAGGTAGTAAGAATCGATATCGAGGATTTCGTAATTAATGCAATAGGCGATATCGCCCAGGACTATCGCGATCGCAAAGACCGATAGCCTTAGATTCTTTTTGAACAAGTGAATCGATCCGAGAATGGTCAGGCCCAGGCCGATCAGCCCGAATTGCGAATAAAATAACTGCAGGAAATACCTGGCGCCATTGAGCATCGTGTCGATCGAGCCAAACATCCAGACTCGGTATTGCCAGCCGCTGATATGATTGATGAAACCTGCCAGGCTGGCCGGATCGCTCCAGTTGAGAAATGGCTTGAATGCGGCTCTAATGGGCAAATAAAAATATGTTGAAAGGCCAAAGATAAAAAATATAACGGGCCAAAGGTATCTTTTCGAGATATTTCGACCGATGCCGTCGGTTGTCAATAAGAGATAAATCAGAGCCGGAATCAAGAAGATCGTGCTTAGATGGACCCCGAAACTCAATGCCAGTATATATAGCCCGCAGACCAAATGCCGAATCTGCCGGCTGTCGGCATATTTGACCATCATAATCATAACGAGCAAATCGAAAAGCAAAGTCAGGGCGTAAACCTCATTCGAAGTGCCCTGATTCCACCAAACCGGCATGAATGCCATGGCGGTGGCGATAGAGGCAGCAGTCAATCGACTGAATCTGGCCCTGCCATAGATTAAATTTATGAGCGTCGCCAGCAAGCCCGCCGAGAGAGCCGTGGCCAGCAGTGAAAGCAGGTTGCATCTGAATATTATCTCCCCCGGAAAGCAAATGACCGCCAACCGTCCCAGCAGCATATAGAGCGGATACCCGGTAGGGTGGGGGATGCCAAGGTGAAGACAATTTACCGCCAGCTCGCCGGAATCGATAAATCCTACCGCAGGAGATATTGTTGCCAGATAGACGATGCCAGAGATTAGCGAAACCCCGTCAAAGAGCAGCCAATTTTTCGCCGATTCGGTAATAAGCGGTTCCTGCTGGACGCGGCAGCCTATTTAGAACGGCAGATCGTCGTCATCCGCGGTAACTTCAGGCGGTTCTTCCTGGGCCGGGCGCGGGGCAGCCGCCTGGTCGGGCTTACCGCCGAGAAACTGCAAACGCTGTGCGACGACTTCGGAAATATAGCGTTTGTTGCCGTCTTTGTCGTCATAACTGCGGTTTTGAATTCTACCTTCAATATAGACCGGCCGGCCTTTTTTGAGATATTCATTGGCGGTTTCCGCCATCTTGCCCCAGGCGACTATGTTATGCCAATCGGTGCGTTCCTGCAATTGGCCGTCTTTATCGCGCCATTTCTCAGTGGTGGCCAGCGAGAAGGTCACCACAGCCTGGCCCGATGGTGTGTAGCGGATTTCCGGATCTTTGCCCAGGTTGCCGATTAAAATCGCTTTGTTGACAGAAGCCATTTTGCCTCCAGGTTTCGTTTTTCGCGGAAAATAAACTGCGAGAGTCACAATGTCAAACAAAATGTAAATTGCAGGCCACCCATTCGGCCTCCGGAGCTGGCTTCGAGGTTTGAGGCTACGAAGAAAATTTTCTTGCCAAAATCCGCAACAACGCTTAATTTCGGGCGCATGTTGAAGCGGTATTTCTATCGGGCGATCGCTGCGGGAATGCGTCAATGGAGTTAAAAATACCTGACGGCCTGCGAATCTCTCCCGAGCGGCTGACCGGGCATCTTGTGCGCTTCATTAAAAAAGAGCTCGAATCATCGGGCCTTTCGAAGCTGGTCCTCGGGGTATCCGGCGGCATCGATTCGACCGTGGTGGCCTACCTGTCGGCGGCCGCGATCGGACCGGCTAATGTGACCGGTGTGGTGTTGCCGTACGCTCAATCCAACCCGGATAATATCAAAGATGCCGAAATGGTGATAAGTCGTCTTGGCTTGAACCGCCGCCATGTCGATATCACGCCGATGATCGATGCCTATTTTAAGGATCATCCCAGCGATGATCTAACCCGGCGGGGCAACAAAATGGCGCGCGAACGAATGAGCATTCTTTATGATATATCCGCCGAACTCGGCGCGCTTGTAATCGGCACGTCCAATAAATCCGAAATCCTGATGGGGTACGGCACGCTTTTCGGCGACCTGGCCTGCGCCTTGAATCCCCTGGGCAACCTTTACAAAACGCAATTGCGACAGCTGGCGGAGCATCTGGGGGTGCCTCCGCGCGTCATGGGCAAAGCGCCGTCGGCGGATCTCTGGGCAGGTCAAACTGATGAAGGCGAACTTGGACTTACCTATGAAATGCTCGATATATTACTATACCAGATGGTCGATCGGCGTCTGGATAGCAGGAAACTCGAAAAGCTCGGTTTCGCGGCCGATTTGATCCAGCGGGTTCGGGACAAAATAGCCCGTAATGAATTCAAACGTCGTTTGCCCAGGCTCGCAGACCTGCCCGGGTAGGTCGAATTGAAAAATCCTATTGCCGGTTATAACCAGTCGAAGCCGAGGCAATCCACCTGATTAAAAATTATGAACTCAGGGATTGCCGAGCCGACCTGGCGGCGCCTCGCAGGCTCTCATTTAACCTGCCTGAATGTCGCCGGGCGCTGCCGGCTCGATATGAGCTTGTTTGACTGATGATTTCGGGCAAGCTGCACATCGTTTCTACCCCCATTGGCAATCTTAAGGATATCACCTATCGCGCGATTGAGGTGCTCAAGGCCGTAGATTTGATCGCGGCGGAAGATACGCGGCATACCGGGATCTTATTGAAACATCATGGCATCACGACACGTCAAATTGCCTATCATGATCACAACAAGAAAAAAATCACCCCGCATTTGCTCGCCGAATTGAAGGCGGGCAAAAATATCGCGATTGTTTCCGATGCCGGCACGCCCGGCATTTCCGATCCCGGATATTACCTTATCCGAGAATGTCTCAGCAGCGACATCGAAGTTGAAGCCATACCTGGACCTTCGTCCCTGCTGGCGGGGTTGGTGATTTCCGGTTTGCCGACCGACAGATTCTGTTTCGAGGGATTTCTGCCAAAAGCAAGCGGCAAATTAAAAAAACGACTTCTTGAACTTCGTGAGGAACCGCGAACGCTGGTTTTTTTCGAATCGCCATACAGGTTAGCCAAGACCCTGGCGGCCATGTTCGATATTTTCGGCGACCGCCGGGCCTATGTCGGCAGAGAACTGACCAAGAAATTCGAACAATCATATCGCGGCACGATAACTGATTTATTGAATCAATTCGGGACAAAAGCTCCCAGGGGGGAATGTGTTCTGATAGTGGCCGGCCGCCGAACGGACAATGACCCAAACCTGATTCAAGACAGGCTGAACATTGGTCGATAAGCTCAAGCGCCACCTCCACCTTGAAGATATCCTCATTGTGGTTTATTGTCTGTTCCAGTTAATTTTGGTGCTTGTTTTTGGATCGACGGCGCAGGTTTTTCTGGCCTTATTTTATATCGCTTCGGCGATATTTGTCCCTATAATAAATCTCCTGCTCAGCCGGAGTAAGCAGGCTCCGGCGGTTCTGCTGAAAGCGACATATCCCTTGATTTTGTTTTATTTATTCTATCGAGTCTCGGGTTTACAGAGCGCATTATTGGGATTTCAGAGTCATGACGCGTTCTTCAATAACATCGAGGCGAGCCTGCTGGGAGCCTATCCCACGTTCATATTGCAGCGAATTATGGAGGTCTGGCTGAATGAAATCAGCAACCTGCTTTATTGCTTGGGCTGGGCAGTGCCCCTGGCCGCTTTCTATAAAATATACCGGGCTGGCGTTATGAATCAGCTTAAAAGCTTTATATTATCCATTGAGCTTGGCTGCTTCGTCAGCTTGATCATCGCCTCTGTCTGGCCGATAGCCGGGCCGGAGATATCGCTTAACGATTATTATTACCTGGGCTTCTATGGTCCCTGGTTTTCGATTATCGTGCCTGAGGCAATCAGGCTGCTGAGTCCAGCCACCGCAAGTTTCCCGCCAGTCTATTTTCTGGTGGTCGCCACCGCAGCCTATTACCTCTGGGATTTCGGCAGGTCATATATCGTTATCTCGTTGATTCTAATCACCGGGGCTTACTGGAGCGGCATATACCTGCGCTATCATTACCTGGCGGATGGCCCGGTAGCGCTGCTCATAGCTTTTTTCGCTTCCGCCGTGGCGGGGTACATATATCGAACTGCTCCAATCGGTTCAGGTCAGCCCGCAAACTCGAGTTGAATAGAGAGCCATCGCGCATCGCTGGCAATCGTTATCATAAAGGGCTGCGTCAAAGTCGAAGGTTCGGGCTATCCCTTTTGCCATTACGGACTTGGAATATTGTGACGGGTTTGTCGAAGATTAATTTCGCTTGACTTTAAAAATGGGCGGGAATAATATAAAAGTTTTGGTGAGGGAAGATGAACCTGATCGGTGAGAAATTTGTCCAGGGGTATTTAAAATTAATTAATCCTTTCGCCGATTGGCTGGTTAAGACAGGTGTTCACCCCAATTCGGTGACCTGGGCAGGATTATTTTTTACGCTGGTGGCCGCCAATTTTTTCCGGCAGGGCCAATTTTTTTGGGGAGGTATTTTTTTGATCATAGCCGGCACCTGCGACGTATTCGATGGTCTGGTGGCCCGAAAGACCGAACGCAAAAGCAAGTTCGGCGCCTTTTTGGATTCGACCATCGATCGGTACAGCGATATCATCGTGCTGCTGGGAATCGCGGTTTTTTTCGACCGCCTGTACGTGCATGTCCTGGTTATTCTGGGAATCACCGGCTCGCTGTTGACCTCCTATACCCGCGCCAGGGCGGGCGCTTTGAGTATTGATTGCAGAGTTGGCCTGATGCAGCGTCCGGAACGAGTGACCTACCTGGCCGGCGCAACCGTTTTCGATGGCCTGCTCGGGTGGCTATTCATAAAACTTCTGGGGGTCGAGCATTTTTTGGTAATCGCCGTTTTATGGTTTATCGCTATTGTTTCGAATATCACGGTCCTGCAACGGGTCGTGCACGTCAAAAATGAATTAGAGATTTCAGACAAATAGAGCCTACCTTCAAGGAGAGCCAATGGGAAAGATCAGAGTCGGCATAATCGGTGTGGGCAACTGCGCATCCTCATTTGTGCAGGGAGTGGAGTATTACAAAAAGGCCATAAAGGACGAGTTTATCCCCGGCCTGATGCATGTCAATCTGGGCGGCTATCATATATCCGACATAGAATTTTCGGCCGCCTTCGATATCGACAAAAATAAAGTAGGTAAGGATCTGGCGACAGCCATCTATACCAGGCCCAATAACACGTATAAATTTTGCGACGTCCCCAGGCAAAATGTCAGGGTCGATCGCGGCATGACGCACGATGGGCTGGGCTATTATCTTTCCCAGATTATCGAGAAAGCCCCCGGACCGACATGCGATATGGTGAAGGTGTTGCAGGACACCGGCACCGACGTGGTCATCAACTATCTGCCCGTCGGATCGGAAGAAGCCACAAAATGGTACGTTGAACAAATACTCGAGGCTGGCTGCGGTTTCATAAATTGCATTCCGGTCTTTATTGCCAGGGAAAATTACTGGCAGGAGAGGTTTAAGAAACGGGGCCTGCCGATGATCGGCGACGATATAAAATCCCAGGTCGGCGCGACCATAGTGCATCGAGTTCTCGCCCGCCTCTTCCGGGAACGGGGCGTGCGACTGGAGCGGACCAGCCAGCTTAACGTCGGCGGCAATACCGATTTCTACAACATGCTCGAAAGAAGTCGGCTCGAATCGAAGAAGATCTCCAAAACCAACGCCGTCACCTCGCAGCTCGATTACGATATCGGTGAGGATAACGTGCATATCGGGCCATCCGACTATGTTGCTTGGCTTACTGATCGCAAATGGGCTTATATCCGTCTGGAAGGCCGAACGTTCGGCGACGTGCCATTAAATATTGAAATGAAAATGGAAGTCTGGGATTCGCCTAACTCGGCGGGGGTGGTAATCGATGCCGTGCGCTGCTGCAAGCTGGCGCTGGATAATAAGCTCTCCGGATCGCTCCACGGCCCGTCATCATATTTCATGAAATCGCCTCCCGAGCAATATACCGACGAAGAGGCCAGAAGCAAAACGGAAGAGTTTATCGCCAAATATGGCAATATCATTGAAACTGACGGCAATGGCAAAAAAACTAAGGCCAAAACGCCCTCGAGCAAAAGTAGAATAAAGGGAATCGTCAAGGCC
>Ga0299912_10003521_pt1 | contig 12768 bp, 8 predicted proteins | sample RVTome_2_FD_207667 | JGI IMG/M metagenome (GOLD analysis project Ga0299912, IMG submission 207667) | Soil microbial communities from uranium-contaminated site in the Upper Colorado River Basin, Wyoming, United States - RVT95D214 (version 2) ...
CCTTCTTGATTTCCGCCCGCCGTGCCCAAGATCTCCGCGTCATGATGCAACAAGGAAAAACGCTGCGCGTCCGCGCCGTCGTCGAGGCCGAGCTCGTGCCCGGCAACCTCGAGATCGTCACCGGCCGCATTCCCGGCTCGACCTACCCTCATGAGGAGATCATCGTCACTGCCCATCTGGATCACTACAAGCCCGGCGCGAACGATAACGCTTCGGGCAGCGCGGCGATCCTCGAGATGGCCCGGACGATGCGCGAGTTGATCAAAAACAAGGAGCTCCCGCGGCCTCTCCGAACGATCCGATTCATGTGGGTCCCGGAATATAATGGCACGTATGCCTGGCTGTCGGCACATCTCGACGACCCCGTCAAACGGATCGCCAACCTCAACTTCGACATGGTCGGCGAGAACGTTGCTAAGACAAACTCCTTGCTCACCGTGAATTACACGTCCGATTCCAATCCCTCATTCTTGAACGCGCTCATGGAATCGATCGTGGACTTTGCCAACAGTTTCAATAGTGAGCGGTATCCGCCCCAGCTCGATCTCTATATCGGGTCAACGACGGGTTCGCGCAATCGCATGTCGTACCGGATGGACGTCTATACGACAGGCACGGATCACGAACTCTTCAATAATATAGAGATCGGGGCGGCGACATTGGGCGCTTGGCCGGACAATTTCTATCATACAAGCGAGGACACGCCCGACAAGGTCGATCCCACCCAACTCCATCGGGCCGCGGTCCTCGGATTGGCCGCAATGGCAACGCTCGCCTATGCCGATAACGATCAGGCGCAGGACCTCGCCCGGCTGTCTCTGATCTATGGGAGGAGGCGAATCGCCAGGAGCGAGTTCAAGGCGGTCGAATCGCTGTTCGCTGCCGCAAAAGACGGTTTTGGGGAGGCCGACCGCCTGGCCGGGAATCTCATCGCGCATGTTTACCGCCGGGAGCGCGCCGCTATAGGCACTGCGGCATTGTTTGCCCGGACAGCTCAGGCGCGAAGCGACGTCGAAAGGACGGGTTCTTTGCTCAATGGCGATGAAGCGGCCTCCCGGAAAAAGGTGGACGAGGTCGCTGCACTGAGAGCCCTCGAACTGAAGACCGCAAGAGCCCCCCGAGTTCTGACCGAGACTGAGCGGCGGGCCGCGCGATTGATACCGGCTCGGAACAAAGGGAAGGAGCTGTTCAATTTGAGTAATGTCAGCCGGACGCTGGCCGAGGACTCGACGGCCCAGATCCCGAAGATCACGGCGGCCCTGGAAGAGATCAACCAGCTTTTCCAAGCCAAAGGCGAAAGCGAGCTGAGACTCATGGGGCTCCCTGACGCCGCCGCCTTCTACGCCGACGGAAAACGCTCCGTCTTGGAAATCCGCGACGCGGTCGCAGCCGAGTACGCCACGATTTCCTTAGAAATTCTCATGCTTTATTTCAGAGCATTTGAGAGGGCCGGGGTTATGAAGATCGGGGAAAAATAAAGCCAGGTCGGAGGTTCGAATCCTCTCAGGCACGCCACGTTTGACTTCCCGCCCATCCTTCTGTTAGTCTGAGGCCAAGCTAGAGAAGGGGAACTCGCTTGTCTATCACGTGCCCGAAATGTCATTCTGAGAATCCCGAGACCAAGCAGTTCTGCGCTGATTGCGGGACGCAGTTTGTTCCCTCATCCAGGGAGATCCATCCCGGGGCTACGGAAACGCTTCAAACGCCTATCCACGAACTGACCATGGGGTCCATCCTCGCCGGGCGCTACCAGATCATCGAAGAGCTGGGCAAAGGGGGGATGGGTCGCGTCTACAAGGTCTTCGATACCAAGATCAAGGAGAAGGTCGCCCTCAAGCTCATCAAACCTGAAGTTGCATCCGATAGAGATACGCTCGAGCGGTTCAGCAATGAGATCCGCCTGGCCCGCAGGATCGGTCAGCGGAATGTCTGCAGGATGTTCGACATCGGCGAGGCGGAAGGGGCCCATTTCATCACCATGGAATATGTCCACGGCGAAGACTTGAAAAGCATGATCGAGATGTCCGGGAGCCTGAGCCTAGGCATGCTGTTGAGCGTCGGGAAGCAGGTCTGCGACGGGCTGACCGAAGCCCACAGCCTTGGCGTCATCCACCGGGACCTGAAACCCCAGAACATCATGATCGACAAGCACGGGAACGCCAAGATCATGGACTTCGGGATTGCCCGCTCGGTCAAAGACAGAGGGATGACGGGCGCGGGGATGATGATCGGAACGCCCGAGTACATGAGTCCGGAGCAGGCCGAGGCTAAAGAGGTCGACCATCGCTCGGATATCTATTCCCTGGGAGTCATCCTTTATGAAATGGCAACCAACCACGTGCCGTTTACAGGGGAGACGGCCCTCAGCATTGCCATGAAGCACAAGGGAGAGATCCCTAAAAATCCAAAACAGCTGAACCCTCATATCCCGGCCGACCTGAGCGGCGTCATCCTGAAATGCCTGGAGAAGGACAAGGCCAAGCGATATCAGAGCGCTTCCGACGTCCGCTCCGAGCTGGAGAAGATCGAAAAGGGCCTGCCCACGACCGAGCGAATCGTCCCCGAACGAAAACCCATCACCTCCCGCCAGATCACGGTCCAATTCGCACCCCGAAAGCTTTTCATCCCGGTGATCATTTTGATCTCGGCGGCGGTCATCGGGATCGTCCTCTGGAATGTTCTTTCCCGGAAAGAAGCGGCGCCTGCCGCCAAGATCAGGAACTCCATCGCGGTCATCAGCTTCGAGAACCAGACCGGAGACGAGGCCTTTGATTATCTCAGCAAGGCCATCCCCAGCCTCCTCATCACCAGCCTGGAACAGAAGGGCGGGCTTTATGTTGTCACCTGGGAAAGAATGAAGGACCTTCTTGCGCAGATGGGCCAAAAGGACGCAGAAGCCATCGACAGCGAATCAGGCTTCCGTCTCTGCCGCAAGGAAGGAATAGAAGCCATCGTCCTGGGAAGCTTTGTCAAGGCCGGAGATATGTTTGCCACGGACGTGAAAGTCCTGGACGTGGAGACGAAGCGTCTCGTCAAGAGCGCCGGCTCCCGGGGGGAAGGCGCGGACAGCATCCTGAGGGCCCAGATCGATGAGCTGAGCAGGGACATATCTGCGGGGCTTGGCCCGGCCGGGGAGAAGGCCGAGGGCGAAAAAGCGCAGGTCTCTGAAGCGACGACCAACTCGATGGAAGCTTATAAGCTCTTTTTAGTAGGCAGCGACGATTTCATCAAAATGTCTTATGTCAATGCCCGGAAGTCGCTTGAAAAAGCCGTCGAACTGGATCCGGAATTCGCCCTGGCTTATTTCTATCTTTCGAATGTTTACAAATCTTTGGGCGAAGCGCGGATGGCGGACGCGGCCATCGAAAAAGCACGGGCTTTAGCCCATAAAGTCACCGAACGAGAGAGACTTTACATCGAAGCCTCCTATGCCGACTTGATCGAAAGGAACAGGGAAACCAGAAATCGCCTCTTGCAGGAGCTTGTCCGGAAATATCCCAAGGAAAAGATCGCTCATTATTGGCTCGGCGTCATCCATCGCCTGACCTTAGACTATGAGATGGCCATCGAAGAGCATAACAAAGTCCTCGAGCTCGATCCCAATTATGGAAACGCTCATAATGAGCTCGGTTATATCTACCTTTACCTGTGCGATTTCGGGAAGGCCATCGAGCATTTCCAGAAATACGCAGCTTTGAATCCCCAGGATGCCAACCCGCTGGATTCTCTGGCCGAGGCCTATTTTCTGATGGGCAAACTCGATGAGGCCATCGCCAAGTATCAAGCGGCCCTGGCCGTAGAACCCGAGTTCCTCACCTCAAATTACTGCATTGCCTATATCTATGCGTTGAAAGAGAACCCGACCGAAGCGATGGCTTGGGTGGATACGTTCATCGCCCAGGCGCCTAACACGGGCTGGAAAGGACAAGGGTTGGTGTTCAAGGGGTTTTATCAGAGCTGGCTGGGCCGCTTGAGTGAGGCCTTGGACAGCCTGAAAAAAGCGGAGCAAATGCTGGTTTCGGTGGGAGACGATGAGGGAAAGGCTCTGATCACTTATTACAGGGCGTTGATCTATTTATCCAAAAGTGAATTTGAGCTCGCCCGGAAATCCAACAAAGAGTGGTTTGATATCCTCGTGCGTCAATACCCGAGAAATGAAGCTTATTATAGAGGCGGCTATCTGGGCATCTTGAGCTTGATAGAACTGAAGGAGCGAAGAATCGATGCGGCAAAGGCCAGGGTGGCCGAGATGGTGCCCCTTTTACCTCGTTTAACCTCTGGTCAAAGAGAAATGGGACTTTTCATTGCCGCTCTTGTTCAAGCCGAGCTATTGCTGGCCGAGGGCCTTCCGGATAAAGCCATTGAGCTTTTTGAAAAGACAGTGCTGCCTGTTCCTCCCGGGATGGGGGGAACTTTTTATATCTTAAGTTACAACACGCCTTTTTTAAAGGATGTCGTGGCCAGGGCTTACCTCGAGAAAGGCGACCTCGATCACGCTATCGCTGAGTATGAGAAGCTTGTCACCTTCGATCCGGAGAGCCGGACGCGGTTTCTCGTCCATCCTGAGCTCCATTACAGGCTGGCCAAGCTTTATGACCAGAAGGGATGGAAAGAGAAAGCGAATGGGCAGTATCGGAAATTCTTCGAGCTCTGGAAGGACGCCGACCCTGGCCTGCCCGAGGTTGAGGATGCCCGCAAGCGGCTGGCTGGGCTGAAGGTCCAATGAAGTGTGCCTTCAAACTTGTTTGATAAAAGGGGAGTGTCAGCGGCGCTGAAGGTGAGCACAAATTGTGCACAATCTCCGGCGCAGCCTATGGAATTATCTTTTTCATCAGTCAGTTAACCGACTAGGGCAGTTCGTTCGTAGTCAGCAGGTCGAGGGTTCGAGCCCCCCCGCTGGCTCTCCTTTTTTCCCCTTATAAGCTTGACCAGTCAATGGTCTCCTTCCTTTATGGGGAGGGTATGGTTTATGCCGGAATAGATCGTTGGCATACTCTGGGAGGCTGAAGTGCTTCCTGGATCATTGATCGGCGGCAGGTCAGGAATGATCTCATATCCGTGGCATGGCAAACAGCCTCAGCGGACGTTGAATCCCGCCCCTCGAACGCGCCCGGAATATGCCGCCGACCGCGCGGCGATGTCAAGGCACACGCTGTGCCAATGGGAAAATATCGATTGACTTGGAGGAATCAGCTCCGTTATGTTTTATCCCGGATGATCGAATGAGAAGCGGATGATTTCTGTTTTTAAAATGTCTCGGGGGTTCTCACAGCGTTGATGCCCTATTCTCAGTCTCACCCGGCCGTTACTCGGTTGACCCTTTCGGTCATTGTCCCGGTTTATAACGGGGGGGAAAAATTCCGGCAATGCCTGTCGAGCCTTTTCCAGGCTGATCCTTCTCCCCAGGAGATCATCGTTGTTGCGGACGGCGATACGGATGGCTCTTGGAGAGTCGGCGAGGAGTTGGGGGCCAAAGTCGTCAGGATGTCAAGACAAGGAGGACCTGCACGCGCCAGAAACGAGGGAGCACGCGCCGCCAAAGGAGAGATCCTTCTTTTCATCGATGCCGATGTCATTGTCCCCCCGGATATGGTCAGCCGGATTGTTCGAACCTTCCAGGGCTATCCCCATCTGTCCGCCCTTTTCGGGTCTTACGACGACACTCCTGGGGAGACCAATTTTCTGTCTCAGTACAAAAACCTTTTTCATCACTACATCCACCAGACCTCCGGGGAAGAGGCTTCCACCTTTTGGGGAGCCTGCGGAGCCATCCGCAGGCAGGTTTTCATGGAACTGGGCGGATTCGATGAAAGTTACCGGCAGCCTTCGATCGAGGATATTGAACTGGGATACCGTCTTAAGGGCGCTGGATACCGGGTTCGGCTCGACAAAGGATTGCAGATCAGGCATCTGAAGCGCTGGACATCGCTCCGCCTGCTGAAGTCTGACTTTTTTTATCGTGCCCTGCCCTGGGCTGGACTGATCTGGCGAAATCGCCGATTCATCAACGACCTGAATTTACGGGGCCGCTACCGGCTCAGCGTGATGATGGTCTGGGGTTTTCTGATCGGTATGGGATGGGCGTTCCACCGCCCGGAGTCTCTGGCCGTTGCCGGGTTCCTGGCCCTTTCCCTGGTCCTGCTAAATATGCCTGTTTACCGCTTCTTTGCTCGGAAACGCGGCTTCTGGTTTGCCTTAAAGGCCATCCCCTGGCACTGGCTGTACTATTTTTACTGCGGCTTGGCGTTTTTCCTGGGTTTCCTCCGGTATTTTTTCCTTGAACATTTCTTTCGTAAGCCCGATCCGCCAAAGGCTCTCAGCCGGTTTCCAAGGACCGGACACAATCGGGAAGAGAGCCCATGAAAGGGGATCGCAGCGTCGTGATCATCGGCGCGGGTCCGGCGGGATTAACGGCCGCCTACGAATCGGCCAAACAGGGAATCCGCCCTCTCGTGTTTGAAAAAGAGAATCATATCGGGGGACTGGCCCGCACCGAAATCTACAAGGGCTACCGGTTTGACATCGGGGGACACCGTTTCTTCACAAACATTGAGGCCGTGGAACGCCTCTGGCAGGAGGTCCTTGGCGAGGAGCTCTTGGCGGTCAAAAGGCTCTCCCGGATCTATTACCAGGGACGTTTCCTCAACTACCCTCTCAATCTTGGCAACACCATCTCTAACCTGGGATTCACGGAAAGCCTGCTCATCCTGCTGAGCTATCTCAAGGCCCAATTACTGCCTTATCGACAAGAAAAAACCTTTAAGCGCTGGGTGATAAACCGGTTCGGCCGGCGTCTTTATCGCATGTTCTTCAAGACTTATACGGAGAAGGTTTGGGGCATCTCCTGTACGGCCCTTCAGGCCGATTGGGCGGCCCAGAGGATCAACGGGCTGTCGCTTCGGACGGTTCTTTCCAACCTCCTTTTCAGGACGAACCGGGCCAAAACATTGATCGATAAATTTCAGTACCCGAGATTAGGCCCCGGGGACATGTCATCCAAACCATCTTGGTTAAGAATGACAAGGGGATAACCGAAATACCCGGAAATGATTTCATCTCCGCCATGCCTCTGGGAGAACTGATCCCCCGATGGGATCCCCAGCCTCCAAGGGAGGTGGTTGAGGCTGCAAAGAAACTCAGGTATCGGGCCATGATCCTCGTGGGCCTGATCGTCAACCGGGAAACCCTCTTCCCCGATCAATGGATCTATGTCCACAGTCCCAATGCCAAAGTGGGGCGCATTCAAAATTTCAAGAACTGGAGCGCCTCCATGCTTCCGGATCCTGCCAAGACCAGCCTGGGGATGGAATATTTCTGCTCGGAGGGCGACGAGATCTGGTCGATGTCTGATGCTCGACTCCTGGAACTGGCCATGAACGATTTGTCCTTGATGGGATGGACTACCCTGGGGGCCCCTCGGGAGGGATTGGTGTTCCGGCAGGCCAAGGCGTATCCTGTTTACGACAGCGGGTACCAGAAGCGTCTCGAGATCATTCATCGCTTCTTATCCACGATCCCCAACTTCCAATCCGTGGGCCGCGGCGGGATACACCGTTACAACAATCAGGATCATTCCATGTATACGGTGATGCTCGCCGTCAAGAACCTGTTTGGGGAAGGCCACGATCTTTGGAGCGTGAACACGGAATCTTCCTGCGGCGGGGAGCCGTCATGATGTCCATGATCGAACCTCCATCACGGTCGTGATTTCCACACGGAACCGGGGAGCTAGGATTGTCGAGAGCTGACCCCTTAGGGTGAAAAATGTCCCCCCGAATATCACCCCTAAAGGGTATTGCCAACCCCGTCCCCCAGCCCCATATTATGTCCGGAACCAATAAGGAAAGGACCAAGCAGGCAGGGAGGACAAAATGAGGCGCGACATGAGTGGGGGAAAAAAGATAACGTTCATCATCGCAACAACGTGTTTGATACTCGCCGTGCCGCTTTCGGCACAAACGAAAAAACTCCAGGTGATCACCGAGCGGGCCAATCTTTACCTCGACGCCGACGAGCGGAGCCCGATCGTCGAGACCCTATTGAAGGGCGCTACGATGACCCTCGCCAGCGCCATCAAAACCCGCGCGAACTGGTTCTACGTTTATTACATCTCGCTCCAGACGGGGAAAACGCGCTCCGGATACATCCTCGACTCCCTGGTCCGCAAGCTCTACGCGGACGTCAAGGTCGTCAACATCAGCTCCGAGGACGAGATCACCCAGCCCCGCGACATTGATTTCAACGACCGCTACCAGCCGATCATCGATTGGGGCGCCGCCAAGGACAAGATCATCAACCTCGAGGGACGGCCCTCCGGCCAGGAGAAGATCAACGGCCTCGAGGTCATCCGTTACAAACGCTCCATCATGGCTAAGAACTGCCTCGTCGAATACATCTTCGACAACAACCGTTTGGTCACGGCCCGGTACAACCTCCTCGAAAAGTACGCCGACAAGAACCGCTACATCGAGGATTACCTGAAGATCAAGGACCACCTCGTTTCCAAGATCGGCGCGCCGCGCGCGGACACGGTCACCTGGCAGGATCCGACCTACAAGTCGAACAACGCGTTCTGGGGGAGGGCCCTGAGCATGGGCCACCTCGAGTATCACATGGCCTGGGACCTATCCGGCACCGAACTGCAGATCACGCTGGCCGGCATCGCCAACCAGGTGACGTTCGGCGCCGAATTCAACGGCTTGAAATTCAAATCGGCCTCTTTTTAACCCCTCCTTTCTATTTCCCCCCGTCCCCGTCCCCACGGGGACGGGGACTTTTTATCCCGGCTGTTCTTCATTCTGGACGAAGCTCATGCTGACCTTGTTGCGGCCGCGCCACTTGGAGTGCATCATGAGCTGTTCGGCCCGCTTGACCAGGCTCTCCACCGTGTCGTAGCGTTGAACGAGGCAGGCGCCCATGGAGATCGTGGTGCTCAGGACACCCGTTTCCACGGAGATATAGGATTCCGCGACGAGCAACCTCAGCTTGTTGGCCACGATATCGAGCCGGCTTTCGTCGATGTTGAGGAGGGCGATCAGGAACTCTTCCGTGTTCCAGCGGCCTACGATGTCGAAGTAGCGGATGTTCTTGTGGACCGTCCGGGCGATCATCCTCAGGGCCTTGGCGGCGTTGAACCGGCCATAGCGCTCGAGAAGCTTGTCGTAATGGTCGATGTCGGCGTAGATCAGGCCGAACGGCAGGTTGTGTTTCTGGAACTCGTCAAGCCGTGCCGCGAGGTGCATCTCGAGATACTTCCTGTTGGTGATCCCCGTTTCGGTGTCGATCAGGGCCATGTGTTCCAACTCGGTCACGTTGGGGGGAATGGTCACCTTGGGCGACGTGTCGGTGAAGACCTCGGCCGTCCCGATGATCTCACCGTCCTCTTTGAAGACCGGGACGACGCGTAGGAAGACGGGCAGGCGGTAGCCGTCCTTGTGCTGGATGTAGAGTTTGGCCGAACGGATCGTCCCGTCCTTGAGCGTCGCGATGATCGGGCACTTCTCCGCGTCGATCGAATTGCCCTCGTGGTCCACGAGGAGGACCACGTCTTCCGGACATTGCTTGCCGAGGACCTCGGACTGCTCGAAGCCGGAGATCGTTTCCGCCCCCTTGTTCCAGAGCACGATCCTCCTGTTCCGGTCCAGGCAGTAAACGCCGTCCTGGGTTTGGTTGAGAAGCGTGTTGGTGAAACCCTTGGTCGCTCCTTCAAAGACCTCACTGATTTGTTTTTCCGCGGTCATTGATGATCCCCGTTCCTGCCCAAGATCTCAATGCCCCCAGAGCATTGTTTGAATATTATATAGCATAAAACAAATAGGGGGCACAAGACCTATTATTGAATTTTCCTATCCAGGGTCAGCACGCGCGGCGAATCCAAGGGCGAAGGCACCCTCGGGGGGCCGACATCGGCTGGACCGTCACCTGCGACGCGCCGAGGGGCCGGTTCATGATCACCTACAAGGGTAAGGTCGATGGCGTTTCGATGTCCGGGCGGGGAACCTTTTGCCTTCCGCTTACGTCTGTATCTATGAAAGAGAGGAGGCGTGCATGAAAAAGCTTATTATCATCCTGATAGTGACCGTCCTGCTCCTGCTGGCGGCATCGGCATTTTCCTTCGAGACCTCGAAGACCCTCACCCTGCCCGCCGAGGGGCTCCGTCAGCTCCGGGTTGATTCGGGCGCCGGCCGCCTCAAGGTCACCGGCGTCGATTCCCTGACCACGATCGAGGTTACGGCCGAGATTTACGCCCGCGGCGAGAGCGAAGAGGACATGGCCGATTTCATCAAGGACCACGTCGAGCTCTCCCTCGAGAAGAGGGGAGACCGGGCGGTCCTCATGAGCGATATCGAAGGCCACTTTCATCTGTTTTTCTCCGGCGACGCCGGCATCAACCTGACCGTGCGGGTCCCCAAATCGCTGGCCATCGAAATCGACGACGGCTCCGGGGAAATGATCATCGAGGACATCGCCGCGGACGTCTCCATCGCTGACGGCTCGGGGGGCATCCGCGTCGAGCGCGTGGCCGGGGACCTCCGGATCGAGGACAGCTCCGGCGAGCTCGAGGTCGAAGACGTCGGCGGCGACGTCTCCATTGACGACGGCTCCGGCTCGATGACCGTGACCGACATCAAAGGGAGCGTGACCGTGGACGACGGTTCCGGTTCGATCGACATCGACCGCGTCGGCAGGAACGTCATCATCGAAGAAGCCGGGAGCGGCGGCGTCCATATCGGCAAGGTCGACGGCCGCGTCATCCGCCATGACCGGGACGATGATGATGACGACGAGGAAGACGACGAGGACGACGACTGACTTCCGGCAAAAATCCCCCGCGCCTTGACACGCGCCCTGACTTCGCGTTAATCTTCGCTCGATGCGCCTCAGGGGGTGCGCGAGCATGCAACAACTCATCGGCTCCCGACTCAAAAAAGCCCGCGAAGAGACGGGTCTCCTGCAGGGTGCTTTTGCCAAGGCCGTCGGCCTCTCCTCCGAGTACATTTCCCTCCTCGAAGCGGGCAAACGCACGCCGTCCTTCGACACCCTCGAAAAGATCGCCAAGTTCCTCAACAAGGAGATCGCCTACTTCTTCGAACAGCGCGAGCCCGCCTTCACCACGCTTTTTCGCGGCGAGTCGCTCGACGAACGCTCCCGTTCCGAGCTCCAGAAGTTCCGCCGCTACTGCGAAAAGTATCTCGAGCTCGAGGAGACGACCGGCCGCCGCCTGGAACTCGCGCCCCTTTACGCCAACGTCTCGGCCGAACGCATGGCCGACGAGGAGCGACGCCGCCTCGGTCTGGGCAACGAGCCCATCCGCGACATCTTCGCCCTTTTAGAACTGAGCGGCTGCCGCATCCTCCGCCGCCCGCTCCCAGAGGACTCCAAGGTCTCCGGCGTCTTCGTCTTTGTCGAGGAGAAAGGCGCGGGTTTCGCCCTGGTCAATTCGGCCGACCCGCCGGGCCGCCAGGCATTTACGGCCGCCCACGAATACTGCCACTACCTCAAGGACCGGCTCGACAGCCCCGTCATCGATAATCCCGACGTCTTCGTCGACGAGTACGTCTCCCTCTACCCGCCGCGCGAGCAGTTCGCCCAGGCCTTCGCCGCCCGCTTCCTGATGCCGCCGACCAAGGTCCGGGAGATCGTGGAGAGGGACATCCGGCCCCACCGTATCGGCTACGATGACGTCCTTTTCCTCAAGCGCTACTTCGGCGTCGGCACCCAGGCCATGCTTCGGACGCTCCGGAACATGAACTTCATGCGCCGCGAGCGGTTCGAGGAGTTCTTCCAGCGCGACCCCGGGCCGCGGGAGAAGGAGCTCTTCGGCAACGTCGCCGATGGGGAGGGGAGGGGAGGCCGGGGGCGAGGGGGGGTCAAGGGCCTTATCGCCAAGGCCAGGGCCAGGACCATCACTTCGGACCGCTTCAAGCTCCTCGAGCGCGAGGCCGAGACCGTCCTTAAGATGCGTCGCCGGGGAGAAGAGGCAGGGCCCGAGGAGCCGTCCGACGGCCAATCGACCCTACCGACGGAACAATGATGAAATCGCGCGAGTCTGCGCGTGTAATGCCCTTGCCACGCACGGAGGGGGGTAGGGGAGAGTTGGGGGAGAGCGTCTCCCCGTTCTTTCGTCGGAAGGAGAAAACATGAATAAGACAGTTAAGATCCTCGTGATCTTCCTGGCCATCGACGCCGTGATCGCGGGCTTCTACTTCGGAATTAAAGCGATTTCCTCGAGTTCCGGCGAATCGCCCGCGGACGCCTATGAGTGGAAGACAATGGACGAGTATTACCAGCCCGCGGATTACGTCGAGCAGTTCATCAAGGACGACGCCTCCGAGAAAGGCATCTTCCCCGTCCAGATCCGGAACTACGGCCGGAACGGCGATGTCCTTAAACGCTTCAAAGGAAAAAACTTCGCCCGTTCGTCCGAATCCAGCCTGAACCTGGCCTTCCCCGGCCTCGACGACTGGACCCTCATCGACGTCAAGTACAAGAACGAGAAGGAGATGGAGGTCGCCCGGACCATCCTCTACATCAGCATCAAGAACCAGTGGCGCGTCGGCGACAGCGGCTTACTGATGAAGTGAGCCCATGCGGACAGCGGTCTATATCTTGCATGGTCGAGCGGGGAGATTCATCGAACGTTCATAGGAGGGAACGATGTCTTTTAAGCAGATGGTGATTTTGTACCTGATCACCCTGGCCGTGTTTTTCCTGATCGACATGGTCTGGCTCGGCGTTGTGGCCAAGGACTTTTACCGCCGTCATCTC
>Ga0299912_10003522_pt1 | contig 12768 bp, 10 predicted proteins | sample RVTome_2_FD_207667 | JGI IMG/M metagenome (GOLD analysis project Ga0299912, IMG submission 207667) | Soil microbial communities from uranium-contaminated site in the Upper Colorado River Basin, Wyoming, United States - RVT95D214 (version 2) ...
GTGTGGTCCTTCCGCTGGACATTCAAGCGGCCAACGACATGGTCGAAGCGGTCCCACGTCCCTTTTCGAAGCCAGACTTCCCACCAGACGACCTGCCGGTTGGCTGGATACAGTTCCGGAGGATCGGTGAACAACGATTGCACCGATGCGATGCGGACAGTATCGAGGCTTGCGACTAGAGTCTGGTTCTTCGGATTCCCATTCCGCGTGTCCTCGTTGCGATACGCGGTGACTTTGTCTCGAAAATAGGCCTCTGCTGTTTCCGGGACAAACACGGTCGCTTCAATAACCTGCTCCCCCGCACCTTCCGGCATTGGTTTGACCGTGACGACTTCGATATGCTGCTTGCGGTTATCCAGACTTTTCAGGGCTTCCCATTGGTTAGGGGAAATCTGCATTTCGAGATAGAAGCCGGGTATGCCCTCCGCGATATTGTCTTCGCGCGCAGCGATCTGGTCGCGACCGACAATGATGGCTTCGCCGATAGCTACTGTCAGCGCATCCGCGTGCCCCCTACGATTGCGCGCGGGAGGGCCTTGCATTTCAATTTTTCGGGGTGGCCGCGTGTATCGTTCGGTGTCTCCCCCTCCTTCAATCCAGAGATGGGGGCGATTGCGGGGAGGCTGAGCCATGGGTTATCCCTGTTGTTGCGATTCCTGGCGCTCACGAATGGCGGCAATTAACGATGCCGTCGTGATCTTGAGACCGCCGTTAAGGATGGCAGATTTAGCCGCCTCGTCTGCGGCCCTGCCGGCTTCGGCATAGCTAAGACCTGCGGCCGCCGTGACAGCCTTCCTCCATGCCACGTTTGGGGTGTTGAACGGCGCAAGCCGCGCTCTCAGCAAACGATCAAGAAGATTCTCGTCGGGAAGACCGTACTCGATGACATCATCAAACCGGCGGAACAACGCAGGATCGAGCAGTTCCGGATGGTTGGTCGCTGCCACCACAAGGCTTTCGCTATCGTCCTGTTCCAGAAACTGGAGAAAAGAATTCAGGACACGCCTAATCTCGCCAACGTCGTTTTGAGAGGATCGGCGCGAACCGATGGCATCAAATTCGTCGAAAAGGTAGACACCCCGGGTATTCTTCATAGCTTCGAACACGAGCCGTAACTTTCCGGCCGTGTCGCCCATGAATTTCGAAATCAACCCGTCTAGAACGATGGTGAACAGCGGCAAATGTAGTTCGCCGGCCAGTGCTGCCGCCGTCATCGTCTTGCCGGACCCCGGCTGGCCGATCAGTAAGATTTTTCGACGGGGAACGAGCCCATGAACCCGAAGGTTGTTCTGTTGGGTCTGCTCGAGCAGAGTGCGCCGTAGTCGGGCTTCGGTCTCATCTGGCAGGACGACACTGGAGAGTCGCACTTCCGAATACCGAACCGTGAGGAGGTTCGCCAGATCGCCCTTGGGTTGGGCCAAGGGTACGGGCCCGCTACCAACGACCTTGACGGCGGATTTCTTCTGCTTCGCATGATCGACCAACTCGCGGAGCTCCTGCGCAACCCTTCCATGCCCCTGGCGCGCCTCATGGGCGGCCACCTGCATGGCGATGGTGAGAAAATGATCCTCATCGCCCGATAGATGGCTTTTCATAAGCCCAATGATATGCCGCGCCGTGGTCATGACGGTGTCCGCTCCCGAAAGGCGCGATGCCTTGCACCGTGCCCTGCACTATCATTTCGTGCAAATAATCACTTTATCTTCTTTTACAGGGTACTTCTGAACGAACCCTTACCACAAGAGACATGAAGGGAGCTATGGAACCTTTGTATACTGATTATGATATTACCTAGACTCGGCCATCCGGAATAACCGGTGGGTCTGATGATTTTTATGTCTGATAATACCCATTATCAGACATAAAAATTGGCTGTTTTCTAGGGTTTTTGGATAATTTGCAGAAATATGGAGAAAACCGAATTCCCCAATAAATCCGGATAGCCGAGTGCTGTCTCTTTTTAATCAAAAGTCAGATATTGACGGATAGCTTCTTCGTTCCAGCGCCCGTGTTTATAAAGGGCTTTTGCTCTGAGCACCTTGTGCGAATACCCTCGACCATTACGCTTGATTGCTTTTATTAACCCATTGATGGCCTCTGTCACCGCATTAGTAAACTTCTTTCCACTGACAAAGTAAGCGCGGATTTTTTCCTTTTTACTGATGAACATCTTGCGTACCGGAGCGAATTCTTTTTCCAAGTCTGCTGGTATAGATGCCGACCAGATTTCAAACGCCTTCCAGACCACATCAAAGTCGCCGTAGTCGAAAAGATCGTAAAACCCTTCTTTCAAGTCATACGCTTTTCCCAATCTTGGGTACATCTGTGACCATTGCTTGATCTTTGCACGCTCACCAATGCTCAGTTGATGGCGACGCTTATTGAGGATACCCCGGTCGCCGTAAAGTGCAGCAGAATTCTTTTTTGTTCGTCCCCTGGTCTGCTCTCGAACGGTGGTAAGCGCCTCTCTTGCCTTAATCTGGATGTGTCGCTTGTCGACTATAGTGGATATACCCGGACACTTATTCGCCATGGCGTTATGATAATGCCCTGCCATGTCGCTAACGCCATACAGGACATTTTCTATCCCCGTCATCTGGGCGAGTGTCTCTTCGACAGCATCGCGAGAAAGCCCGTCCTCACTCAATTCAAGCAACTCGCCTTTTTCGATATCGGTGATGACCAAGGAGGCCGCCTGAAGGACACCGGCATGCACTTCGTCGATGCCAACAACGACCGGCGCAACAAAGGGTATGCATTCTTTAAGGCGATCGATAAGTGCACCCACGATGACGCGGATGGTTTTTTCGTCAACGCCGGTCATTTCAGAAACGATAGAAAACGGATGTTGCAGCCCTAAAATACCAATCTCATCAACCAGCCTTCTGGTCATGCGGTATTCTGAATGAATAACTTGCGGTGTAACCGTAATCATCTCACTGCAATTTTTGCACTTGTATCGCGAACGCTTCAGATCAATGCAAACATGACTCCGACCATGCGGAATGTCCTTAATCTGCACATGCCGACTGTCATGGCGACTCATCGGCATGTTTGAGCCACACGATGGACATGCAGGCCCCACCTCACATGCTGCGTCGGCCATTACGGTCAAACGAGAAATCTGTTTCTTATTATCAAACCATTCATGAGTTTCTGCTGAAACGGTCACGATGCCTTCCAAGCCGAGCAAATCGATAGATCTCGGCTTTAATTTTGTTTCAGGCTTGGCGCGTTTCTTCTTCACATAGGAAGAACTTGCGCTGAGATTATTTTTTTAAACCCCGTGATGTGCTTTTATTGAATAGTACTTTGCAACGGCACCGCGAGCAGCATTCGTCTTTTCGGCGTACCGGGCCGGCATTTTTGGTGACTTCCACCGCCCCGCTAACATAAGTTCCGTCAACTCCATTCCGGCGGCACAAAGATCTTGTGTCATGCCGACCCTGGGCGAATGACCGCTGATCCCTCGAGGATCAAGATCGGCGCGTTTCGCTAAAATTTTGTACCGCCTAGATACATCGTCCACCGATAGCGCCCCGCCGATACGACCGCCTTTTCTCACCGATCTAAACAGCGGGCCATCATCGATACCGGACGACTGCAACCATTTCTGGACGGCATTTACTGTATTGCAGGACACCCACATCTCAGCCCCCTGTCCGGTCGGATCGGTTTTGCTCTGACGGATCATGATCATGCCGGAACCGTCTGCATTAAAAACGACATCCTCGACATCAAGTAATACTATCTCTGATCGCCGACCGAGTAGATCACGGGCTGTGAGCAGCATGGCAATATCACGCAGATCAATCAGCTCAGACCCAGTCATAGATATAATGACTTCGACATCTTCTGAGGTGAATGCCGTCGCTTGTTTTTGACGCGTTCCATACATTCGATCCATCCTTCGAACCGCTATGGTTACATCCAGTGACTTGGTGAAATCCTCTTCGCCAAATGCACGATGGAAGTGACCAATGCTCGACAAGCGTCGCTTAACAGTGGCTGGCGCGTATGTTACCGACATTTCGTCGACATAATGAGAGATAGTTTCTGCCAACGTCGGCAATGATCGACGTCCGTTTTCATGACACCAGATGGCGAACTGTATCACGTCAGACTTTATGGCTCGTACTGAGTTATTGGAAAACGCGCCTTCCAGCGTTTTCAGGTAATCTTCAAGTTTTTCTGTCACTAAGACGTCACTAGATGTCACTAGTGACAGGGGTTTTATGGCCCGAATGCAGGACGACATGGTGGCTCCGACTTCCGTTGAGTTCCAAGCGCGCCGGAGAGTGTTTCTCCGGCGACGTCTCTGGTCGTCAGACCAGAACAATGGAATCGAGCCATGATTCGATGTTGCGCAATTGTCGCGCACCATCGGCCGGAATCATGAACTCCACGTCCGCATCATCGATTGCGGAGGCGGCATCATAGATTCGGACACAAAGACATCCATCTCCATTGCCACATTGAATTGTCCACCCGGCGTCGAGCATCATGCTGATCATTGGGCGAACGAATTGCCACAATTTGTGCCGATTGATATCACCGACATTCATGACCGCCAGCGCTCGCAATGAACTTAAAACGCGCTGCATGATGTCATACGCGCGCGCAGGCAGATCGATGTCGTCAACGATGAAATCAACGTCTGCGTATGCCCATGATTTGAAGAGTTCGTTCTTCAAGTCCATAGTGGACACGGTTGTCATCGAAGCGGTCGTGAAATGGTCGTGAGAAAAAAACATGGTCTTGGTCTCCGTAAAGTTTCGGACATTTTCCAAGTGACATGCCGAGGGGCGAGCTTTTTGATTATTGTTATTCGCTCGCCCACTCTAATTTGAATATTGGATCGAATGTTCATCGGTGGAAAAATTATTTTTAGAAAAACGCAGCTGGCATGCCTAATGTCTGCCCCACCCCCCACAAATTAAATGTCGCCGCGATCGAAATAATTCTTGGAACGCTTAGGGGGATATCTTCTTGATCTCCGTCAAGATAGTAAACAGAGCCGGTCTGCGTAAAAACAAAGCGGTTGTTCGCATTATACGCAACGACGGATGATGTCATCGTCATCGTATGCTGTGCTTTGATTCCCGTAAGAAAGCACACGGTGCTATCGGCAAGATGATGATCTAGCATTGTGATAAAACGCCACTCTCGTATTTCAGCTTTAACACTATCGGCCGTTTTATTCGTACAGAGAGATTTAAAATCATCATCATTGCTATACCGTAGTTCGAATCGTTCGCGATGGTTTGCAATCAAGTTTTCAAGGGTGAACATTTTCTTAAGTGTGAATGTGTTGTCATCGGACATTGCAGCTTCTCCTCTGGTTGCTATGCTCTGCAGAGGAGATTGGTTCGATTGATCGGAAAGGGAAAAATTAATTGAAGGCCTGAGGCGCCGCTCGTTCCTGAAGAATCACATCAAGCAGCAAGCGCGCGAACTGTGAAGATAGCTCACCATCCTTCAGAAGCTCAGTCGCCAACCCTGTGTGGGTTTCGAGGCTTTCCATGATGGCGTCCTTCACGGCATCGGGGAAATCGCCGTGCATGACTTGATCGGGTTCATTGTTGGCGACTTGTGATGCCACGAAAGCGTTTTCCATCACTTTGTCTTTGATGGTGTGGAGGTAGTTGAGGCGATCGCCATCTGTAAGGCCTTCACCAGCAAACATCTCATTCAGCCTGGCGATGATCGCCGACAACAGTTCCTTCTCCCGGTCCTTTGCCGTCGCACTGCCCAGGCCAGTGATGCCATGAAGCTTACTATCACCTTCAGCCGCATCGAGGCGAAGTTCATGCTCTGCGATTTTCTTCAAGCGGAAGTGCGTCATCTCCACGCTGGAAAGGTCAGGATCCTCATCCAATAACTCAACCCGCAACAAGGGCCTGAGGTGGCGCGCAAAGACGCTCAGTTTCTCAAGATCCTTGTCGTTATACTCGATGATCTGAGACATGAACTCATAGAACCGCACAAAGCTGCCAAGTTTTTTGCGGAACAGGTCCAGCTTGTCTTTTTCTTCCCCAGCCTGCTTATGCGCTTTCTTGGCATTCTCGACCCCAACGGTGTTGCCCGCGGCTTCGGCGTCACGCTCGGCTTTCTCCGCATCCTTGATCGCTTGCAATGCGGTCTTGTAACGGTCCTTGTAGCGGTCAACCGCCGGGCGGGAATGATAGCTCAGCTTATCTTGGGTCTGCTTCGGGTCGAAGAAAGCCTCTGCAAAGGCCTCGACCTCGGCCTGGGTGTAAATACGCTCGTCATCAAGTTCCTGCTGAATATCGTAGACAAGATTAGGGTCCGATACGTCGGCCAACTCCGCCGTCCTGTAAAACGGCAAGAAAGCCGCCAATACATCCGCAGGGTCGTTGACGAAGTCGAGCACAAACGGCTCTTCCTTCTCAGGATACGTTCGGTTCAAGCGCGACAAGGTTTGAACGCAATCGACACCCTTCAAGGCCTTGTCGACATACATGGCGCAAAGCTTGGGCTGGTCGAACCCAGTCTGAAACTTATTGGCAACGATCATCACCTGATATTCGTCGGTATCGAAAGCATCACGCAAATCGCGCCCCTTAAGCCCAGGGTTCATGTTACGCTCATTGAACGGCTCCGGCCCACTTTCCTTGTCATCCACATCACCGGAAAACGCCACCAAGGCATGAACGTTGCCATACCCTTTATCTTGAACGTACTTATCCAACGCCAGCTTGTAGCGCAACGCGGCCTTGCGGGAATCGGTCACCACCATCGCCTTGGCTTGGCCGCGCAGCATGTGCGCCACATGCTGTCGGAAGTGCTCAACGATGACCGATACTTTTTGTTCTATGTTATAGGGGTGCAGCTTCACCCATTGGAATATCCGGCTGGCGCCCTTGCCCTTGTCCACCTCGTCATCGGGCTCGCCTTGTTTCTTCTCCAGCTTGAACGCCATATCATAGGTGGTGTAACGCTTGAGCACGTCGAGGATGAAACCTTCCTCGATCGCTTGGCGCATGGTGTAGGTGTGAAAGGCTTCCGGCAGGTTATCGTCGGATACCGGAGCATCCGGGTTGGCTGGCCGCCCAAACAACTCCATGGTCTTGCCTTTGGGTGTCGCCGTGAAGGCAAAGTAGCTGACGTTATCGGACTGAGAGCGTGCGGCCAGGGTGGCGTCGAGCACATCCTCGGCACTAACTTCCACATCCTCATCTTGCTGTTCGGCCATCAACACCTCGCGGAGCTTGCGCGCCGTGGTGCCGGTTTGCGATGAATGGGCCTCATCCGCGATGATGGCAAAGTTTCGACCTTTCAGACTGGTGCGTTCCTGAATCAAATCCATCACGAACGGGAACGTCTGCAACGTCACGATGATGATGGGCGTTGCGGATTCCAAGGCATCGGCCAATTGCTCGGACTTACTGCCCGATCCATCTTCGCGGCTGATGCGCTTCACTACTCCTTCGGCATGTTCAAACTGATAGACGGTTTCTTGCAGCTGATCATCAAGCACCGTGCGATCCGTGATGATGATGACGGACTTGAAGATCTTTTCGTCGTTCTCGTCATAGAGCGATGCCAGACGATGCGCCGTCCAGGCGATGGAATTGGACTTACCCGACCCGGCGCTGTGCTGAATCAAATACCGATGGCCCGGCCCTTCGTTGCGCGCCGTATTCACCAGATCGCGAACGCAGTCCCATTGATGGTAGCGCGGGAAAATCAGCGTTTCGGCGACATAGTGTTTGCCCTGAGCATCCTCTTTCTCGACCTGCTCCAGGTGAATGAAGCGGCCGAGGATATCGAGCCAGCTATCGGGCGCAAACACCATCTTCCACAGATAGTCCGTGGCATAGCCGTTTTCATTAGGTCGATTGCCGGGGCCGTCTTCATAACCTTGATTGAACGGCAAGAAGTATGTGGACGCGCCCGCCAGCTTGGTGGTCATATAGACCTCTTCCTGGCTCACGGCGAAATGCACCAGCGCGCGTTTCTTAAACGCCAGCAGCGGCTCTTCCTTGCGCGTCTTCGGATCCTTGATTGGACGGTCTTTCTTGTACTGGCGAATGGCGTTGGCAACTGGCTGCTTAAATTCGGATTTCAATTCTAAGGTCGAGACAGGTACGCCGTTCACGAACAACACCAGATCCAGGCGCGGATTGTATTCCCCCTCGCGCGCATGCGGAGAGTACGAAACCTCCTGCACCACGGTCAGGCGGTTGGCCTCATAGCGTACCAACGTGTGTGGATTCATGCCGTGATCGGGCTTGAACTGGCACAGCTTGATAGATGCCCCACGGTCCTTAAAGCCATGGCGCAGCACATGGAGCGATCCATGCTTGTCCATCTGCTCCGCCGCGCGCTTCAAGATCATCTCATCGGTTTTGGCGTGGTAGAACTTTTCCAGCTTGGCGACGGCGTCGGGCTGGGTTGCGCGAACGTAGCCGATCAGGTCTTGCGGATATAATGCCAGGACCCGGTCATAACCGTCGGCCTTGCCTTCGTCCCAACCGATCTTGGTCAGGTCGGCAATGATGGCGTTCTGAAAAACAATCTCCCGGGCCTTGTCCATACGCTACCCCTACCCCTGTTTACGCCGCCGTCATGGCCTCTGCCTTTTGCTCCGGCGCGCGCCAGCCACGCACATCAATCTTGCCGGTAACTGCCGCCGAGATCAGCGCCGTGCGGTGTTCTTTCATAAGTTCGATGGCACTCTCTGCCTTCTCAATTAACGCTCTAAATCCTTCAGTCTCTTTGGCTAGAAAGCCAATGATATCTTCTTGCTCATCAATCGGCGGACAACACAGATGAATATATCCGTACCGGTTAGGATTAAGGTTTGCTTGACTGATACTTGGCAGTGCCATCCCTCGAGCCTGCGCAAGCACACTGTCAATATTAAGGAGATAGTTCAAGTATGCCGACAAAGCATTTGGAGTTGTACGAAATCTCACTAGATACGATGCGAATGTTGCAACTGCATCACTTTCAACAAGCCCACATTTCCCAACAAGAGCCAGACTGTTTGTGCGATTGAATAATATGTCCCCTTGCTCAATCAGCAATTCTCTCGGGATGTCATCAAGAAATCTCAACCCAGGAAAAAGGACTTTGCCACCCTGGATATCTCCCATACCCAAAACCTCATACTCACCATCATCATTTGACGATTCAGAGGTTCCATATACAATGTCGGACAACATCCGCTTTAACTGAAGCACATCCCAATGCTCAGGTACTTGGCCGAGCCAGTCGACGCCGGAGTCTTTCATCGGCGCGTCGGGGTTGAGGCCCTTGGTGACGGCATGGGAGATGACGGCCTGGCGCTTTTCCTTGAGCAGCTCGATCAACCGTTCCTGCTTGGCGATCAAGCCATCAATCCGCGCCGTCTCATGATCCAAAAACGCCGCGATGGTTTCTTGTTCATTGATTGGAGGTACAAGAACAGAGATATCAAGAAGGTCTCCAGCATTGATTGCCGACCTAACTCCGCTTCCCCCGAGCTCATTGAAGATGTTGTTTCTGTATAGGAAAAAATAATACTGGAACATATACGCTACTGACACAACTGCAGTTCGCATAATTCGGATATAGGCAGGACTTACAATGCCGCGCTTGGGGATAAGCCCAACGCGGCTAGTTTTGATGTTCTGAAGGTCAATCAATTTAAAGATAAGATCATCCTTCTCAACTACCTGATAAGTCATGAAATCTGCAGGCTGAAGCCCCTCAACATCTTCTGTACTACGCTCGATAACACCCTTCATTGTTAAGGCCAATCGATCATTGCACTGTAATTGAGAGTTAATTTCTTTAAGGGTACGAAAAACGAATTTTCCACGTTTTACCCCCCAATGCCCCGGCACTTGACTGAGCCAATTCACCCCTGAGTCCTTATATTCCGGATAGGGCGAGAGCGTCATTCGTCGTCGCCCCCCGCGATGTCACCGACCAGCGCGTCCTGCCAGTCAGCATAGGTCTGCTTTGTGCCCTGAACCTTCCATTCCGTGCGACCATTGGCCGCGCGGCCGAGAATAACAGCCGCGGCAGCACTGGGGCTGGCAAACGAGACCGCATTTCGAAACACCCGCACACCACTATCGGTTCCCATATTTAACCTCGCGGGTGAAGTAGGACTTAATGTCCTCCTTCAAGGGGATGTTTTCATAGTCGCGTAGGTCGGGGTTTGGTTCTGGATCTCCGCCCTTGAGGAAAATTTCCGCCTCTTCATCGTGTTCGCCCAGATGCTTTTGCACGATCTTCACGGCCGGCGCGGGTAAAGACATTCCATTCATGTGAACCTTCAGCCACTTTTTGAAGGTTTTATGGGAGAGGATCTTGTCTTCCTCGAAACGCGGCAGCGCATCCAAGATCGCTTGCCGAAGCTCACCATCGAGCTTGGCCCAGGCCAAGTCGGCCTGCAATGCCGCCAGGCGTTCCGCATCCTTCGGGTAAAAGGCCAGTTGTAGGGGACGCTCGACCGTAATACGGCGGTATCCAAAATCGGTGGTGTCGAATATCTTGCACCGCTCGTCGATTTCAAACTCGCCATAGAGCTTCACGATCGTCTCGATGGCGTCTTCAGGAAGCCAGTTGCGCTTGGAGCCTAAAGATTTGCGCATCTTGGCCGCCAGATCGGTCGCGTTGATAAGTTGCACCTTGCCCTTGCGTTCAGCCGACTTGGTATTCGATAGGATCCACACATACGTTGCGATGCCGGTGTTGTAGAACATGTCGGTCGGCAGCGCGACGATCCCTTCGAGCAGGTCGTTTTCCAGGATGTATCGGCGGATTTCAGACTCTCCCGAACCGGCGCTGCCAGTAAACAGCGGCGAGCCGTTCAGAATGATACCGATGCGCGAGCCGCCTTCTTTTGGCGTGCGCATCTTGCTCATCAAGTGCATCAAGAACAGCATTGAGCCGTCGGACACGCGTGGCAGTCCCGGGCCGAAGCGGCCGACATGACCTTTAAGCTTGTGCTCATCTGAAACCTGTTTTTGGACCTTCTTCCAATCGACGCCAAACGGCGGGTTGGACAGCATGTAGTTAAAGCGCTCGCCGGGTAACTGGTCATGGGACAGCGTATTACCGAGCTTGGTGTTTTGGATATCGTGTCCCTTGATCAGCATGTCGGCTTTGCAGATGGCATACGATTCCGGGTTCAGTTCCTGGCCAAACATCGTCACGCGGGCGTTGGTGGAGATGGAATGAACGTACTCTTCGCCCTCTGAAAGGAACCCGCCCGTACCAGCCGTCGGATCGTAAATAGTGACGATCTTTCCCTCGCTGATGTTGTCTTGCTCTCCTGTGAACAGCAACGCTGTTGTCAGATGAACAACGTCGCGTGGCGTGAAATGTTCACCCGCAGTTTCGTTCGACGATTCCGCGAACCGCCGGATCAGCTCTTCGAATACCAGCCCCATGTTGTAATTGCTGTGGGCCTTGGGGCTCAGGTCCGTGGCGGCGAATTTCTGCACCACTTGATACAGCAGGTTCGCTTCGTCGAGCTTTTCGAGAAAGGTGTGTAAATCGAAGTGCTCGAAGATCTCACGCGTTTCAGCGCTGAAGCTGCGGATGTAAGTATCTAGGTTGTCGAGAATCTGGGTCTCGCCAAGGTTGCCGAGGCTCATGGGCGAGGTGTTGTAAAACGGCTGGCCGGCCGCCTTCTTCAAAAACACCTCAAGCGGCAACCCGGAATCCTTGCGCGCTTCATGCTCCTTGAGAACGCCATCCTTTGTGGGCTCAAGCACACATTCGAGGCGCCGCAACACCGTGAACGGCAGGATGATCCGGCCGTACTGCGATTGCTTGAAATCGCCGCGCAGAAGGTCCGCAACGGACCACAGAAATGCGGCAGTGCTCGAAAAGTCTTCCCCCATGGTGTGGGCATCCCCCTAAAAATTCAGTCAGGCCACTCTACCCAGAGATGAATCCCCCTGTCAGCACTTATCAGGGTCATTTCACAAAATCGATCCAACATAAATAACAAGGGGTGGGCTTTCCCGCGCCAAAAAACGGTCGACTATCTTTTAGCGACGTTTTGCCAGTAAACGACCCAATATCTTAAAAACTATAAAAAATTTTAATTTTTGATGAGCGCAACATGACCAGGACACACACTACCAACGCCCACAACACGATCAACACCAACGCCCACAACACGATCAACGGTGACGTTTCAATCAACGTCATCATGTGTGCCAACCCAAGGCGGAAGTCGCGGGCAAAAAAAGGCGGTGCAAAGGAAGGGCGAGAGCGCCAGGACGATTACCGCGGACGACAGCTCAACAATCACGGCATTGTGCAAAAGAACGTCCGCATCCCTGCCAACGATGCCATTGAAACCGCATTTGAAAGACTCGCCGTAATCGCCCGGGAAGGAAACATACCCCCTGAATCATTCTTGAAACTTGTCGAGCTTGCTGAGGACCCGTCGTTCATCTATCGCCACGGCAGTGGGCATCACCAATCACTTTTTCGGCGGTGGCTTAAAAAAATCGCTACCTTTTGCGCATGCTTTCAATAAGTATATGAAATTATTTATTAAATAATTTTAAATTTTTTATTCCGCCATACGCATAATGACCAAATATACATACAGACAACACATTAACTTACAAAAAAATATTATTTGGTTTTAAACAAAATGACACATCAATTATTACAAACAGGTATTTTTCATCTTGATGAGGTAACATCCTATGTCAACCTCAAGCCAGCAGAGCCATTCGAAAAACGCGATGAAGCCGGTTTGCCAACGCCTCTCTCATTTAACGATGC
>Ga0299912_10003523_pt1 | contig 12767 bp, 13 predicted proteins | sample RVTome_2_FD_207667 | JGI IMG/M metagenome (GOLD analysis project Ga0299912, IMG submission 207667) | Soil microbial communities from uranium-contaminated site in the Upper Colorado River Basin, Wyoming, United States - RVT95D214 (version 2) ...
ATGTCAAAGTTCAAAGTTCAAATGAAATCTGAAGCACAAATGAAAAAATTGATCAAAAAAGGAAGAACTTTGACATTGAGTCATTTGAGCATTCATTTGACATTTGGATTGTAGCTCTAACCTTATGCTTTTTCGATCGTAACCTTCGTTCCCTCTTTCACCTTCCTAAAGACTTTGGGATCAGATAGAACCCTTCCGATTACATTGATCGCACTCGCTGCCCGAATCTCCTCACCCCGGCTGGCCGGAGTAGGACCGAAGAAAATGCAGAAGGCATGCCCGGTCGGCCAATATCCGAGTTCTCCAGCCGAGACCACTTCTCTTGCCCCTTGCTCCAGTCCAGTCTTTACCGGAATGGCGAAATAGATCTCCTCGCCCCAAAGATTGGTCTTCGCCTCAATGGGCAAAGCTTCCCAAATCAATTGGGCACTCTTCGACTCGTTCAGTTCGGCCTCAATCTTTAGGTCATTCATGAGGATTTCGATTTTCTTTTCCACCTTCTGCTCCTGTTCCCTCAAGGGGATCAAATTCATTATAAAGAACTTCCTGCTCTCCTTCGCCTGATAAGTTGTTAGGAAAGAAGAGGATTTCTCGGTCCATTTTCACTACCTCCCCTTTTAAGGAAAGGAATTTCTGGGTCTGTGTTCTTAACAAAAAGAAACTGAGGATCACCAAGACATAGTACGGCAGTTCTTTTGCCACAATGGTGTAGAAACGGGCATGGAGGCCGAAAAAGAAATATTCCTCTATGAAAAGCCTCGCACTGTTGACGAGAAGACCGAGGGTGATGAGTTGTAGCAAGCGTTTTGTCTTCGTGGTGTTTTGGGCTAAGGAGAAGAGGCATTGATCGTAGGTCTTTTTAAAATTCTTCCAACTGTTCGAAATATTCTTAAGGAGATCCAGATATATCTTCTCATCCTCTCCATAGATCTTCAAACGGACCTGTTTGTCTCCTCGAAAGAGAAGATAGCGTTTTAACAGCTCCTCTCTTTCTGACAGGAAACCTTGGTTCTTTTTGAATCCTCGATATAAAACAAATCCCAAACCGATGAGAAGGAAAAGAGGGATCCCTTCATTCAACAGTCTAATCCACAACACCTCATTCATCTTATGCCTTCATTTGTTAGATCTCTCTCACCCCACCGTCTTCCCCCGGGTGTAGAAATGGGTGAAAAGTAAGGGTTCACATATGATTGATTAAGCTGGCCATACAGCCAGCTCCAAATCCATTATCGATATTCACCACAGACACCCCCGAAGCACATGAGTTCAACATGGCCAGAAGCGCGGCAACGCCGCCGAAACTCGTCCCATATCCAATGCTGGTGGGGACGGCAATCACCGGTCTGTCCACTAACCCACCCACGACACTCGGCAGGGCCCCTTCCATTCCGGCCACTACGATGAGGACGCGAGCTGCCTCCAATCTCGGCCTTTCGGAGAGCAGTCGATGAATTCCTGCCACACCTACATCGTAGAGGGTCTCCACGCGATTGCCCATGAATTGGGCAGTGATAGCGGCTTCCTCACCCACCGGGATATCTGTTGTCCCTGCAGTGATGACCAGAATCATTCCTTTTCCTTTCAATTCCAATCGATGGGTGAGGTAGGTGAGAACCTTTGATCGAGGATGGTAAAGACTCTTTGGAAAAACCTTCTGTATGGCCATCGCTTTCCTATTGTCCAAACGCGTGATGAGAATATTCTGGCCTTTCTTCTTCAACTGCTTCATGATTTTTAGAATCTGTCCAGAAGTTTTCCCTTCTCCCCAGATCACCTCCGGAAAACCTTTTCGAAGACTCCGATGGTGATCAACCCTGGCAAAGCCTAAGTCTTCGAAAGGAAGAGACTTCAATTGGAGCATGGCCTCATCAATCGAGGTTTTTCCTGACTTGACACTGTTTAAAAGCGACTCTATTCTCCGAATATTCATTTCTTATCTATTAACCTACCCTTCCCCTTTTTGAATGAGAGAGGAATTGTGGAGGGAGGGCCAAAAGCAGAACCTCTTCCTCACAAATTCATTTTATTCAGTCTCCTGATAGAAAGTCAAGATCTTGACAAAGGGTAGCAAAAAAAGATAGTTTGAATTAGGATACAATTTGCCTATTTTCTAGTTTAGGGCAAAGGAGGACGAATGAAGAAGACAGGGGTTGTCAAGGATCGGAGATATCTGGGGCATGTGATGGACCCAGGTCATCCGGAGAGTCCAGAGCGACTTCGTGAGATTTATCAAATGCTCGAAGAGGAGGAGATGAGAGGGCGACCCCTTGGAAAGGTGAAGCCTCGACCCGCTACCCGAGAGGAGATAGAAGCGGTCCATTCTCCTGCCTATATCGATCTTATCGCGTCGACTGCGGGCAAGCCTTATGTCCGACTCGACGGAGACACCTCTACCTGTGCAAAGTCCTATGAAGCCGCCCTTCTGGCTGCCGGAGGCCTACTGGAGCTCATCAAGGTTGTGATGCAAGGGAAATTCAATAATGGATTTGCGCTGGTGCGACCTCCCGGTCATCACGCAGAGCGAGATAGGGCTATGGGATTCTGTCTCTTCAATAACGTGGCTATCGGCGCCCAATATGCACTCAAGAATTTTTCCCTCGAGCGAATCCTGATTGTGGACTGGGATGTCCACCACGGGAATGGCACACAGAACTCCTTTTATGAAAACCCGAGTGTCCTTTACTTTTCCACTCATCGCTATGCCTTCTATCCGGGGACAGGCGCGGCAACGGAGGTAGGTGAAGGCAAGGGAGAGGGGTTCAACGTGAACGTCCCTCTTTCGCCTGGAGTCGGTGACACGGAATATGGAATTATTTTTGAAAAGATACTTAAGCCCATCGCCTTGGAATATCGGCCCCAGTTGATCTTAGTCTCCGCTGGATTCGATATCCATTACATGGATCCCTTGGGTGGAATGGAGGTGTCAGAAAAGGGATTTGCAAGGATGACTCAAATCCTGATGGAGATAGTAGAGGCCACTGCTCAAGGAAAACTCGTGTTTACGCTTGAGGGTGGTTACAATGTTAAGGCTCAGAGACGGTCTGTGAAGGCCGTCTTAGAGGAGATTTCTCAGGCCTCCCCCCTTGAAAAAACGGATCTATTGGACAAGGAAAAGGCCCTTTATCCACAAATCGAGCCATTTATTCTTCAACTGAAAGAGATCCAAAGACGGTACTGGAAGAGTCTTTAAACTCCCCCTGTATTCACCAACTCTCTCAGTTCTTTCCCAACCTTGAAGAATGGGAGTCTTTTGGGAGGAACATCCACGATCTCTCCCGTCTTGGGATTTCGGCCCTTATAACCCCCATAATGTCTCACCATAAAGCTTCCAAATCCTCTGATCTCGATCCTTTCTCCCTTTTCGAGACTTTCCATCATTCCGTCGAAAAGGGTGTCCACGATCACCTTGGCGACTTTCTGTGTCATGTTGGCCTTTTCTGAAACCTTGTTAATGAGTTCGGCTTTGTTCATAGTTCCTCCCTTCTTCCCTACTTTCCTCCTCCTTAAAAGGATGAGGGGTTAAAGTACATAGCTTCGAATATATTGCACCGTATTTCTAAAAAAGGCAACTCCCATTCCTTCTTTAGGCAATTTCTCTCTGGTTCATAATGACAGTCCTGGTGAAACTTAAATGTCTTTGCTTAGATTTGTGAATTTGACATTTTGGTTCAATGTTGTTCATTCAAGCCGTTCGTGCTGAGCTTGTCGAAGCATGAACGGCTTAGTGACGCACCCTTCGACAGGCTCAGGGTGAACGGTTACAGCATAACTGAACAGTATTACATTTTGATTCTATTTGTTTCCCAACGACCGTACTCCATTCACCAGTTCACCAAACTTCTTTTCAAAACCAATCCGGTTCTTATTCGTCGAGCTGGCCAAAACCACTTCTCCAGCGGGATCCTTGGGAATCCTTACCCAAACCCTTTGATGGGAGAAGAAGAAGGAGACAATGATGCCAAAAATCATTAATCCACTTCCTCCCCAGACGATCCAGACTCCTGGATCCTTCGTCACTTGAAGCCCTGTATACTCTCTGGAGGTAGCCCCCTCAAACGTGAGAAAGAACTCATCGCCCCTCTGTTGATCGAATTTCGGAAAGCCTTTCAATAACCAATGGGCCCGGGGTTCTTGGTTGGGGCTGGAAAGGACCACTTGAACTCCTTCTCCAAAATTGTGCACTTGAGGGACGTATTTCAGAATGCGGATAAAGGTCTCGGAGTTTGGGATTGGAACGGTTTCTCCTTCAAAAGCTTTCATGATCTCCTTTTTGTTCTTATCATTGTACTGAATACCCAAGGTTATGTCATGGAGGGCGCCATAGCTTGATTGATAGAAGGAAAGCCCCTTATAGTGAAGCGGATGATTGACGATGACAGTCTTTTGCAGGGCCTGTTTCCCATTTTCGAGGATAGTGATTAGGCTGCTATATTCCTTGATATGTTTTTCCGGACCCTTCAGATTGTAATAGGTGATATTGAAATCATCACAGCGCACAGAAAAATCTATTGGCTTGGGCACCTCCTCATCTTTTATCCTTAACAAAATCCGATCAACGGTCTCTCCTTCTAAAATCTCAACGTGGCCTTTGAACCCATAGAGTGAGCCTAAGATCCCTCCGATCAGGATGACGATAATACTGAGGTGGGTGATGTATACCCCTAATCGCGAGAATTTACCCTTTTCTGAGAAGAGGGTAATGGAGGATTCTGTCTCCATACGCTCCGGATGACTAAACCAAATTTTTAGATTAGATCGAATTGCCTCTTCCGACTTGGCGTTATGTAAGTTTGGATCTCGGATCTTTTCCACGTAAGGCAGAATCTTCAACGTTGAATCCATTAATTCTTTTGAATCGGATTCGTGAAAGATCTGACGCCAGACACCAGGAAGACGTTTAAGTGAGCAAGCGATCAAATTGATGACCAGCAGCAAGAGAATGGCGCTGAACCACCACGAATGGTACATGTCAAAGAGACTGAAGAAATTCAATACCTCATAAAGCCTAATGCCATAGCGCTGAATATAATCCGAGCTAGGGGCATTCTGTGTAATCACTGTGCCAATGATGGAAAGGATGGCAAGTAGAATGAGTAAAAAAATGGTGAGTTTGAGGGAACGGAAAAGGTCAAAAAGGATGGTGAAGACCCCACCTTCCTCCACCGTAGGCATCCCCTTTGATTTCTCCATAGCTTCCTTTGATAAACAAGAAATTTTTCCCTGCCAGAGTTCTGTCCAAAATGTCAGGCAAGTAATCGAAATATTTAACATATGTTATCTTTCACTGTCAAGCAAAAAGGGGCAGTTCCTTTTTCGGAACCGCCCCTTTTTATCACTGCCTGCAAAAGATTTTATCTTATTTCTTTTTTATTTTTGTATCATGACACTTATTGCATGCAGTCGGACCCGCGGGTTTTTTGGCCTTGCTTGCCTGCTCATGACAGCCCTTACAATCGTTATGATATGCATCTTTTGCTGCAAGGGTCTTACCTTCTGCCTTGGCCTTATGGCAATCTTTGCAAAGCTTTCCCGAGGTTTCGCCTTTCTTCCAAGTATGGTGGCATTTGATGCATTCGAGCTTCAGATCCACATGCTTCTTATGGTTAAATTTTGCCTGGCCATAAGAATTGTCCAGAACCGCCAAATCTTTTTGAGCGAAAGCCCCTGTGGCCATCAGGATGGAGAGCAGGAAACCCGCAAGGATCCCAACGCTAATTAAGCCCTTTCTCATTGTTGTTTCACCCCCTTTCACCTAACTTATTAGACCAAAAGAGATTAACAAATATTCATTTTTTGTCAAGAAAAAAATGGTTTATAAAGAAATGCCTCAGAAGTTATGATCGGAGATCCTATCCTCAGGATCGGGGTGATCTCTCCAGAGAAAACTTGTCGATAAGACTCGACCACGGGAAGCGGTACATTTTAAAGATGAGCCATGGCTAAAATATCTTTAAAACGGCCCTTTAAAATCTCAACCTTTATCTTCCAAAGGATTAGGCTGCCTTGTTTAATCGAATGGATTCCAAGGTTTCGATGAAGGCATCAATCTTATTTCTTGTATCAATCTCTGAATACGAGGTGATATCGATGATATCACTTTCCAGTATGAGGGAGGGAAGCTCTCTGTTAACCTTTTCCTTTTTTTCTCCTTTCCCAATCACAAATACAGGGATGGGTTTGTATATTTTGGCGAGTTGATGCAACTGCCAGATAAGACCCACATGCCAGGTTCGACATGAAAAGGCTTCGTGCATTACCACTCCATCGATCTTGTATTCTTCGATCCAGTGGATCAAGCGTTCTACATCAGGCTCTGATCCCGGTCGTTTCTTGGCCTTATCAAACCAGAAGGTCCAGTATCCGAGCCACCTCCATGCCAGGTGTTCGATGGGATCCTTGGTTTCGGGGATATTCATCTGGTTGAGAGGGGCAACCATTCGATAGGTGGTTTCAACGGGGAATGACGCTCCCTTACTATTGAAGTAATTGAAATCGTTCAAGGCAAACCATGCGGGCAATCCGCCTCCCCACATGAGTCTATATTTTTCTTTTTCAACCTCCCCTTCTCCCTTAGCGATTTTCTCCTCTAATTCCTTCTTGAGGCCTACGAAGAAATCATAAGCCGTCTGGGTGGCCATCATAAAGTTTATTGGCACCATGGTATTCATCGCGTCACCAGTTCCCATGGGGGAAGGTACGGCCTTTCGAAGGTCATAAGTCTCCTCGATCAGGTTCCAGGTTCGATCGCTTAAATCAACCAGCTCTCTCAGGCGATCGTAATCCATCTTCTTCCCAGTCTGTTCTTCGAGGAATGCCACCAGTCCGCGTAATTGCTTGACGATATATTTGTGGTAATAGTCCCAAACTTCCCTGTGATCCTGGTCCTTCTGAAACAGGGGATGGGGGAGGTCGATATTGTAGATGGGAACATCCGGCATAAATTGTTGAGAGGCCTGGTACCACTTGGATCGCGGGTCACAGAGGATTTGTCCGGTGGAGATCATGAAGTCAGGCCTTGCCTGCCCTCCCCACGGCGCATCAGGAGGCATTTGGCCCAATTCTTCTCTCCATTGGTCAAAACCGATCCCGCAAAGGGCATAGGTGCACAGGGAGCGGGAAAGCCCGAGTGATTCTGCCCTCTGAAGGAATCTTTCCGCATCTCTCTTTGCCCCGCAGATACCGGCAAAATTCTCTGTCCATACAGGGACCACATCCATGGCCCGGAAGATCTCTTCATGATGGCAGACGATAAACGTATAGGCTATTTTCTGTTTTCCCTCTGCCCGTGCCCGGAGGGTACCGGTAATAAATTCCTTGACCATGGGGCCAATGGAAGCAGCCGCCTGGGTTGCCGTCATCCTCTTTTTGGGTTTTGCCTCTTTGGATTCCTCAGCCATGATTAAAACCTCCTTAACAGCTTCGTCATTTGAAGAATTGACTAAGCTGCAATGCAAATTTAAAAATAGAAGTTTTTCCCTCAATTTTCATTTTTCAATAAATCATTCTATCACCCGATCATCTCCAGAAACGCCTGTATTCTCGTCCTGAGTTGGCCGATCGTCCCTGCAGAATAGACATCCTCTAAATGAAGAAGAGGAACACCAATTGACTTATAGTAGGCTTTTCTTGCAGGGACCTCAAAGCCAAAGGGGTCGCAATATTTATATACATAAAGAATGGCACCATCCGCTTTGAATTCCTTGGCATAGGTTCCGATATCACTGAATCGCGACGCAATATCTCCCTCAAAGGTCCCTGCCTTGTTTGCCCTGTAGGTCTTGGGACAATTGACTTTATCGAGATAACGATGAGCTAGTGCATCGATAGGATCCCCTCCTACATCCGCCCGTGGAAAGTAATCTCTGGCTCCGTTGCAAATGGTATCGGCCACCACATTGCCTCCGAGTTCTTCCACGAGTTTGATGAGCTCAATGTTATCAAGACACGCGCCATCAATAAATATACGGGGACCTTTGTTGAGAGGAGATTTCTTCCTTTGGTCGATTTCTGCTAAAACCTGATCAAATAAGGCATTGGATTCCTCAATGGGTAAGCTTGATCCGACCGTCAGCACCATCGTCAATTCTGTTCCAGAGATGAGGGGTGGATCTGCCTTTCTGAATTCATAGAGCGCTTTTACCTTATCCCTGTTTTCATTATAGATTCGAATGGCCTTAGATAGATCATCATCGGTGATCTCTTTTCCGGTAAATTTTTCTAGGCTTTTCCTGAAGGTGTTTAACTCGGCATTAAAGAATTCAAAGGAAGATTCATCACAGACAGTAGGAATGTTGACAAAGTGAAAATAGGAATAGGGAAGAGAATAACTCCAGGCGCTATAACTTCGCACCATGCTATCACAACCATGAGGAATCACCATACCGGAGAGAAAATCATATTTTCGTTTCACCGAGAGGTCGAAGCAACTGCGATAATAGGGGCATACGATGGTTTCCAGTAAAGTATCCCCCGTCGTAATAGGCTCAGATATATTCCCCCTCACCCGAAAAGGAATACATCCGGCTGCCGTAATGATTTCCAAAGGAACAAAGGAACAGACATAGCCAATGATCTTTTTCCCCTCTTCTTTTAGTGCCTTCGCCCTAAGTCCGTAATCCTTGTAATACCTTTCTACCGTAGGGAAAATGTTGCTCTGTGTGTCAGTCATCGACTTTCTCCTTCTTACAATCTATCCATTGAATCAAATTGCAATATACCTAATTTGGCCTTAAATTTCAATATGATTGACCTAAACTTTCTATGGCAATGATTGCAGCACCTTGGCAATGGCCTGAAGTATTCTTCCATTGCCCCCGGCGCACTTTCCGCTCATTAAAAAATTGTGCACACTTCCTTTACCATCTATGCGTAGGACTTTCGTGTAAAAATCCCCTACATCAATGACAGTCCTAACAGAGGGGAGTAGTTGCTCTCTCCGTTATTCCCGCTATATGACACGTCATTCCACTTCACATCATGTGTTCGATTCAGATTCAAGAGCTGAATGACCCCTGATTTCCCTATCGCTGCCACAAGGGCTCTTGTCTCCCTATAGGCCTGTAAGTAGGCTATTCTAACATCTTCACACGAAGAGAGATCGTTCCATAGCTCTTCTAAAGGGTACAGGGTCACTTTCCCGGAAATATCCTCGGTGAAGTACTGTTGCAGGGAAGGATGTATCTCACTCTGGATCAACTGACACAATCCTTCCTCTAACCACATCGGCAGATCAAAATCCTCTTTGCGTTTCATCGTCAGGATAGTAGCGCGTGAGATGTCCTGGATGATGTGATGGGCGATTTCATGTGCCAAACACCCTGTCAGGCTGCTTTTGTCGGCATTCTTTTGAGAGGATAAAGGCGAAACAAAAAGAATAATCTTGCTTTCACCCCAGGTTCCGGGGGCACAGAAGAAACCTTCGTCACAGGGAAGGCATGTCATATATTGGAGATCGATGACTTTGGGAGCCACCCACAGGTCAAAAGCCATATGGCCTCGGTAGCTAAACCAGTCTTTGGTATACGTGTATGCCCGGAGAAACGATTCCTGGATCAACCGGAGGATCGAAGCATCCTGGTCAGCATAACTGATCAAAAGATAATCAGATACGGCGTATTGATTGGTGATATTCGGAGATTTTTCAAATCGGGCGAAAATATACTGGGTTTTCCGCTGCAGAAATCTGGATTCTAATAGGCTTTGATCTATGAGATTCATGCCTTTATGCTCTATTGGCATATTCTGATGTTAACACAAAGGTCACCGGGAGCCCGATTTTTGAGCGATCCGGTGGAACGATTGGTTATATATCCGTTCAGCCAACTGAGCATTGTTTTCTCCCATTGTTTGTCGTTTCCCAGTCTCTGCCTCGATCCCCTCATTCAAGATTCAAGGTTGACCCCGCTGCTTCTCTCAGAAGGGGCCGTCGGTTGGGGTAATCATGATCTCGTCGATGATCACGTGCCGTGGACGGGTGACTATATACTCAATAGCCTCGGCGAGATCTTGAGGATCGAGACGCTCCTTTTTAGAAATCGCGTCCTTCATGTATTCTTTGACCCCGGCACGCGAGTGCTCATACAATTCCGTATCCACCACTCCTGGTTCCACCAAGGAGACACGCACATGCTGCTTCTTCAATTCTTCGCGCATCGTTCCGCTGAGCCCGACCACGCCATACTTGGTCAGGCAGTAAACTGCGGAGCCGGCATGTGTGCGGCGACCAGCTATGGAGCTGATATTGACGATGTCAGCCACTTTGCGTTCTGCCGTTTGTGCTGCTTCAACCAAATGGGGAAGCGCGGCATGGGTCACATAGAGCAGGCCGTTCAGATTGACCGCAATCATTTGTCGCCACTCCTCCAGCGGGGCTTTGGTTGCGGGCCCCAGCAACATGACACCTGCATTGTTGACGAGCACATCGAGACGACCGAATGCGTCGATGGCCTCCTGGACCGCTCGTTTGGCCTCGTGTTCAAGGCTGATGTCTGCCTCAACGACATGCGCTGTACCGCCGTTCGCGTTAATCTCGGCTGCTATCTTATCCAGTTTTTCCCGGCGTCTTGCCACAAGAGCGACTCGAAAGCCCTTGCCTGCAAGACGCACCGCGGTTGCCTCGCCGATACCGCTACTCGCCCCTGTCACCAGGGTAACTAAACCACTCATCTCCTTTGTCATTTTTTCTCCTTCCTCTCACATAACGCTCCGGGTGAGGCGCACGGGTCATTTTGCCGCCTCGACGCGGTTGTTCAACCTATCGTTGTCTTCTGTGTTTCGGTTGAGAGATCTACGGACGATGCGAATGGACTTATCCATCTTCCGATATCTGATGAATCCGAAGGCCCCTACGGCGAGCCCGCAAGGGATGAAAACGATCCCGATGTAGGGGAGTATACCCTTCTCGAAAAAATTAAGGAACGTGACCCCAACAATAACAAGCGTCAACGCGCTGCGAAAATAGGCCAAGACCGTTCGCTCGTTTGCCAAAATAGTTCGATCAATAGCAAGTTCGTCGCGCAGGATCAGTTCTTCGCGTTGAAATCGCTTGTAGGGATTTTCTGGCATGAATATTCCTTTCTCACGGTCTAATACCGCGCGTCACCAGGAGCTGGATTTGTCGGCGTTCCGGCGCATTAACCTGTTATGCATTTTCTCCATTAGTACATATGTGTCTGTTTAGGCAGTTTGTGCAAAACCGAGCCGCAAGTAGAGACCCTTGGATTCTTATAAAACCCGTTACTTCATTCATAGTCAATGTAGCTTTCTTTAAATTTTCGTTATCCTTGAAATGATCCCTCTTGATCCCCTATATAGCTCCCCACATTTTTCGTTTGCCCTCGATCCTATTATCCAGGTTTGCCTTATTTGAACCATGCCCCGCCGTTGACGTCCGTAACCTCGCCAGTGATAAAGCCTGCAAGATCCGAGACAAGGAATAGCACTATTCCGGCCACATCGTTGGGGACGCCACCTCGCTTGAGCGGAATGGTAGCAATAGCTGCCCGCCTGCCTTCCTCTGTGTTGAAAGTCTCGTGAAGCGGCGTTCCAAGGATCAAACCCGGGGCCACCGCGTTGACCGTGATCCCCTTGGGTGCTAACTCCTTGGCAAGGCCTCGGGTGAAGCCTAAGAGAGCTGCCTTGGCTGCCGTATACGCCACCGCGCCAGTTCCTCCCCCGTTGTGCGCTGCCAGCGAAGACATATTCACAATACGGCCCCAGCCCGTATGCATAAATGGTAACACTGCTCTGGTACAGTAGAACACACTATTCAAGTTCACGTTGATTACCCTGTGCCAGTGCTCATCATTCATTTCACCAACAGGCACACGTCCCACAAAGTATCCGGCATTGTTGATTAAGATGTTGATGTGGCCGCCTAACCCTCTGGCCAGCTCTGGCACAACCCGATTAACCTCTGCACTGTCGGTAGCGTCCATCCGCAGTGCCATTGAGTTGCGGCCGAGTGAACGGATCGCAGTGATCGTCTGCTCGCCGGGATTAGAAAAATACGTTAAGGCTACATCTGCGCCCGCTTGCGCCAGCGATAGAGCGATCGCCCGGCCTATGCCGCTGTTGCCTCCAGTCACCAGCGCAGTTTTACCCGTCAGATTGATATTTATCATCTTTTTCTCTAAGAAGTGAATTAAGGGGACATAGGGGTAAGTGGAAATTACTTGTCCCGCCCATCCAACTCCGTCATATCCTCCGGTCTTGCCATCCGGTTCACCGATGACGTCGTTATCCCCGGAAACCGCGTCATAGACATACCCGTTTATCCCAACTTCCGTACCGTCTCGCTTGCCTTGACATAGCCCCAATTTACCGTTTTCCTCACCCCATGTCAAGGTTTAAATCCCTTTTTATGTCTCTTTGTATTTCCCTTTGCACCAACGTCCCTTTATTGCCTAAACTTTTACCTAATCCCTGTCCTCTGGGGTAATTTGTTCGGTCTATTGATTGCCTTTGCCATGTTCACCACAGTAGCCGGAGGCATCCTGATGGCTCAATCAACTTGGCAACCAGGGCTTGTTGGCCCGCCCGTTCCGGAAAGCACCGGGTGAAGCCTCTTGCTTGGCCATTCTTAGGACGCCCACTTGAGTAAGAGCTTTCTCTGATTTATCGCGCAATCTCGCAAGTAGAGATTAATAAGGTTTTGATAAGGCATTCCCAGTTCGATCGCCATAGCCTTAAAATACGTCACCGAAGCTTTATCGAGACGGATCGTAACCGGCTGTTTCAGATGTTTAATGTAGGGGTTTTTCTCT
>Ga0299912_10003526_pt1 | contig 12763 bp, 10 predicted proteins | sample RVTome_2_FD_207667 | JGI IMG/M metagenome (GOLD analysis project Ga0299912, IMG submission 207667) | Soil microbial communities from uranium-contaminated site in the Upper Colorado River Basin, Wyoming, United States - RVT95D214 (version 2) ...
GTTGAAATCGGGAAAATCGATTAACAGCAGCAGGCCGATTTCCTCCTTGCGGATCAGCCTCTTGAGATCCCGGTAGGCCCGGGCCAGATCCCCGAACCGCCCCAGGACCTCGGTGATCCCCACGACCGCCAGGCGGGAGGAATCGACCACGATCTCCGCCCCCGCTCTCCGGAGAAGTTCCCCTCCCATGGCCCGCACTCTGACCGCCGGCTCCATGCGCAGCAGGGATTCCACCACTCTGGCCCCGTGGAGGTCTCCCGATGCCTCTCCGGCCACGATAAGGATTTCTTTCTTTCCCGGCGACAAGGGTTAATCTTTCTTCGAACTCTCCATCCCGTGAAACCGAGGTTCCGGAAAACCTTCTTGGACCCCGTAAAAAGCGGCGATGGAGGGGATCTTCTTGATGTTCTCCTGGATCTGCTCGCTGATCCGCATAGCCACGGCCAGGGCATTCCGTCCGTCTTCCCCGGTCACGGCCGGGGGAGTCCGGTTCAGGCAGGCAAGAACGAAAGAACGGATCTCCTTCTCCAGCGTGTCCCCGGGCTCCACTTCGATCTGTTCGGCCGAGAGCTGGAACCTCTGATTCTCGGCGCTGAAGGTGCGGTGGTATAAGGTGATCTCCTTGGAGGCGTAGTCCAGGGTCAGGTACGTATCCGGCTGAAAGACGCGGATGCGCCGCCGGTCCTCGAAGGAGATCCGGCTGGCGGTGATATTGGCCACGCATCCCCCCTCGAATTCCACCCGGGTGTTGGCAATGTCCACTTTGTCCGTGAGCACGGGAATTCCCACGGCATGGATCTGTTTCACCGGGGAGCGGACGAAACTCAGGATGATGTCCAGGTCGTGGATCATCAGGTCCAGGACTACGTCCACCTCGGTCCCCCGCCCCCGGAAAGGAGTGAGCCGATGCGACTCGATGAAGATGGGAGCCCGAATCTTTTCCCGCGCCGCAAGAACTGCGGGGTTGAACCTTTCCAGATGGCCGACCTGAAGGATCCGTCCGTGCTTCCGCGCCAGAGCGATCAGTTCATCGGCCTCCCGGATCGTGGCGGTGACGGGCTTTTCCACCAGCACGTCGCAGCCGCCCTCCAGAAAGTCCCGGGCCACCGAATAGTGCAGGTCGGTGGGCACCACCACACTCACCGCATCCACCTTTCCCAGGAGGTCCAGGTGGTTCGAAAAAGCCGCGGTTCGGAGTTTCTCCGCCCACTCTTCGGCCTTCCGGGGGGCCACATCGGCCAATCCGATGAGGTCCGCTTCGGGGATCAGGGAATACTTCTGGGCATGAAACTTTCCCAGGTAGCCGACCCCCACGACCCCCACCCGAAGTCTATGTCCCGCCGCGCTCTTCCGACTTTTTACATCCCGATGAGGCATATCCCCTTCTCATTCGCCAGGGGAATGACTTCCCCTTTGTCCGCCACAATGGTCTTTCCCGCCTCCACCACCAGGGCCGTAGCCCCGGCCTCCGCCAGGGTCTGCACCGTCGTGGACCCGATGACCGGGAGGTCCAGTCGACGGTCCTGGTTGGGCTTGCACACCTTGATGACGGTCACGTCCCCTTTGCCCAGCCGACCGCCCCGCCGGATGGCCTCATCCGTTCCCTCCACGGCCTCCACCGCCAGCACCATCTGTTCCTTCACCACCACGCACTGGCCGATATCCAGCCGCCCGATTCTTTTGGCCATCTTCCAGCCGAAGGCGATGTCCTTTTCCTCCCGTTCCGTCGGTTTCCGTTTGGTCCAGCAGCCCTTTTCGGCCATGGCCGGTTTCAGGAAAGGAACCGGGCTGATCACCCGGATCCCCTCCCCCTCCAGCTCCTCGGCCAAGGCTCGGAGAATGGCATCATCCTTTTTATCCTTCAACCGCAGGAGGACCCGCAGCGCTCTTTCATCGGGGCTGGCCTGGGAAAAGAAATGGGTCTTGGAGACTCCGCCGATAAAAAGGGCCCGTCTGACCCCCCCCTCCTTTAATCCCTCGATCATTCCTCCCAGTTCACCGATATTCACCCAGCGGAGGGTATCGACGGCGGCCCCCAATTCACTCCGGGTCAATCCCCGGTGTCCGATGGCCACGACCGAATGGCCGCGGGCCCGAACGGCCGCCGCCAGAAGGAGCGGAAGGTTTCCGTCTCCGGCAATCAGCCCGATGACCTCTTTCATCGGCAGACGCCCCGCTTCGAGTTCTTCAGGAATTCGATGAGATGCCGGATCTCCGGGAGATCCGGAATTTCTTTTTCCACCCGATCCATGGCCTTGTGCAAAGTCAAGTGGGAGCGGAACAGGATCCGGTAGGCCTGTTTAAGGGCCGAGACGGTTGCCTCGGGAAACTTGTGTCGCTTAAGGCCCACCAGGTTCAGGCCGTAGAGGCGCGCCCGGTTTCCCGCGGCGATGGTGTAGGGGGGAATATCCTGGGGAATTCCGGAGGCTCCCCCGATGATCGAATAGCACCCCACCCGGGCGAACTGGTGGATGGCCACCAACCCTCCCACGATGGCGAAGTCCTCCACCAAAATATGCCCTGCCAGAGTCGAATTGTTGGCCATGATGACCTGGTTTCCGATTTTGCAGTCGTGGGCGATATGGGAATAGGCCATGATGAAATTGTTGTTCCCCAAGACGGTCTCTCCCCCTCCTTCGACCGTGGCCCGGTTGATGGTCACAAATTCGCGAATCAGGTTATCGCTGCCGATGGTCAAACGGGTGGGCTCGCCCCGGTATCGTATCGCCTGAGGAGCCGCGCCCACGGATACAAAGGGAAAGAGATGGCACCGCTCCCCGATTTTCGTCCACCCCTCGGCGACCACATGGGAATCGAGAATCGTATCTTTCCCGATCTGGACATTCTCCCCCACGATGGAGTATGCCCCGATTTTAACCCCCGGACCGAATTGAGCTTTCGGATGGATGATGGCGGTTGGGTGGATTTCCAAAATCTTCTCCTTTAAACCTATGGGCCGCAGATTTTCGCAGAAAAAACGGATAAATCCCTAAAATCCAGCTAAGGCCTGGCAAAAAAAGATCTTTGACGGTAGATTTAATCTGCGTTTATCTGCGTTCATCTGCGTCCCCTGATATTATTCTTTTTCTTCCTTTATTCTTTCCTCCAGGGCCTTTATCCGTTTCTCCAGATCGGCCAGGGTCCGTTTCATCTCCGGCAGTTTGGGAAAGGCGGCCTGGGCCCGCAACCATTCTCGGTGGGGAAAGGCTGGGCTCCCGGAAAGGATTTGGCCCGGAGCCACATCCTGCCCCACCCCTGCCTGGGCCCCGATCATGGCCCCGTCTCCGATCTTGATATGCCCGACCACACCCACCTGTCCTCCCAGGGCCACCCGGTTCCCGATTTCCGTGCTCCCGGCGATTCCCACCTGAGCCACGATGACGGTGTCTTCCCCCACGGTCACATTGTGGCCGATCTGGATTAGATTATCCGTCTTGACCCCCCGTTTGATCCAGGTCTTCCCCATGGCCGCCCGGTCCACGGCGCAGTTGGCCCCGATCTCCACGTCGTCCTCGATGACCACGATTCCCACCTGGGGGATTTTTACGAATTTTGCCCCGTCCCGGGCGAACCCGAAACCGTCGCTCCCGATCACCGTCCCCGGGTGGAGGATGACTCTTCTCCCCACGACGCAGCGGTCCATGACCACCACGTTGGGGTAAAGGACGGATCCCTCTCCCACCTGCACCGATTCCCCCAGGTAAACTCCGGGATAGAGAACGGCCCGGTCTCCGATTTCGCTTCCCTCTCCCACGTGGACAAAGGGGTAAATGGAGACGTCCCGGCCGATTTTCACCCCCCCGCCGATGAAGGCCCGGGAATCCACTCCGCGGGGCGAGAAGGGCTTCTGTTGAAAAAAAGCCTGAACTTTGGCGTAAGCCAGGTAGGGATTGGGGGTCCGGATCAGCGGTTTGGGAAAGGAGGGCAGGTTTGCCGGCACGATCGCCGCCGAAGCCCGGCTCTTTTCCAGACGGCGGCGGTGTTTGATCTCGGCCACAAAGGTGATCTCCCCCTCTCCGGCCTCCTCCAGGCTGGCGATTCCCCGGATGGGAAGCGAACCATCCCCCTCCACTTTTCCCCCGACCAGGGCCGCCAGCTCTTCCAGGGTTGCTTGGGCTTTCATTTTTTCCGATATCCCGGCTTCATTTTGATTTCGGGGTGTTGGCCCGTTTGATGACTTCCTCGGTCAGGTCCAGGCCTTTGGCGATATAGATAATGCTGGGTTGATTCCCCTCCAGGATGACCGAATATTTTCCCTCTTCGCCGATCTTTTGCACGATTACCGCCAGATCCCTCAGGACTTTGTCGGTCAATTCGCGATCTCTCCTCCGGACATCATCTTCGAAATCTCTCTGCAGCCGCTGCAAGTCCCGCAATTTGGCCTGGTAATCCTTCTCTTTCTCCCGGCGGACGCTCTCGTTCATGACCGCCCCGCGCTTCTCCAGGTCCTCCCGGAGTTTATTCAGCTCCTTCTGCCTGCCCTCCAGGGACTTATGCACCTTTTCCACTTCAACGGTGATGACCTTCTTGGCCTCCTGGCCGGCCACACACTGATTGAGAGCCCGCTGCATATCCACATAGCCGATCGTCACCGGATCGGCACCCCAAGCCCCTGCGGTCCAGGCCAGGATCACCGCCCCGCAAAAAATCCAGATCCCCATTTTTTTCATTCTTTTCTCCTCGGAAATGAATTGATCCCCCCTCCAGGAGGACCTTTCTATTTTACCTCAAACCTTCCGTGATTGGAAATTTAGAAGAAGGTGCCGATGGTGAATTCCCAGCTGCTCCGCGATTCCCCTTCTTGGGGCTTAAGATTGTATCCCCATTCCAGGCGCAGGGGCCCGAAGGGGGACATCCAGCGAAACCCGATGCCCGCGCTGGTCCGCAAGTCCTCCAACCGATAGGGTTCTCCTATATCCCAGGCATTTCCCGCATCGAAAAAGAGTAACCCCTTGAGCTTGATTTCTTTAACCAGGGGAAAGATCATTTCAAAATTGAAGATGAGATCCTTGTCTCCCCCGATCACCTCTCCGTTGGGCGCTTTGGGCCCGATGCTGTAGGCCTTGAAGCCCCGAACCGTATTGATTCCGCCCAGGCGGAATCGTTCATACAGGGGAATGATGGGGTCTCCCTCGATAAATCCAATCCGGCCCCGAGCCGAAAAAGTGAGGTCCGAGAAAGGGGTGAGGAACCAAGAGGAGAAGGCCTGGTATTTAGTAAACTCATTGGTTCCCCCCAAAAAACGCCCCGCGTAATTGACCGAGATCCCGTTTTCGGAACCTTTGGTCGGATCAAACCGATGATCCCGGGTATCCCGCCGGAGCCCCAGGTAAATGCTGCTGGTGGTCGAAACCCCCTTCTGACTCTTGATGATCTCCGAGGAGGTATCCAAGATGTTATAGGTGTCCACCACTTCGTACAAGTACTGGGTGTACACCCGAATATCCTCAAAGAGGGGGAATCCGAACCGGGCGAGCCCTCCGGTCCGTCGAATCGAGTACTCGTCATAATCCCGGAAGGTATTGTAGATGTCCCCTCCGGCTAAAACCTCGGTGTCGAAGAGCCGAGGTTCGGTAAAACTGAGGTTGTAGTAGCTGGAAACCGACCCGAGTTGACCCGACAAAACCAGCCTCTGACCCCGGCCGAAAAGATTGTTCTGAGAGATGGAGAGAATGGCCATCAGTTTGTCGATGGAACTGTAGCCGATTCCCGTGCTGATCGATCCGGTGGGCGCTTCTTCCACCCGGACGTTCAATACCATCTTATCATCTGCGCTTCCCTTTTTGGTGCTCACATCCACTTCTTTGAAAAAACCCAGGTAGTTCAGGTGATCCCGGCTTTTCTTCAATGCCGTCAGGCTGTACAATTCCCCTTCCACCGTCCGCAGTTCCCGCCGGATGACCTTGTCCCGGGTTTTGGTGTTTCCCAGGATGTTGATGCGCTCAAAGTAGACCTTGGACCCCTGGCGGATGTCGAAAATCAGATCCACGAGGGGTTGATCATCGTGGGGAATCACTTGGGGGCTCACGTCCACAAAGGCATATCCCTGATCCGCGTACCGGTCGGTGAGGTTGGAGATGCTCTGGCTGACCTTTTGCCGGTTGAAGATCTCTCCCGGGTAAATCGGCACCAACTTGAACAATTCCATCTTGGGCGCAATCAGGTCCCCCTTGAGGTCCAGTCGGCCGACTTTGAACTGCCGCCCCTCTTCCACTGGAATCGTGATGGTGATGCCGTCCTTGTCCACCTCGACTTTGGGCTTGGCGACCTTCACCTGCAAAAAGCCCTTCAGCATATAGAAGGCCATGATGGCGTCGGTATCCTTCTCCACGGTCTCTTCCTTGTACGCTCCAGACTTGGTCAGCCAGGAAAAGAAATCCGCCTCTTTGGTCTCCGGCAGGAGTTTCTTCAAGACCGCATCGCTGTAATGGGCATTTCCCGAGAAGGCGATCTTTTTGATGCGGACCTTTTCATTTTCCTTGATTTTGAAATGGACGACCACGTCTCCCTTCCGGGGGGTTTCCAATTCATACTGAACTTCAGCCAAAAAGTAGGCTTCCTCCCGATATTTCTTTATGATTTTATTTACGTTTTCTTTGACCGCATTCAGGCTCAAAACGGTCCGGGGTTTGAGGTCCACGACCTCCAGCAGGTCGCTGGTCTTGATATTTTTGTTCCCGGAAAACTTGATTTCCCGGATCACGGGTTTTTCTTCCACCACAAAAACGACGGCTTTTCCCCGGCCCCAGTCCCTTTTCTCCACCCGGATATTCTGAAAATATCCCATCTGGTGGAGCACCTTCAGGTCCCCCCGGATGACGGCCGGGGAATACACCTCTCCCTCCCGGGTCTTGATCTGGGCGCGGATGGCGCTCTCTTCAATGGCCTTGTTTCCCTCGATCAGGACCTTGGCAATGGGCTCCTTTTTCAGGATCTTCAGGTTTACTTCCCGGCTCGCCTCACGGGCAAGAGATAGCAGGTCCTCCGGCGTCTTTCCCGTTTTGAAGGTGGAGGCCATCGCCTCTTTCTGGAAGACGTCGAGGACGCGGATATCCAGGCTGACGGAACTGTTGATCCGGGTAATTGAGCCCATGACCATGTAGTCCGCATCCACCTTTTTCCCGATTTCCCGGGCCAAGGATTCATCCACTTCGGCCCGTCCGGTCTCCTCCAGGGCCCCCCGGATCTTCTCCTCTTCCACCAGCACGATCTGTTCGTCCTTTTTCATTTCCGCGGAGAGGACTCCGGCCACCCGGGCCGGCCAATCCTTCATCATCTCCCGATCCCGGGCATATAACCGCAGAGGAAGGATCCCTACTTTCATGACCTCCTGGCCGCGGGCCTCTCCGGGTCCCAAGAGGATGCTCAGGAAGAAAACCAAAAAAAGTTTGGCCAAAAACGGTTTGTTCATAAAGGATGTATTTTTTTCCTTCCCCTGGAGTCAGGATTCTTCTTGATCTTGCCTGGAAGTCTGGGAGTCCCATCGCCTCTCCCGCGGGGAGCCCCGGATGCGAAAGTCAGCTTTGCTCCTGCAGCCAGCCGTCCGCCAGCCGCACCCGGCGATTCATCCGGGCCGCCAGCATGGAATTATGAGTCACAATCACGATGGTGATTCCCTGTTCCCGGTTGATCCTCTCCAGGAGATGATGGACCTCTTCTCCGGTCTGGGTATCCAAGTTGCCCGTGGGTTCGTCGGCCAGGATGATTTTGGGCTGAACCATCAGCGCCCGGGCCACCGCCACTCTTTGCTGCTCGCCCCCGGAGAGTTGGCCGGGCTTGTGGTGCAACCGGTCGCCCAGGCCCAGCTGGGCGAGAATGGTTTCGGCTTCCTTCCCCGCCTTGCGCGCGCTCAGGCCCTGAATCAATCCGGGCATCATGGTATTTTCCAGGGCGCTGAACTCCGGAAGAAGATGGTGAAACTGGAAGACGAAACCCACGTGGCGGTTGCGCAGTTCGGCCAGTTCCGCATTGGTGCGGGAAAAAAGGTCCTCCCCCTGGAAAAAAACCTTCCCCTCGGTCGGGCGGTCGAGGGTCCCCAAAATATGGAGAAGGGTGCTCTTTCCCGCTCCGGAAGCCCCTTCGATGGCCAGCATCTCCCCGGATTGGATGGTCAGGTCGATGCCCTTCAGGACCTCGATGATTTTTCCGCTGGCGCCGAAGACGAAGGATTTTTTCAGCTTCTGGGCTTGAATCACGGGGGGATTCCCCGCGGTATGGGACGGGTTCAGATCATTCCCTCCTTGGCCGGGCTGTTGCGGAAAACCCCCAGCATTCGCAGTTTGTTCTCCAGGCGGGTCTGCAGGGAATCTTCCAGGACTTTCAGGGTCTCCGGATGCCGGACCACGATCCGGTCAAAGTTTTTCTTGTCCAGCCGAACCAGCTCGGCGGCCCGCAGGACTTTCACCGAGGCCGTCCGCGGCCTTCCGGTGATGAGGGAAATCTCCCCGAAATAGTCCCCCTCTTGGAGCGTTGCCAGGATCAGTTTCTCCTTCTTCGGGTCCGGGGTGAAGACCTCCACTTCCCCGCTCTTGATGATGTACAGGCAGTCGCCGGGGGCCCCTTCTTCGATGACCAAGGCCCCGGCAGGAAATTCTTCCAGGGTGACCTCTTCCAGGAGCTTCCGGCGCTCCTCGGGGGGGAAGGTCTGAAAGAGAGCGGAAGCGGCCAGGAGATTATCGAGGACCCGCTCTTTATAGAATTTGAAGAGGACCTTGGACACGGGGGGAAATTCCTGGATGACCCTCTGCAATTCTTCTTTGGTCATCTCCAGCACTTCCGTGTCCTCCAGGGCTTCCACCGTGGCCTGACGTCGGGCATTGGCGAAGAAGGCGAACTCCCCGAAAAAATCCCCGCCCTTCAGCTCGTTGAGGACGATTCTTCCCTTGCCGGGTTGCTGTCGGCTGATGGCCACCTTTCCGTGGCTGATGATGTACAGGGAATTTCCCGGGTCTCCTTCCCGGCAGATGGCTTTCCCCCCGGCAAACCGCTTGGCCTGGATCTTCTCCATCACCCGGGATAGCTCCTCTTTTTTGAGGTCCGAAAAGAGGGGAATCGGCGGAAGCGGCCCGGGCGCGGCCGCTGCCGGCGGAGCTTTTTCCGCGTCCACAGTTCCCGGAATTTTTTCTGCCGGCTTTCCCCACTGGGCGTACAGCTCGGCGATCTGGTGGTGAATCTTGGATTTTGTCGGGTCCAGGCGCAGGATGAGCTTATTGAGGGCAATGGCCTGGATCAGCATGCCGCTTTTGGCATATTCCTCGGCCACTGCATGGTAAGCCTCGATGGACTCGGTCCTCTTGCCCAGCTTCTCCAGGAGATCTCCGATCCGCACCCGGAGGCGAAGGTTCTTGGGGTCCTGGGCGACTTTTTGCTCCAGTTCCTTCAGTTCCTTCTCGTATTTGCCCCCGAACAGCAAGCTGTCCAAGAATCCAGCCATGGAAGCCTCCTTGGCGGGGAAAAGACCGCCGAGCCTGGGGATAAAAAATAAACAATGAACCGCCCCGCCTTCCCCCTCATTCGTACCGCAGGGCCTCCGCCGGGTCCAGCCGGGAGGCCTGCCAGGAGGGGTACAGGGTGGCTAAGAAACTGATTCCCACCGCCGCCAGGGCGATGAGGACAAAGTCCAGCCCGTCCACTTTCACCGGAAGATGGGAGATGTAATACACATCGCGGGGCAGGGAAATGAACTGGTAGGTGGCCAGGATGCTGCACAAAATGTATCCTCCGATCAGGCCGAGAACGGTCCCCACCACCCCGATGATCAGACCCTCCAGGATGAAGATCCTGGTGATGGACCGCGCCGTGGCCCCCATGGATTTCAGGATGGCGATGTCCTTGTTCTTTTCCATGACCACCATGATGAGAGTGCTGACGATTCCGAAGGCCGCCACCAGCACGATGAGGACCAGAATGATAAACATGACCGTCCTTTCCAGCTTCAGGGCGGCGAAGAGGCTCCGGTTCATCTGCATCCAGTCCTTGGTCCAGAAGGGGAAGCCCAGTTCCTTCTGGATCTTCCGGGCGGTTTCCTTCACTCCGTAGATATCCCGGACCTTCACTTCCACGCCGGAAACCGCATCCTCCAGGCCCAGGAATTTCTGGGCGCTGTGCAGGGAGATGTAGGCCAGCGAGGTGTCGTATTCGTACATTCCCGTGTCAAAAAGGCCCTTCACCTTGAACTTTCTCATGGGGGGGCCCATGCCCATGGGGGCCAGGGCTCCGGTGGGGGAAACCACCACCACCGTGTCGTCCATCATCACTCCCAGGTTCTGGGCTAGTTCCTTGCCGATGAAGATCCCCGGCTGGGCGGAGGAATCCTCTTTCTCATCCAGGCTGTCCATGGTGCCTTTCTTCAAGGCGGTCTCGATATTGATGACTCCGCCGGCCGTGGCCGGGTCGATCCCCCGGAGGACGATTCCATGGGCGTTACTCTCCGAGGTGATCATGGACTGGGTGAAAATAAAAGGCGTCGCCGCCACCACCCCCTCGACTCCCTTGACCTTCCGTAGAACCTCCCGGTATTCCCGCATGGGAGCCCCGTGTTGGAGGATCACCAGGTGGGCATTGGTACCCAGGATCTTGGTTTTCAGATCGTCCTCGAACCCTCGCATGACCGACAGAACCACCACCAGGGCCATGACCCCCAGGCCGACCCCGCCCATGGACAGGAAGGTGATCACGGAAATAAAAATCTGCTTCCGTTTGGCCTTCAGGTAGCGCAGACTGATGAAAAGTTCGTAACGCATATCACTGGCTCATCGCTCATGGCTCATGACTCATACCCTTTTTTACCATCAGCCCGTAGGGGCGGGTTTCAAACCCGCCCCTACAGTTCCCTATTCTTTTTCCGGTCTCATCTGGGGGAAGAGAATGACATCGCGGATCGAGGGGGAATCGGTCAGCAGCATGACCAGGCGGTCGATGCCGATTCCTTCCCCGGCGGCGGGCGGCATCCCGTATTCCAGGGCCCGCACGTAATCCTCGTCCACCAACCCGGTTTCTTCGTCCCCCCGGGCTTTGGCTTTGGCCTGCTCCAGGAACCGGGACTTCTGGTCCTGAGGATCATTGAGCTCGGAGAAGGCGTTGGCAATTTCCCGGCCGAAGATGTATAGCTCAAACCGGTCCACGAACTCCGGCCTTTGATCGTTCCTCCGTGCCAGGGGAGAATCCTCGATCGGGTACTCGGTAACAAAGGTAGGCTGAAGGAGATGGGGCTCGGCGAGCTTTTCGAATAGATCCACCCAGATCCTTCCCCGCGCCTCGTTCCCCTTCAGATCCAGCCCCAGGTTCTTTCCGTAGGCCAGGAGCTTCTCCCGATCCTGCAGATCCTCCTCTTTCAATTCTCCGTAAGCGATCAGACCCTCCCGGATGCTGAGCCGTTTCCACGGGGGCTGGAAATCGATGCGCGTCCCCTGATACTGCAGGGATATCTGCCCCTTGATCTCCTGGACCAGGGAGGAGAACATGGCCTCGGTCAGGTCCATCAAATCCCGGTACGTGGCGTAGGCCTGGTAGAATTCCAGCATGGTGAATTCGGGATTATGCTGGGTGGAGATCCCCTCGTTGCGGAAGTTCCGGTTGATCTCAAAGACCCTTTCCAGGCCCCCCACCACCAGCCTTTTAAGGTAGAGCTCCGGGGCCACCCGCAGGTACAGATCCATGTCCAGGGTGTGGTGATGGGTCTTGAAGGGACGGGCCGTGGCTCCCCCGGGGATGGGCTGCATCATGGGCGTCTCCACTTCGAGAAATCCCCGCTGGGTGAGAAAGCTCCGGAGGAAATCGACGGTCCGGCTCCGGACGATAAAGATCTCCCGGCAATGGGGGTTCACGATGAGGTCCACATATCGCTGCCGGTACCGGGTTTCCAGATCGGTGAGGCCGTGCCACTTTTCCGGCAGGGGGCGAAAGGATTTGGCCAGAAGCTCCGCTTCCTCCACCATGACGGTGAGTTCGCCGGTGCGGGTGCGAAAGAGCCTCCCCCGGATGCCGACGATATCCCCGATATCCAGGCGGGAGAAGACCTGAAAACTCTTGGGGTTCATCTGGTCCCGCCGGAAATATCCCTGGATCCTCCCGGTCCGGTCCTGGATATGGCCGAATGCCGCCTTCCCAAAATTGTTCAACCGGATCAGGCGGCCGGCCACGGAGAACCGCTCTTCCAGGCCTTTGAACTCCTCTTCGCTCTTATCCCCGTAGAGCCGGTTGATCTCCTCGACGGAATGGCTGAGCCGAAAGGTATTGGGATAGGGGGGAAATCCCTCGGCCTTTAAATCCTCCAACTTTTTCTTCCGCTGTAAAAAGAGCTCCTTCAGTTCCTCCACGTATCACTCGTCCTCAATAAAATTTTAGCCCCCCTGTCCGAAAAGCTGATCCAGATGGGCGGGCTATGCAGAATCTTGAATCAATTTTGAGAGTTCACCCCAAAATGTTATTAAAAATATCCCAATTCCCCCAAGGAGTCAATCACAAATGAACGCTTGCCCCCTGGTTTTAAGATCCCTTTTCTTGTGGCCCGGGGGCAAGGCCGTGGTTTGAAGGCAGGATCGGCGGGTGGAGAAGATCCGATGAAAGATCACTTTCCTTCCGCAAGGGAGAGGGTATGACGCGTGGGGTTCAGGCTGGAGGAATTCGGACCATCATGCTAAGGCAGTGATTCTTCCATTGGATCGGGCCTGTCCCGAAGAAATTCGCAAGATGAGAGGGAATTGTTCAGTCTTCACTTGGGGGCTGTTTTATCTCCGGCCTCATTTTGCGGAGTATAGGGGGA
>Ga0299912_10003527_pt1 | contig 12762 bp, 6 predicted proteins | sample RVTome_2_FD_207667 | JGI IMG/M metagenome (GOLD analysis project Ga0299912, IMG submission 207667) | Soil microbial communities from uranium-contaminated site in the Upper Colorado River Basin, Wyoming, United States - RVT95D214 (version 2) ...
CACGTCGGTAATCTTTAGCCGAGCCTTAGTTGCACTGATGGCCTTGCCGCCGGGGATCGCCGCATTGATAGGCTCATCGACCTCGATGGGCCAGCGGCGCAGAGCAAACTCATACGTGCCATCACGGGCGACCTCCACTGCCCAGAATCCGTTTGCTAAGCTGGCGCTACGGACAGCATCCTGACTCCAAGCCGGACTCGGGCTATGCCAGTCATGGGACATCAACCGGCTGGGATTTTCTTGGTCGGACCCGATGATGATCTCGCAATACTCGCCAAACCGCCGCGAAATGTCAGCCCACCAGTCATCGTAGCGCCGGCGAAGGCTGTCCACAACTTCGGGATGCTTATCCGCGATGTTATCTTTCTGGCTTGGATCACCCTCCACATCGTAAAGCTCTTTGCCGCTAATCAGCCTCCAGCGCTCGGTCATAATGGCGCTTTGACGCCACTTTTCCGGATGGTCGATACGCTGAGAGTGAACAAATAGTGTGCGGTCGGGCCAATTGGCAGGCGCAGCCCTTAGCAAAGGCACAACCCTGCTGCCGTCGAAATTCACGCCCTCAGGCTTTTTGAGTCCGCACAGTTCGATCAGTGTCGGCAGCAGGTCGATGTGGGCGGTAAGTTGCTCGATGTCCCTTGGCCCATTCAGCGTGCCGTCAGGCCAGCGAACAAAGCACGGCACACGATGCCCCCCATCGTATTCCGAGCCTTTCTTGCCCCTCATGCCGGCACTTTCACCAGCCGAAGTCCCATTGTCGGTCATAAAGATCAGGATTGTATTTTGTTCCAGCTCCAGTCGATTTAGGTGGCGCATAAGCTGGCCCATATTCTCATCAATGTTAGTAATCATGCCGTAGAATTTGGCTTGCCCGCTCTGTACGCCCTTATCTCGGTATGGTTTGCTATATTTTTCAGCCACGTTATACGGGGCGTGCGGCGCGTTTGTGGACAAATAGCAAAAGAACGGCCGATCCTTATTAGCTTCGATAAACCTGGCCGCATTTTCAAAGAACACGTCTGTGCAATAGCCTTTGAATGTCTCCAGCTTGCCATTGTGCCGGTAGGTGTCGTCGAAGTAGTCGTTATCCCAGTAGTCAGGGCCCTGCCCGACGCCTCCGCCGCCGTGTATCAGCACTTCGTGAAAGCCCCTATCCTGCGGCCGGAACGGGTAATTGTCGCCCAGGTGCCATTTGCCGAAGATGCCCGTGCGATAGCCGCTGGCGGAAAAGACGTTAGCCATCGTCACTTCGTCCCTTCGCAGCAGTGACCGGCCCATGATGGTATGCCATACGCCGGTCCGCGACGAGTAGCGGCCCGTCATTAGCGCTGAACGCGTGGGCGAACACGTTGGATCAACGTGGAAGTCCGTCAAATGGATGCTTTGCGAATATAACTTATCCAGATTGGGCGTTTGAATAATTGTGTTGCCGTGGCAGCCCATGTCTCCGTAGCCCTGGTCGTCGGTTATAACCAGGACAACATTTGGCTGCCTCCGGCGTCCAGCGGCAAGCTGCTCTGCACCAATCACACAGTTGGGGTAAGCTACAGCCGCAGCACCCAGGCTTATCGCGCTCAAGAACTCTCGACGCGTCATAGATGTAGTATACAAGTAAATTGTGGCGTGCCAACCAGTAACTGCGTTTATTGACCGGATGCCAGCCAGGTTTCAGCCAGCTTTTCGAGGTCGTTAAAGTCAACGTACCCATCATCGGTGAAGTCGGCGCCTCCGCCGCCGTACTGGAAGCTGCTGTCGGTCCGCCGCCAGCGCTGCGCAAACATCGCAAAATCTGTCAGGTCCACGGCGTTATCAGCGTCGAAATCCCCCCAAACAGCGAAACCCGCATAGTTCTGGTCTGATAGATCTGAGTCTACAGCAACATACGACCTGGATGGCGGACCGAAGGTACAGTCACCCCGTTCGGCCTTAGCCCCCGCCTCTCGGCGGGGGTACCCCGTCCGCTGGACGGGGCTAAGAGGGCAGGCTTTGCTCGGCGTGACGATGCCCGACCAGGCGAATGGTACGGTCTTACTATAATAACCACTATTGTCGGTGGTAGCGCTGCCACCCCCCGCGTCTTCATGTCGGAGGACAGGAGCGGGGGCGAAAGTCAAAGTCACACCGCTGATCCCAGAGCCACTAAAAGTCCGCACATAACCGGAAATAGCCGGAGGCTCAATCCTACAGTAAGGGTACGCTGAAAGGTTTGTTTCCTGAAAATCCGCGGGCAAGCCAAGACCCTCCGACAATCCTACCAGACCTTCCTGCGATTCGACCCCAAGCCAGGCAAGCTGAATCCTGCCATCGAAATACATCTCAACCTGGAAGGTGCTGGAATTACCGCGGCCAAGCTCAGGAATATCTTGCCAGGTCACAACCGCACGGTCGGTGAACTGCTGCCAGGCGACCATCCCACCTGCGGAGGGATCAAAATCGTTAAACAGGCAGGAAATACGCTTGGCATTAAAATGGTCGGAGAACGATTCGCCGCCGTCATAATCGCCTTGGTAGAAAGTTATGTAGCCGTTGCTGCCGACATAAAAACATGGAAAGCTGCTGCCATAAATGGATACAGTGCTCTGGTCGGTTAGACCTACCAGACTATAGCTGTCATCGCCCAGCATCAACTGTGTGCCCCAAATAGGATCGGTCGGCAACTGGCTAATCTCTCGCAGACAAGCGCCGTAGGAGGCGCCGTCGGTGGTGGGAACGAATATTATCGCTTTGTTCGACAGGTCAAAGGCATCTGCGCCGGGGGAAAACTGCTCGGTGAAATAGTCGGGCAGCCAGCTTGCCAGCGCCATGTAATGCTCGTGTGACATATCCGAGGTTACATTAGCGTATGACCTTGATGGCGGGCTGAAGGTACAGCCAGCTTTGCTCGGCGTAACCATACCTGACCAGCCGTACCATACCGTGTTACTGTAATAACCATTACTATCGGTAATAGTGCTGCCGCCCCCCGTGTCCTCCTGGCCGAAGACAGGAGCGGGACCGAAGTTCAAAGTCACGCCGCCAATCCCGGAGCCGCCGTTGGTCCGTACATAACCGGAAATAATCAGAGATTGCGACTGGCATTGAGGGTACTGCGAAAAATCTGTCTCTTGAAAATTTGCAGGCAGGCCAAGACCCTGGGACACTCCTATCAGGCCTTCCTCAGATTCGACCTCAAGCCAGGCAAGCTGAATCCTGCCATCAAAATACATCTCAACCTGGAAGGTGCTGGAATTACCGCGGCCGAGCTCGGGAACGTCTTGCCAGGTCACAACCACACGGTCGGCCAACTGGCGCCAGGTGACCGCCCCACCTGCGGAGGGATCAAAGTCGTTAAACAGGCAGGAAATACGCTTGATATTAAAGTGGTCAGAGAGCGATTCGCCGCCGTCATAATCACCTTGGCCAAAAGTTATGTAGCCGTTGCTGCCGATGTAAAAGCTCGGAAAGCTGCTGCCATAGATAGACACAGTTTTCTGTCCGGTTAAACTTACCAGGTTGTAGCTGTCGTCGTCGAGCATCAACTGCGTGTCCCCGACAGGATCGGTCGGCAACTGACTAATCTCTCGCAGACAAGCACCGTAAGAGGTGGCGCCGCCGGTTGGAACGAACATTATCGCTTTGTTAGATAGATCAAAAACGTCGCTGGAAGAAAACTCTTCGGTAAAGTAGATAGACAGCCCCTTCACTAATGCGGTGTAATCCTGGTCCGACAGGTCTACGGCTACATTACCATACGATCTTGACGGCATCTCAAAGGCATAGCTGCTTTTGCTCGGCGTGACCACGCCCGACCAGCCATACGTTACTGTCTTACTGTAAAAGCCGCTACTGTCGGTAGTAGTGCTGCCGCCGCCACCCCTGACTTGATCGGTGGTCAGGGTCAAAGTGACCCCGCTAACCGCTGACCCGTCATCTGTCCGCACGTAGCCGGAAATAGCCGGAGGCCCTACCCTGCATCGAGGGTAGGCTGAGAAGTCTGCTTCCTGAAAAGCTGCGGGCAAGCCGAGACCATCCGACAATCCTACGAGACCTTCCTTAGATTCGACCTCAAGCCAGGCAAGTTGAATCCTGCCATCAAAGTACATCTCAACCTGGAAGGTGCTGGAATTACCCCGGCCAAGCTCGGGAACGTCTTGCCAGGTCACAACCACACGGTTGCTCAACTGCTGCCAGGCAACCACCCCACCTGCAGAGGGATCAAAATCGTTAAACAGGCAGGAAATACGCTTGGAATTAAAATGGTCGGAGAACGATTCACCGCCGTCATAATCTCCCTGGCCGAAAGTTATGTAGCCGTTGCTGCCGACATAGAAGCTCGCAAAGCTGCCGCCATAGATAGATACAGTCTTCTGCCCGGTTAAACTTACCAGCTTATAGCTGTCATCGCCCAGGAGCAACTGCGTGCCCCCAACAGGATCAGTTGGTAACTGGCTAATCTCTCGCAGACAAGCACCGTAGGATGTGCCATCTCCAGTGGGAATGAACAGAATCGCCTTGTTCGATAGGTCGAAGACATCATCACCAGAAAATTGCTCAGCGTGACTATGAACCTCCAGTGCAACTTCGTCAGCTCCCACGTCTATTGCTCCGCCCATAACGCGGGGCTGGCCATCAATGTCCATATCATCCGGCCAAACGATATCCGCCGGACCACCTGCGTTAATGCAGGGCGAATTTATGGTCAAGTGAAAATCACCGGCCCTGCCCTGAGCGGAGTCGAAGGGATCGGAGTCGGCAAAACGCGGGTTTGAGTCGAAGTTCCCTCGGGCGTCAGGCTCTCCTAACTCGCTCTGCCAGCCACCCACGCAGGAATACTCCACATCATCAAAGACGCCAACGAGGTTGCAATTAGGGTCTGAGCCATTTCCCCAAACGATACAGTTGCTGATTAAGGGAGAAGTGAGATTGTCGCCTAACGCTATTCCGTAATCATTGCCTACAATTGTATTATTGCGAACAATCCCGGCAGAATTCGCTCCATCAAAATATAGACCGATCGAGCTATAGCTTATGAAGCAGTTTGCGATCACAGGCATACTGTTGCCGTAGACGTGTATCGCAACGTCGTCGCCGGCCTTTTCGTGGTCTCCTTCGATAATACAGCGGGCAATTGTAGGAGAACTGTCGCTGATCAATATGTTCGCATTCTTTTGGGGAGCTATCGAGAACCCGCTTATTTCTGTCTCGACCCCCGATCTGTCGGGGCCACGCAGAAAAATAGCGCCGCCAAATATCCGCGTTGCCTTTACCACATCCCAACTATTAGGCTGTGTGCTGCGGACTTTGACGGCCTTATACCCATGCGCATCATAAAAACGCAGAATCTCAGGATATAAGCCTTCTTTGACCTCGATTACGTCGCCCGTGTCGGCTTCATCTATCGCACCTTGTATGAAGCAATACCAACTGCCTGTGCGAGCGTTTTGCACTCGGTTGGGCGTATAAGTGAACCACCAAACCAATCCCTGAGTTATATGGCCATCTGAATCGACCTCATCGACACGCCAGTAGTATTTCTGTTTCGGCTCCAGACCTTCAGGCTCGAAAAGTGCTTGCCCAAAAGTGCCCTTGAACACGCCCTGTGAATATCTATCCGCAGCCTCTACCGCATCACTGCGAGTGCCAAAGTAAACATCGTGCTGAACAGCCTGGTCACCCGGCTGCCAAGTCAGCAACAGCACCGGATAATCGGCAACTGAGGAATCAACCGCAGGGCTGGGATTCTTTGCGGCTGTCGCTACAGGCTCGATGTCGCTCATCAGCCAGATTTGGTCGTGTATCCAGTTGGCATACTCACTATTGCCAAGCCTGGGGCCTTCGCACGGACCGCTGGAAAAACTCGCCAATTTCCACTCTGCGCCGTCCTTGATAAACCAGGCGGCTGCCGAGTCCCACTTGCCTGCGTAAACCTCGTACTGGACGTAGTCGCCTTGGCCAACGGGGCTAAACGTCATATAGAGGCGGATGGGACTTGCCCATGATACGGTATTGCTGCCCCAATGAAGTTTGCCGGGGTGGATGAGAATTGGTGGGCTGTTGGACTGGGCGATAACTTCGTCGCCTATTGATATTCTTTGAGGTCCGTAACTGCCGATCGTGATCGTGTTGCCGAGTTCATCTTCTGCCGTGTAAATGTCGGCCCAGCGGCTGAACTCCGCGTCCTTTAAGTCGTTATAGTCTTGCCGCTGCGGATTTCTTGCGTCCCCCGGATGCTGCCGATCCTGCCATTGCAGTTTCTTGACCTTGTATATCGCTATATCCGAATTTGCGTCGCCTCTGCTTTCGACGAGTATGTAATCGGCGATATCTTCTTGCCCGATGGACAATTTCTTGGAGACCTGGTCTTTCCAGTGGTTGGCTGTGATTATAAAGTTGGGGGCAATGACCGCAGCAGAGATCTTCGTATACCCATTATCTATCCTGGCCATACATTCTTCAGGCGGCATATCCGGCAGTTCTGTAGGCAACGGCCAGTCGACATCGTGGCAGACGAGTCCCCAAGCTGCCGTACCGGCACAGCCCAGCAATATCCATCCAATAACGGTTTCTCGTCTTGCCATTAGCAATTGACAATTGCAAATTGCAGATTGAAAATTGAAATCCCTACCTCACATCTGGAGTACTATTGCGTCTTTCCTCTGGTGTAGTCCGATGCGGCCCTCAATCCAGTATCCCTCGATAAGTCCCTTGAATTATAATGCGCCCAAGCGGTATTGTCAAGAAGCACTTTTGCTTGCTTCCAGCGGTTCCGCATTTTCTGTGTGCAAAATAGGTCATTATGTGCTATAATATGGCCTGTGTAAGAAGGGCAAAATGAGAAGAATAAAGGCACATAGATGGATTCATGTCTGGCTCATTCTGCTGCCAGCGGCCGTTATATGCGCGAGTCCTGCTGACCGAGTCGACCGGCCCGGCTGGCAACGCCGAGAGGTCAACTGGCCTATCACTGCGGTTGGCCGCGTCAAAGCCATCAACTATCCTCAGGGACGATGTCCACCACTTGCCTACGAACAGGTTGGCGGCAGACCGCCACGCCCGCAGAAAGCAGCTCTCGAAACAGAAGGTCCTGTCCGAGTCGCGCCATTAACGATGGAAGCTGCCGACCCGATAGTTGCTGCTGTTGTTGACTCACCTGCGTTAGGTGGCTTTCTGTCCTGGATCACCGTCACCGCTACCGATGAGCGTTCTGGAGAGCTTGAACTAGACGCCATACCGAGCAACTCTGTTATCGGCAATCATCTGACCCCTACGCCGCAGACCGACTACGCAATCGCCGTCTTTGATACGGGAGCCACCACCCACGTAATGGGCATCACCGATGCTGCTCGATTAGGTCTTGTTGACCATAGTCTTATCACTTCTAATATTGTACAGATGATGGGTGTGACCGGCGTAGTAAACGCTCTGGTGAGTCAGCCATTGGGGGTCTTTATTGACGGACTCGCTGCTATTGACCCGAACGGACTGCTGCTGGATGAATCTGCTATGGTCGGCCAGACCAACGTTTCCATCATTGTAGGTGACCCTGTTGAATCACCGGATTTGCTCACCACTATCGGAACACCTCTTTCCGTTTATTTGGCTGCAGTGATCCGCAACGATAGGCCAATAACTATCACCCACGACGGGACGAAGCTACTCGCTCCAGACATACGCTTCTACGCACACGATGACCCGGACGTTCCAAGTTACGGCAGCAAGATACCTCTGGAGCTGCGCCCCCTCGGAGCGGCTGCCGTCCAATACTTCCCTAATATATTCGACCCGTTCGATCCGGATTTTGGTGCTCCTCTGAGCCCGTCTGTGATAACGGGATTCTTGCCGACACAGAGCCTATTCTTCGTCTCGAGCGTCGATCTGACCGATGGCGGCAGAAGTGCGGTTGACAAGGACGGCTTTATGTTTGACACGGGTAGCACTTACACATTTGTAAGTGAACCCATTGGTGCCCGATTAGGACTCAATCCAAATGCTCCCGAATTTGAACTTGAGATATTGATCGCCACCGGCGGAACGATCACAGCGCCCGGCTATTATATTGATTCGCTTGACCTTGTCGCCACGCCGCAGTGGCTCAGGTTCACCAACGTTCCCGTATTCGTGTTTGATGCTCCTTCACCCGAGGGCGGAATCCTTGATGGCATTATAGGTACGAATCTGTTCGTCGACTTCAACCTGGTGTTTCGCGGCGGAGGTCTGCCAGGCCAGGCTCAGCCCCGCTTGGAATTTGAGCGTATTCCGCTGCGCCTAACCGGCGATATCGCGCCCGATGGCGGGGACGGAGTCGTTGACTTTCTGGATATGGCTGCTTTGTCTGAAGCCTGGCTCACAAACTCAGAGTCCTTCAATTGGAATCCACGGGCTGACATGGCACCACCTCGGCCCGATGGTATGGTCAACTTGTTTGACCTTGCTGCTCTTGCCGAGCACTGGCTCCAAGCCGCAGCACCGTAGGGTGGGCTTTAGCCCACCGCTTAACACCGAAGATAATGGTGGGGCGAGCCCCACCCTGCCGCTGATGCCTTTTCCCGCGCGGATTGCGCAATTGTTTGACACCGCTGTCATCGGCAAATATCATTTAGCGTTCGTTGGAAGCATCAAAGACTGACGGATTGCACAAATGAGATTTGTTGTGAATCTGCTGTATTTACTGGCCGGAGCAGCCATAAGCCCTATGGTTCTCTATCGTGTCGTCCGGTACAAACGCTACCGGACCGGCTGGGCACAGCGATTTGGAAAAATCGCCCGCAAGAACCCGGATAAAAAGTGTATCTGGCTCCACGCCGTAAGTGTAGGTGAGCTCAACGCTGCTAAAACAGTCATCGAAGCACTCGAGAATAGGTTTCCAGATTTTGAAATTGTTGTAAGCACCACGACAGACACAGGCTTTGCTCGTGCAAGCGCACTGTTTGGCAAAGACCTACAGGTGTTTTATTTTCCCCTTGATTTTTCCTGGATAATGCGCCGTGCCTTCCGAAGAATTGCCCCGGCGATGTGCCTATTGATGGAGCTGGAGGTTTGGCCTAACTTCGTTGAAATCGCACATCGGCTGAATGTCCCCGTCATCGTAGTCAATGGCCGAATAAGTGACAAGAGCCTTGCCAGATACAAAAAGGTAAAGCCGTTCGTAAAAAAAATCTTCCGCAGAGTCACTCTCGTTCTTGCCCAGACGCAGGAATACGCCGAGCGTTTCAAGGAGCTTGGCTGTCCTGAAGAAAAAGTGATCGTTACCGGGTCTTTGAAATACGACACCGCTGAAATCACCGACAAGGTCGAAGGCACAGACGTCCTTGCCGAACAACTCTTTGGAACAATCACAAATCACAAATCGCAAATCGCAAATCGCTTGTGGGTTGCCGGAGCTACAGGGCCCGGCGAGGAAGAGATTATTCTCGAGGTCTATAAAGACTTGACACGGCAGCGACAATTCAACGACCTTCGGCTGGTAATAGTGCCGCGCAAACCGGAACGCTTCGACGAGGTCGCAGAATTGACACAACAAAAAGGGTTTGATTTAATCCGATACAGCCAGGTAAAAAGATTAGCCACAGAGAGCACAGAGAAATTGAAAATCGAAAATCTAAAATTGAAAATTGATGCGGTCATTCTCGGCGATACGATGGGCGATCTGCGAAAGTTTTACTCCCTTGCCAGCGTGATTTTTGTCGGGCGGTCGCTGGTTCCGATGGGCGGCTCGGATATGATGGAAGCGGCCGCTCTGGGCAAATGCACCATCTTCGGCCCTTACGCCTTTAATTTCAAGCAAGCCGTTGATGCACTCTTAGCCGGCAGCGGTGCTATTATGGTCAAAGACAAGGAAGAATTGCTTCAGATTATGCGCAAATGTCTCAGCGAACCAGCCTTCGCTCAGGAAATCGCCAGAAATGGCCAGGAGATAATCAGAAAAAACCAGGGCGCCACCGCCCGTACTCTGGAGCAAATCTCGCACATTATAGGCAGAGTATGACAACACCCGCTCACCGTAGACGCGACGACCTCGACTGGCTGAGAGTCCTGGCTATGCTGGTCGTCTTTGTGTTTCACTGTGGAAGGTTTTTTAATAACGAAGACTGGCATGTGAAAAATCTGCAAACAAACTATATAATGACGCTATCTCTGGCCATTGTCAGCCAGTGGATGATGCCGCTGTTCTTCGTGCTCTCCGGCATGAGCTCTTACTATGCTCTGGGTTATCAGAAGCCGGCAAGATACATCCGTTCACGGCTCAAACGACTTGTCGTGCCCCTGATATTTGGCGTATTCGTCGTCATCGCTCCGCTACAGGTTTACCTTGAGCGTGTAAGTCACAGCCAGTTTGAAGGTTCATTCCTGGAGTTCTACCCTCATTACTTCCAAGGCTGGTACGGACTTGGCGGCAATTTCGCCTGGATGGGCATCCACCTGTGGTATCTTGAAATCCTGTTTGTGTTCTCTCTGATTGCGCTGCCGCTTTTTATCTGCCTAAGATGGAACACCGGTGCTGCCCTGCTTTCAAAAACCGCCGCTGCACTGGGAAAACCCGGATGTATCTTCCTGCTCGCTATCCCGGTGGCGATAATGGAATACGTCGCTAATTTCCCCGCGCTCAGGCCAACGTTATTCGGCATAAGAGCGTTTGGCGGCTGGAGCCTTCTGCCATATCTTGTTTTCTTCAGCCTTGGTTATGTGATAGCGGCGGAAGCCCGATTCAGTACCATGATAGAAAAACAACGAATAGCAGCACTCGCGGTAGGCATAGCTGTCACTTTGGTCGGCTTCTATCTGGTCGAATCAGGCTACCCTATCGCCGATTGGTTCGCTGCAATCTTGCGCGGCCTTAACGCCTGGGCCTGGCTTTTCGCGATACTTGGCTTTGGCAGCCGATACTTGAACTTCAGCAATCGGTTTCTCAAATACGCAAACGAAGCCGTTCTGCCGTTCTACATACTGCACCAAGCAGTCATCCTGGCCATCGGTTATTACATCGTCCGACTCCATCTACCCATAGCCGCGAAGTTCTTTATTATTGTCACAGTCTCCTTGCTTATGATCCTCGGCCTTTACGATGTACTCGTGAAGCGCATAAACATGCTGCGGTTCCTTTTTGGAATGAGACTCATTCCTGCATCTGGCTTCTCTACTTAGCCCACCGTTCCACAGCGGTCTTCCTGTTGTCATTCCTGCGCAAAGCAGGAATGCAGACTTGTGAAAATCAGTGTTAATCCGCCATACGTCTGGCGGATAAATCTGTGTAAATCAGCATCTAAAGTCGCATAATTTCTCTTGCCTTTCCCGACAATCCCCACAATAGTAGTATAAACAGCGGGCTTTTAAGCTTGTCAAGATAAGGGAAATAACAAGTGGATCTGCAAGGCATTCGTGAAGCCCTATTACGTCGGCCATTCGAGTCTTTCAGTATTCGTCTGGCAGATGGGGGGGCGCTGGCTGTGCCACACCCGGAGATGGTTGCTGTCGGCAGACGTCGGATCATCGTGGTTGAGCCGGACGACTCATGGTCGGTTGTCGAGCCATTGCTAATTGTTTCGTTGGACTACAATGCCAAACGCCGGTCGCGCAGCAAACGACTCAGCTGAGAGGCGACAATACGGGGATATTCAAGAAAAAAGTCAGGGTATCCAACAGTAAGAAACCAGAAATGTTCTTTGAGGAAGAATTCTGGATTCATACCGGCGCCCTTTATTCTTTCGTACCTGAGGATTATCTTCAAAAGATGGGCGTGGAGCCTTCCGCAACACGGAATCTGGTTCTCGCGGACGGAAAACAGCAAGCCCGGCTTCTCGGCTTTTGCGATTTCCAAATTGAGGGTCTGGAGGGCAACATTCCATGTCCGGTCATATTCGCTCCGAAGGGCTCATTGTTGCTGCTTGGGGCTATGGCACTTGAGAATTTCGGGGTTGAGGTCGATCCCATTAACAAGCGGCTCAAGCCAATGCTCGCAGTAATGGGCGGCTTTCTCGCGTCAAGCGTGACGCAAGACACAACGCCTCTTGCCTCTGCGTAGCCGCTCTCGCCTTCGCGTAGCTATGGCGGAGGTCGGCGGAGCAAGGTTGGAGGTCAGAAACGGCAAGGTGTCAAAAAGCCGCGATTAGCAAACAGGAATAAAAACGACAGCCCCGTATAGATAGTCAGGGAAGTGCGCAGAAAACGGTGATTATTCCTATTAATAATCAATATGTTAAAAGAATATAGATTAAAAATAAGGATAAAGATAGGAAAAAGGAGATTTTCAAAGTTTATTTTATTCTTTATTTTTTATTCCTCCATATTTTTAACTCATCTTCCAAATGTTCTTGCAGGCGATCCAAGCCTAATAGCACACTGGAAATTTGAAACTGAAACAGCAGGAATCACACCTGATGAGACTGGTGTTTATGACGGAACACTAGTCGGAGCAACCATAATCAATGATGCGGAAAGAGGAAATGTTTTAAGTCTAGATGGAATCAACGATTACGTAACCGTAGCCAACTCAAATTCTGTTAATCTTAATGGATATACTGACTCTTATTCCATTTCTGTCTTGGTTAAATCAAATAGGCCAGCAGGAACGAAAACTGCAAGAGTAATTGAAAAATGGGCATCGGGTTCGGCATATCCATTTAGTCTTCAAATCCCAACGAGTAATAACAATGTTATTGGTTATATTTATGACAGGTCTAATGTGCCAGCAGCTTGCCCCGATCTCAGTTGAAGGTAGGATGGCTACCCCTAACTGAGATTCTATGCGACTTTCTCTTTCACGCCAACACTTTCTTTCTCATCCTG
>Ga0299912_10003528_pt1 | contig 12762 bp, 10 predicted proteins | sample RVTome_2_FD_207667 | JGI IMG/M metagenome (GOLD analysis project Ga0299912, IMG submission 207667) | Soil microbial communities from uranium-contaminated site in the Upper Colorado River Basin, Wyoming, United States - RVT95D214 (version 2) ...
GCGCTGACGATCAGGAGCAACGCGTTCACCACGAGGTTCGCCAGGCGCCAGGCCTGCGCCAGCCCCCGCTTCGCCAGCGTCTCCGTAAAGGTGGGCACAAAGGCGGCCGACATCGCCCCCTCGGCGAACAGGTCGCGCAAGAGGTTGGGAATTCGGAAGGCGACGTTGAAGGCGTCGGTAGCCATGCCCGCGCCGAAGAGGAAGGCGAAGACCTGCTCGCGGACCAGCCCGAGGAGACGGCTGGCGAACGTGGCCAGGCTCATGAGGGAGGCCGACCGGACGATCCCGGCACGCGTCGAGTTGCCCATCAGGCGGGTTGACCCCCAGGATGAAATGACCTAGACTTTTGCCCCTCGTCCGCCGGGCCGCCGCGCCCGCGACGCGCGAGAGGCAAGTCCACTTGAGGAGGGAAAGCACCGTGGCGAATCATCCATCCGCACGAAAGCGCGCCCGCCAGAACAAGAAGCGTCGCGCCGCCAACGCCCAGGTGAAGAGCGTTGTCCGAGGCGCCGTCAAGAAGGCTCGACTGGCTGTGACGGGCGACCCGGCGCACGCGGCGGCGCTGGTCCGGACCGCGGAGGCCGAGCTTGAGCGCGCCGCGTCCAAAGGGATCATCCCAAAGCAGCGCGCGGCGCGGAAGGTCTCACGCCTCATGAAGGCCGCCCACCGCGCGAAGTCCGCCGGGAAGGTCTAAGTGGCCCAATTCATAAGTTCGTCTGGGCAGCCGATGCATCCCCGTACTTAGGAATTGGACCACTAACGCGCCATTGACATACCTTTGAGGCCGCGCAGGAGCGCGGCCCTCCCAAAGGCCACGGGGCCGCGCCGATCGCCTTGGGCCGCCCGCGGGCGGCCCCTCGCGCATCCGAATCATGCGCGCGACCCCGTCGCCCCCTTCCCACAGAACGCCCATACCCACGCATCCAGCAGGAGTCGCGGGGCCACGGCGCTGGACTTCAAGCGCCGGTCCACCGCTAGAAGCCGCCGGAACGCCGCTTCGATCTCCCCGCGGCCGAATCGCACGGAGGCCGCGGCCGCCTTTTCCGCCCGGAAGGGGTGCACTTCCAGCGACCGTGCCAGATCGTCCGCGAGCGCCCGCCCCGAGAGGCCACGCGATTCGCGTCCCTCGCGCGCGTGCAGAAGCATTTTGAGCTCCCCGCGCAGCATTCCGAGAAGCGGAAAGAGGGCATCCTCCGGGCGGAGAAACGTTCCCAGGTAGCGATCGAGCGCGCGGAGCGCAGCCGCCGCGTCTCGCGCCTTCAGCGCATCCGTGAACTCCCAGATCTCCGCGCCCGAGCGGTCGCCTACGGCTTCTTCCACGTCTCGCCCGTCGATCTCATTCCGGTCGCCCACGAAAGCCACGAGCTTTTCGACTTCCATCGAGGCGGTGCTGAGATCGTTCCCCGTCAGCGCAACGAGCTTCTCCGCCGCCCCGGGTCCGAGACGCTTGCCATGTCGCTGCGCCTCCTTCTCGAGCCAGGCGGCCAGCCGCTGGTCTTTCGGGAGGGTGATCTCCCAGAAACCCCCCGCCGCCGCGAGCGCGCGGGCGGTGCGCAGCCGGAGGTCCGGCTTCTCACCGAACAGCACGAGACAGGTGGTGGGTGAGGGGTTTTCGAGGTAACGCGTGAAGGCGTCCTCGTTGGCCCCTGCGCCGGCGCGGAGCAGTTGCTCAGCCCCGCGCACGAGAAGGAGCCGGCGAGGCGCCATCATGGGAAGTTGATTCGCGGCGTCGGCGATCTCCGCGGCGCTGACCTCTCGCGCGTCCATCGTGTCGATGTTGAAGGTTTCGGCGCCTCTCCCGTTCCCGAAGAGCACGGCGCGGATCGCTGCAAGCGCCTCGTCGCGCAAGCGCGGCTCCTGTCCAAACAGGTAGTAAATGGCAGCAACCTCCCCGCGGTTCAGCGTGCGCAGGAGGTCGGCGTGGGTCCGCGCACCGCGAAGCCTGTCGCCGGATGGTTTCAGCGTCGTCCCCCCGGTCAGAAGCCGCTGAAGATCTCGTCGTGGACGAGAGCGGCCATGTCCACGGCCACCTTTCGGATCGCTTGCTCGCGGTTGCGGAGGTTCACGTTGAAGTCGGGCGTGGCGTCATACTCCTCGGCCCCCACGAGGCGAGACGAGGACCAGAGGACGGAGTTGTCGCTCTTGCGTTTGAGCTGGATGCTCGCGGTGATCGTCACGCGGTTCTCCAACTCGATCGCCACCGAGCTGAAGGAGAGCGGCTGGATGTCAATTGACTCGATCCGTCCCTCGAGGATCGTGTCCGCGTCGGCCACAGACGAGGGCTTGAGCCACCCCTTCCCTGCGAATTGTTTCACCATCGCGTTGGTGAAGATCGTCTCGACCCCAGGCTCCGGGGTGGCGTTGGTCCACAGCGGGACGGCTACCGTCTTCAGTTCGGCGGGAATCGCATCGCCCCGCTGCGCGAAGTGCCACCCGCATGCTGCCGCGCCCAGCGCCGCGCCCAGCGCCAGAGCGCGGACGGCGGCCTGCCCCCCCCATCGGCTTCCCATCATCGGCCTCCCCTCGTTCACATGACCAGGTTGAGCAACTTCTCCGGGATGTAGATCTCTTTCCGAGGCCTCGCCTCCCCCATGTGCCGTCGTACGTTCTCACGCGTGAGCGCCAGCGCCACGATCTCCTCCTTCGTCGTCCCCTTCGGCACCACGAGGTTGTCGCGGAGCCGGCCGTTCACCTGCACGACGATCGTGGTCTCCTCCGTCTCCATCGCCGCCGGATCGGCCTGAGGCCACCGCGTCTCAAGCAAAGCATGCTCATGGCCAAGCGCCTCCCAGAGCTCCTCCGTGATGTGCGGTGTGAAAGGATGAAGAAGCTTCAGCAGCGCTTCGATCGACTCCCGCAGCAGCGCGCGCCCGGCGGTGGAGCCATCATCCTCGTACGCGTAGAGGGCGTTCACGAGCTCCATGATCGAGGATACCGCCGTGTTGAAGTGGAAGCGCCCGTCCAGATCGTCCGAGACGCGCTTGATCGTGACATGGGTGCGCCGCCGGAGCACCTTTTGTTCCTGCGTGAGCACCATGCCCGCGGAGCTTTCGGGCGCACCCGACATCGCATCCCGGTACTGTACCACCAGCCGCCACACGCGGGAGAGGAACCGGTGCGCCCCCTCCACGGCCGTGTCGCTCCACTCGAGATCCTTCTCCGGGGGGGCCGCAAAGAGGATGAACAGGCGCGCCGTGTCCGCCCCGTAGCGCTCGATCAGCTCACCAGGGTCGACCACGTTCCCCTTCGACTTGGACATCTTCTCGATCTTGCCCGTCCTGGGATTCTCCTTGCGCACCATCCCCTGGGTGAGGAGGTTCTTGAACGGCTCGTCCACGCCAACCAGCCCCAAATCCCGCAACACCTTCGTGAAGAAGCGCGCGTACAGAAGATGGAGCACCGCATGCTCGATTCCACCCACGTACTGATCGACCGGCATCCACGTGTCGGCCTCCGCACGATCGAAAGGGACGCGCGCCTCGCGCGGGCTCAGGTAACGGAGAAAATACCAGCTCGACTCAACGAAGGTGTCCAACGTGTCCGTCTCGCGCCGCGCCGCGCCGCCGCAGCGGGGACACACCGTTTCGACGAAGGGTGCGTGCCGCGCGAGGGGAGAGCCCGACTGGTCGTCGAAGGCAATGTCGATGGGAAGCACGACGGGGAGGGCCTCGTCAGGCACGGGGACCGTTCCATCGCGCTCACAGTGGATTACGGGGATCGGCGCACCCCAATAGCGCTGGCGTGACACGCCCCAGTCCTTCAACCGGTAGTTGACCGCCGCCCTTCCCTTCCCCTTGCGCTCCAGTTCCTCAACAATCGCGCGATTGAACTCCTCGCTGGTCATTCCATCGAAGCGCCCCGCGTTCACCATGCTCCCGGGGCCCGTGTACGCCTGGGTCATGGTCCGCCCATCCAGATGCTCCCCTTCTGGTTGCACCACGACGATCACGGGGAGGTCATACTTGCGTGCGAAGTCGAAGTCGCGCTGGTCGTGCGCGGGCACCGCCATCACCGCACCGGTACCGTAATCCATGAGAACGAAGTTGGCTACGTAGATCGGCATGCGGGCACCCGTCACGGGGTTCAGGCAATAGGCACCGGTGAAGATCCCCTCCTTTTCGTAGTCCTCCGCGCCCCGCTTGAATTTGTCTTGCACCACGACGCGGTCGACGAATCGCCTCACCTGTGCCTCGCGAGGCGTGCCGCGGGTGAGCGCGATGACCATCGGGTGCTCCGCCGCAAGGCTCATGAAGGTGGCCCCGAAGACGGTGTCCTGCCGTGTCGTGAAGACCCGGATCGCACCATCGCGCCCCTCCAGCCTGAAGTCGATCTCCGCGCCCAGGCTCTTTCCGATCCAGTTGCGCTGCATGGTAAGCACGCGCTCGGGCCACCCCGTGAGGCGATCGCACTCCGCCAACAACTCTTCCGCGTAGGCCGTGATGCGAAGGAACCATTGCGAGAGTTGCTTCTGCCCCACCGGACTCTCGCAGCGCCAGCACAGCCCTCCTTCCACCTGCTCGTTGGCAAGCACCGTTTGGCATGTCTCGCACCAGTTCACATACGCGTCGGCCCTGTAGGCAAGCCCGCGCTCGATCATCCGCAAGAACACCCACTGCTCCCAGCGGTAGTACGCCGGGTCGCAGGTGGCCAGCTCGCGCGACCAGTCATACGTGAGGCCCAGGCGACGGAGCTGCCCACGCATGTAAGCGATGTTTTCGCGGGTCCACTTCGCAGGATGCGTCCTATTCTGGATTGCGGCGTTCTCGGCGGGAAGGCCGAACGCGTCCCACCCCATCGGATGAAGCACGCGGTGCCCCTTCATGCGGAGGGATCGGGCCAGCACGTCTCCAATCGCGTACACACGCACGTGCCCCATGTGGATCCTTCCCGAGGGGTATGGGAACATTTCGAGGAGGTAGAACTTCGGTCGGGACGCTTCGCTGGGGGTTGCGAAGAGACGGCGGGCCTCCCAGGCAGCCTGCCACTTTTTCTCGACGATCCGCGGTTGGTAGCGCTCGTCCACTGGTTTTCCTCTGCTCACAGTGGCCCCGACCGCATGCCACGCGGATTGGGGAGTTAGAACGGGGCAGAAACCATCGGCTTGTCAAGGGGTTTTGACGGCACGACATAGCATGGCTGGGGGCCGATTTCAACCGGAAGGATGCGGGAGACGGCGGAACACGAACGGCGTGCGAGGGTCAGTCGATCTTCAAGAGGTGGCGAACCACCCGCAAGACCTCCTTTTGCTGAACCGGCTTGGTGAGGTACTCGTTCGCCCCGAGATGGAGCGCGCGATCGCGATCCTCTTTGGCACCCTCCGTGGTGATCATCGCGATGGGGATGTCCTTGCAGCGCGGATCGCTCCGAATGAGCTTCACGAGTTTCAGCCCGTCCATGAGCGGCATGTTGATGTCGATCAACGCGAGGTCGAAATGGTCACGCGAGATCTTCTTCAGGCCGTCGATGCCGTCGTGGGCCTCGACCACTTCCAGGCCCCGCAGCTGCTTGAGGGCGAAGTTGAGGAGCTGACGCATGGTCGGGGAGTCTTCGACGATGAGAACCCTATGGGACATGGCTTATCTTTCCTCTTGGCTCGGCTCCCGATCCGTGCTCGGTATGAGCTTCTATGCTGCTACTTTGTGAGCAGCTCGATAAACCCCTGGATCGTGGAGAGCTTCCGTTCCGATTCGGAGTACAGCTTCGAGGCGAAGGTCGCCGTCGCGGCGTGGCCCGCAAGAAGCGTGAACAGCTCGTGATCCAGCTCTGAGAACTTCTTCTTCTGCTGTAGGAGCTTGTAGATCACGATTACCCCGATCACATGCTCCTTGATCTTGAGCGGGATGCAAACCATCGGTTCAAGCGGGTTGGTTGCGGAGTACTCCGAGATGTCGTCTGTGAAGTAGTTGTCCCCAACCTTGGCAACCGTTCCGATACGCCCGACGCCCAGCTTCACGGAGGGAATGTTCTCCTTGGGAATCCCCTCCGTGGCCACTGCCTTGAGCTCGTTTGTTTTTTCATCCAGCAGAAGGACGCCAAACTCCTCCGCGCCAATCAGATTGATGACAATCTCGAGGATGATCTGGAGGACCTCCTTGAAATCGAGCGTGGAGTGGAGTTGGTAGCTGGCCACGTAGAGGTTGGCGAGGTTGTTGTTCTCCTCCTCGATCTCGAGGTAGCGACTAGCGAAGTCCTTGTTCTCCGCTTCCACCTCTTTGAACTTATCTAGAAGCTGGCGCCGTTCTTTCTCGAGTTGACGAATCTGCTCTATCAGCTTCTTGTCAGGAACGTTGGAACCCGTCTCCTCAAGGCCACGGGCTTTCTCCTCCAACTGGACAATCTTGTAACGAAGCCGTTCGTTCTCGCGGAGGAGTTCTTGCGTGAACTCGGCCCCCTTCTTGAATACCTGAAGGAACTCCTCGCCCCGCGCCAGCAGGTTTTGCCTGTCGTCGGATCGGTCCGGTTTGTCCATAATGACTCTCCTCGGGTGTTGCCTTCGTAACTGCTAGACGTCAGCGTACTGTCAGATACAGATCGACAATTGCCTCACTAATCTTGAACAGGGGCAATACGCGATCCACCGCCCCGGTGGAAATGGCCTTCCGGGGCATCCCGAAGATGACGCTGGTTTCCTCCGATTCGGCGATGACAAGCCCCTGCCGGCTCTTGACCTCCAACACGCCCTCCATCCCGTCGTCCCCCATACCGGTGAGGATCACTGCGAGGCAGCGGTAGCCGTACACAGCGGCGACGGACCGCATCAGCGCGTCGACCGACGGCACGTACTTATCCGATTCGTTGCGTGCTTTGACGACTGCCAGCACCTCGTCGCCCTGGCGCCTCACCGTGAGGTTCGTGCCGCCCGGTGCGACGTAGACGCTGCCCGAACGAATCGTCTCAGCGTCCTCCGCTTCCTTCACCTGCAACGAGGTAAAGCGGTCCAGCCGATCTGCGAAGGGGCGCGTGAAGCCGGCCGGCATGTGCTGCGCCACGAGATATGCGATCGGCAGACGCGCCGGAAGACTGGAAAAGATCGAAGTGATGGCACCCGGGCCGCCGGTGGAGGACCCGATCGCCACGACATCGATGGAACCGGGCGGGAGCACCTCGCCTTCCGATTCCAGCTTCGGTGGTCTGATCTTCCGCTCACCCATATGCGCGCGTGTCTGCGCGAGATAGTTAGACTGGTTCTGAGCGTTCTCCAGACGGAGTTGCTTGATCGCAAGCACTTTGGAGAGCAACTCGTCTCCGATGCTTTCCAGCTCACTGGAGATCGCCTGTGTCGGCTTCGAAACAAAATCCACCGCGCCGAGCTCCAGTGCCTTGAAGACGTTGGCCCCCTCATTTCGCGAGCTCACCACCAAGATCGGTACCGGTTGGCGGGTCATCAGAATCCGGAGGAACGCGAACCCGTCCATTTTCGGCATCTCGAGATCAAGCGTCACCAGATCCGGCTTCAGGTCCAGCGCACGACGCAGTCCTTCTTCGCCATCCTTCGCCGTGCCCACGACCTCGATGAACGATGACTTCTCGAGGATCTTCGCGATCGTCCGACGGTTGTATGCCGAGTCGTCGACCACGAGCACGCGTATTCGGCGGTCGTTCCCTTCGATCGTCATGCGTCTGGTTTCCTCGGTCTCTGATACACGAGATCGTTCTTGAGGTGCCGCAGTTCGAACGCGTTCGAGATGTTGATCAACGATTCCGAGTGTCCGAGCAGCAGGTAACCCCCTGGCGCGAGCTTTTCGCCCAGGCTCTGAATAACCCTCTTCTTCGTCGGCAAATCATAGTAAATGATCACATTCCGGCAGCAGATCAGATCCATTGTGCGGAGCAAGCTGATCTTCGAGCGCTCGACCAGGTTCAGGTGGCTGAAGCTCACAAACTTCCTCACGTCGTCGTTGATACGCCAGCTTTCGCCCTTTTCGGTGAAGTAGCGGTCGATGTACTTAGGCTCCGCCGAACGGAATGCAGAGGGTCCATAAATTCCCTTCCGGGCCGCCTGGAGCATGCGATGGCTGATGTCATTGGCGAAGATGTCAACGCGGAAGTCCCGGAAGAGTCCCGACTCCATGATCAGCATCGCGAGCGTGTAGGGCTCCTCGCCGCTCGAACAACCGGCGCTCCAGATGTGCAGCGCGCGGTCTCCCTGTTCCCGTTTGCGGGCGTGCAGCTCGGGTAGGATCTCGCTGCTAAAAGCCTTGAGCTGCTTCTCCTCGCGAAAGAAGTAGGTCTCGTTTGTGGTGATCGAATCGATCAGCGTGGCGAGCTCCTCGGCCTTCCGGCGATCGTAGAGGAGGTAGTAGTAGTAATCACGGAAATTAGAGAGGCGGTGGGCCCGGAGCAGGCGTGCCACTCGCTTTTCCAGGATGAATTGCGACGAATCTCCAAAGTAGACTCCACACTGCGTCTGGATGAAGTCCCGGATCAGCCGGAACTCCTCGGGTGACATCCGGAACGCAGCGTCGCCGTCGCTGCTACCCGTGGCGCCCGGTATGTTCGGATCGAAGCTCATGAGGTTCCACGCCGCCGGCTCACGGCCAGCAGCCTCGTTGTGCTAAACGTGCGTCGGGGTCAGGGATCCGCCCAGATGTTGCATGGAATCCTGGATCGTCTCGCGCACCTCGGGATCCGTTTCTTCCTCCCAGCGGGCCGCCAGGGACGCGAGCGCGCCCCGCACTTGACGGTTGCCAAGGAAGCGGGCCGCCGCAAGGCGCAGCTGCGCCTCCTCATGCCAGAGCAAATCGGCTACCTGATCGGCCATCGCCCCCGTGACGGGCCCTTCTCTCCGCTCCATCAGATCAACGGCGGTCCGAGCCACCTCCGTATCGCTGTGGCTCAGCGCCTTGCACAGTTCCTCCAGCGCCGCGTCGCCCGTGATGCGGACAAGCGATTCCAATGCCGCGATCGCCTCCATCCCACCGTCCGCGCCAAGCCGGGCCCGCAGCATTCCGATCGCCGCCGCGTCGCCGCTCTCGCCCAACCCACGGATCGCGGCGCAGCGGACCCAGAGGTCCTCGTCTTCCAGCATCGGAGCGAGCTCTTCGACGGCTCGTGAATGGTGGCTGGCGCCCCACAGCGCAGCGGTGAGTTGGCGTACTTCCGCGCTCTCGTCGGTGAGCGCCAGCGCGAAGACTTCCTCGAAGCGGGCGAAGTCGATCCTACCAAGCGCTTCGAGTGCCGTCCTGCGCACGACGGGGCTTTCGTCCTTGGCCGCCATTTGGATCGTCTCAATCCCCTCCTCGATCCCTATCTCACCCAGGATCCGGACGGCGTTCGCGCGGAGCACGGCAATTGCATCGCAAGCGCAGGGTTTGATCCGCGCGACGACCTCCGCGTGATGCCTCCGCGCGATGCTCACCAGCGCACCCACCGCTGCCTCTTGGACGTCCTCGGATCGGCCTTCGAGAAGCCGGCTCAGCGGTTTCACCGCGCGGACGGCCCCGAGCTTACCCAGAGCCGTCGCCGCCGCGGCACTCACCGCGGGTTCGTCCTCGAGCGCGGCGATCATCGCTCGCTCCGCATTGAGGCAACCGATCTCTCCGAGCGCCACGCAGGCGATTGCGCGACGCCCGCCCTGCAGGCGTGAGAATTCCCGTGTCAGCTTCTCGCCCGCAGGCGCGCCCATGCGAACCAGTGCGGCAATGGCGTCGCGCTGCACTTCCTCGTCCACCGCCGCTTCCAGTAGCGCGAGCGCAGCCGACGGATCGGCGGCCAGGCCAAGTAGCTCCACAATGGGGATTCGCCGGCCCAGCGGCGCATTCTCGAGATCTTCCGCCAAACGGGCCACCTGCGCGGGACCGATCCGGTCCTTGACGCGGGCTTCGAGCGTCCGGCGGAACTCCGGCGTGGGGGCGTGGTGGAAGAGGTTCACGAGTGCCATCGCGGCAGCCTCGTGGTTCACGTTGGACCGATCGCATACCCCCTTGACCAGGAGGTCAACCGCACGTAAGTCGGGGATATTCCCGAGGCATTCGTACACCGCCTTGCGGAGGAGCGGCTTCTCCAGGAGAGGCGCGATTTCCTCCAGAGGAACGGGTTTTCCGATGTTGGAGATCGCCTGGAGCGAGCTGAATTGGAGCAGGAGATCATCCCGCCGGAGGTTTTCGAGGAGCGATGCGACCGAATCCTCCCCGCCCACGACCCCGAGCATCTCAGCGGCAGCGCACCGAACGTTGTCGTCTGGATCTGCGAGCGCATCGATGAGGGCCGGGACGGCCCGTGGATCGCCGATGCCCCCAAGGACGTCGATCACAAACTTTCGCACATCGTGGCTCGGGTCGCGCGTGTGCTTGAGGAGTGCCGGCACCACGCGTTCGCCCATTCGGATCAACGCCTCCACCGCCGAGTTTCGAAGCCCCACATTCTCGTCCGCGTGCAGCGCGGCGACAAGCTCGTCGATCGCGCGCGGCGGGTCGGGGTAGGAGAGAACCACATCGATCGCGGTCTTACGAACCCGCCAGCTCTCGTCCCCAAGCGCCTCTATCAACAAGCGCAGCGACTCCTCCGCCGGCCACTCCACCAGCGACTCGACCGCCTGACGCCGGACTTCCTCGTTTGGATCCCGCAGCGCGCTTTTCAGAGCTTCAGAAGGATTCATCGGCCGCCTCGAATTCGTCCCCAACGTCGACCGGAGCCCGTCCGGAGGGGAAGCTTTCGGATGGATCCGGGAGGTCCATCTGGGCGCTCTTCTTCTCCACGTATGCGGTGAACGCCTCCTCCACGTAGTCGCGCTCCTCCGCGATGCGCTCCGGCACGCGGGAACGGAACAGACGATGGCCTTCCGCCAGATCATCGCGAAGGAGATCCATCAGCCGGCCGGTTCGAATTCCCTCCTGTATCGCGCTTTCGTTGTAAAGCATGATGTCGCTCACGATGATCCGCGCCAGGCGCCGTGCTTTCTCGCGCTCTTCCTCGAGGGCGTCCGTCGGAGGTGAGGGGCGCTCCGAAAGCGGAACGTCTTCGGAGCGCTGCGGCGGCCTCTCGAACGCCTTCCCCGCAGGAGGTGTATGGACCTCCGCTGGCCTCTTATGACCGGCGATCGGCGCAAAAGCCGGGGGCACCGGCACGGGTGCCGCTCCGGAGAGCACGCGCGAGAGCTTCGCTGTGAGCACCGAGGAAATATCCCGCTTCTCGATGTAGTCGTCGGCCCCGTACAGGCTGTCCGGAGGGCGGTGATAACGGGTCCGGCCGTTGTCCGAGGAGACAAGGATCACGCGGGTGTCGCAAAGACTCTCGTTACGCTTCAGGAACTCGCAGATCTCAAAACCGTACATCTTGGGCAGGGCCGCATCGAGAACTACCGCCGTCGGCCGCTCACGCTGGATTCGCATGAGCGCCTGCACGCCGTCGTGGGCCACGAGCACCTCGTAGCCTTCTCGCTCGAGCAGGGTCTTGAGCGAAACGCAAAACGGCACGCTTTCGTGGGCCACGAGGATTCTCGCCCCCTGCTGAGTCCGCCCGCCTGCCACCGCCTCGCCCTCTCCCGACGGCGCAGTTTCAAGCTCTTCCTCCACTGCGACCACAGGTGAAGCCACCACCCGCTTTCGCACGGCGAACATCGTTTGGCACTTGGCGCACTTCAGCCGCACCCCGGGTGGTTTGATCCGCGCCTCATCGATCTTGAATTTTGCCCTGCACGAAGGACATGCGACGATCATGGCAAGCTCCAACTGTCCGTGATTTCCGCACGGCAAGGCCGGCGGTTGAATCTAATGTTTCGCTTCCAGCGGCACTTGCGCACCGGATGCCTCGACATCCAGTTTGAGACGCGCAAGCTCGAACTTGAGCGTGTCAGCCTGGGCCACCAGCCCCTTCACAGCTTCGCCCATCTGCGTGGCGCCACCCAGGTTGCGCTCCGTGCGGTCGCGGATTCGCTCCAGCGCCGTCACCGCCTGCTCGGTCCCACGCTGCTGTTCCTGGATCGCGTGGTTGATCTGGTCCACCATCTCGCGGATGCTCTCGATGTTCGAGGTGATCCGCCCCGAGCCCCGTGCGTGCTCCCGGATCGTCTCGCGCACCTGGAGCGTCACCTGGCGCATCGATTCCGAGGCCTTGATCAATTGTTCCGATCCGCGCGTCTGCTCGCCCATCGCGGCGCGGATCTGCGACACCATGTCCCGCACCCGCTCCATCGCCCCCACCACCTGCTGTGAGCCCTTGGACTGCTCCGACGTCGCCTGTGCGATCTCCCCCACCATCTCGCCCGACCGTCGCGAACTCGCCGTGATCGCCTCGAGCGCGTTGCCCGCCTCCTGCGACAACCGCACCCCCTCGGCCACCATCTCCGAACCCCGCCGGACGGCGGACACCGCGTTGCCCGACTCCTCCTGCACCGCACGGATGAGCTTGCCAATCTCCTTCGTGCTCACTCCCACCCGCTCGGCCAGATCCTTGATCTCGTCGGCCACCACCGAGAATCCACGTCCGTGCTCTCCCGCTTGAGCCGCGATGATCGCGGCGTTGAGCGCAAGCAGGTTCGTCTCCTCCGCCACCTCGTCGATCACGTCCAGAATTTCACCGATCTCCTGCGCCCGGCCCCCCAGGTTCGTGATCACGCGCCCCGCCTCCTCGGTGGCAACGCGGATCGCCTCGATCCCCGCCATCGTGGCGGACACCTTTTCGCGTCCGAGCTCGGCCGCCCCCACCACCTCCATCGACAAGCGTCGCGTCTCGCCCGCGTTCTCCTCCACCTGCCTGATCGAGGCGACCATTTCCTCCATCGAAGAGCTGGTCACCTCGGACACCTCCGAGAGTCCCTCGACG
>Ga0299912_10003529_pt1 | contig 12762 bp, 11 predicted proteins | sample RVTome_2_FD_207667 | JGI IMG/M metagenome (GOLD analysis project Ga0299912, IMG submission 207667) | Soil microbial communities from uranium-contaminated site in the Upper Colorado River Basin, Wyoming, United States - RVT95D214 (version 2) ...
CCACTCTTATACGTGAGCCAAGCCAGTAACGCAACGCGCAGGATCACACATCCTATATCCCCATTTCGTCAAGCTTCTGGCGAATCGCAAGCAAATTTTGCCACGTTTGGCGCTTATGTGCGGGAGTTTTGATGAGGTTATCGGGATGATGCAGCGCCGTTGCGGCGATGGGATGGGACATGCGCGCGCTCTCGAACGTGAACCAGCGTCCCGCCAATTTGGCGACGTTGCCGTGCTGGGCGAGCAACGCATGGGTCGCCGGACCGCCCAACGTGACCAGCACGGTGGGGTCGATCAGTTCAATCAGGCGCTCGACAAAGGGCAGACAGACCGCAATTTCCCCAGCAAGCGGGGTGCGATTGCCGGGCGGACGCCACCACACGGTGTTGGCGACATAAACCTGAGCGCGATCCAGCCCGATGGAGGCGAGCATTTTGTCGAGCAGTTGGCCACCCGGGCCGACAAACGGCGCGCCCTGACGGTCTTCGTCGGTGCCCGGCACATCGCCGATCAGCACCACCTTAGCGGCGCTGTCGCCTGAACCGAACACCAAATTCATGGCGCTTTTTTTCAATGGGCAACCGTCGAACCCCTGCAGCGCGGCGTGCAGTTCGCTCAAAGATTTGGCCGCCGCCGCCAGCGCCACGGCGCTTTTGATTTGCTCGTCCGACACGCCGCCTTCGGCCGCCCGCACTTGAGCCAAAGCAGATGAAGCCGAAACCGCCGAATCGCGTCCAACCTCACGCCCCATATCCCGCCCGCGCGCATCGGGGGCTTTAAACGGCTGGGCGGCGCGCTCCGCTTCGGCGGCCTTGAGCAACGCTTCGGCCTGGGCGGCGCGGCTGGCCTGGGCTTGGCCCGCCAAGGCAAAACGATCCAACGGCGTTTCGCCGATGGCTTCGTCCACGCCCGCATCCAAGTACCAAGCGAGAATCTGTTGAGGGTGCTGTAAGGCTTCCATACCGCCACCATAGCATTATGGGGGAGCGATTGGAATTTTACCTTTTCGCCCAACCGGGCTAAAAGCATCCTATGGACAACCCTTCCCCCTTGGCCCGCGAGACGATGAATTTCGATGTCGTCATCGTCGGCGGCGGCCCCGCGGGCTTAAGCGCCGCCATCCGCTTGAAACAGCGCGCCCTGGCGGCAGGGCGCGAACTGGCGGTGTGCGTGCTGGACAAAGGGTCCGCCATCGGCGCGCACGTGCTGTCGGGCGCGGTGATTGATCCTATCGCCTTGGACGAGCTATTGCCCGACTGGCGAAAGCAAGGCGCGCCGCTGACCCAGCCCGTCAAGCGCGATGTCTTCATACTGCTCACACCGTCACGCGCATTCAAACTGCCGACGCCTGCGGCCATGAAAAATTCCAAAAACTTCATCGCCAGCCTGGGCGCATTGACGCGCTGGCTGGGCGAACAGGCCGAAGCCTTGGGCGTCGATATCTTCGCCGGTTTCGCTGCCACGGAAGCTCTGTTTGATGATGCGGGCCGCGTGTGCGGCGTCGTGACCGGCGATGTGGGGCGCGACAAAAACGGCCAGCCCGGCCCTAATTTCCAGCCGGGCGTGGCGCTGAAGGCCGCCTATACCCTGTTTGCCGAAGGTTGCCGGGGATCGCTCAGCGAATCGCTGATGAAGCATTTCAACCTACGCGACGGCGTGCAACCCCAGACCTATGGCTTGGGCGTCAAGGAAGTGTGGGAGGTGCAACCCGGCAACCACAAACCCGGTACCGTCATCCATTCGATAGGCTGGCCGCTTTGCGCCGATACTTACGGCGGATCGTTCCTCTATCATCTGGAAAACAACTTGGTCGCGGTGGGCTTCATCACCGGCTTGGATTACGCCAACCCTTATTTATCGCCGTTTGAAGAACTGCAACGCTTCAAGACCCACCCCAAAATCCGCCCCCTGTTCGACGGTGCCAAACGCATCGCCTATGGCGCGCGCGCGCTCAACGAAGGCGGCTTTCAGTCCATCCCCAAATTGGTCTTTCCGGGCGGCGCGTTGATCGGCGCGGCGGCGGGCTTCATGAACGTGGCGCGCATCAAAGGCAGCCATACCGCGATGAAATCCGCCCTGGTGTGCGCCGATGCGGTATTTGACGCCCTAAACCAATTTGAGCCGCCCGCCGTACTCGATGCCTACCCCCAAGCCCTCAAAGCCAGTTGGCTGTGGCGCGAGCTCTATAAAGTGCGCAATATCCGCCCGGCGTTTCGTTTCGGCCTGTGGCTGGGTTTAGCCTACGCCGCGATCGACACTTATGTATTGTGCGGGCGCGCGCCGTGGACCTTTGGCCACCGCCCCGATCATCTGCACTGGAACCGCGCCAGCAAGCCCCGGGTCATAAATTACCCTAAGCCCGACGGGGTGTTGACCTTCGACCGATTATCGTCGGTCTATCTGGCCAACATCGCGCACGATGAAAATCAGCCCTGCCATTTACAGCTTAAAGACCCCGACGCGCCGGTCGCCGTAAACTTGGTGCTGTATGACGGGCCGGAAGCGCGCTATTGCCCCGCCGGAGTCTATGAATTCGTCGCCGCCCCAGACAACGGGCTAGACAACGGACTAGACGGCGGGCTAGGTGCCGGCCCCGAAGGTAGGCCACGCCTACACATCAACGCCGCCAACTGCATCCACTGCAAGACCTGCGACATCATCGATCCGACGCAAAACATCCTGTGGACCCCGCCCGAAGGGGCCAGCGGGCCGAATTATTCAAATATGTGATGCTTTTAACGCGCGCCGCGATTGCCCAGATGCGCGAGGGTCGCTAAACTCATTTCATGAACACACAACATTTACCCCTCGCCGCTTGGGCCGTCGCCGTTCTGCTCGCCCAGCCTTTGGCCGCCCCTTTGGTTTATGCCCAAGATACGCCGCCCCAGGATTCGTTGCCGAAAGGGACGAAATCCTTAGGCACGGTGCCCCGCCCCATGAGCGTATGGGGCGATTTCCTGGCCGGTCATCATGCCGAAGCGACGGGCGATGGACCTAAGGCGCTTGAATTTTACGCCACCGCCGCGCGCAAGGGACTGACCGATAAGGCGGATCTCTATAGCCGCATGTATATTCTCGGCCTGACCGAAGGACGGTTCGACAATGCGCTGTCGGCCTTGGAGCAAACTGAAAAGCTGGGCGGCACGGCCCCGCTGACCCACCTCGCGCGGGCCGTGGACGCCCTGCGCAAAGGCAATTTCGCGGACGCCGAAGCCCGCCTAGCGGAAGACGCCAGCGGCATCTCGCAAATTCTGTCGCCGATTTTGACCGCCTGGTCGCAGGTCGGGCGCGAGGATACGGCGGGCGCGCTCGAAACCTTAAGCAAAATGACCGCCGCCAAAGACGACGAAGCGTCGCCGCTGCAACTTTTGCACAGCGCGCTGATCAACGATCTCGCCGGCAACACCCCAATCGCCGGCGAGCAGTTTGAGCAACTGCAAACATCCGCCGGACTTTCGGTGCGCACCGCCGAACTGTGGGGGGAACACTTGGAGCGCGGCGGGCTCGCACAAAAAGCGCGCGACGTTTACGAATCCTTGGGCGACGACGCCGAACGGTTGATCCTGATCGAAAATATGGAGCAGCGCACGAGGTCCAAAACCCGTCCGCCGATCGACGTCGACACCGCGCAAAAGGGAGCCGCCGAGGCGCTGTACGGTATCGCTTCGGCCATGCTGTCGCAAAACGCCTGGGAAAGCGCTTTGGCGCTGGCCAACATGGCGACGACGCTGCGCCCCGGCTTTGCCCCCGCCGCCATGGTGGCGGCGACGGCGCTGCAACAAAACAGCCGCTATGCCGACGCCATCGCCGTTCTGAGCAAAATTCCCAAACGTTCGCCTTTTTCATGGATGGCGCGCCTGCATCTGGCCGACAGCATGGACCGTCTGGACAAAACCGACGAGGCGGTGAGCATCCTTAATCTTCTGGCCGAAGAACGCCCCACCTTGGCGCGCCCGCTGATTCAACTGGGCGACGTGCAGCGCCGCCATGAACAGTTCGAGCAGGCGGCGCAAACCTATGCCCAGGCGCTTGAGCGCATCGCCGAGCCCGGCGAAGCGCAATGGGGGCTGTTTTATTCCCGCGGGGTTTCGTATGAACGCAGCCAACAATGGCCCAAGGCCGAAGCCGATTTCCTGCGCGCGCTGGAACTTAGCCCCGACCAGCCTGCGGTGTTGAACTATCTCGGCTATTTGTGGATCGACGAGGGCGTGCATCTCGAACGCGCCCTCAAGATGATCGAAAAAGCGGTGGAAATGCGTCCGCGCGACGGGGCCATCGTCGATAGCTTCGGCTGGGGACTGTATCGCACCGGCGACTTCCCCGGCGCAGTCAAACAGTTGGAACGCGCGGTGATGCTGAGCCCCGCCGACGCGGTCATCAACGATCATTTGGGCGATGCGCTTTGGCAGGTCGGCCGGGTGCGTGAAGCCCGCTTTCAGTGGGAACGCGCGCTGATCATGAAGCCCGACGACGCCCTGGCTCAGAGCATCGAACTAAAACTGCAAAGCGGCCTCAAAGCCGCCAAACCCTAACCCGCGCGCCCGGTCATGAATGCTGCGCCGCATCCTCCCTTAAACTCCGCCGCCGCGAACACCCAAGTCGCCCTGGCCAAGATCAATCTTTATCTGCACGTCACCGCGCGGCTGGGCAACGGCTATCACGAACTGGATTCCTTGGTGGTGTTCGCCGATGTGGGCGATTTAATCACCGCAACGCGCGCCGACGATCTTCGTTTAAGCGTTAGCGGCCCCTACGGCGACGCCATCGACGGCGAAATCGACGACAATTTGGTGATCAAGGCGGCGCGCACCTTGGCTAAGCATGCGGGCGTGCCCGCACAGGCGCATGTGCATCTGGAAAAGAATTTGCCGGTGGCGTCGGGCATCGGCGGCGGCTCGGCGGACGCCGCGGCCACGCTCAGGGCGCTGGTGGCGCTGTGGGGCCTGGGCCTGCCCGACGAACACATCCGCCACGCCGCCCAACAAATCTCGGACGAAAAAGACACCGCGCGCGCGCTGGAAACTTTGTTCAAACTATGGCGCGACGATTTGGATGCGGATTTGATGCTGGCCGTGGCGTTGAAACTGGGCGCGGACGTGCCGGTCTGTTTGGAAGGACACGCGGCCTACATGAGCGGCATCGGCGAAAAGCTGGACTTGGCCCCGCATCTGCCGCCCGCATGGCTGGTGCTGGCCAATCCGGGCGTGGCCGTCGCCACCCCCGCCGTGTTTCAGGCCCGCGTGGGCGAGTTTTCCAAACCGGCGCGCTTTCACGAAGACCCGCGCGATGCGGCGCATTTGGCAGAGCTTCTTAAAGATCGGCGCAACGATCTGACGCAAGCGGCATGCACGCTGGCCCCGGTCATCGGCGACGTTTTAGCCGCGCTCGAAGCCCAAGACGGCGTACTTCTGTCGCGCATGAGCGGATCGGGCGCGACCTGTTTTGCCCTGTTCGCCACGCCAGACGCGGCGCGCTTGGCGGCGGAACGGGTGCGCGCCATGCACCCCGCGTGGTGGGTCGCGGCGGCGAAAATGATCGACACCCCGCTCGCCCTATAACGGCCCGATAGCGGCCCGATCATGAAACGAACACGGGGAAATGGCGCTCTGGCCGCACGCTGGCCGCATACTGGCCGCACACTGGCAGCACACTGGCGACGCCCCAAAAACGGCCCTTGCCCTCGGCGGCATTTGCCCCTATTTTCCCCCCCACAAGCGAACCACCGATGGGGCGTAGCCAAGTGGTAAGGCAACGGCTTTTGATGCCGTGTACCGTAGGTTCGACTCCTACCGCCCCAGCCAAAACCCGCATCAGGCCCCCATTTGGGGGCCTGTTGTTATTGTCGGAAACATTTTTATTTGGGAATACCATCACTAAATGGGAATAACCATTCGAAATTAAGAATGGATTATATCCATCATCATGTTTTTAAACGATTTTCATGTCGGATTTTTCTGCTACTTACATAACCACATCAATCCTGATCCCTTCATGCCACGCCAAGTATCCAACCTTCGACAGAAGCGGCGTCGCGCTCTTCGTCAGATAGGCTCGGCCTCAAAAAGTCGGCAAGCGTTCCATCGTTATCCGCTCGCGACATCCATACGGCGATGCTGAACGCATCGTGCTGGTCGCCTGTGCGGCCCTGCCGCGGAAAAGACCGGCTCCACAATGCTGGATATACTTCCAGCACCGCCGAGTGCCCCTTGGGAATATCCCAGCCATCAAACGGCCAAAAATGAACTTGGTCGCCGAGTTCATGGCGAATATGACGCAACCAGGGAATCCCAGAATGGGTGGATTTCGCCACGGAGCCCTGAACATCGAAATGGAACACGGATTTCGCGCCGCCCGCACGCTTTTCGGTCAGTCGGCGCCAACGCGTATTACCTGAACGAGCTGCGCCATTACCGACGATGCCCTGACGGACAAAATCGACATAAATGTCATCATCGGTTGGCCAATGGCGCTGGAAGTCCTCTAAAAACTCTGGCCAATCATGGACAAGGCCGTGCGCGTCGAAATAACTCAAGGGAAATGAAAAGCCGTGATCGATACCGACCAGCGTCGGAATATCCTCAGATAATCTCTCGACCAGCCAATGGGCAACGCCCTGGCGTGTCCAATATTTCCGTGGCGACGGCGGCGGCTGAACTTCGATCGGCGGTGCCTCGCCATCAGTCATATAAACCCGCAACCCTTTGAGGCTCGCGGTCGGCATCTTGGCGCCAGAATAGTCGATGCCGATGTAGCGGGAGAAAGCTGCCATCTTTAGTTCCGATTCAGGCCATGGTCGCCGCGCGTCAACAGGATGCGCTTCCAAAATGCTTCACGGTCATCGATGATCCGACCGTCCGTCGCTGCCGAACGATACTCAAGTAGAGAGAACCTAAAATTCTGGCGGCAGTATTCAAGGCTTGGGTCAGTTGCCAGGGGAATCAACTCGACATTCCCACCATGGCCGCATGAGATGTAACTACACCACCGCGACCATATTCCGCTTTCGCCGCTTGCCTTGCCGACATATTTTTTCCCCGTGTTGGTATCGGTAATCAGGTAAATCCCTTTTACGCTCTCAAGCGCGCCCTTCCAGTCTGGGCGATCATTTCTCACCACCGTTTCGAGCTCTTCAAAAGAAAGGTCGATATTCTCAAACCCGGGAAACATCCTTCCCGAATAGGGTTCACGCAACACCTCCTGAACTTCAAAATCGGAATAGTGACTTTCTAGTTTGACTCGTGTTGCGCGTTCCCGATAAGGCGATTTGAGCTTTAAGCGCCCGATGAGGCCCTTGCCTTGATCGGTCAACTCAACCTCGTATCGGTCTAAATGACGGTGAATAACTCGATACACACCACCAAAAAGCCAGACATCCGTTTCGTGGTAAAACTTTGCAAGAGAAAAGATGTAGGGCCGATTGAAATCGTTTCGAGCTGGCCGGTACTCCTGCCAAGCTTGCCATTCTTGCTTATCGCGCGAGAAAGCTTCCAAGGGCTGATTATGCTGATTCCAACGTGCGAAATGAACCTTGTAATCCTGAAGATTATCAATCGGCAAAATATCCTTAATAAATATTGTCATGCTCTGCCTCCCCCACGTGGCGCACTCACTTCCCACCCTCGATCAGCGCGCGCAGAACGAAGAGCAGAGAAACGATTTCCTTTTCCAAATGCACCTCGTCCAATTTGGGCAGACCTTCGTCCTTCTCACGATCAAAGTGCAAGATTGCATTTGCCAACTTCCGTAAACGATGCAACGCCGCTTCACTAGCGCCGCGTGGCAACCGGCACCGCACATCGGAAATGTATTCACAGAGATCCTTACCTTGAGCGCCATAATGATCCCTTAGGACTGCTTCCATGATAGAGCGCATCAAAGCCAGCGCAGCATAGGTGGCTCCATAGACAAATGCATCGTGGGCCTGTTTTAGGCTTTCCAATAGCGAAAGCCTCTCAGCACTGCCGTGCTTAGCAGCGACATGACGTGGAATGAGAACAAATGGGATCAGCGCGCGACGCCGGAATATACCGCGCAAATCAAATCCGGTATCTTGCTTCAGCCGATCCCACGCCGCGACACCTTCTTGAACTCGCAGGATAAAGTCTCCTTGAGACGGGTTCCAACGATCATCTTGCTCAACATTAAAATTGGCAAAATTGATCGCCTCATCAATGCCTTCAGCCTGCTCCTGGGCTTCAAAGTCAGCGTTGTCCCATTTCAAATCAGCCTTCGGGATTTTAGGTGCCTCAGCAGCCTCGATATCGGAAAACATGCCCCCAAGCCAAATGCCCGACATCACATCTTCGTAGCGTTCCTCATATTCACGCCAAGCCGCCAAAAACCCAGGGTCAACCGGTGCAGCAAACAACGCCCGATGCCGGCGCTCGTTCATTTTGATGGAAAAATGTGCGTGGGAGAAAAGGTCGATGCAAAGCTCTTTAATGCTGGAATCGTTTTGGGCGAATTCGGAAAGCTTGTCAGGCCTGTCATCGCACCATTCTTTCAAGCGCGTAAAAAGAGCCATGAATTTGATAACTTCGGTTGAGTCCTTACCACCCTTAACCATTCTGCATACACCCTGTCCGCCTAAAATCATAAAATGATCTCAACTGCTGCGTATTTGAGCAGCATATAACACAGCCATAAGGCGCCCTTTATAAAACAGTTTTCTGTTTCAACCGCACTCCCGGCCCATCCCCATTTTGCGCGATGAACACCACCCCCGCACCCTCTAGCGCCTCGCGAATATCGCGCAGCGTGCGCTCATAGGGTTCGCGGGCACCCCTTTCAAAGTCCACGATCGTCCTCTCGGCAACCTTTGCGGCATCAGCCAAGTCCTTCCGGGACCAGTTCAATAGGGCGCGAGCGGCGCGGCATTGGGCCGAGATAATCATAAAATTTGCAATCCTGCGTAAATTATGTATATATTGTGTGATGTTGCATTATTTTTGACGATGTTACGCGATTTATGCGGGAGAGCATAGCATGTTGGACATCCCCCCACGCCGCGAATTTTGGCCGTTCCGCCCCCGACCATTTTTCGACGAGAGCTTCTCGTCCTGGTTTTGCCGGACAGCGTGGCAGAACGGCCTTAACCCAGCCGACTTGTATCGGATCGGCCTCCCCGGTGCGCGCATGCATCGGATCGACCTCGATCGATTTGCGTGTGATGAGTTGATCGAGACTCTCGCGCATTACACCGACATGGATGCCGACGACCTTCGGCTCCGCACCTTTGATGCCTGGAACGGACGGTTAATCGAAGATGGCGCTGCAGTAGAAAAATTGCTGTGGCTGCCCCCAGCCGGCACGGATCGCACGTGCAAATCATTTGGACAACAAGTATGCCCCGATTGTCTTCGCGAACAAGCAGCGCCATACCTCAAGCGTAATTGGCGGCTAGCGTTCGTTACCGGCTGCACGAGGCATCACAAACTCCTGATCGACCGCTGCCCGGAATGTTCGGCACCTATCCAGCCACTTTTCACATCGATGCATGTTGATTCCGTCGCCACCTGCTGGAAGTGCGGTTTTGATCTGCGCAAAACGCCTCAAACGTCCGTTACCCATTACAGCGATCTCGCCATTCAAAAAGATCTCATGGAAACCGCTGAAGACGGATGGACGTACATGGGAGAATACGGTGCCGTATATTCCTTATCGTATTTTCGCATTCTCTGGATCGTGTATCGACTGCTGGCGACGGGGCAATTCGCCATGCCCCTGAGAGAGTGGACGTCCGAGTACCTCAAAGAAACAGCCCCGCCAACCAATATCCCGCGCATTAAAGAAATTGAGCTCCTCAATCCAAGATGCCGCCAAACCCTGCTGCGTTACGCTCATTATATAATGCAGAATTGGCCCCATAACTTTATCGCCGCTTGCCGGGTAGTTGAAATCAGCGCCAGAAATTTGATCAAGGGCTATGGACAAGAACCATTCGCACTGTGGGATCCGGTACGACGTCACCTCAACACCCCGCCAGCGGAAATCGAAGCTGAAATGATTAACGCCGCGAAGCGTCAGCTTAAATCCCAAAATATCACCCCGACATACCGGGAACTCACCAACCTAATCGGCGTGAAATTCCAGGCCAAAAGCCATATGGCCGAACCGGGAAGGGAGTGTGCCCCTTACGGAACTCACCGTTATTGGAAGCTCGACGGGGTTTCGGCCGAAATCCGTGCCGCAGCCAAGACGGCGGCTCGGCGTGAGGGAGAGAACGTAGGGCCGTGGATCGACAAAGTCCTGCGTTCCGCCCTTCGGCAAAAATAAAAAAATACCAACCCTAGTGTTGCGTCGCATAATAACAAGCATATATAGTATATCAAACACTGGGGAACACCGTATGCCTGTACGCAAAATTCCTAGAAGTTATACCAGCTTAACCGGTCGGCACACGTGGGTTCCGGGCGGCGGCGGTGTTGACTTAGAATCGATCCTTGAACGCGATTTTGTGTCCCTCATGGCGTTCGATGACGGTGTCATCAAGATTGAAGAACAGCCTGTACGCATCGTCTTCGAGGGCAATCGAAGCTACGTCCCAGATTTTCTCGTGACCCACGCCTGCCGCGCACCCCGTCTAGTCGAAGTCAAGCCGCGGCGTTTCTTGGAAAAGCACCGGGAAAAATTCGCTCCAAAATTCGCTGCCGCTTCCCGATACGCTAATGAGCACAAGTGGACCTTTGAAATCTGGACTGAGGCAGAAATTCACGGCCCCCGACTCGAAAACGCAAAATTTTTGCTGCCGTTCCGTCGCGATTTGCTTGATGCCGGATTGGCCGCTCGCCTAATGAACCGCCTTGCCATATCAAACCCGACTTCAATTTATGAACTCATCTCATCTTGCTGGGACGAAGAAAACGAACAATCGCAAGGGCTGGCCACGCTCTGGCACCTCATTTCAATTGGCAAGATCTCGGCCGACTTCAACTTCGAATTAGATATGACCAGTCCCATATGGATTGGGGATGTATCCCATGACTAATCCTAAGAGTTATGCCCCAGGAACAGAGGTCTCACATAAAGGTCGACCATGCATCATCCAAAAGACTGTGAGCGCTGGAAACAGCTTGATCCAATATGCAGATACGAAAGACATCGTGACCGTCCGCTCCTCATCACTGAAGGCGAGGGGGGCCGATACAAAACAGCCCATAAAAACTCCGGATGTATTTCATGACAAAGACCTCGAGGCGGCCCGTCACCGCCTTGAAGCCATCAAACCTCTGCTGGCCCTCACCAAACGTACTGCTAAGCATGTCGCAGACAGGGCGAAGGAACTCGGAGTTGGAAAGTCGACGCTGTACCGATGGATCCGTGAGTTCAATATATCAAATCGACTCACCAGTCTTTCGCCGAAACGACGTGTGAAACGGGGAAGAAAGTTAGATAAGAACGTTGAAGCAATCATTCAGGATGTCATTGAGAACCAGCACCTGAACCTGCAAGAAATCCCTATCACTAAGACAGCCGAGATCATCGCCCGGCGCTGCAGAAAGGCGGGACTCAAGCCACCTCATAAAAATACTGTTCGAAACCGCATTCATGACATCGATATTCGCGAGCGAACCCGGCGCCGCCGTGGAGAGAAAGCGGCCCGTGATACCTATGGGGAGGTCACCGATACACATTCCGAATATGATTATCCCCTCGGATGCGTGGAAATCGACCATACGCAGCTCGATATCCAAATCGTTGATGATGAGCATCGCGTAACGATTGGCCGTCCATGGATCACCCTGGCTATCGATAAATTCAGTCGAATGATGACAGGTTTCCATCTTTCTTTGGATCAGCCCAATCAGTTTACCGTTGGCCTGTGCATCATTCACAGCTCACTCGAGAAAGACGCTGAATTGGAGCGTTTGGGTATCGAGGGAGAGTGGCCGGTATGGGGGATGATTCGAACTATCCATACCGATAACGGCAAAGATTTATGCAGCAACCTCATCCAAACGGCTTGTGAAGAACATGGAATCAATATCCAACGAAGACCCGTTAAGCGGCCTGAGTTTGGCGGTCATATAGAGCGCATGATGAAGCGATTGGCAGACGAGATTCATACGCTGCCAGGCACAACCTTTTCGAATCCCAAGCAAAGGGGGGAATACAACTCGCCCAAGGAAGCGGCTCTAACATATGACGTTTTATACCGCTGGATCGTCGATTGGATCGTGAACGACTACCACCTTACGGAACATCGTGGAATTGGGATGCCTCCAATCCAAAAATGGAGCGATGGCCTTAAGTTTGGCTCGAAGGGTCGCTCGATCGGTCAGCTTCCTCCAATACAGAACCCTGAAGCATTTAAGATCTCATTTCTCCCCCACATCGAACGGACAGTTCAGCGCGACGGAATTTCCTGGGACACGATGCACTACTATTCACCCAGCCTAAAAAAATTCATTAAACGAAAGCATGGGCGAAACAGTGAGCAAGTTACGGTCAGGCGTGACCCACGTAACATCACCAAAATTTATTTTAAAAACCCTGACACCAAGGAATACGAAGAAATCGTGATGAGCCGAAGGTCGCCAGCCGTAAACACCCTTTGGGAACTCAGAGCTTATCAAAAGCAAAAAAATTCAGCCGGGCAGAACGTTGATCACCTAGGCCGAATTGATCGATCTCGTGATCGACGTGACGAACTCGTTGAGTCTGCCAAAAAATCCAAGAAAAAAGTTTCTAAGAAAAATGCTCTAGAACAACAAAAAGTGAAAAACCGCAATAACTCCCTGCGGGACTTTCCTGTTGCACCCA
>Ga0299912_10003530_pt1 | contig 12761 bp, 14 predicted proteins | sample RVTome_2_FD_207667 | JGI IMG/M metagenome (GOLD analysis project Ga0299912, IMG submission 207667) | Soil microbial communities from uranium-contaminated site in the Upper Colorado River Basin, Wyoming, United States - RVT95D214 (version 2) ...
CATCGTTATCATGTTGGAGTAGAATATTTGGATATTTCAGAGAGAAACAAGGTTGTTCTGCATGAATTTGTCCGTTTACTTGACAATATGGATCAATGGCCTTCCTCTGTATGAAGGTCTGGTTAGGTTTCTTTCAGTATCATTATTATCCAGGAGCTTATCAATTAAGTGAACAACTGTTCTTTGGAATCGATACTATTTGACAGTGAGCATTAAAGCTATCAGCATTAAAACCAGAGGGTCAGCAGAGAAGGTCATAACCGTAAAATATAAAAACGGGAAGACCGGTAAAGTTGAGACTTGCAAGCTCAATGAGCTTATCTGTTCAAATAAAATAAAGCAGTTCCTTCGCTCTGAAGGATGGGTTACTCTTGGTGTTGATCCTGTAAGGGAAAATGAGGAAGGTTGTAATGTTGCAGAAAGGCCGCAGATTCGGAAGAAATCCCGACAGAAACTCTGATCTTTAATTCTTCTTGTAAATTCTCCTTATAAGCTTCATCTTTAAAGAAATTTTCAGCTGATTTCAACCAATACGGTGATATTCACTGATTCTTCATATTCTCTTCATCATTTCTTCACAAGTTTTCATATATCCTAAAATCAAGAACACAAATGAGAAGGAGGCGACAATATGAAAAAACTTATAACAGTATTGACAGTAATAACAGTTCTTGTATTTACAATTGTAGTTTATGCACATGGTCCAGGCCGGTCAGGTGAAGACTATCTCTGTCCAGGTCATGGCCACGGCGTGCATATGATGGGTCCCGGTTATAAAGGCCATATGATGGGACAGGCAGGTGGGTTTGGCCAGAAGTTGCTGGATGAAACTGCTGATTTAAGAAGACAACTGCACAACAAAAAGTTTGAATATTTTGAAGCAAAACGTAATCCTGAGACAACATACGGAACCATTGCAAAGCTCGAAAAGGATATTCATAAACTTCAGGCAAAGATACATGAAAAAGCACAGGGCAGGGCATACGGAAAATTTGGCGGATACGGTTGTATGTAGATTTCATGAAAGCAGGATGTTCTCACTTTCCCTCCAGACAGCCAGATCCCCCTCTGGCTGTTATCTCCTATCTTTCTTAAGGCAGTCAGTTCTCCTTCTGGCTGCCTTATTTTATTCTTCTTTTAAATCGATATTTCGTCCTTGTATAGCCACAAAAAGGTAAAACTTGATGTGAACTCCATTGAATAGCAAATGTCTTACAACGGTGCTGCTGATAAAGCTTTTTCTGCGCATATGACTACTTATATTGCATTTTTCGGGTTAAAGGAAATCCACTTCTCCTTGATAAACTCCTCTATTCGAACTATGCAGATATCTTTTCAAAAACCAACTCCTGTTTATAAGAAAGGTGAAGGTCTGCCCCTCGGACCACCGAGGAGAATGGAGAGAATGTTCTTGCTGTTGTTATACTCTGAGCGTTGCGATGAGCCTTTTTGGATTGAGAAGAAGGTCAATCGCATCTATAGGCGACCTGACAAAAATCCGTGATGCTGCAAGAGCTTCAGTGGAACAACCCTCTACCAGGCAGACGGAAATTCCTAATCCCGCAGCTTTGAGCATTCTGGTGTCATTATTGCCGTTACCCAGGGCTACGACCGTGTTTGCTCCCAGCTCCATAACATATCTCTCTTTCTGAAGCACATGCCCCTCTCCTTCAAGTACTTGGAGAACGCAGCTTACCCCTTCGAGTTCATACTTTGCCCTCCCGAACGTATCCGATGTAAGTACATGTATCCTGAGATTGTTTGAGAGTTCATTGAGTTTTTCTCTCACTCCGGGTAACACCCTCCCATCCTCAGAAAGAGTACCCGAAAAGTCGGTAACGAAATGTTCCAGCTCAAGAAGTCCAAATCCTGGTATATCGACATTAATCATGATTTTTCAAGAATATTTTACCAGTTTTATCCTGGAAACGCACAAAATATATAGAAAATATCTATCTTGAGAGAGAAAATTGTTCCGTTGAAATACTCTCAACAGAGGATGAAAACAGGGGAAAATTCCTTCACAGGGAAATTGCTGTATTTCTTAAACTGACAGCAGGATAATCGGTTTTCTTTCTTATCTTCTCCTGCTGTCGAGCAGAATAATCCGATATTTATATTTCTACGCGCGTCATAACCCCGTGCAATTTGTGCGAAGGAAGATTATAGAATTGAACGAATGTCGGGGTCAGTCTCTTGATGGCTGAAAATGTTTTCCAGACCACATTCTCTGTGACTAGATCCTCCAGACCGTAAAATATAGTCTGTTCAGAGATACCCGCTTCTCTCAGTATTTCCTCAATATCAGGGACTTCCATATACCCCATCTGTATCTCGAAAATCCTTAAACCAGGGCTTAGTTCTTCTTTGAAATATCCGGTTACTCCAAACGGGTCTTCACGTTTTATTATCGAAACAATAATATTGTCATCATAAATGATGCTGTTTATGAACATGCTCCGGATAATATAGGGAGGGATTTCGTTCGGGTCTTTTAGAAAGAAAAGCGCGGTTCCCTTTATCCTGTTCATGCTTTTATATGCAAGATTGAATCTTTCAATAAACTCTTCGAGTGGAACAATTTTCAGCGACCTGTAAAGCCTCTTCTGTCCCTGTGTATAGATCACGATGATCAAAAGCGGGAGAATCCCGATGATGATTGACCAGTATCCTCCATGAGGTATCTTATAGACATTCGATAAAAGAAAAACTATGTCGACAAAGGTTATCAGCAATGAAATGAAGGCTTTTAAGGTATTGCCTTTTCTATAGAAAATCCAGATCATCATCATCCCTGTCAGCGTCATCGTACCTGTCACTGCAAGACCATATGCGGCAGCGAGCCGGTGTGATTCCCTGAACTCAATCATGATAAACAATACTGATATGAGGAGGAACCAGTTTACCATGCCTATGTATATCTGAGACCTTAATTCTTTGGACGTATAATCAATTTTAAACAGCGGCATGATGTGCGTGGTTATGCCCTGATAGACGATCGAAAACATCCCGCTGATCATCGCCTGAGAAGCTATGACAGTAGCAATAATGCTGAGAATAAGAAAAGGAATATAAAGGAAATCCGCCTGATGGTATATCATTTCAAAGAGTACATAGTTTGCATCCGGATGTTCAGTGAGGTATGCTCCCTGTCCGAGGTAATTCAGTGTGAGCGCAGCAAAGACAAAATACCAAGCTCTTATAATAGGGTCCCGGCCCAGATGTCCCATATCCGCATACAATGCTTCACCTCCGGTGGCACAGAGGATGACTTCGGAAAGCACAAAGAAACCGGTAATCCCATTTTCCAGGAGGAATTGAACGGCATAATAGGGATTTAAGGCATTGATAACAGACGGCGCACGGCTTATCGACAGGATGCCCGAAACTGCTAATACTATAAACCATAATAACATCAAAGGGCCGAACGATCTGGCAACCTTTTCTGTCCCTTTTTTCTGGAAGTAAAATAATACTATGGCAATTACCCCTGCCATAAGTATTAGGAATTCCTGTCTTGTGCTCTTAAGGCCGGGTATCAGTAGCACCCCTTCAACGGCACTGAGGATGCTTATGGCGGGAGTAATTACGCCGTCCCCGATCAGCATGGATATCCCGATGAAAGAGAGGAAGGTGACAAATGTAACCTGCCTTCCTGACTTGAGCAGGGGGACAAGAATCTCCTTTAGGACAATGGTTCCGCCTTCACCCCTTTTCCCGAGGCTCATGGCAAGCCAGGCATATTCAACTGTTACAAGAGTCACTAGAGTCCAGACGATCAGGGAAAGGACCCCTATGACATGTGCTTCTGTCGGCCTGGTAAGGAGAAAGACAACGGTCAGGGTATAGATGGGACTTGTGCCGATATCCCCAAAGACAAGCCCAAGGGATTTTATGATGCCCTTTACAGGGGATTCCCTGTTCAACATGTTTCCTCCTTTGAAGGCAAAGGAGGAGAAATAAAAAAACCGCCGGCAACGCAGCGGTAAAAATCTCTGTCCATTGCCCTTCCAAATGCCTACGAGGTTAGCTGTCGGGCTCGGGCTTGGAAGTGCCCTATCCTTAAGGGAATACGCCCCTCGATTGGGTCCCCCGCATCCATCTCTGAATGGATCTCGGCTGCTATTTAATTTTAACTGTAATACGGACTAACGGTTTTGTCAAGAGTTATAAAATAGGGCATGAAATATACCGGCAGCTTTACTCTGTCTTATTCTACTGAATACTGATTAGGTGAATTCGGATACCCTATTCTCAATTACTACAAAAAAACTGATATATTATAATGCGGCGTTTAAGAGCTTTAGTGATCTGATTCTACTTGGATGTCTGAGTTTTCTTATGGCTCTAAACTCTATCTGCCTTACCCTTTCACGTGTGACAGAAAGATGTCTTCCTACTTCTTCGAGAGTATGGTTTTTATTAATCCCTATACCAAATCTCATTCTTATAACCTTCTCTTCCCTTGGAGTTAAGGTGTGCAGAATCTTCAGTATCTGCTCCGTGATCTTATTTCTTTCTGTATCGGAGTATGGGGAGGGACTATTCTTATCACTGATAAAATCCTCAATTGTTGTGCCCTCATTACCAACGGGAGTTTGAAGAGCTATCGGGTCCTGTACTGACCTGAATACTTCTTCGATTTTTCCTGTTGATACTTCCAATCTCTCAGCAATTTCTTCTTTACTCGGTTCTCTTCCACTCTGGGACATAAGTTCTCTGGAAGCCTTAGTAACCTTGTTATAAAATTCCATCATATGTACAGGAACTCTGATAGTCTTTGTCTGATCCATTAATGCTCTTGTTGTTCCCTGTCTTATCCACCATGTTGCATAGGTGCTGAATTTGAATCCCATTTTATAGTCGAACTTATCTATAGCCCTCATAAGACCGATATTACCTTCCTGAATGAGATCAAGCAAGGAAAGACCTCTTCCTATATAATTCTTCGCAACATTCACTACCAATCTCAGGTTGTGAGTTATTAATGCATCCTTTGCTTCGTTGACAAGGGTCCTTGCCCTGGTTATCCTGTCCCACTTAGCTTTCAATTCATCAATCTTTATTCCAACCTCTGATTCAGCTTGTTTATATTCATTCTGAACTTCCTTTGCAATGGCATTAAGTTGTATAGGATTGATATCTTGGTTCTTTTTTTTGTGTATTAATTTTTTTAAACCTTTTAAAGTCCCATATCTTGCAACCTTTCTATCTGCTACTTCTATTTTTATCATAAGATCGTCAAGGACTTTCATGCTCATTTCAAGAGCTTCATCTGTTTTTTCTTCCTCTGAATTATTCAAGTCCTCTTCATTTTTGCCATCTAAATGTGCTTTGAGTTTCTTGTATAAAGGTAATGCTGTTACTATCCCTTTAATAATCTCTTTTCCTTCTTCCAAGCTCTTCGCAATCTCTATTTCTTCATTCCTGGTAAGTATTGAAATATTCCCCATCGAATGAAAATATGCCTGAACGAGGTCTTCTATCTTTTCAGACTCTCTTTGTTCCTCTTCCTCTAAACCTTCTTCCTCGTCAGTGCACTGTTCCTGATTATCTATAACTTTAACCCCGATATCTTGCAGTAGATCCATAAAGTCTGATAACTCTTCTGGAGAAACAAACTCTGAAGGAAAAGCATCATTTATCTCATCATAAGTAAGCGTTCCACGCCTCTTACCTAAATCTATGAGCTCATCAACAATATCCCATTCTCTCAAATATAACTCCTTAAAATTATGTCTGTTACAGTTTTTTATTCAAAGATAATCATTCTTCCACTAAGGTATAAGCGATTGGTTATTTAAGCATTAGTCAGTTAGTCTCACCTTTATAACTCTACTATCAAGGAAAACACTTTATTTGTCAAATTTTGTGTCAGTAAAAAGGAAAGGGGACTCTATTTTGTTGATGTCTGTTTATAATCTTGCATAGCGAAGAAGAATTTAAGAAACAATATTTCTTAGAAGAGGAAGCATTTTGCAGTACATTTTTTAGGCTAAAGTTATCCTTATTTCCATTATTGTGTATAATTATGTGAATTTTAAATACTGATTACTGATCCGTGATATGAATCCGTGTTTATCATTGTTTATTTCAAACCGGCAGACACGGCATAAAACATAAATTGGGATATCCATGGTTGAGTCAATTCCATTCCTGGTATCAGGCGCTATATTCGGGTTGGCAGCAGGAATTTCCCCCGGACCCTTACTGACCCTGGTCATTTCTGAAACACTGAAACACAACAGAAAAGCGGGCATAGCGGTCGCAACAGCACCCGTCCTGACCGATGTCCCAATCGTTCTAATATCGCTTTATATCCTGGCGAAATTATCCCAATCTCATATAGTACTGGGAACAATATCAATTTTAGGTGCCCTGTTCATAGGATATCTCGCGTATGAAAGCATTGCAGCAAGAGGAATAGAAATGACTGCAAAAGAAATAGGGATAAAATCCTTGAGACGGGGAGTAATTACAAACTTTCTGAGCCCCCATCCGTATCTTTTCTGGGTCATGGTAGGCGCTCCTACTGTACTGAAGGCTTACGAAATAAATTTTTCTTCTGCATTTTTATTTATACTCGGTTTCTATTTTTTTCTCGTGGGGTCAAAGATAGCCGTTGCACTGATGGTAGATAAATCCAGGGCCTTCCTGAAAAGCAATGCATATCTCTATACCATAAGATTGCTGGGGGTTATTCTGCTGATACTTGCGATATTATTTGTCAGAGACGGACTGAAATTCTTTGGGGTTTTATAGTGCAAATTGAATCCTGATATTCTGATACTTTGAAACTTATCAATAAGGCGGAGTGGTCTAAATGAATATTGAAAGGCGTGATTTTGACAAAGAGGCAACCACATGGGACGAGGTGCCGGCACGGGTAAAGCTGGCAAACGATATAGCAGTTGCCATATCAAACGAAATCCTGCTGACTTCTCATATGGATGTATTGGACTTTGGTTGTGGCACAGGACTATTGACCCTCCAGTTGCAGCCGGTAGTCCATTCCATAACAGGCGTTGATAGTTCCCGGGGAATGATTGATGTTCTCAAAGCAAAGATCGACAGACAGAATCTTCCCAATATAAAGACTCAATACCTTGATACTGCAAGGGGCGATATTCTGGAAGGTACTTATCACCTTATTGTAAGCGGCATGACCCTCCATCATGTTAAAGAAATCAGACCTCTGCTTGATCAATTCTACAGGATTCTTACGCCTTCCGGGTATCTTTGTATTGCCGATCTTGATCTTGATGACGGTCAATTTCATGATAACAACGACGGTATATTCCACTTTGGCTTTGATCGGGCATTGCTGCGCAAGGATTTTATGGAGGCAGGATTCGACGATATACGGGACAGGACAGCGGCAGAAGTAATGAAACCGGATCCTGATGGAGGAATACGACCATTTACCGTATTTCTCATGACTGGTCGAAAAAAACTATGAGCATCGAGCCTCAACTATTAAATTTGAAGGACTAAAGCCAGTCTCGGTTTCTTCCTGAACATCACACCTTTTGAGAATGATACAATTGCGAGGAGTATAAGTGGAAAGAGATAGGTTTGCTTAAAACAGTGTATTTCCATCCTTTCAATGCTTGGGACATACCTTGATTCGGATGCACCACATGTGCCGATGTATCCTTCTTCAAAATAGGGGCAGCTCATGTATACCTGCAGAAGATCAGCCGATACCATTTCTTCAACAGTATATTCAACAAGAGCTACAGACATAAAGGCTATTTGGTTATCAACAGAACCAGCATCCCCTACCCAATCTTCCACCATTTCCCTTGTAATATCCTTGGTTGCTGTCTGCGCCTTTTTCGTCAAGGCATTATATAGGTTATCCAAGGTAGACATTTGTTACCCCATTATCTTTTATACTTTATTATATCATGCTGAGCTGGTTAGGCTTTCCAAGAATGCTTACGGGAATGGTTACAGTTGACTATTCTGAGGGATGCAGTAGAATAAGAGTAAGTCTTATCAAGGAGGACAGCATGAGCAAAGAAAAAAACAAGCAAAAGCCAAATGCAAAGAAAAAACCTCAGCACACCCTGAAAGAAAAAAGACAAGCAAAAAAAGAAAAGACTGAAGGTAAGCCCCTCGGGATTGTCTGATGTGTAGTAGACAGCATTTTTGTTTAAAGTTGTTGTAACCGTGTTTTATAACTGGGTATTCCGTTTTGCCCCTCATGCACTCTCGATTACCGTTAATTATCTGCACTTCAAGGAGGCAGATGCAAAATGAGACGTCCTTCCTGACAGTGTGAAGTTTATAAATTACCTTGTTATTCAACATTTCAACTAATAATCAACAAGAAAGATAGACTCAAACTTATTTAAGTTTATACATTTAAAAAATGATTAATAACCTTAAATTGAAAAATATAATTATTATTGATATCTTTTATTTGAGGGGAATTAATCAAAATTTTTCGGCAAAGTTCTGAGGGAAATTTGAAGCTTTTACTGTTTCTGATAGCGTGTCTGTCAATCCTGATCTCCGGATGCGCGAAGACAATAACCGTCAAGCATCTAAACCCTGATGAACCTGAAGCACTTGAAAGTAATGAAAGGGTCGTATTCGGTCGGGTCATCTTTATCACGCATTCCGAAGAAATGGGGGAGGTGAGTTTCCCGCCTCTTGGTCTGGGGCTTGTTCATGTGGAAACGGGAAAGCGCGCATTGCGGGCTGTTATGTATGAAAAGACCGTTGTAGTTCAGCCGCCGTCAGATGATATCGTCACTCGCGAAATATATGCAAAAAGGCTGTGGTTTGAAAACGACGGCACATTTTTTTGGGTCTTGCCCACAGGAAGTTACAAGATTGACGCATTGGGTTTGGGGGTTTACTAGAATTTTGTTTCGTTCCGACCCGGATCCCGAGAAACCAAAAGCGGAACAGATTTTCCCTCTTAAGCCTGAAAAACCTCCTGAGTGCGGTTTTGTGGTCGACCCGAATATCGTTTTCAACGTTTCCGGGGACAGCGGGACACTGTATATCGGTTCATTGGTTATAGATATGGATATCAAAAGAAACAAGCACGGCATCGAAGCAAAGAAGATTAATTGCATCGAGATAAGGGATGAGTACGCCGAGGCGTTGGAACTGCTCAAGAGCCGCTATCCATCATGCACACTCACTGTTAAGAAGAGGCTCATGACCGGCACTCCTGACAGGTCAGCTTCCGTGGCAAACCGCCGTTGCCCAACATGGATTCAAATGTTATTTAGAGAAACAGCAGCTGGTGCCATTCTAGCGATACCAATTTTAGTTCCCGTCGCTCCTGCTGTGGGCCCGAGTATTATTCTCCCAAGTATCCCAATTGGAAAATGATACCGTGGTGTTGAAGGGTCATTGGGGTCTGCCCTTGATCATTGACATTATTGATTTTGATTCTCTTTCCCATTCCTTCACGAATCTCCTGTCTTCCCTAAGTCGTTTCAATATCCTTTTATATTGATGAGTCACACCCGATGGACTGATTCCTCCTGTCATCTCTGCTATCTCTCTATTGAATGCAGATGTCTCCTTCTTTGATAAGAATATGAACATCAGCCTACCACGTCGTTCTTCAGTTATATCTATATTTCTAATCTCCTTTACTCTGTAATATCTGCATATGGTGTCTCTTATCTCTTCAGGGTCTATCCTGCCTTCGTATCTCCTCTTTGCCGTTATCTCGTCAGTTTTCCTGCCGCTCTTTATCCTTTTAATGACCTTCTTGGTGAATTCCTTGCTCCCTAAGATCGCCTGCCCTATGATATCCTCTTTCGGATATTCTGATGGCTTCTCTACACCCGCCTCCACAAATTCTCTATATTTCTTCCAGGCTGCTTTCCTGTCCTTGCCATACTCTGCTAAAAGCCAATCCGTATTCAGCCATTCAGGCTCCTCTTTCTTCCCAGTGTAGTATCCGTAGCTGCTCCACTTATATCCCTCCGGCTTTTCTGCAAGCCCGGCCATTACAGGATTCAGATGTATGTATCTGCTCAGCTCAAGGAGATATCCCTCTTTCTCTACACACAATGATTTGTATCTCCCTGCAAAGACATGCCCTATCCATCCCTTTTGCCGTCTGAGAAAACTTCCATAGGCTGACCCTATATAGTGCATTGCTTTTGCAAGTTCTCCCTGTGGCGCTGTCAGAAGCAGATGGTAATGGTTTCCCATGATGCAGAAAGCATAGAGGTCTATCTTGTATTTCTCTGCTGCATTTTGAAGCGTTTCGATGAAGTATTCCTTGTCCTGATCTTCCGCAAAGATATGTTCCCCTCTGTTGCCCCTCGATATAATGTGATATACCGCTCCTTCATACTCTATCCTCAACGGTCTTGCCATATGGTTCATTATAAGGAACCGCCGTTGGTTTGTCAAGCTTCAAGGGCAGACCCCTTTTGCCGACCCCTTTTGCCCTGATATACTTTTGCCCCTTTTGAATGACAGTTCTTCATCTCTGTGAACATAGTGATTCAGAAGCAAAAGTCCTTCCTGTAGCAGAGATATTCATATAAAGCCTTCCGGTAGTGGGTTACTCCTGATAATCATCGCTGTTTTTGTGATTTCAATCACTGATACTATTCCTAAGAGTACTTATAATATAAAAAAACTGGCAGTGTCCCTTCACGAGCAATCCGGCAAGAAAAGATTGAATGAGCATAGCATTCCTGTCAGAAAAACACACATAAAGGAGGTGAAGCATTTTTTAAGATTCTAAAAGTTTCGAAGGGATAGTGGAGGCATTGAAACCATCTACCAATATGGGCGCCATGGTTGGTGGTGGAGCGAGTGGCGCAACCAGCTCACTTACTTCAAACAGATTTAAAAAAGTAAGGAGGCAGAAAATGAAAAGAAATACATTTAAGATGTTAGGAATAACCATTGCAATGTTATTGCTTTTGGGTAGTTTTACAGACAATACTCAGGCGCAAAGTCCCAGTATCGATATTAAAAAGTACACGAATGGGCTGAATGCTGATGATCAGCCAGGCCCTGAAATTCCGGCTGGAGACGAAGTAATATGGCATTATGTTGTGACAAATACAGGTGATACTATATTGACTAATATCACTGTTACCGATGACCAGGGTGTATCGGTAACCTGTCCTGTAATAGACCTCGAAGCCAATGGTTCAATGATATGTTCAGGTACCGGTTCTGCAACAGAAGGCCAATATGAAAATACCGGCACCGTTGAAGCGATTGATCCCGGAAACAATCCAGTGAAAGATTCCGATATCAGCCACTATCTGGGTGTGGCGCCTGAGGATAGCGATGGAGACGGTATTAACGATGTTGTCGATCAGTGTCAGGATTCCGATGCAAATACAACCATTATTATCGAAGGTTGTGATACAGGCGTTGAGAATGGACTTTTTGATACCGGCTGCAAAATGAGTGACCTTATCGCCCGATGTGCGGCCAGCGCAAAGAACCATGGAAAATTTGTCAGTTGTGTGGCGGGCCTCACGAATGGCTGGAAGAAAGCAGGATTTATAAGCGGCAGAAAAAAAGGGGCGATTCAAAGATGCGCAGCGAAGGCAGATATCCCGTAGACTTCAAAAATATGAAACAAGGCAGGGTCAGAAATGGCTCTGCCTTGTTTTATTGCATATTACTACCAGCAATCATTAATCTTCAGACTTTTTTCACAGTGCGGATAAGTAGGTGTTGGTCACACCCTCATAGAATCCGCTGCTGTGCATATTTGATGAAGAAATCGACAAAACAACGGGCGGGCTAAAATTCTCTGCTTTAGGTGAAAAGCATATTTTATAAAAATCAACCACTATGCGTGCTTGATAAAGAAAGGGTGAGCAACTGATTACTTTTAAAATACATACATCATATCAACGAGCTGCATCGTTATATTCATTTATTAACGTTTCGATCAATTCTTTTACTGAAATAATCTCCTTTGCCCTATATGCATTCTCTCCGGCGAATGCAAAGCCGTGTGATAAATTACCTTTCTTGGCATTTGCCAGGGCAAGGGAAATGCAATACGGAGTGTTTTTATAATCACACGTTTTTAAGCAGTGAAAAGGACACTTGAACGGTTTTTTTTTGCCCTGACTGACTTCATCAAGAAATACATTCTTAATCGCTCTTCCCGGCATTCCGACAGGGCTTTTGATAATCACAATATCTTCTTTCCTCGAATCTACATACGTCTGCTTGAATTTTTCCGATGCATCACATTCATATGTGGTAACAAATCGGGTTGCCATCTGCACACCCGAAGCTCCCAGCTGGAAAAATCTATATATATCTGCTCCTGTATAAATTCCTCCTGCGGCAATCACCGGAATGGATTTTTGATATTTTTCTTCATATGGTTTTACTGCCAGAATCACTTCAGGGACAAGGTTTTCTAATGAATATTTGGGGTCACTAATCATCTCTTCTTTGAACCCGAGATGTCCACCTGCAAGCGGTCCCTCCACTACAATGGCATCAGGGAGACGGTTGTATTTTTCAGACCATTTTTTCGCAATTATACCGGCTGCCCTTCCTGAGGAAACAATAGGCACCAATTTTGTCTTTATATTCCCATGCACAAATTCAGGTAGATTAAGGGGTAGCCCAGCCCCTGAAATAATAATGTCTATACCTTCCTCAATAGCGGTTCTTACTAAATCAGCAAAGTTGGTTAATGCCACCATGATATTAACACCGAGGATTCCTTTTGATAATTCTCTGGCTTTTCTGATCTCTTTTCTTAATGCTCTCATATTCGCTTC
>Ga0299912_10003531_pt1 | contig 12760 bp, 14 predicted proteins | sample RVTome_2_FD_207667 | JGI IMG/M metagenome (GOLD analysis project Ga0299912, IMG submission 207667) | Soil microbial communities from uranium-contaminated site in the Upper Colorado River Basin, Wyoming, United States - RVT95D214 (version 2) ...
GCCTGGGGCCTGTCCGTGCCGGCACCGGCGCTGAACAGCCTGATAGCCTTTTCGGTAGCGATTATTGTCTTCGCCGGGATCTGCAACCTGCTCAACCTATTGCAGAAGCGTCTGCTGGCCATCAAGCGATTCAGAGAAAGCGTCGAGGAGGTCTCCCAGCGGCTGGCGCAGGCCAACCTGCGGCTCCAGGAATACGCGGTCCTTTCGGAGGAGGCGGCCATCACCTCGGAGCGCAAGCGCCTTGCCCGGGATCTGCACGACACGATCGCCTATACGCTTACCAATCTCATCATGATGATGGAAGCCAGCATCGATATGGCCCCGGTCGAAAACGCGAAACTCCGCAGGATGCTCACCCGGGCCCGGGATCTGTCGAAAGAGGGGCTTGTGGAAGCCCGCCGGGTCATCGATGCGCTTCGGCCGTCGCAGCTGAGCAAAGTTAATGGTCTACCCGCCATTTTCCGGCTTATTAAAACCTTCGAGAAAGCGACGCGCATCAGGACGAAACTTCATTTCGGGGACGCGCCGTGGAACTTCGGGGATGAAGAGGATATAATCGTTTACCGGTTGGTCCAAGAAGGCATGACCAATGCCATCCGCCACGGGAATGCGAAAAACATCACTATTTCGATGAGCCGGGAAAAAGGGGGGGTGCGGGTCAACATTCGAGATGACGGCATCGGTTTCGCCGAGCTCAAGGAAGGATACGGGATTACGGGAATGCGCGAGCGGATCGAAAAACTGGGCGGCAGCCTCGAGCTGACAAGTAAACCCATGGACGGTACTCTGCTTTCCACCTGGCTTCCCATACCTGAAAGCCATGCAAGCTGAAAAGGTCGGGAAGATCAAGGTGCTCCTGGTCGACGACCAGGTGCTCTTCGTCGAGAGCCTGCAGATGGTGTTGGAGACCCGCGCCGAGAATATCGAGGTGGTGGGCATCGCCTATGACGGCGCCGGCGTTCTGGACATGGTCAGGGAAAAACGACCCGATATCGTCTTGATGGACATTCGCATGCCGAACGTCGACGGAGTCGAAGCCACCCGCATGGTTCTGGAGGAGTTCCCCGATACCCACATCATGGTGCTGACCACCTTCGAGAAGGATGAATACGTGTACAAGGCCTTGAGGCTAGGCGCAGTGGGTTACCTGCTGAAGGACATCCATCCCTCCTATCTCATCGATGCCATCCATTCGGTCTATAAAGGAGGGATCCTGATATCCCCGAAGATCGCCAAAAAGCTCGTCTCCAAGACCGCCGGCGAGCCCGGCAGCGAGTCTCGGGGTGCCGGCTCCCAGCTGCGGGAATCTATCCTGAGCGAGTTGAGCATCCGGGAATCCGAGGTGCTGTACCATATCTCCAAGGGTTGCAACAATCGCGAGATTGCAGAAAAGCTTTATATCGCCGAACAAACCGTGAAAAACCACGTCAGCATGATCTACTCCAAGCTGGGCATCCGCGACCGTATGCAAGCCCTCCTCCTGGCCAAGGAAGCCGGTCTCAGAGGCGAGACCGAAGCCTGAGCGGATCCCTCAACTATAGTACGCCAGTACTGTCGCAACGATAGTACGAGAATGTGACTGCGGTAAGTTGTGCTGCCTTTGAACTTGATGGTATAAACGTTGGGGGAAAGGTATCGACGGAGCACGCGTGGGCGCAGCCGGCGACCTGAATCAAGCATAAACAGCGAATCTATCAACGGACCCAGGAGGATTGCGTATGGCGTCCAAAAAGACTTTCCTTGAGTACTGCATTGAGTTTCTGGAGAAGATTGAGAAGGAACAAGCCGAGAACTTCAAGAAAAGCGGTCAGAAAATGGGGGACTGCATCATCGCCGATCATTTGGTGCACGTGGTTGGAACGGGCGGCCACACCCATCTTCCTGCCTACGACATGTTCTATCGGGCAGGAGGTCTCGCCGCGGTGAGCTTCATCCCCGCCCTGGGAGCACTATACGGGGCTGCCCAGGCAACCTACGGCATGCGCATCGAACGCACCCCCGGTTACATGACCCAGGTCATCGACTACTATCGGGTGCAGAAGGGCGACGTGGCCATCGTTTGGAACAACATCGGCGTCAACTCGGCGACCATCGACGCCGCCCTGGCCTGCAAGGAGCGCGGGGCCTACACCATCGGCGTGGCCGGCTCGCCCTGGATGGATAAAATCCCAAAGGACCACTTCACCCGCCATCCCAGCCGCAAGAACTTGCGTGACATCGTCGACCTGTTTATCGATGACTACAATCCGGTCGGCGACAGCATCATGGAGATCGACGGCTTCGATCGGCCCTTTGGGCCTATTTCCGGAGTGACCGATATGTATATCGCCCGCCGCCTGGACATCGAAGCGATCAAGTACATGGTTGGCAAGGGCTTCAAGCCTCCGGTTTATATGAGCGCCAACCGCGTGGGGGGGGATGAAGCCAACGCCGCGCTCATAGAAAAATACTGGAACAGAATCAAACTGTTGTAGAAAAACGGCTGAATATCCAAGCGCAAGGAGGAAGGAATGAAGAGATTATTAGTCCTGGTCTTGGCGCTCCTGTTGTTCGTGGTGGGGGGCGCGTTCATCTGGGCAGGCGGGCAAGGAGAAAAGCAGAAGGGTATGGAGCCGGCTGAGAAAGTCGCCATCACCTTCTGGCACCATGAGGCTCCCGCTCACCGGGTGGCCGCTTTCCAGAATGTCATCGACTCCTTCCAGCGAGACCAGCCGAACATCGGCCTATCTCAGGAGGTGGTGATGTGGGGCGACGCCTGGGTCAAGTCGTTGTCCGCATTGGAAGCGAGTACGCTGCCCGCCTTTCAATTCTCGATCCCCGACCTGACCCTTACGATGTACAAGGCCGGAGCCCTGGCGCCGGTCAGCGACCTTGTGCGGGAGATTGACGGAAAGTACACGATTTTCCCAAATCAGAAAAACATGTTCTTCCACGAGGGAGAATACTGGGGGCTACCCATTTTCACGATGGTCATGCTGATGACCTATCGCCCGAGTTTCCTGGAGGATTATCTGGGCACCAAGGAGCCGCCCAAGACCTGGGAGGAAGCGCTCCAATACTCTCGTAAGATCACCGAGGGCTCCGGAGGGGAAGTATACGGCATTGGCATCGGTGGCGCGAAGAACCTGATGACCGATGAGCAGGCCTTCATCTTCATGGCCGGCGCGGGCGCCCGTTTCTTCGACGAGAAGGGCAATATAATATTCAACAACCCGAAGACCAAGCAGGCCCTGTCGATGTACAACCAGCTCATCAAGTGGGCTCCTCCGGGGGCCGAGGCGTGGTCCTGGGGCGAGATCGAGCTGAACATTGCCGCGGGCACTCTGGCTATGTCGCCTTACTTCCCGGCGGTGCAAAAGCGCTTCCACGAGGAGTTCGACAGCAGTGACTACGCGGCCGCCCATCTCCCCTATTTCGAAGGGCGCAAAGAGCGCGGAACGATCACCTATCCGAACGAGATCCACATCTACAAGCAGACGCTGAAGGACCCCAAGAAGCTGGGCGCGGTCAAAGAGGTGGTACGCTACATGATGCGGCCGGAAATCAACGCCATGCTGACCTCGGGGCAGGAGCCGGGCGGCTTCTTCCCGACCACCGTTGCGGCGGCCAAAGCGCCCCAGTATTGGGAAAGCCCGATCGTGAAGCGTTTCAAGGCCATTCACGACACAGCCTTGGAAGCCTTGGACCAATACGCGACCCTCTACGGATTCGAATACGGCAAATGGGTAAACATTGGCATCGGAGATATCACCGGCGCCGATGTCCTCGCCGATACGGTCAACAAAATCGTGAGCGGCCAGATGTCTGTGGACGAGGCCGTTGCCTGGGGCGCCAAGGAAATGGCGAAATACTCCGTGCCGGTTGGAAAGTAAGGTACACAATCACCCTGTGCTAACGAGCCTGGCGGAAATTGCTCCGCCAGGCTCACATCTCACTCCAAAAATGGCAACAAGATAGAAGTTCATGTCCATCTCGATTGCCCAGCAACGAAAACAGATTTTTCTCCTTCTCCCCCTCATCGTGCTCCTCGTGTTGATCTTCGCCTATCCTTTCGCTCGAGCTTTTTTCCTGAGCTTCTACCAGATCTCCTTCGGAGCAGCCGAGTCCAATTTCGTGGGGCTGGACAATTTCGTGAATATCCTCCAGGACCAGGCCTTCTGGCAGGCTCTGGGGAACAGCTTCTACTGGACCTTCGGGAACCTTTTCATTCAGCTCACGATCCCCATGGGGATCGCCCTGCTCCTGAACAATCGCATCAGAGGCATTAATTTCGTCCGGGCCGCCATCATGTTGCCCTGGGTGGTGCCGACGGTAACGATCGCCGTTTGTATGCGTTGGATGCTGCTTCCGCGTATCGGCATCATTGCCGAGATGATGGCCGGACTGGGCCTTGGCAATCGCCTGCATCTTCTCGGCAACTCCGCAACGGCCATGCCGACTCTCATCCTGTTGAACTCCTGGAAGTTCCTGCCCTTTGGAACGCTCATGATTTTAGCTTCCCTGCAAACCATACCGGACAGCATTTACGAAGCCGCGCGCGTCGACGGAGCAGGCTGGCTGCAGCGCTTTAAATTTATAACCTTCCCGTACACCAGCTCCATGATCTGGTTCGTGGGCTTTCTGGCTTTTTCGTGGAACTTCAACACCTTCGACCTGATCTGGCTCACCACCCAGGGTGGTCCAGGCAGTGCCACGCAGACATTGCCGGTTATGATCTACCGCACGGCCTTCAAGACCTTCAGGCTGGGCGAGGCTTCGGCCATCTCGATCACCATCGCCGTTATCCTGATCATCATCGGCATGCTCTATTTCAAATACCTCACCCCGAAAGAGCCGTAATCATGACCAGCCGTGAGCTCGTTTGCCAGGCGATTCACCGGGAACCTACTCCAGCGCTACCCGTTGATCTGGGAGGCTCCATTACCGGCATCACTCGTGAGGCCTGCCGCAAGTTGTGCGCTCACCTGGGCCGGACGCAAGCCTTGGAGGTAATCTGCAAGCCCCTGCAGCTCGTGGAGCCTCCGGCCTTCATCCTGGAAGCCCTGGGCATCGATACCCGCTACCTGCGTCCCAGCTTGCCGATCGATAACGAGCTGGAAGAGGAGTACACCGACGATTGGGGCGTAACTCGCAGGCTCAGCTCGAACCGCTACTACTACGACATTGTGGACTGCCCGCTGAAGGAGGGCAGGCTCCGGGAGATCGAGCGCTTTGCCTGGCCGGAGCCGGCAAACAAAGCGCTGTTCGCGGGACTGCGCGGAAGGGCTGAGGCGTTGTCTCGCAGCGGGTACGCCTTGGTAGCCGACCCTCTGGCGCCGGCGGTTTTTGAGCCGGCCTGGTACCTGCGGGGGATGGAGAATCTGTTGATCGATTTCATAGACAACCGACGATATGCCCTTCGCCTGCTGGAAACGCTGCTGGAGTTCCAGCTCCAGTTTTTCGACGCCTTTCTGTCCGAGGTGGGGGATTTCATTCAGGTGGTCATGTTTGGTGACGACCTGGGAACGCAGAACGCTCCCATGATGTCGCCCCAGCTCTACCGAGAGGTAATCAAGCCGTTTCATTCCCGGCTATTCGGCTTCGTGAAGACTCGCACCCGGGCTAAGCTCTTCCTGCACTCCTGCGGCTCGATCGAACCCCTGATAGAAGACCTGATCGATACAGGCATAGACATCCTTCATCCACTCCAACCCCGGGCCCTGAACATGGACCACGCCCTGCTGAAGGAGCGCTACGGCGACCGGCTCTGCTTCTGGGGTGGCGTGGATATCCAGCAAACCCTGATCGGGCCGCTGGACGGCATCGCGCGCGAGGTCGAGCTGCGGGCCCGCACCCTGGGAAAGGACGGCGGGTACGTGCTTTCCCCGGCTCATAACCTCCAACCGGACACTCCTCCAGAGAACATCATTGAGCTGTATGGCAGCGCGAAGGCATACTCTCCGCGCCAGGCAGGCAACCGATGACCTTGGCAAGGTCTTGGCAGAGGTTCGCAACCGTCGCAGCAGTCGTAATAATCCTACTCCTGATCATTTGGCCGTTTTTTTACATCCTGGTTTCCTCTTTCAAGCCGTTGAAAGAGATCATGGCCAGAGTAAGGTTTTTCCCGCGCCAGCCGACCTTGAAGAATTACGAGACGCTGCTCTTCGCTCGCACCCCGGTCCGCGATTTTGTGCGCATTGTCGCCAATACGCTGATCGTGTCGTCAATAACAGCCCTGGTTTCGATATCCATCTCTTCACTCTCCGGCTACAGCATCTCCCGCAGCCGGCGGCTGAAAAGTGGTCTGGTTTCGCGGCTCTTGCTGTTCATCTACGTGTTCCCCACAATCATCATCCTCATTCCGATCTATAAGCTGTTCACTTTCATCGGCCTTTGGGACAATTTCTTCGGTCTCATCCTGGTCTATACAGCTCTGGTTTCCCCCTTCTGCACCTGGCTGCTAGTTTCGTTTTTTGACAGCATACCTAAAGAGTTGGAGGAATCGTGCCAGATTGACGGCGCCGGGAGCTTCGTCACCTTTACCAGGATTGTTCTGCCGCTGTCCTTGCCCGGCATCGTCACGGTGGGGGCCTATTCATTCATTACCGCTTGGGGCGAGTACATGTTCGCCCTGGTGATCATCAGCTCGAACCAGAAAAAAACCGCCGCCCTGGGCCTGGCCACTTTCGCTGCCGAGCAGTACATCGAGTGGGGCCCGCTGCTGGCTGGCTCGATGCTTATCATCTTGCCGGTGTTCCTGCTCTTCCTGCCGGTGGCTAAGATTTTCATCAAGGGCTTCATGGCTGGAGCGGTCAAGGAGTAGCCGATTAGGAAGCAAAGCCTTTAGTCAGATGGATTTATGGAAGGAGCAGGCGATGAGACGGATTGCCCTTTTCCCCATCTTGGCGGCCGCCGCCCTGGCGGCTGCCAGCGCGCCGGCAGGCGCGGAGGTGAGCGTCGAGACGCGTAATGACGTCTATATCCTGCCGGTGGCGGAACTGGCGAGCACCAAGACCTACCCCGATATCATCACGCTTGTAAACGATCTCCTTCAGGTTCAGCTTGTGCCCAACCGGGGCAGGGTAATGCTGGAACTGACATCGCGCAAGCTTGGCGTCAACTTCCTCCATCGAAACCTCATCCCGGACCCCATGATCCTGGCCAGCGGCCTGCATGGGGTCGAGTTCGGCGGGTACTATTTTTCCCCGCCTTGGAACACCCGGGACCGGCAGCCATTCGATCTACAGTACGAGATCAGGGATTCGGGACCGAAGCAAGCGGAGATCTACCTGCACGGTAGGGACATGTTCCTGCGCACCCTCACGGAGTGCTGGGTGCGCCTGAAGGACGGCAGCCCGTTGGTCGAGGTGGAGGTGGCGGTTACCAACACCTCGAAGAGCAGCGAAAAGGAGTTTGATCTCAAAGACTACGCCCTTTTCACCGTGGATACCATGGGGAGAGAGGGCAATACACTGATCCTACCCATCGACACGGTCGAGGTAATCAGCAGCAATGCGAATTGGCTCGGAGCGGCGGGCACGCGGAAAGCCTGGTCCGGGGAACTTCAGCGCTGGCAAGGCATTCGCGATTTCTTCCAGGTCAGGACTTTTCAGCCTGTTTCCAAACCATGCCTGGGCGTGTACTACCCTGAGTTGAAGGCGGCCTGTGTCAAGTTTTGGGAACCGGCAGACCGCTTCCCCGTGGTCGAAGCGTGGGCCTGGGGGGAAAGCTACAAGAGCGTGAAGGGCAGCGGCCCGTACTTCGGCGTCTCCAGCGTTGCACTGAAGATCAAGGTCAAGCCCCAAGAAAAGATCGGTTTTACCACCTACTTTATGGTGCTCCATGACATGCCAGCTGTACCGACGGTGGAGGACCTTTACGCCGCCGCTCAGGAATTCTTGAAATAGATAGCCTTTAAAGCGCGGAGGCATGCGGGTCCTGCTCGTCGGGGCGCGCGCCTGAAACCTCGCGGACCAGCGCTAGGACGCGTTCGATGAGCTCGTCGGTCAGCCGGTCGTGCACGGCGTCGAAGGGTAGAATCGGCTCGCGTACGCGGGGCGTGGCATAGATGCCCTGGCGCCAGAGCAGGCGCTTGAAGAAGCGCATCGAGAGGTCCACGTGCTGGTAGGAAAAGGCCAGCACCGGCAGCAGCCGCTCGAACAGCGCCCGGACTTGCTCGCGTCGCCCCCCGCAGTAAATGGAAATGGTAAGTTGATTTCCCAAGGAAACGGAAGATAGAAATCCGCAGGGGAGGGAAAACAGAATTCCCCAGCTAGCGGAAAGTAGAATTCCCCACCCTGGATGCTCCTTGGGCTAGGGTACTACCCAGCCCAAACCCCAAGGAGCCGGTATGGTGAAGAAAGCGATGTACCAGAAGATTTTGCAGCCGAAACTTCAGGGTTACTCCCAAGCGGGAGTCGCGGAAAAACTAAATATCGACCGGAAAGCCGGCTGGAAGAAGGGCCACCGCAAGCGTCGGGCTCTGGACTCTCTGAGGCTGCCCGGCTGCGAACCGGACTCGGCATCTGCGCCTGAGCGGGATTGAGGCGGCCTCAGATCGCCTGCAGGCCTGCGGCCTGCGCGCAGGTGCGCAGCTGCTGGTCGGCCGTGAGCACGACGAGCGGCTCCGGATCCAGCTGCGACCAGAGGATCGCGGTCGAGAGGTGGAGGGCGCCGAGCGTCCCGATCACCGTGGGAAAGGCCTGCGCCGCTCGGCTCTTGACCTGTGGGGTCAGCTCGAAAGTGATGAGGCCTTCGTACAGCTCGTGGAAGTAGGAAACCGCCTCCTGGAGCTGCCGATCGGAGATCATCCCCTCGAGCCGATAGCGCTGGAGCACGCGGTGGCATTCGATGGCCATGAGCTCGCTCGTGCCAGGCTGGTCGAAATCGCGGATGCGCTCCAGCTCCCGGTCCGCCGTGAGCAGGTACCGCAGAACCACCGACGAGTCGACGTAGCACTTCACCGGCTTGTCCGCTCGGCCATCAGCGCCTCGAGGGGATCGACCTCGAAGGATATGCCGAGCTTGCGGAGCACGATCGCGCGCTTCGGGGCGCGCGGGGCCAGCGCGGGGGCGGGCTGCTGATATGGAACGAGTTGCGCCACGGGAATGTCGCGGTCGAGGATGACGATCCTTTGGCCCTTGCGCACCGCGCGGAGCTGCTCGCTGATGTGCGTTTTTCCCTTGCGCCCCCGGTGATGGCGGGGTAATCATTGCCCATGGGCTTCCACTGGCTAACCTTCGTGCACCTAGGCATCCTGTCGGTGGCCCTGGTCCTGGCCACCTGGATCCGCTCACGCCTGCCCTTTTTCCAGCGGTACCTGATCCCCAACTCCCTGACCGCCGGCTTCCTGCTGCTTCTCTTCTACAACCTGGCGGCCCGCCCCCTGGGGCTGGACACCGCCTCGCTGGGGGACCTGATCTACCACCTGCTGTCGATCTCCTTCATCGCCATGAGCCTGCGCGCCCTGCCCCCGAAGAAGACCGGCAGGAGAGTCTTCGCCACCGGCCTGGCCATCGCCGCCTCCTTCACCCTGCAGGCGCTGCTGGGCCTGGGCCTGGCCTTCCTCCTGCGGGCCGTGTTCCTGCCTTCCCTCAACCCGGCCGTCGGGCTGTTCGTGCCGCTGGGCTACGAGATGGGCCCGGGGCAGGCCTACTCCATCGGGGTGGGCTGGGAGGCCCTGGGCTTCCAGGGGGCCGGCAGCCTGGGCCTGACCTTCGCCGCCCTGGGCTATCTGTGGGCCTGCTTCGGCGGGGTGGTGCTGATCAACCTGGGGATCCGCAAGGGCTGGGTCGAAGCGCGGCGCCTGGGCCCCGATGCCCGCCAGGGCCTGCAGTCCGGGGTCTACCCGGCCGGCAGCAGGCTGCCGGTGGGCTCGCGCCTGACCACGGACACCGAGGCGGTGGACACCATGGCCGTCAACCTCGCGGTGGTGCTGGTTTGCTACCTGGCCACCTTCCTTCTATTGAAGGGGCTGACCGCGCTGCTTTCCCTGGCGGGCAAGGACGGCCGCGAGCTGGCCGTCAACCTCTGGGGCATCTCCTTCATTTTCGCCGCCATTATGGCCGCCGGGGTCAAAGCCCTGGTCCGCCAGGCGGGCCTGGACCACCTGCTGGAGCCGGGGACTTTGACCCGCATCGCCGGAGTGGCCGTGGACCTGCTGGTGGCCGCGGCCCTTGGAGCCATCTCGATCGTGGTGATCGCCCGTTACTGGCTGCCGATCGTGGTCATGGGCACCCTGGCCGGTTTTCTGACCATCGGCTACTGCCTGTGGCTCAGCTCGCGTCTGTTCGAGGAGCACCACTTCCAGCGGGCCATGATCTTCTACGGCTCGGCCACGGGCACCCTGCCCACCGGGCTGGCACTGCTGCGGGTGGTGGACCCGGATTTCGAGACTCCCGCCGCGGTGGACTACATGTACGGCTCCGGGGTGGCCTTCTTCCTGATCATCCCGTACGTCCTGGCCATCAACCTGCCCATGTACGGTTTCACCCGGGGCGAGCCCCGGTACTACTGGATGATCATCGGCCTGCTGCTGGGCTACCTGGCGGCCATCGCGGTGCTCGTGCGCCTGCTGGGCGGGAAGCGGGTTTACGCCTCCCCGTTCAAGGTGTGGCAGCCGCGGGGGCCGAAGCGGGAGGGGTAGCTTCGAAGGGCACCGCCTCCATCCTCTTCAGCAGCAGCGTGGCATAGCTGCCCCGCGGCAGGAAGAACTCCAGGTCCAGGCGGTGCCGGCCCGGGTACAGCTCGTCCGGCTCGGGTTCGCCGACCGCCAGCTCGCGGGCGAAGACCAACCCGGCGCGCTCGACTCCGTGGACCCGCAGCCGGGAAATCTGCCGCACGCGCAGGTCGCTCCAGCCGATGCCCTCCCCGGCCAGGACCGCTTCGGCGATCGCGCGCACGGCCGGATCGTCGACCTGGGAGTCGAAGCCGGGCACGGGCAGCCTCTGCTGCTCGAGCGCTTCCCCCAGGCCGGCGGGCAGCTCCCGCGGGTAGAGGAACCGTCCGTGGCGGTAGGAGCGGGACAGCAGGCCGAAGTGGTGCTCTGCGGCCAGGGCCAGCAGGCGCCCGCCCAGGATCTGGTTGAACAGGTAGGACTGATAGGCGTTGAGCACGAAAACCAGGTAGCGGCGGTCCAGCCGCTCCAGCGCCTGCCGGAAGGCCTTGCGGTGGGCGGCCAGGTACTCCAGCAGCGGGCGGTAGTCGCCGAAGGCCAGGGGCAGGCACTCGGCCCATTTCCCCCAGTGCTCGCTCACGCAGCTCTTCAGCCCCCGGGTCCGGCGGTCGTCGAAGCGCGAGGGGGTGAAGTACAGGCGCAGCGCCTGCTCGCGGTTGCCGAGGAATACCTCCTTGCCCATGAAGCCCTGCCCGTGGCGGGCGGAGCCGAAGCGCTGCTCGTCGTAATAGTTGGGCAAGCCGATCTGGCCCACCTCCACGACGGCCTGGCGGCAGCGGGCGCTCTCCCGTGGATCCATGTCCCGGACCACGATCCGGAAGAAGTTGCCGCTCAAGTCGCGCGCGGCCAGCGGCTGCCGGGCGTAGCCACGCAGGGTGAGGCGGAAGCCCTTGTCCTGGAGACTGGCCGGAAGCCCGCCGCGGCCGGGGGCGGGCAGGCGCACCGAAAGAAGCTGCGCGGTGTCCCCGAAGCGGTCCTTGAGCCCCGCCAGGTGGATGTCGCGGCGCTGCACACCCAGGCGCCTGGAAAGATAGGCCAGCAGGTCGAAGCTGTCCCACTGCCGCTTGGCCAGCTCGTAGACGGCGAAAGGGCCGGAGGCCGGGTCCAGCTCCACCGCGGCCCGTTCCTGCACGATGAAGTCCTCGGGACGCACCTTGATCTTCACGATGGCGATTAATAGTATATCATTGCATGCGCGACCTGACCTCCGGCCCCGAGGGCCGGCTGATTTTTTACTTCGCGGTGCCGATGCTGATCGGCAACCTCTTCCAGCTGCGCGGGGCGGGGGACACCCTGACCCCGATGCTGGTGACCCTGATCGCCCTGTGGGTCGTGCGCGTTCCCGTGGCGACCCTGCTGTCCCGGCGCCTGGGCACCGACGGGGTGTGGCTGGCCACCCCCGTGGGCTGGGCGGTCGGGATGATCCTCATCCTGTCCTGGTACGCCGGCGGCCTGTGGAAGCGCAAGGCCCTCTCCATGGGCGCGTCCGCCGCGAGGAGGCAAAGCCATGGCTAAGACCGCCGATCCCTTCGGCGCGCGCGGGGTCCTGAAAACCCGGCAGGGCCGCTTCACCTACTGGAGCCTGCCTGCCTTGGAGAAGCAGGGGCTGGCCGCCATATCGGCCATGCCCTTCGCCATCCGGGTGCTGCTGGAGCAGGCGCTGCGGCAGGTGGACGGCTTCACTGTGCGCGAGGAGGACGTGCGCACCCTGTGCCGCTGGAAGGAGAAGAGCTCCCGCGAAATCCCCTTCAAGCCGGCCCGGGTGGTGATGCAGGACTTCACGGGCGTGCCGGCCATCGTGGACCTGGCGGCCATGCGGGACGCCATGGCCGCGCTGGGCGGGGACCCGCGGCGGATCAACCCGGTGATCCCGGTGGACCTGGTGATCGACCACTCGGTGCAGGTCGACCGCTTCGCCTCCTCGGGGGCCCTGGCGGCCAACGCCGAGCTGGAGTTCACCCGCAACCGCGAGCGCTACGAGTTCCTGCGCTGGGGGGCCCGGTCCTTCGCCGGCTTCCGGGTGGTGCCCCCGGCCACGGGCATCGTGCACCAGGTGAACCTGGAATACCTGGCCCAGGTGGTGATGACCCGCGAGGAGGGGGGAGG
>Ga0299912_10003532_pt1 | contig 12759 bp, 8 predicted proteins | sample RVTome_2_FD_207667 | JGI IMG/M metagenome (GOLD analysis project Ga0299912, IMG submission 207667) | Soil microbial communities from uranium-contaminated site in the Upper Colorado River Basin, Wyoming, United States - RVT95D214 (version 2) ...
CAGGGACCAGGCGCTCCTGCTCGCCGAGGACGGGACTGTGACCGTTGCGGAGCCCGGGGCGAAGGTGCAGAGCGAGGGCGGGGGCGTCGGGGGCGGCGCGAACGCCAAGCAGATCGAAGCCTATATCAACGCAAACCGCGCCGCCTACGCTGCGCACGCCCGGACGTTGGCGGACGCCGGGGACGCCATCGTGAAGGCCTCGGAGACGAAGGACGTCGTTCCGCTCTTCAAGGCGTCGAGCGACCTCGACCAGGTTTGCGAGAGCTGCCACATGCAGTTCTGGTACCCGCCGCAGGCCCAGCCGCCGCAGTGAACCCGGCGGCCCAACGGCTTTAGGGTCCCCGCCGTCAGGACCTAAACCCTACGCCCGCCCCAGCGCCGCCAGCACGCGCTGCGGCGTAAAGGGATACTCGCTCATCCGCACGCCGGTGGCGTCGAAAAAGGCGTTGGCGATGGCGGCGGCCGCGGCGGCCATGGTCTCCTCGCCCGCGCCCTGGGAGGGCTGGTCCAGACGCTGGACGATCACCGGGGTAACCTCCGGACAGTCCTCGAAGCGCATCACCGGATAGCCGTTCCAGTCGAGGCTGGTGACCCCGCCCGGATCGAAGGTCACCTCCTCGAACAGCATGCGGCTGGCGGCCTGCACGAGCTGGCCGACGATCTGGGCCTCGACGTTGCCGGGGTTGACCACGCAGCCGGCGTCGATGGCGCCGTAGAGGTGGGCGATCCGCACCACGCCGGTGGTCTTGTTCACCTCCACGTCGGCCACCGCCCCGCCCCAGGACTGCAGGTGGGTGCCGAGCCCGATCCCCCGGCCCGTGACCACCTCGGCGTTCGACAGTTTCGAGGCGGCCTTGAACGGCGCCCAGTTGGCCGCCTTGGCCGCGCCGTCGAGCACGCCCAGCCAACGCTCGTCGGCGATGTTGGCGCGGCGGAAGGCGTAGGGGTCGAGGCCCAGCAGATAAGCCAGCTGGTCCACCGCCTGCTCCGAGGTGAAGGCGAAGGACAGGTCCAGCGGCGAGCGCAGCCAGGCGCCGCGCAGGTATCCCTGGCCGGGCACGTGGTGGTTCACCAGCTTCAGATTGGGGATGGCGTACATCCCCCCGCAGGTTCCCGTCGCCACCTGCTGGGAGGGGAAGGTCGGCCACTCGGTCGCGGGCGAGCCCAGGGCGAGCTGCTGGGAGACCTCCACCAGGCTCCAATTGTGCTGCCAGCCTTCGTAGAGATAGCCGGTGATCTTGCCGTCGGCGCTCGCGGCGACCGTCACTTCGCCCAGGTGCGCGGGGCCATAGGTGTCCCAGCCGTGCTCGTCCCAGCGCATGAGCTGCACCCGCGCCGGCCGGCCGAGAAGCTGGGAGACCAGGGCGGCGGCCTGGGCCACGTCGTCGTAGCAGCTGTGGCCATAGGTGCCCGAGGCGTCGCAGAAGCGCACCCGCACCTGGGCCTCCGGCAGGCCGAGCAGCGCCGCCAGGGTGCGGCGGGCGCCGTAGATGTCCTGGCTGGTGCAGATCACCAGGGCGGAGTCAGGCTTCACGTCCGCCAGGGCGCAGTTGGGCGCGAAGGGGGCGTGGGCCTGGTAGGGGCCCTTGCAGGTCATGGAGACCGTGCGGGCCGCGCCCTTGAAGGCGGCGGGCGCATCGCCGCGCGTCAGCACCACGGTGTCGTCGGTCTTTTCGGCCTTCATGCGTACATAGAGCTCGGCCTGGGGCGGCAGGGTGGGCGTGGAGTCCCACGCGACCTTGAGCTGGCGCGCGGCGCGGATGGCGTCCCACTCCTTGTCGGCCGCCACGGCGATGAAGTCGCCCTTCCTGACCACGCGCGCGCCCTTGATGTCGGCGATGGAGGCGGCGTCCACGCTGATCACCTTGGCGCCCGAGCCATAGGCCCGCTGGCCGCGCGGACGCACCACCCGGGCGTGGAGCATGCCCGGCAGCTTGATATGCTGGATGTAGTCGTAGGTTCCCGCCGCCTTGGCCGGGATGTCCTTGCGCGGCGCGGGGGTCCCCACCGTGCGATAGGCGGACGGCGGCTTGACCGGCGCGGTTCCCGAGACCGCCAGGGCGAACGGCTTGTCGCCCACCAGAGCGCCGTAGGCGACCTTGCGGCCGGGGGCGCCCTTCACCGAGACGACGCCGCGCGAGACCTCGAGCTGGTCCACCGGCGCGCCGAGGCGCGTGGCGGCCATGGCGAGCAGCGCGCGGCGGGCCTCGGCGGCGGCGGCGCGCACCGGCGGCGAGCCTCGGGCGATCGAGGCGCTGGAATAGGTGCCGCCCTGGTTGGGCGTGGCGTTGGTGTCGTGCGGGACGGTGGAGATCTGGTCGATGTCCAGGTCCAGCTCTTCCGCCGCCACCTGGGGAAGGGCCGTGGTGGTCCCCTGCCCCAGCTCCACATAGCCGATGTAGAGGGTGACCGTGTTGTCGGCGTGGATCGCCAGCCAGGTGTCCACCTGTTTGGGATCGGGCGGACCGGCGAGCGCGCCCCGCATGGCGCCCTTGGGTCCGGCGGTCTGGGCGCCGGCCGGACCGGCGAGGCTGAAGCCGACGATCAGGGCGCCGCCGGCCTTCAACAGGTCGCGACGCGGCAGGGGGATGGCGCCCGGCACGCTCATGCCGGCTCTCCGGTCATAGTCTTGGGCGCCATGGCCTTGGCGGCCCGCTGGATGGCCTTGACGATCCGGGGATAGGTTCCGCAGCGGCAGAGGTGGCCGTTCATGGCCGCCTTGATCTGCGCCTCCGTGGGATCGGGGGTCTTGGAGAGCAGCTCGGCGGCCTTGATGATCATGCCGTTGGCGCAATAGCCGCACTGGGGCGCCTGCTCGTCGATGAACGCCTGCTGCACCGGGTGCAGCGCGGGCGAGGCGGAGGAACGCCCGGCCGTCTTCGCATGCCAGGCCGGCAGGCCCTCCAGCGTGACGATCGCCCTGCCCTTCACCGCCGAGACCGGCGTGACGCACGAGCGGATCTCCACCCCGTCCGCCAGCACCGAGCAGGAGCCGCACTGCGCCAGGCCGCAGCCGAAGCGCGGCCCCTTCAGGTCCAGCTCCCCGGTCAGGACATAGAGCAGCGGCGTGGAGGGATCGGCGTCCACCGACCTCGTCCGTCCGTTCACCTTGATGCTGAGCCCGCCCGCCATCTTCCGCGTCTCCCTACGCAATGATGATGGTGCGAGTTGTAGAGCCTGAAGCGGCCGATGGGAATCGAACCCACGACATCGAGCTCGAGACCGTGGCGGCCAAGGCTTCCCTATCGGGTCCGATTGGCCTAGCAATTAAACAGCGCGACCTTCGCGACCGGGAACACAAAGGATCCGGTCAAGCCGCGATGACGGATACGGCCGAGTGCGGCTGCAGTCCCCGACGACGGGATGAGGGCCAGGGCCGTCCGCCGCGTGCATTTCGAAAAACTCGAACTAGAGAAGCTGGGCCGCCATGACTGGACTCTCGCGCGCGACACGCGCCCTCGCCGACGCCGCGGACCGCTGCCACCGCTCGGCCCGGCGCGGCGCGGTGCTTCTGCTGACCCTGCTCGCGGCAGCCATCTGCGGGTCCGGCCCGGCCCTGGCCGGCGCGGTCACCGCCCCGAGCGGCGGCACGCACTCGGCGCTCTCGCCCCTCACGGTGCAGTGGAACGGGATCGCGATCTCCAACGGAGTCGCAGCGCCAGTGGACGTAATGTTCATAGTAATATCGAACAACTCGTACGCCGGTACAGTATCGGTCCCGGTCGGTCTCAATGTTGCAAACACCGGCCAATACGTAATTCCCTCCAGCCTTCTTCGTCAGATCTTTTGTGACTCCTCAGGTTGGCGTTGGCTGATGGGTCCCTCGCCCTCCATTCAGTGGGAGATCCACGCTGGGGTGGGGGCCTCCAGCACGGGCGCGGGCTTCGCCAATGGCCCCGCGTTCAAGATCAAGTGTCCGTTCGTCGGCGCGGCGACCCTCGAGCAGGGCGTGATCGGCGCCGCCGTGGTTCCGAGCAGCGGTGGACATCCCCTCGGTGGCGGGCCGCTCACCCAAGGCTCGGCCGTGATCAAGGGGTCCGCCCTGAAGTTGCCTGAAGGCCAGGGCGCGCTGAATATCTACAAGTCGGTCGGCTACACCGCCGGCTTTCCCGTGCCGCCGAACTTCCCCACCTTCGCCATGACGGTGAACTGCACCCCGTACGGGCCGGCGAACCAGGCCGTATCCGTGCCGACCACGAACGCGGGCCTCACCCTGACCGGCATCGGCGCGGGCTCCGCCTGCACCGTCGCCGAGGCGCCCCTGCCGCCGATCGCCCATGCGCCGGGCTGTGGCGGGGGACCGGCCTACTGGATGCAGGCCGCGCCCACGTCCGCGACGATCACGGCCGGCGCCACCACCCGCGTGACCATGTCCAACTGGATCGCGTGCGGTTACCCCACCGGCTGGACCGCCTTGACCAAGACGGTGGTCAACCACACGGGCGCGCCGACGCCGACCAGTTTCCCGGCCACGGCGCATTGCACCGGGCCCCACGGACCGCTCACCCGGCCGCTGTCCGTGCCGGTCAACGGGGCGGTGAGTTTCGGCAGCGACGCGGGCAGCACCTGCTCGGTCACCGAAGCGCCGCTTGCGTCCATCCCGAATGCGCCGGGCTGCAATGGGGCCAGCGCGTCGTGGACGACCAGCTATGCGCCGCAACAGGTGGTCACCAGCGTCGAGACGATCCAGGCCGTCCGGATCACCAACACCCTCGCCTGCGACCAGTCCAAGGGCTCGCTGAAAGTGGTCAAGTCGGTGGTCAACGCCACCGGCGGGCCGGCGCCCATTCCGGCGACTTTCCCGATGACGGTCGACTGCACCCCGTCCGGGCCCTCGCACCAGGCCATCTCGGTGGCTCCGGGAGCCGCGGGCTCCACGATCGCGAACATTCCCGCCCAGGCCTACTGCACCGTCACCGAAGCGGCGCTCGGCCGCATCGGGCGGGTGCAGGGCTGTAACGGCGGAACCGCCTCATGGGCGACGGTGGTGGGACCAGCGCAGGGCGTGACCATCTCCGCCAACGGCGTGGCGACGGTGACCGTCCGCAACACCCTCACCTGCGACAAGCCCCCGGCCACGGGAACGCTGACGGTCTACAAGCAGGTGGTGAACGCCACGGGCGGACCCATGCCGGTGCTCCCGATGTTCCACATGACGGCGCACTGCACCCCGTCCGGGCCGCTCAACGCGCCGGTGTCGGTCGGCGCGAACCAAGGCGTGTCCCTCGCCGCGCCGATCGTCGCCAACAGCAGCTGCACGGTCACCGAGCCGCGCCTGGCCGCCATCGCCGGGGTGAAGGCCTGCAAGGGCGCGACCGCCTCGTGGACCACCACCTACTCGCCCCCGGCGTTTGTCCCAGCCGGCGGGAACGGGACGTTCACCGTCACCAACACCCTGGCCTGCGACAAGCCCCCGGCCACCGGGACGCTGACCCTGATCAAGCGGGTGGTCGTCGACGGGCCGATCCCGCCGCCCAACATGCCGTTCGTGATCCTGGTGAACTGTCCGCCGAACGGACCGAACACGACCGTGACGCTGAGCAGCGCCAACGGCTACCAGCAGACCGTGCAGGGCGTCGCCGCCGGCGGCAGCTGCATCACCACCGAGCAGCCGCCGGCCGTGCCCGCGGACCTGGCGCGGCGCGGTTGCCACTGGGAGACGGAAGGTCCCGCGGGCGGGCCAAAGACCACCTTGCCGACCGGCTCGAACACCACCCGCGTCTTCGTGAACCGCTGGGTCTGCAAGCCCGGGACTGGAACTGGAACCGGAACTGGAACCGGAACCGGAACCGGAACCGGAACCGGAACCGGCGGCAAGGGCACGGACCTGTCCATTCGCAAGACCGGGGGCGGCCCGGTCGGCTTCGGCGGGACGGTGAGCTTCGTGCTGACCGTGTCCAACAACGGCCCCGGATCGGTCGGCGCGGGCGGGGCGGTGGTCACCGACCCCCTGCCGCCGGGCTTCTCATTGGTGTCGGCGAGCGGCTCGGGATGGTCGTGCAGCGGCGCCCAGACGGTCACCTGCACCTACAACGGACCGGCCGTGGGGCCGAACAGTCCATTTCCGCCGATCACCGTGGTGCTCGCAGCGAAGACCATCGGCGGGTTCGAGAATTGCGCCAGCGTCCGATACACCGGCGGGACCGATGGCGTCGCCGGCAACAACCGCGGCTGCGTCGGATTCACCGTCCAGCGTGGGCCCTCCCCGCCTCCGGGCGTGGACGGCGGCCCCGTCGGCCCGAAGACGCCGTCACGCGGGCCGGAGAGGTCCGATCCCGGCCGGGCGATTCCAGGCAAGATAGGGCGCTGAGCTCCAAGACCTCGCCGCCATCGCGCGACTAATCCGGCTGGTCCGAAAGGAGTTGCTTGGAGCGGACGGCCGATGACCGGCGCCTAGAGCGCGTCTTAAGGGCGAAACCGCACACACTTTCGCCCAACGCGCTCTAGAAGACCCGGATCGGAATCTCGGCCGGCGCCGCGAGCAGGTCCTCCAGCTCGGCGTCCAGACGCAGCAGGGTGAGCGAGGCGCCCGCCATCTCCAGCGAGGTGCAGTATTCGCCGACATAGTTGCGCACGACCGTGAGGCCGGCTTGCTGGCAACGCTGCGCCGCGCGCCGGTAGAGCACGTAGAGCTCGCTGATCGGCGTGCCTCCCAGGCCGTTGATCATCACCGCGACGCGGTCGCCGGACTTGAAGGGCAGGTCCCCGGCGACGGCGTCGAACATCTCGTCGACGATCGCGTCGGCGGGTTTCAGCTTGTCGCGGCGGCGGCCGGGCTCGCCGTGGATGCCGATGCCGACCTCCATCTCGTCGTCGCCGATCTCGAACAGCTGCGTGCCCTTGAGCGGGGGAACGCACGAGGTTAGGGCGACGCCCATGCTGCGGACCTGGCCATTGACCTTCTCGCAGAGCTTCAGGAGCTCATCGAGGCTGGCGCCCCGCTCGGCGGCCGCGCCGCAGGCCTTGATCACGAAGAAGTTGCCGGCCACGCCGCGGCGGCCGATCGAATAGGTGCTGTCCGGCACCGAGACATCGTCGTTGATGATGAACGACTTGACGTTGATGCCCTCGGCCTGGGCCAGCTCGATGGCCATGTCCCAGCTCATCCGGTCGCCCTGGTAGTTGTTGATCAGGACCAGCACGCCCTTGTCGGACTTCAGAGCCTTGATGCATTCGTAGCAGGTGTCGACGGGCGGAGCGGCGAAGACCGCGCCCGGCGACGCCGCGTCCAGCATGCCGGGGCCGACCGCCATGATGTGCGCCGGCTCGTGACCGCTGCCCGACCCCTGGACGACGGAGACCTTGCTGTTGTCCGGGCGATCGGAGCGATAGAGCAGGTTGAATTCGGGCACGAGCTTGAACTTGCCCGGATTGGCCAGATGGACGCCCTCAAGCATCTCGGCGACGAACTTATTCGGATCGTTGAGAAATTTCTTCACTGGTATTTCCCCTATCGGTTGGATTCTTGTTTGGTCGGCGAGGTCAGGCGTCGACCTTGGGCCGGCTGACGCCGAATTCGGCGCACAGGTCGCTCAGGATGGTCGCCACCGCGACCATGCCCGGGTCCGGCGTTCCGATGCTGCGATCGCCGGTGAACTGCTGGCGGCCACGCCGAGCCACCCAGCTCTTGGCGCGCTCGGCGGCGTCTTCGGCCGCGGCGGTCGCGTTCCTCAGCGCCGCATGGTTGTCGCCGTCCCCGCGCACGTGCTCGCCGATCGTGTCGCGGATCGGGATCAGAACATCGATGAGGGTCTTGTCCCCGGGCAGGGCGCCGCCGCGCTGCTGGATGCCTTCGATGGCGGCCGAGGCGATCTTCTCCAGGTCCTCAAGGGTGATCGAGGTCTTGTCCTTGCAGAGCATGCCGGCCCGCATGAAGGCCGTGCCCCACAGCGGCCCCGACGAGCCGCCGACGTGCTTGGAGATGATCATGCTGAGCTTCAGCAGGAAGGCCCCGATCGTGCTCTTGTCGAGGCTGGGAAGGTCGGCCTCGATGACGCGGAAGCCCGCCGCGAGAGAGGCGCCGAAGTCCCCGTCGCCGGCAAGGGCGTCCAGGTCCGAGAAGTGTTGCTCATTGCGCAGGACGGTTGCGGCCGTGGTCCTGACCGCGCGCTCGAAGGCGACGATCGTGATTTCACCCATCCTTCAGTCTCTCCCAAGTGTGGCTGGCCCAAGTGTCGCTGGCAAAGCCCATCACGCCACGTGTCTTGATGCAAGCCGCGCGAGGTCGCCGAGCGTCACTCGCGCGCTGGGCGGATCGCCGAGTTCAGGGACGACGTCAATGGCTTCGCTGAAATCCTCATCGGTCGTGTAGGCGCTCGTGGTGATCAGGCAGGGCAGACCGGCGCCGGTCGCCGCGAGCAGGCCGTTGCGGCTGTCCTCGATCACGATGCACTCGGACGCCGGCAGCCGGAGCGACGACTTGGCGAGCTCGTAGATCTCGGGGTCGGGCTTCTTCCTGCTCACGACGTCGCCGGCGTGGACGAACTCGAACCGGGCCTTTCGCTCCGGCCCGAGCAGGTCGAGCACGCCGTCGATGGCCTTGGCGTTCGAGGTCGTGCAGACGCCGAGCCGAACGCCGGCCGCGATCGCCTCGTCGACGATGCGCGCGATGCCCGGCCGCAGCGGCAGCTGGCCGCCCGCGATGATGTCCGTGAAGATATCGGTCTTCGTCTTGTGGAGCGCGGCGATCAGCTCGTCGCGCGACTCGCCGCGGCCGGCGGGCCAGCCGTGCTCATCGAAATAGTGGCGCATGCGCTCCTTGCCGCCGGACACGCGCAGCAGCTCGCCATAGGTGGAAACGTCCCACTCGGCGTCGACGCCGAGCGCCTCGAACGCCCGGTTGAACGCGACGCGGTGGCCGTCGCGCTCGGTGTCCACGAGCACGCCGTCGCAGTCGAAGATTACCGCCTTCATGACCGCAGCAACGCTCAAGCGGCTTTCGCGACCAGCTCGGCGGCCCTGCCCGTTCCGCCGAACTCCGCGATCTTGGATTTGAACAGCGCCTTGCACGCCTGGTATTGCGCGTCGATCAGCCGCAGCGGCTCGTAGTCCTTCGGGTTGTCCCGGTGGTACTGGACGAAGCTCTCGACGAACACGTGCTTGAGGTTCGTGGAGATATTGATCTTCGCGCAGCCGAGCTTGATGCAGCGCCGGATGGTTTCTTCATCCAGACCCGTACCGCCGTGCAGCGCCATCGGCGTCTTGGTGCGGCCGTTGATCTCCTTGATCAGATCGTAGGCGATCTTGGGCTCGCCCTTGTAGTAGCCGTGCGCCGAACCGATCGCGGCGGCGAAGGCCGCAAGGTCGAACTCACGGCAGAACTGTTCGGCGTCCGCCGGATCGGTCAGGTGGGACTGGTCCTCGGTGACGACCATGTCGTCCTCGACCCCGAGGATCTGGCCGAGCTCGGCCTCCAGCCCGATGCCGTGGGCCGAGGCGATTGCGTAGGCTTGGCGCGAGAGCTCTAGGTTCTTCTCGAACGGCTGATCGGAGGCGTCGATCATCACCGACGTCCAGCCCGTCTCGGCGCATTTGCGAATGACCTCCAGGTCCTTGCAGTGGTCGAGATGCAGCACGACCGGCGACGGGGAGTCGGCCGCCAAGGTGCTGACCCAGCTGAAGATTTCCTTGTGGCTGAAGTACTTGATGGTCTTGGTTGAGACTTGGACGATGACCGGCGCCTCCAACTCCTCGGCGGCCTTGATCATCGCTTTCGTGGTGCCGTAATCCAACAGGTTGAACGCGGCCACGGCATAGCCCTGCTCCATCGCCTCGCGAAGCACGGGTTTCATGTTGACCAATGGCATTGCGGCTCCTCGCTTCAGACCTTGAGGCGGCCCGCGCGCTCCGCGCGTCTCCGCCAGCTTCCTACTACACGGACTTCACTCTCAGTGTCTCGCCCTGAACTCAAGGCGCCGCTCGTTTCGCCTGGCGGCGGGACACGCCCCCCGCCCCATCGACGTCGACGGCGTTCAGCGGGCGACCGGCGGCGGCTCGTCCGTGCCCCAGAAGGGCTTATGGCAACCATCGCAAACCTCGTCGAGGTTGCTCGACACGTCGTAGAGCAACCGAGTGTCCTTGGTCCGCGAAGCCTTCGCGATGGTGTCCCCGGTCTCCGCCATCGTCCGGGCGTGCTGGGCGAAGAGGGCCCTGTTCGCGTCGATCAAGGCCTGGATCTGCGTGGCGCTCGCGGCGTCCCAGGTCTGCTTGGTGGCGCCCGGAGGCGCCGCGCTCGCGCCCATGATGGTCTCCCCGGGGGCGGCCACGGTGATCTTCTTGGCCTTGGCGAGTTCGCGCGCCCGGTCCCCGAGCTGTCGGCCCGCCGTCTCGAGGCGGACCCAGTCGGCCGCCGAAAGCTTGGACGGGTCGAGCCCGTCGCCCTTTTCGTTATAGGCTCGGCTGGTGATGTCCCAGACCGTCCGAGCCTGGGGATCCATGACCTGGGTCATGCTCGCGTTGATCGTCGGCGTCGGCGCCTTGGGACCGCACCCGGCCGCCAGCAGCACGCCCGAAGCGATCACGGTGACGGCGACTCTCTTCAACATCAGGTTCTCCCGTCTGGCGCGGCGCCCTGTGGGCCACGCTCATTCGCACTATACGTCTCGCGCAGGGAAGACCCTTTTAGCGGTTGAGTCTCCGGCTGTCGCTTGGGCGATATCCGCAAGGCCTCACCTGCGCTAAATCCCTGGATGGCTGACCGCTGACCGGACCGGGGCCGGCCCGCGGGGATGGCAATCATAGCCCCTGCCCTCACACCTTAGTTGTCAAAGTCAACGGAAGTCGGCTAGGCTAACTGCGTCGGCGACGCCGCACGCGAGAGTCGGCGGATCAAGCAAGAAGCTGGGGGCCCGGGAGTGAACAATCAGCCGCATACGCGGTCGGGACGGTGCCTGCGCGGCGCCGCGATAAGGCTTGCGGCGATAAGTCTGTGTCTGGCGCTCGGCGCCTGCGCCAACGTGCCGATCCTGGGAAAGAGCCTCCACGTCCCAGGCCTGGGCAAGAGCCCCCGCGCTCAGGCGAAGAGCTTCGACTTTGTGGGCTGGGACTCCTATCTCGGCGGCGGCGACTCGTCCCAGTACTCCTCGCTCGATCAGATCGACCGATCGAATGTCGCCAACCTCGCTGTCGCATGGACCTATCCGGCGGGCGCCGGACAGCCCCCCCATTTCAATCCGCTCGTCGTCAACGGCGTCATGTATCTCGTGGCGCAACGCAACGCCCTGGTCGCGCTCGACGCCGCCACGGGCAAGGAGCTCTGGCGCCAGCCGAATCCGGGCCGCGTCAGCGGCCGCGGCATGAACTATTGGCAGAGCGAGGACGGGCGCGACCGCCGCCTCCTGTTCATGAATGACGGCATGCTGCGCGCGGTCTCCGCCGACACCGGCGAACCGATCGCCTCGTTCGGCGATGGCGGGCGCGTCGATCTGCGGGTCGGCCTTGAAGGCGACATCAGCAAGATGCGCCCGCTCCAGACGGACAACCCCGGCCGGATCTACAAGAACCTGATCATCATGTCGCTGCCCGCGGGCGCATACGACTATGCGGCCCCGCCGGCGGACATCCATGCCTATGACGTGCGTACGGGCAAACTCGTGTGGGTCTTCCATGTCGTCCCGAAGAAGGGCGAGTTCGGCTCGGACACCTGGCCGGACAAGGACAGGGAGAAGTTCGGCGGCGTCCACAACTGGTCGGAATCGACCGTCGATACGAAGTTGGGGATCGTCTACATCCCCACCGGAACCGCGCGTTTCGACTTCTACGGCGGCAACAGGCCGGGCGACAACCTGTTCGCGAACAGCATCCTGGCGCTCGACGCGCGCACTGGAAAGCGGATCTGGCACTTCCAGGCCATCCATCACGATCTATGGGACTACGATTTCGCCTCCGCGCCGAAGCTGCTGACGATACGGCGCGACGGGAAGGATGTTCCCGTTCTGGTGCAGGCGAGCAAGCAGGGATTCCTGTATGTGCTCAACCGCCGCACGGGCAGGCCGATCTGGCCGATCGAGGAGCGGCCGGTCCCGGCCTCCGACGTGCCGGGCGAGAAGGCCTCGCCGACCCAGCCCTTCCCCACCTGGCCCAAGCCGTACGCGCGCCAGTCCTTCACCGAAGCGGACATCAATCCCTACGTTCCGGAAGCCGACCAGCAGAAGGTCCGCGAGATCCTGCGGACCGCCCGGAACGAGGGCCTGTTCACCCCGCCCAGTCTGCAGGGCACGATTTCAATGCCCGGCCATAACGGCGGGGCGAACTGGGGCAGTTCAGCGGTCGATCCAGCTCACGGGCGGTTCTTCGTCGTGGCCAAGTCGCTGCCGACCTTCGACAAGCTGACGCTCGACAAGCGCGAGTCGGCGCTTGCGGCCATGCCGAATTCGGGCGGCGACGTGCGGCCCTACCAGTCGCCCGTGAACTTCATGATGCAAAGCAACAGCCTCTCGGCGATCGGGCCGCCCTGGTCGACGATCACGGCCTATGACATGAATGACGGGCGGATCCTCTGGCAGCTTCCCGACGGCGATGTCACGTCGCTGGCGCAGCAAGGGATCACCGGGACGGGCAGCCACGATCCGCGTGGCGGACCGGTCGCGACGGGCGGCGGTCTGCTGTTCGTCGGCACCTCGTCCGATCGCAAGTTCCGCGCTCGGGACGCGAATACGGGCGCGGTGCTGTGGGAGTATGATTTGCCCGCCGCGTCCGAAGGCGTTCCGGCGGTCTATCAGGCCGGTGGGCGCCAATTCGTCGTCATTCCGGTCGGCGGAA
>Ga0299912_10003533_pt1 | contig 12757 bp, 13 predicted proteins | sample RVTome_2_FD_207667 | JGI IMG/M metagenome (GOLD analysis project Ga0299912, IMG submission 207667) | Soil microbial communities from uranium-contaminated site in the Upper Colorado River Basin, Wyoming, United States - RVT95D214 (version 2) ...
GCCAGCGCGCGGCAAGCCGCCCTTCAAGGGCAAGCCTGAATTCAAGGGGAAATCTGAATTCAGGGGCAAGTCCGAGTTCGGGGGCAAGCCCCCCTTCAAGGGCAAGCCACACCGCAAGGGCCCACGCCCGCAGTGAGCCACGAGATTCGCATCCTGGTCGATGCCGATGCCTGCCCGGTCAAGGAAGAGATCTACAAGGTCGCCTTCCGCCGGCAGGTTCCCGTCACCATCGTCAGCAACAGCCGGCTGCGCCTGCCCGATCATCCGTTGATCACGCGCATGGTGGTGAGCGATGCCTTCGATGCGGCGGATGACTGGATCGCGCAAGCCTGCACCCTGGCCAGCGTGGTCATCACCGCCGACATCCTGCTCGCGGACCGCTGCCTGAAAGCAGGGGCCGCGGTGCTGGCCCACAACGGCAAGCCCTTTACGCCGAATTCGATCGGCAGCGCCATCGCCACGCGCGCGATCATGGCCGACCTGCGGGCCGGGGGCGACGCCATCGGTGGCCCGCCGCCGTTTGCCAGGGCCGATCGCTCGCGTTTCCTGTCGGGGCTGGATGAAGTGCTTGAACGGCTGGCCCGTGGCGCTATCGGGCGGCAGTCATGACCGATTCCAGCCTGCCGGCCGAGCTTCCAGTTTGCGTGGCCGCCCTCTACAACTTCACGCGCTTCGACGATTGCGAGGCCCTGCGCGCGCCCCTCGCCGGCCTGTGCCGCGAGCAAGGCGTGAAAGGCACGCTGCTCCTCGCGCGCGAGGGGATCAATGGCACCATCGCCGGGGCCGACGAGGCTATCGGCAAGGTGCTGGCGCATATCCGCGAGCTTCCGGGCTGCGCGGCTCTCGAGGTCAAATTCTCGCGGGCGAAGGAACTTCCCTTCCATCGCATGAAAGTGCGGATCAAGCGCGAGATCGTGACGATGGGCGAGCCCGATATCGATCCGCTTGCGGATGTCGGCCACTATGTCGTGCCCGAGGACTGGAACACGCTGATTTCCGATCCCGGCACCATCCTCATCGATACGCGCAACGATTACGAAGTGGCCGTGGGCACTTTCGCCGGCGCGATCGATCCCAAAACAAGCACATTCCGTGACTTCCCGGCCTGGTTCCGCGCCGAACGGGAGCGGTTGCTGGGCGCGGGGACTCCGCCCAAGGTCGCGATGTTCTGCACCGGCGGCATACGCTGCGAAAAGTCGACGGCGTTCCTGAAGGCGGAAGGGATAGGCGAGGTCTATCACCTTCAGGGCGGCATCCTGAAATATCTGGAAACGGTCCCGGCCGGGCAGAGCCTGTGGGAGGGCGAATGTTTCGTCTTCGACCAACGCGTGACCGTCGGCCACGGACTGGCGCCGGGCAGCTATGAGCTTTGCCACGCCTGCCGCAGGCCGGTCGGCGAAGCGGATCGCGCCTCGCCGCTTTACGAGGCGGGAGTCAGTTGCCCCGCCTGCCACGACGAGCGCAGCGATGCCCAGCGGGAACGCTATCGGGAGCGCCACCGGCAGGAATGTTTCGCCGCCGCGCGCGGTGAAGCCCATGTCGGTGCCCATATTGGCGCCTATGTTGATGGATTGCCATCGCACGGGCATGGAGGCTAGGCGCGCGCCATGCTCAATCTTACCGACATCACGGTTCGCCTTGGCGGACGCACGATCATCGATGGCGCCACCGCCAAGCTGCCGCCGCGCGGCCGGATCGGCCTGATCGGGCGCAACGGCGCGGGCAAGTCCACACTGATCAAGGTGATCACCGGCGATCTGGAAGCGGATGGCGGCGCGATCGACATGCCGCGCGGCAGCCGGCTGGGCTATATCGCGCAGGAAGCGCCGGGCGGCGATGCCACCCCGTTCGAGACAGTGCTCGCCGCCGATAAGGAGCGCGCGGCGCTGATGGTGGAAAGCGAAATCAGCGACGACCCGGACCGCCTTGCCGAAATCCATGAGCGGCTGATCGCCATCGAAGCCCATTCCGCCCCCTCGCGCGCGGCGCGTATCCTTGTCGGTCTCGGCTTTGACGAGGAGGCGCAGCATCGCCCGCTGGAAAGTTTTTCGGGCGGCTGGCGGATGCGCGTGGCGCTGGCCTCGCTGCTGTTCTCCGCGCCCGACCTGCTGCTGCTCGATGAACCGTCCAACCACCTCGATCTGGAAGCGGTGCTGTGGCTGGAGGATTTCCTCAAGTCCTATCCGGCGACGATCCTGCTGGTCAGCCATGAGCGCGACTTCCTCAACAACGTCGTCGATCACATCCTGCATCTCACCGGCGGCAAGCTGACACTGTACACCGGCGGCTACGACGCCTTCGAAAGGCAACGCGCCGAACGGCAGGCGCAGCTCGCATCGGCCCGCGCCAAGCAACAGGCGGAGCGCGAGCGGTTGCAGGACTATGTCGCCCGCAATTCCGCCCGCGCCTCCACCGCCAAGCAGGCGCAATCGCGCGCCAAGGCCTTGGCGCGCATGCAGCCCATTGCCGAACTGATCGACGATCCCTCGCTCAGTTTCGATTTCCCCAGCCCAGACGAACTGCGCCCGCCGCTGATCACGCTCGACATGGCGAGCGTCGGCTATGGCGAAGTGCCGGTGCTCAGCCGCCTCAACCTGCGGTTCGATCCCGATGAGCGGATCGCGCTGCTGGGCCGCAACGGCAATGGCAAGACCACGCTGGCGCGGTTGCTCGCCGCGCAGCTCAAGCCGATGGACGGGGAGATGAACGCATCGGGCAAGATGCGCGTCGGCTATTTCACCCAGTATCAGGTGGAAGAGCTGGACCGTTCGGAAACGCCGCTCCAGCACATGACGCTGCTGATGAAGGGCGCGACGCCTGCAGCGGTGCGCGCGCAGCTCGGGCGCTTCGGCTTTTCCGGCCCCAAGGCGACGACCGAGGTCGGCAAACTTTCGGGCGGCGAGCGGGCGCGGCTCGCGCTGGCGCTGATCACCCGCGACGCGCCGCACATGCTGATCCTCGACGAGCCGACCAATCACCTCGACGTCGATGCGCGCGAAGCGCTGATCCAGGCGCTCAACGTCTATTCCGGCGCGGTGGTGATCGTCAGCCATGACCGGCACATGCTGGAAATGACGGCGGACAGGCTGGTGCTGGTCGATCAGGGCACGGCGAAGGAATTCGACGGCTCGATAGAGGATTACATCACCTTCGTGCTGGCGAAGGACCCCGCGCCGGCGCGCAGTGGCGACGACAAGGCCGGGGCCAGGGCAGGCGTCAACAAGAAGGACCAGCGCCGTGCCGCCGCCGAAGCGCGCGAAAAGGGGCAGTCCCTGCGCAAGCGCGCCAGGCTGGCAGAAGCCGAACTCGAACGGCTGAACTGTGCGCTCAGCGCCGTCGACAAGGCCATGTTCGATCCTGCTTCGGCGGACGCATCGCTGGCGAAGCTGACCATGACCGAACTGATGAAGCGCCGGGCCGAAATCCAGGATCAGGTCGAAGCCGCCGAAGCCGCATGGCTGGAAGCGAGCGAGGCGCTGGAAGAAATCGCGGCCTAGGGGAAAAGCCCATGGATTTCGACGATCAGATGCGTCGCTACTTCGGCACCGCCGACCTGGCATCGCTATCGCCAGCGGGGCTTGGCGCCGGGGTCGAGCGCATGGCCGTGGAGTTCGGCATGGAAAAGGATCGCGGCCGCCGCTTTGCCTTGTGGACGCTGATGTTCATGTTCGGCGCGGCTCCCGATCTCGATGTCGCCTTCAAGGACGAGCAGGATCGAAACGCGGCGCGTGATTTCATGGATATGATGGACCGCGCGCAGGAAGACTGAAACCAATACTCGATGAGCGCGACCCATCGAATATTGGTATCAGGGGGCGATATATCCGACTGCATCCTGATACGTGTCCGGTGAATCCGCCTTCCAGCGCACCGAACCAAAAGGCCGTTCCAGTCTCCGTTTCACCCTGCGTCTATCGTGGCTGCGATTGAAGGACTCCGCCTGCTGCACCATTGCGCTATCCGCCTGCGAATAGCGGTCGCGCATACGCAAGTAATCGCCCCAGGTCGGACAATGATAATGCTCGACCCAGATCTCCGGACTGATGATATCGCGAGAGATGGACCAATCGAAACCGCCGATCCGTTTGCGGATGCGCTCTATCTTGGTCATCACTTCGTAGAATTCGCGCGCACGCTCGGGATCGACGTCATATTCCACTTCAATGACCACTGGACCGGAACGCATCGTCAGCGCCATACCCGTATCCGGAACCTGCTGCAGTTCGACCAGATCGTTGTTTTCCTCGCTGCTCGGCAAGGGCAGCAGCCAGCCGAGCGCCACCGTGGCGACAACGGCAAAACTGGAAGCGAAGAAGGCGAAGGCCACGCCATTATACGTGGCCACCACACCCCAGCCCCATGCCCCAAAGGCGACCCCGCCGGTCAGCGCCGAGGAATAGAGCGAAAGAGCCCGCGCCGTTACCCAACGAGGCGCGGAAAGCTGCACGACGAGGTTGAGCGTGGCGAAGATCAGGGTGCTGCAGCAGCCGCTTACGAAAAGCGCGACGCACGTCAGTGGCAAAGACCGGCTCATCCCCGTCACTATCAGGCAGATCGCGGAGGCAATCGAGCAGACCCGCACCATGGCCTCGGTCGAAAAACGCTCCCGCAACTCGCCGACGCAAAAGGCCCCCAGCACGGCGCCAACGCCGGTGGCGCCCAGCAAGATGCCAAAAACGGCGGCATCGCCTTTCAACAACTCCTTGGCGACCAGTGGCGCCAATGCGGTTGAAGAGGCGCTGGCAAGGCCGAAAAAGAACGCACGGGCCATCATCGTGCGTATCGGTGGCGAATGCCGCGCATACCGCAAGCCCGACTGGATCGCGCGGTCGATGCGCTCCGGCGGCAGGCGCGAGGGAACGTGCTTTCGCTGCCAGATAAAGAACGACAGCCAGAGCGGGAGATAGAAACAGGCGTTGGTCGCAAAAGCGGCCTTTGCCCCCAGGGCCACCACGATCAAACCGCCGAGCGCCGGCCCGAAACTGCGCGCGACATTGTTGGAGATCGATCCCAACGCAACAGCGGCCGGCAGCCGTTCCAGAGAAACCTGCTCACTGATCGAAGCCTGCCACGAAGGATTATACAGCGCGACCCCGGTACCGATCAGCACGCAGAAGAAGAGCAACAGCCAGGGTGTCGCCAGCCCCATTAAAGCAATGGCAGTCAGCACCGAACTGCTGGCGATGGAAAAGCCAAGGCCAAAAAGCGCGATTTTGCGACGGTCGAACATGTCGGCCAAAGCGCCTGCCGGCAGCGCCACCAGCATCAGCGGCACCAACATGGCGGTCTGGACCAGTGCGACCATGCTGGGCGAGTCGGAAAGCCGCGTCATTTCCCAGGCCGCGCCGACGTTAAGGATCATCTGGCCGAAATTGGAAAACAGGCTGGCCGACCAGATTCGCCGGAAAATCGATTCGCGCAAGGGCGCAAAAGCGCCGGTCGCACCGGCTTCTACGCGCCCCGGAGTGGCGGCCATGACGTTTTCCCCATTCTAATCTCTTTGCCCGATCTTGTCCGGGTATACCGCCACGTCAACCCGGGCACCCAAAGGAACACCCGGATTACAACAAGGAATCTCCGAAGAGTCGCATAAATCCTCAGCAATCGCTACTGCGATGCCGTCATCGACAACCGAACGGATCTGATCCATCTCAAATCGGGCCTGCCGACAAAATGGGACTGGTGCATTGCCGTGCATTTTGTTTTAGCATCCAACCAGATACGGCATAGGAAGAGATAGTGCTCGAGCACAAAGACAACGCAAGACGCAGGATCAGCCTGCGAATGACCGTGCTTGGCCGCCTGCTGCGCAGCCAGTTTGACCGGCATGCCATCGAGCATTGCAATATCACGCGGTCGCAATGGGCAATGATCGCCGTCGTGGCCGGCAAACCCGGTGCCACGCAGCGCACCATTGCCGAAACTCTCGAAATGTCGGAGGCTTCGGCCGGACGGCTGATCGACCGGCTATGCGCGGACGGCCTGCTGGAACGCCGCGAGCGCGACGACGACCGACGGGCCCGCGCCGTCTATCTCACCGATGCAGCCAAGCCGCTGCTCTCCGCTCTCGCCAGCATGGCTGCCACACTCGAGGAACGGATGTTCCGCGGGTTTACGGATGAAGAGCTTGGTTTCCTGGAAAATTACCTGAACCGGCTCCACGACAATATCAGCCGGATATAGAGTGATTTCGAACCGGATGGAATCATCTAGCAGCTCGGAAATCATGGTAAAACAATATGCTGGAGTGCCTGCGCGCCTGTTGCAAACGGTATAATCGCCAAAAACAAAGGGCGGCGCATCGCGCCGCCCTTCGCTGTCATTCCGGTTAGGCCGGGATCAACCGCCGCGCACAACTTCGCGCTTGGTGAGCGAGGTGGTGAGCTTGCCATCGACTACCGACAGGGTCGAGGCCGAAACCGTCAGCAGGCGGCCATTGATGATAACCTGCGGATCGCCTTCGGCGGTAACGCGGTAAACCGCAGCGATACGATAGCCCTTGGCGTCGTAGATAACCTGGCCGGCGCTGACGCTTACCGCGGGGGCGGCTTCCTCGGCAGCAGCCACGGCAGCAGACGGAAGCGCGGCAGTCATGGCGACAGCCGCCGCAAAGGCGAAGGAAACAAACTTCTTCATCGAATTCTCCAAACGTGATCACAGAGAGCATACGCTCCACTAGCTAACCTAGGTTAATAATCCCCCGGCCAGACTTCAATTGCAAAATCCGCAACTGTGCGAGCATTTAGTGCAACTGCAAAAAATGAAGGAGCGGTAGCCAAGGGATCGGACTGGCAGACGCCGTGGAAGGCAAGTCCATCCGTTTAATCATCGCACGATGGACTGGAAGGTTGATCCTGGCGTCTTTTCCGCGCAGGGCAATCGGCAAACTAAAGCGCGACACTGAGGTCGACGCGCTTTTCTGGAAATCTGGGATTGGCTCGCTATGGCAACGAAAGTTATGGAAGGCGGTGCTTCACACCTCTCGGCTGGCGCCATTCTGGCGGACTGGGGCGCGGATGCCATCAAGATCGAACATCCGATGCATGATCGTGGCAAGCGCAGCGTCGGCATCGCCTGTTCGATGACCCCGACAATCCTTTTGGATCCGGCCTCTTTAATCTGGGCCTTGAATGGGAGCGGATCAAAAGTCTAAAGGCGGCAGGCGTGATCGCCTGATCGCATAGAACCCTGATCGCATAGAACAAGGAAACTGCCATGAAACCCGGAACCCGCTTGAAGAGCGCCGCTTGTGACACCGAAGTGATGGTGATCCGTTGCGGCACCGGCACCATCGAATGCGGCGGTGCGCCGATGGGCGAAGCCAAGCCCGCCGAAGCTGCCCCGCTCAGCCCGGACTTCTCGGGCGGCACCCTGATGGGCAAGCGCTATATCGATGCCGACGGTAAGTACGAACTGCTTTGCGTGAAGCCCGGCAAGGGCTCGCTGTCAGTGGACGGCGTCGCGCTTGTCACCAAGGACGCCAAGCCTCTTCCCGCCTCCGACTGACCGGTAAGCACAAAGCCCATGAATATTTCGCTGCTCCTCGAAATGGCGGCCGAAGCCGCCCCGGATCGCATTGGCCTGGTCTGTGACGGCAAGCGCTGGACTTATGGCGACTTGCTCGCCGCCGCGCGCGGTGCCTTCGAACTGATCCAGGAAAGCGGCGCGGAATACGTCGCCCTGCTCGATGAAAGCAGCGAAGCGGCGGTGATCGCGCTCTTCGGCGCGGCCCTGGCAGGCGTGCCCTATTGCCCGCTGAACTACCGGCTGGCCGATGCGGACCTCTCCGTCCTGCTCGGTCGCATCGCCCCGGCGCTGGTCGTCGGCGACGAGGAACGCGTGACTCGCATCGCGGGCGATCAGGAACACACGGTCTATTCGCGCGAGGAGTTTGCGCTCAAGGCGCAGGAGACCGTTCCCGGCGATGAAGAGCGGGTCTACGATCCGGGCGAAGGCACTGCCGTGCAGCTGTTCACCAGCGGCACCACGGCGGCGCCCAAGGCGGCGATCCTGCGTCATTCGAACCTGCTGGGCTATATTCTGGGCACCGTCGAGTTCGCCTCGGCCGACGAGGACGATGCCGCGCTGATGGTCGTGCCGCCCTATCACATCGCCGGCATCTCGGCGCTGATGAGCTCGATCTATTCCAGCCGCCGCATCGTCATGCTGCCCGCCTTCTCGCCGGAAGGCTGGCTCAAGCTGGTAGAAAGCGAGAAGGTGACCAATGCCTTCGTCGTGCCGACCATGCTTGGCCGCATCATCGAGGCGCTGGAAAAGGCGCCCGGCACCGACGTTTCGTCCTTGCGCGCCATCGCCTATGGCGGCGGCAAGATGCCGCTCGAAGTCATCATCAAAGCGCTCGAGCGTTTCCCCCTTGCCGGCTTCACCAATGCCTATGGCCTGACGGAAACCAGCTCGACAATCGCGCTTCTGGGACCGGAAGACCATCGCGCCGCGCTTGTCTCCGACGATCCCAAGGTACGCGCGCGGCTGACCTCGCTCGGCCAGCCGTTGCCGACTGTCGAGATCGAGATCCGCGACGAGGACGGCAAGGTGCTCGGCCCCGGCGAGGCTGGCGAGATCTTCGTGCGCGGCGAACAGGTTTCCGGCGAATACAAGGAAAAGTCCGCCCTCGTCGAAGGTGGCTGGTTCCCCACGCGCGATGCCGGCTACATGGATGAGGACGGCTACCTGTTCCTCTCTGGCCGCGCGGACGACGTGATCGTGCGCGGCGGCGAGAACATGTCGCCCGGCGAGATCGAGGACGTGGTGCTCACGCACCCGGCCATCGCCGACGCCTGCGCCTGCGCGGTGCCTTCGGTCGAATGGGGCGAGGCCGTGGGCCTTGCCTGCGTGGTGCGCGAAGGCCATACCCAACCCGGTGAAGACGAGCTCAAGGAGCTGATCCGCAGCCGCCTGCGCTCCAGCCGCGTACCGGAGAAAGTCGTCTTCGTGAAAGAGCTGCCGTACAACGAAATGGGCAAGCTCTTGCGCCGTGAGGTCAAGAAGATCCTTGCCGACTGACACTCCGGCAGGCCCGGCGATCCCGCTGGCGCGCTGGGCCTCCCGGCAGTTGCGAATACTGGCCGAAATGACCGGTTCCGAACGGATCGCGGCACTTGATGGCATGACAATCCTGGGCGAGCGCGGATCGGCGGGGCGCTTCATCATCAATGGCAAGATTTCGGCGGGCATCGGCGGCAGCCGCCTGATGCCCACGCGCGACGGGGGCTGGTTCGCCCTGACGATCCCGCGCCCGGAAGACCGCGAACTGCTGCCGGCGCTGTTCCACGATGAAGCACTCGATGTGAACAGCAACGACGCGATTGCGCAGGCCGCGCTGCGCCATGACTGCGCCGATCTGGTGGCGCGGGGCCGCGAGCTGGGCCTGCCCGTCGCCTCTGCCGACGAGGTTCCCGCCTCGCCCCCGGTCGAAGTCCTTGTACGCGGGCCGCATCGCCAGCGCGCCTCCGGCAGCCGCCCGCTGGTGATCGACATGTCGGCGATCTGGGCGGGGCCGCTCGCCGGGCACCTGCTATGGCTCGCGGGCTCGGAAGTCGTGAAAGTCGAAAGCCTGACGCGGCCAGACCTCATCCGCCGGGATGATCCCGCGACTTTCGGCCAGATCAACCAGGGCAAGGCCAATATCGCGGTCGATTTCCACAGCGACAGGGAAATGGCGGCGCTGATCGAGCTCCTCCGCCGTGCGGATTTCGTGATCGAATCCTCCCGCCCCCGCGCGCTGAAACAACTCGGCATCGATGCCGATGCGCTGGTGCGCGAAGTGCCCGGCCTTGTCTGGCTGAGCATCACCGGCCACGGCGCCAGCGGCGAGCCCGCCAACTGGACCGGAACCGGCAATGATTGCGGCGTGGCGGGCGGCCTTTCCCGCGCGCTGGCTGATGCAACGGGCGAGATCGGCTATGCCGGCGATGCCATTGCCGATCCGTTGGCCGGCATCGCCGCCGCGATCGAAGGCTGGCGAGCCTATGAAAGCGGCGAAGCCTGCCGCATCGGACTGGCCATGAGCGCTATCACCGCACGCGCCTTGCGGGAAGAACGCGAACATGATTCCGCGGCGCTGGAAGCGGAATTGCGCGGCTGGGGCGCAGCGGTGGGGCACCCCTTTCCCCATGTGCGGCAACGCGAAATGCTGGCCGAAGTCCATGCTTTCGGCGCCGACACAGCACGCTACCTGCCGGGGCTGACGCCATGCTGATCCGCGATGCCGAAGTCCGGGGCATCGGCACTGCTGACTTGCGGCTTTCTGGCGGCACAATCGCGGAAATCGGCAAGCTTGCTCCACGCCCGCAGGAACGCGTGCTCGACGCGGCGGGCGGCGCGCTGCTGCCCGGCCTGCACGATCATCACATCCATCTGGCGGGGCTGGCAGCCCGGCGGGAATCGGTGATCTGTGGCCCGCCGGACGTGAATACAGCCGAGGAACTGGCCGAAAGCCTGTCCCGGCCCGGCACCGGCTGGCTGCGCGGCATCCTGTATCACGAAAGCGTGATGGGCCTGCCGGACGCCAAAGCGCTCGACCGGCTGGTGCCCGACCGTCCGGTCCGCATCCAGCATCGTTCCGGACGGATGTGGCTGCTGAACTCTCCGGCGCTCGCCGAGCTACTCGCCCGTGCCGATCCCCCGCCGGGGCTGGAACGCGAAACCGATGGCAGCTTCACCGGACGGCTGTTCGACGAAGACCAGTGGCTGCGCACCGCGCTTGCCAGCGCGCCGCCCGATTTCGGGGCGGTTTCGGCGGAACTGGCCAGCCATGGAATCACCGGCATCACCGATATGTCGCCGCGCAACGATCCCGCCATGGCCAGCCATTTCACGCGGCAGATGGAAGCCGGAGCGCTCCTCCAGCATTGCATGCTGGCGGGCGAACTGACACTGGCCGATGCTCCGGCCACGCCCTGGCAGCTTGGTCCCGCCAAGCTGCACCTGCACGAGGCCGCCCTGCCCGCTTTCGAAGATGCAACCCGTTTCACCGCCGCCGCGCATGGGCAGCACCGCCCGGTGGCGGTGCATTGCGTGTCCGAAGTCGAACTGGTCTTCGCGCTTGCCGTGCTGGAGGAAGCCGGCACCATGCCGGGCGACCGCATCGAACATGCCTCGGTCGCCTCGCCGGATCTGGTCACCCGCATGGCGGAACTGGGCCTGACCGTCTGCGTCCAGCCACATTTCATCGCGGAGCGGGGCGACCTCTATCTGCGTGATGTCGAGCCGCGCCACCATCCCGATCTCTATCGCCTCGCCACTCTGCGCGACGCCGGCATTCCACTCGCCGGCGGCAGCGATGCGCCCTTTGCCAGCGCCGATCCCTGGGCGGGCATGCGCGCCGCCGTTTCCCGCAAGACGCGGGAAGGCCAGTCGATCACCCCGGATGAAGCCCTGTCTCCGGAAGAGGCGCTGGCGCTTTACCTTGCCGCGCCCGGCGATTTCACGCACCAGCGCCGCGTGACCGTGGGCGCAGCGGCCGATCTCTGCCTGCTGGACCGCCCATGGGCCGATGCCCGCCTGCGCCTGGCTTCAGGCGATGTCCGCGCCAGCTTCATCGCCGGGCGGCTCGTCCACGATCGCATCGACGAGCCCCCAGCCTAGCGCCGTGCGCGCCGTGATGCGCTTGCCGGAAAGGATCATCAGCGCCGTGCGCTGCCGGCCGATCCGGCGAGTCAATGAAACGCAGCCTCCCGCTCCCGGCAGGATTCCCATCGCCAGCTCGGGCAGATGGAACCAGGCATCCGGCGAAGCGGTGAAACGGCTGGCCCAGGCCGCCAACTCCAGCCCCGAACCGACGCAACCGCCCCGCACGTGCACCTCCAGACGGTCGGCGCAGCGCGACACCTCGCGTGCAGGAAGCGTAAGGCTGCGGATCGCGTGGGCAGTGGCGGGATCGGTGGTGGTGCCGAATTCCTCCAGTTCCGCCCCCAGGCTGAATGTTCTGCCGGCCCCGCGCAGCGAAATATGCCGGATATCCGGATCGAGAGCCGCCAGAGCAAAGGCCTCGAACAGTTGGTCACGCATGTGCTGGTCTATGGCATTGCCGCTTTCGGGGTGGTTCAGCATGATACTCAGCCGGTCATCGGAACGGATTGCGCTCACCTGCCCCGCCGACCGCTCCCGCCGATCCGCTTGCCCCCGCCGCCCGGCGAGCCAGCCCGCATGCTCCGCGCTCCCCTGCAGCACGGCATAGGCCAGCGATTCCACCGTCAGCCCCTCTTGCGGCGAAAGCGCGGGCAGGACTCTCAGCAACTGGACGACCACCGCGGCGGCCCTGGGCATGGCAAGCACTTGTCGTGCCAGGCCTTCCGCGCCGACCGGCGGCTCAATCACTGCATCCAGACAGGCCGCGAAGGGATGGGAAGGATCGCCCAGCCCCACGACAGGGCAAGGCGGCAAGGCGACTTCCACGGGAAAATCCCCCGCCGCGTCGAGATCGATGAAAGCCAGCGGCCCGTCCCATGGCACCTCGCCAGGCCACAACCGCCGCGCATCTATCGTCAGTTCCCCGGCATGCATCTCCCGATTCCTTCCGGGAAGGTGTTATACCAATATTCGATGAGCGCGACTCATCGAATATTGGTCAAGCCCGTGCGGCGCTTGAGCATTTCCAAAGTGTGATGCGTCAGCATCCCGGCACTTTGGTATCAGTCGTCGTTGCGGTCTGTCCCGGGGGGAACGGCGTGCAGCATGTCCAGTCTGTTGCGCCAGATTTCCATGAGCGCGAGCGACAGCGCCACGATCACCGGCC
>Ga0299912_10003534_pt1 | contig 12752 bp, 12 predicted proteins | sample RVTome_2_FD_207667 | JGI IMG/M metagenome (GOLD analysis project Ga0299912, IMG submission 207667) | Soil microbial communities from uranium-contaminated site in the Upper Colorado River Basin, Wyoming, United States - RVT95D214 (version 2) ...
TGGTAGCTACGGCTTGAGCCTATCGGTTCCTTGAGTAACTGAGCAACGTTGATGAGCATCTTATTTATTAGCACTTACGAACTGGCTCATTATAAGTTGCGATATTTCTAAAGTCAAGCTAATGTAATTATCGGCGGAGAGTGACTTGTATCTGCCTGAACGTAGGTAGAATGTGCTTAGCTCTTGGAGTATAATGGCTACTTGTGGGGGCAAGTCAGGGAGTGGCGAAAAAGACTTTGACAAAGGCGGCACTAAAGGCCGAGGTAAGCAGGCAGGTAGAGCAGCAGCGCCAGGAACTTATTAAATTAAGCCTCAAGATTCATGCCAACCCTGAGCTGGGTTTCAAAGAGGAGAGGGCATCGGCCTGGTTGACCGATTACTTGGCAAAAAACAGCTTTCAGATAGAGAAGGGTATTGGGGGGTTGTCTACTGCTTTCAAGGCGACTTATGGCAGTAGTAAACCTGTAATTGCTCTGCTTGGCGAGTATGATGCCTTGCCTGAGATTGGGCATGCCTGTGGACACAATATAATAGCTGCTTCAGCGGTAGGAGCTGGTGTGGCCAGTAAATGTGTTATCGACAATTGTGGTGGGGCGGTTGTCGTCTTCGGTACACCTGCAGAGGAGCTTTTTGGTGGCAAGGTGTTCATGTTGAGGGAAGGTGTTTTTGATGGAGTGGATGTAGCTATGATGATTCACCCTGGGGTGCGTAACGTAGCGACTATTGAAGCGCTAGCCTGTGTTGGTCTGGAGATTGAATTCTTTGGTAAGGCGGCTCATGCTGCCGCCTATCCTGAGCGGGGGATAAATGCTCTCGAAGCCATGATTTTGGCGTTTAATGCTGTCAATTCACTTCGCCAGCATGTCAAAGATAGGGCTCGGATTCATGGCATAATTACACGTGGTGGTGAGGTGGCTAATGTAGTCCCGGCATATTCGGCAGCTACATTCCTCGTTCGTGCTACGGATAATGCCTACCTTGATGAGTTGAAGCAAAGAGTTCTAAATTGCTTCGAAGGAGCGGCTCTAGCTACAGGTGTCAGATTGGACTACAGGTGGAGTGAGATAATTTATGCTCCAATGAAGAATAATTTAGTCTTGGCGCAGCTATTTGCCCAGAACCTGGAATCTTTGGGCAGAAGGGTGGAACCTTTTGAATCTTACCTTGGTTTCGGCAGCACTGACATGGGTAATGTTAGCCAGGTTATACCTGCCATTCATCCCTCGGTTGCTATTGTTTCTCCCGACGTGCTACTGCATTCGGCAGATTTTGCCGTAGCTGCCGCCTCTGAGTCAGGTCATAAGGGGCTGTTAGATGCGGCTAAAGCTCTGGCTATGACAGTCGTTGACCTCCTGAGTGAATATCAAACGTTAGCCAGGGTTAAGGATGAGTTCTCCAGCCGGTTGTCTTAGGACATGTATTTTCAAGTTTTGCTCTGGTCGATGGTTAATAATCTGCAGCAAAAAATTTTGATTTGCTGTCGAAATACCTTTGCTGACGCTAGGCAAAATTTAGGCAGAAATTATAAAATAGTATTACAACTTGCATCTTCTGGTGTCCTTGGAAGAAATTAAACCAATTTCAATCTAGATAGGGGTTAGAGAATGAAAGTTATTTTTCTCAAGAATGTACCTAAGGGAAAGAGGGGGGAGATAAAAGAAGTTGCTGATGGCTATGCCAGGAACTTTCTTTTGCCTAAAGGCATGGCTTTACCGGCAACACCTTCGGCAATGAAGGCAGCTAAAGTTATGTCTGACGAGAAGGCAGAGATTCAGGCTCGCCAGCATGAGGAAATGAGCAGAATAGTTCAGGAGCTGGAGGGGAAAGAGTTACATTTTAAAGCTAAAGCAGGCGTCAAAGGGCGCCTTCATGGTGCTATTACTACTGCTAGTATAGCTGATGAGCTATCTCGGCTCACTGGTTTCGATATCGATAAGAAGAAGGTCGAACTGGAGGAGCCTTTGCATCATCTCGGCAGCTATGACGTAATGATTAACTTGGGCACAGGTACTGAGGCTAAAATTAAAGTAGTTATTGAGGAAGAAACGACTCAAGATGCTTAGCGAGAGCCTGCCGCCACATGATATTGAAGCTGAAAAAGCAGTGCTTGGCTCGCTGCTTATTGATAGTGACGGCATATTCAAGGTTGCTACTTTCCTTAGGCCAGAGGACTTCTTTATCCCAGAAAATCAGTGGGTTTATGATGCATGTTTCAGCCTTTACCAGCGTAATGAGGGCATAAATCAGATAACCGTAGCTCACGAATTAGCCCAGAAAGGCAGGCTGGAAGAAGCTGGTGGGGCAGCTTATTTAAGTCACCTGGTATTTACGGTACCTACATCTCTACATATTGAGCATTTTGCGCAGATTGTTTCGAGGTCAGCCGTAATGCGGCGGCTTATCAGTGCCGGCAGCCAGATTACTGCTCTTGGCTATGAAGCTGATACTGAGGTTGATGTTGTGCTCAGTAGGGCGGAGGATATTTTGTTTAAAGTAAGGCAGCGACAAAGCCATCAGGATTTTGTGCCTATACGCCAGATTCTCGGTCAGTATTTTGAAGAAGCCGGGCCAGCCCAACCTAGCGGAGAGGAGATTCCACATATTCTCACTAGCTTTGCAGCTATAGATGACATATTGGGGGGATTACAACGTTCCGACCTGATTGTTATGGGTGCCAGGCCAAGCGCTGGCAAGACCAGCTTGGCTCTCAATATTGCCAGGAACGCAGCTGTTAACCAGAAAGCCTGTGTGGCTCTATTTAGCCTGGAGATGTCTCGAGAAGCGGTTGTCCAGCGTCTTCTAGCTAGTGAAGCCAATGTGGACTCTAAAAGCGTTCGTTTGGGGACATATACAGAAAGACAAGAGAGAAGGATTATGGAAGCCAGCGGTATACTTTCCGAAGCGCCTGTCTATATTGATGACTCACCTCAACTGCGAGTGGTGGAGATGCGAGGTAAGGCGCAGCGACTTCATCGCGAGCGCACCGTCGACTTGGTTATTGTTGATTATTTGCAGCTGATACAGGGAGCGGCTAGAAGTGAGAGTCGGGTGCAGGAACTGAGTGAGATAACGCGCTCGCTGAAGGCACTGGCTCGTGAGATAGACGCACCGGTGCTAGCCATTTCTCAACTTAGCCGGGCTGTGGAATGGCGAGCATCACACAGACCTCAGCTCTCCGACCTTAGGGATAGCGGCAGCATTGAGCAGGATGCTGATGTGGTTCTCTTTATCTCTCGTGATGAAATGTATTTCACTGAAGATGAATGGAAAAAAGACCATGATATAGAGATAGAGCCCTATCCTAAGGGTATTGCTGATATAATCATAGCCAAGCACCGTAATGGGCCTACGGGTGAAGTCCGTTTACGCTTCGAGGCGAGAACAGCTAGGTTCGAAGACGTATTACAAACTGAGTTGGGTGCAGCTTAAGGATTACTTAGGACGAAGAATCATGGCTGAGAAAGTGTTTCCTGGCTTTCCTGCAAGAGCTGAGGTTACTCCGATACCTAACCTGTTCTTCAGTGCTGTAATGCCGAAGATAGATGGCATTGTTGAGCTTAAGACAATATTGCATGTCTTCTGGCTGCTCAGTCGTCGTCGCGGTTATCCTCAGTTTGTAACCTATGGTGAACTTCTGTCTGACCCCATACTTATAGGCGGTATAGAGGGAGGAGCCAAGCCTAAAGACGAGGTACTTCGTCAGGCGCTGGGACAAGCCGTGCAGCATGGCGCTATGCTACACCTGAGTATTGACCGAGATGGGCAACCTGAAGATGCCTATTTCATTAACAGTGAAGCTGCGAGGGAGGCTATTAGCAAGATTCAGCAAGGCGAGTTTCCACAACTGGTTTTGGCACCCAGGAAAGGTGAGGGAGTGGAAACTGAGCCACATCCGGACATTTTCAGTCTTTATGAGCAAAATATTGGCATGCTCACGCCCATAATTGCCGAGCAACTTCAGGAGGCTGAAGAACTTTATCCGGCAGAGTGGATCGAGAGCGCTTTCAAGGAGGCTGTCGGCTTAAATAAGCGTAGCTGGAAATATATCGCGCGTATTTTGGAACGGTGGGCTATAGAAGGTAAAGATGATGGAAAGCTTGGGAGAGATTTTAAAAAAGAGGACGACCGCGAAAAATACATCAGAGGCAAGTACGGACACATGGTCAAGCGGTAACTCAGGAGAAGGAAACTTGCCTGACACAGCTTGCCCAATATGTAAAGGGGCTGGTTTTGTACATCCACTATCAGCTTCGGGACATCCTGATTTCAGTCGAGTCGTGCCATGCCGATGCAGCCATCGGGAGTTGAAAAAGGAAAAGCTGGCTCAGCTTCAACGGTATAGTAATCTCGGGGCTTTGTCTAGGCTGACCTTCGATAACCTCTTGCCGGCTGGTAGATACGACGAAGCTATATTGCAACAAAATTTCACACGGGCTTACGAAGCCGCCCGGGCTTTTGCCAACGAGCCGAAGGGATGGTTAATCTTAGTCGGCCCAAGCGGTTGTGGAAAAACGCATCTAGCCTGCGCTATTGCCAATTATCGGCTGAGCCTGGGTCAGCCCGCTTTTTACATAGGTGCTGCTGACCTGTTGGACCACCTGCGGAGTGCTTTTAGCCCCAGCAGTGACATTGCTCATGATGAAATGTTTGAGCGCGTGAAAAATGCACCGCTTTTAATCTTGGATGATTTGACTATGGCGGCTACCACCCCCTGGGCTAAAGGAAAGTTGGAGCAGTTGCTTAACCACCGTTTTAATGTCCGCTTATCCACAGTTATCACTACCGATGTGCCGATTGAAGAGTTTGACGAGAGTTTGCGAGGTCATCTAACTGACTCTGAGCTATGCACTATATGTGTAATTCAAGGGAAGTCAACGTTGACTTTGGAACATCTCAGCAGCATAGAGTTAGAGGCATTAAGTAAAAAGGCCTTCAACAATTTTGATTACAAATCGCTAAACCTCTCGTCTGAGGAGCGCCAGAGCCTGGAGCAAGCCCACCGCAACGCCGTCAATTTTGCTAAAGCTCCGGAAGGCTGGTTGGTTTTAATGGGGGTCAATGGTTGCGGCAAAACACATTTGGCAGCTGCCATTGCCAATCATCTGCGCCGAGAGGGTAAATCGGTCTTGTTCATCGTGGTTACTGACCTCCTCGATTATTTGCGCTCCACTTTTAACCCGGAGAGCAGAGTTTCTTATGATGAGCTCTTCGAGAAAATTAAGAAAGCTTCGGTGCTTATCCTCGATGATTTTGGTGAGCAGGCAGCTACGCCGTGGGCTCAAGAGAAGCTCTATCAGCTAATAAATTATCGCTATAATGCCAGGCTAGCCACAGTGATTACTACCTGTCTTTCCTTAGATGAGATTGAGAGACGCATCAGCTCTCGTATGGTTGACCCCAGCCTTAGTCTCGTTTTGAATATCAATGCACCTGATTATCGAGGTGATATAAAAGCCCCACTTGTTCGAGAAGCCAAATCCCAGCAGCGATACTCGCGGCGAGGTCGCCTGTCTTAGCCTGTTGTAGGTCGAAGATTTTCTTGCTAAAATAACCCAAATTGGCTGGGAAAGAAACATGGTAAATTCACCAGTCTTGGTACTTAATCAGAGTTATGAACCGCTTAATGTCTGCAGAGTACGCAGGGCTGTAATTTTGCTTTTTCGCGGCAAGGCTGAGGTTTTGGAGAACGGGCGGGGTAATCTCCATTCTATTAATGGTGTTTTCGACATCCCATCGGTGATTCGCCTTGTTTATTTTATCAGACGACCGCGGCAGCAGCGGAAGCTGACCAAGCTTGAGGTTTTCAATCGTGACAAGTATGTTTGTCAATATTGTGGCCGAGAAAGTAAGGACCTTACTCTAGACCATGTTATACCAAGGCGGCGTGGTGGGGAGCATAGCTGGGAAAATATGGTAAGTGCCTGCATACCTTGTAATCGTCGGAAGGCTGGGAGAACCCCTATTGAGGCAGGTATGCCACTTCTTCATCAACCCGGACCGCCCCACAACGACGGCTTCTATGTGCCCTTCCAGCACCTCCGTGTGCATACTGAGTGGCAGAAATACCTTCCTCAATAAATCTAACTTTTTGTCTGCTTCTTATCGTCTGATGGCTTTTCGCGCCAATCTATCTGGCTAAGTGGTAATTCTACGGTAACACCTGTTTCTAGTTCTACGGTTACGGTCTCTTTAAGTGGATTGCAACTGACCACTTTAGCATTTCCCAAAGCCGTGGACACTTCCTGACGTAATGGTGGCAGTTTTTCTTTCATAGCTCGGTATTGCTCATATTCATAGTTCAAGCAACAGAGAAGTCGGCTACAGACACCAGATGTTTTCATCGGGTTAAGTGCGATATCTTGCTCCTTGGCCATCTTAATGGAGACTGGCTCAAACTCGCTGAGGAAGGTGGTACAGCATAAGGGGAAACCACATTTACCTAAGCCGCCGATTAACTTTGCCTCGTCTCTAGCTCCAACTTGCCTTAATTCAACGCGAGTCTTCAGGTTGTGGCTTAGCTCTCGAGCGAGCTCACGAAAATCAACCCTTTTTTCGGCACTGAAGAAGATGGTGAGATGGCTTCTATCTAAATTATACTGAGCTGAGATCGGTTTCATTGGTAGGTTGAGTTTTTCTACCAGCTCTCGGCATTTGGCTATGGCGTTCATTGCTCTTTTTTGCTGCTGTTGGGCTTTTTCTATGTCTTCAGCCTGTGCCTTGCGGATTATCGGTTTCAGTGGTTCGGTTATTTCACTGAAAAGGACCTGTTTTGGTGAGATAGCTACTTTGCCCAATTCGTGGCCGCGGCTGGTCTCAACAACCACATCATCATTTAGTTCCAAAGGGATGCCCGAAGCGTCAAAATAGTAGACCCTTCCGGCTTGATGAAAGCGAACTCCAGCTATTTCTGGCATTATTGGCTTACAGGCGTGGGTAGTGTTGTATTACCCAGTACCCTCTCCTTCTTAGGCATGTTAAGCATTAATATCTCGAATACCAAGCGCAGGTTGGCATTTAAGGCAATTTGGTTTAATGATTGTCGTAAGCTATCGATGAAATTCCTGATCTCCAATAGACTTAGCACCTGTGCCCATTCCTCAAGCTTTGAGATGTAGTCAACATTGGTGGCGGTTTGTTTGCAGCCGCATTTATTCAGCATCACATCTCTCCACCAGACAAGCCAGAGTTTTATTATCTCCTCAGCCGACTTGCGGTCATTCCCGAGCTTAGCAGCATAGCTGAAGCGTTCTTCCCACCCAGCATCTATTAAAGAAAACATTTCGGTCAATCTTTGAGTGCGCTGTGCGAGGTAACTGTCGTTAACTGAAACTCTTAGTGCCCAACCAAGGCAGCCCTGAGACAATCCGGCTAATAGCCTTGCTCTATCACAATCAACGCCGTAAGATTCGATGAGTATCCTCTCTATTTCATCGCTTGGCATTGGTTTTAATTCTATCCGCTGGCAGCGGGAGACCACCGTGGGCAAAAGCCGTGGCTCTTCGGCAGTCAATAGAAGTATCATTATGTGAGGTGGCGGTTCTTCTATGGTCTTAAGCAAGCAGTTGGCCGCTTCGGTAGATAGATATTCAGCACCATCGATAATGAAGACCTTGCACTTGCCCTCATACGGCGGCAAGCTAGCACTGTGTTGAAGTTCTCTAATATCATCGATGCTAATCTCAACTCTTGATTTTGTCTCTCCTGAGTCTTTGGCTGAGTTCAAACTTATAATTGTAATATCGGTATGCTTTCCATCTGCAATCCTGTGACAGGATTGGCACTCACCACATGGTGGCTCACTGCCTTGACAATTAACTGCTCTGGCTAAATCGAGTGCCAATGTTGTCTTACCTATGTTGGGTGCTCCCATAAAAAGATAAGCATGAGCCAAATTGCCGGTTCGAAGGCTATGTTCAAGTAAAGTTAATGCTTCAGGTTGACCAATTGTTTGCCACATATCTTTTTTAAATTGAGTCTAATCTCATCAAGTCCTTATAGCTTTCGCGCTTTCGGATAAGGCGAGCTTTGCCGTCTTTGACCATCACAATTGCTGGTCTGGTAACCATATTATAGTTGCTTGACATGGGGATAGAATAAGCGCCGCTGACTGGCATAGCTATGATATCTCCTGCTGAGACGGAAGCCAAGCTCACGTCTCTGGCTAAAATGTCACCTGACTCACAATATTTGCCGGCAATAGTAACATTGGTTGATTCGCCATCGCTAGCCTTGTTCGCAACTAAAACATCATACCGTGCTTCGTAGAGAGCCGGTCGGATGTTATCCCCCATACCGCCATCTACGCATATATATTTCCGCACGCCGGGAATTTCTTTTATTGAACCAACGGCATATAAAGCTACTCCTGCTTGTGCCACAATGGCTCTTCCAGGTTCGATAATTAGCCTTGGAAATGTCAAGCCAAGTTCATTGGCTAGACTTGTAATCTTGGCAGTTATAGCTTCAGCATAATCAGCTATGCTTGGTGTCTGGTGGTCAGCTGTGTATCTGACGGCGAAGCCGCCGCCGGGGCTGAGTTCAGCAAGGTGAAAATCATGCTTGGTTTCCATATCTTTGGCAAAATTCAGGACAAGGCTTATGGCTATCTGATAAGAAGAGGTGTCGGGTATGGGTGAGCCAAGATGAAAATGGAGACCGATGAGATTAAGGTTTGACGCTGCCATAGCTTTGGCTACTGCCGTCTCAGCCTGTCCGGTAGCTAGCGGAAAGCCGAATTTACTATCCAGTACGCCGGTAGTAGTGTGCCGGTGAGTATGAGGGTCAACTCCCGGGGTAAGACGGAGCAGAATGGTCTGTCTAACTCCCATCTCACCAGCCAATGAGTTAAGTAGTTCCAGCTCATCGAAATTGTCAACTACAATTCGCCCGATTCCCCAATCTAGAGCTAGCTTTAGCTCATCAGCAGTCTTATTATTGCCATGGAAATATACTTTTTCAGGGGGGAAATCTACTGATTGCGCCACGCTCAACTCTCCGCCGGAGACAACATCCAGGCCGAGACCCTCCTCTTTGAAAATAATAGCTAGAGCCCGATTCAGGAAGGCCTTTGATGCGTAAATAATAAGTGTGTTCGAATAGCGCTTAGTGAACTCGGTCTTGAATTCCTGGCACTTGGAGCGAAGGGTGGCCTCGTCGAAGACATAAAGGGGGGTGCCGAATTTCTTAACCATCTTAACGCAGTCACAGCCACCGATGTAAAGGTGACCGTGGCTGTCAATATCTTTTGTCAACGGGAACAGAGAAAGCTTTGATAAATCGCTTTGGTGCATTTAAACAATATTACGGTTATTAGCATATATTATCTAGAATAATTATACTATTTTTGTAGCTAATCTGTCATCCCAGCCGACGGTGCAGAGTGTTTTTTTGCAGTGTCACTGCTGGATTCGACGAAACTGCTTTGTCGAGTGAAAAAAACGGTAAATTATTTTCGGACTGTATTAGGATATTGATTCCGTGATGTCAGTCGAAGGCTGCCGCCTGAGGTAGCATTTCCAACGGGCATTTACCCAGTCCTGCAATTTAGAGATTTGCTCTTCGGTAACGTTCTTAAACCTTCCTTGTTCAGCTAGATATTCTCTCACTGGCTTTAGATTACCCTTTCGGGCGAGGGACTTGCTGGCAGAGGTGAGGCGAAAAACACCGTCTTGAACTTCGTAAAGCACAAATAGTCCAGTTTCTACTGCCAGCTGGCCGATTTTGACGGTATCGCTGTAGAGGAATTGCCATCCGGGAGGGCAGGGCGCAAAAACATGAATGAACCTGGTGCCTTTTATCCCCTTTGCTTTCCTGACCTTTTCGTAAAGGTCTAGAGGGTAAGAAGCGTTGGCAGTGGCGATATACGGCAGACAATGAGCTTCCATTATGGCGGCTATGTCCTTTGGGTTCTGTCGCTTGCCCAGGACAGGTGTGGTGCCTGTGATAGCACCCAGAGGTGTTGAGCCTGAGCGCTGATTGCCGGTGTTCATATAGCCTTCGTTGTCATAGCAGATGTAGATGAAATCCTCCTGTCTTTCCGCAGCCCCGCTCAACGATTGGATTCCTATGTCATGTGTACCGCCATCGCCGGCCATTGCCAGTACGGTCAATCCCTTTCTACCCGTAGCCCTGAGTCCGGCAACCAGTCCGGTTGCCGATGCCCCGGTGGAGGCAAACGGTGTGTTCACGCAGGGGACATTAACCGCTGTTATGGGGTACATGCCGTGCAATACAGTGAGACAGCTTGCTGGCACCGTGACAATGACCTGTCCATCTAATGCTTTTAGAATATGGCGATAGGCAATAGATAAGGCACAGCCCAGGCATGTCCTGTTGCCTGGCAGTGCATATTCCGTTTCGGTTAGATTGACGGCATTAACTTTCAAAATGAAACGCCTTTCAGATGTAACATATCCATTCAGGATATTCGATGTTTAAAGCGCCTGTTTTTAGTGAAGGCAGCGATTGTCTCACTGCATCTGCCAGCTCTCTGGCTTTGACGTCACGTCCGCCCAATCCGACGATGAAGTTTCGTATGGCTGCGTTTACCTGACTACCGTAAAGAGCTGACTTGATTTCTGAGCAGGTAGCTCCCTCAGAGCCATAGCTGATATTCTTATCAAAAACCACAATCAGGCGGGCTTTTTCGAGTGCCTTTGCTAAAGCGTCTTTAGGAAATGGTCTGAATACCCTCAAGCCCAGGACACCGACCTTAAGGCCATCCTCCCGAAGCATGCCCACAGCCACTTTTGCTTCCATAGCCAGGCTGCCCATGGCAACAATGACTATGTCAGCATCGTCCATGTTATCTTTCCAGAACATTTTGGCGTAGTTCCTGCCGAATAGTTCGCCGAATTCCTGTCCTACCTTCATTATTGTTTCTGCGGAGTTTTGCAAAGCTTCCTGGAGGAGGTATCTCAGCTCCATATATCCATGGCAGAGAACGCCTTCAGCATTAACTCTGGGGTCAGCAAGCGTTACAAGGTTATAGTTTTTGGGATTGGCTGGGTCAAGTATGGTGTGCGGTTTATATGGAGGCAAAAATCTGTCCACATCCTCTTGTGATGGTATGTCCACCGGCATTTCAGTGTGAGATAGGACATAACCGTCGAAACAGACCATAACAGGCACGTACACTGTTTCCGCGATTTTATAAGCCTGGATAATTGAATCCAGAATTTCCTGGTTGTTTCGGGCATATATCTGTATCCAGCCGGTGTCACGCTGGGATATAGAGTCCTGTTGGTCGTTGAGTACATTCCAGGGTGCTCCGATGGCGCGGTTAACGCAGGCGAGTACCACCGGGAGACGTGCTCCAGCCGCCCAATGCAGCATCTCGTGCATGTAGGCTAAACCATGGGCGCTTGTGGCAGTGAAAGTTCTGGCTCCTACCATGGAGGCTGAAGTACATACGGCCATGGCACTGTGTTCACTCTCGACGGCTACGTATTCAGCCTTGAGGTTGCCTCTCTCCACAAATTCAGAAAGTGCTTCGGTAACCGGTGTCTGTGGCGTGATTGGGTAGGCGGCAATGACCTGGACACGGCTGAGTTTGGCTCCCTCGGCCGCAGCTTTATTACCGTCCAGCAATCGGATATTGGCCTTGTTAGAGGTTTTCTTCAAAGAACCACTGACTCCTCTTGTTTTTGGCAGAGCCTTTTTTTGTTACGCCATAATTATAGCTTTTGCCGGGCATACCTGCATGCATATCCCGCACCCTTTACAGTATTCCAGGTTTATCTGGATGGGTATGGTTTTCTTGATGACAGCTTCTGGACAATACAGCCAGCACAGGAAACATGATGGCTTCTTTTGCTTGTTTGGGATACACTTGTTATGATGTATCACCGGCGTCAGGCTGCGCCACTCACCTGTCTTGCCGGCTTCGCCAATAGCTGGCGATGACTCATCGCAGATATGCTTGCAATCCCTGGTTCCCATGGTCCTGTGTTATCTTATTCTCTCCAGTTTGGTTATCTTGTAGGTCTTCTCAATGGCAGCGAGGTTAATGTCTATAGCGTTATTGGTAAACCTTTCCCTGATTACCTTTTCAATACTGGGTATATCCACTATTTGTGTAGCACGGGCAAAAGCGCCTAACATAGCAGTATTCACCATTGGAAGTCCGCCGACCATCAGTTCCAGTTCCCGGCAGACTTTAGTGGCATCGGCAGTGGCGATGTTAAAATCGCCTTTGATGTTGAGTTCCTCGGGATGTTGCCATGAATTCACCACCAGCCATCCTCCGCTGCTTAAGCCTCTGGTTACCTCTTGGTATGTCAATAAGGTGTGATCCAGAACCACTACCGCATTTGGTTTTTCCACCTGAGATATGACCACTACTGGTTCTGGGGAAATCCTGGTTAGAGCACATACTGGAACGCCTCTTCTTTCAGCGCCGAATGAAGATGCCGCGGTTACCCCTTGGTACCCTTTAAGATAGGCCGCCTGTGCTATTATCTTGGCGGCTGTTACAGCTCCCTGTCCACCCCGCCCATGCCATCTAATCTCATATAGCTTTGTGGTCACAGAGAATTCCTTTAGCCTTCCTTATTTGTCTTTTTTAGAGTGAACAAGCATGTATGGTAGCTCTCACCACTTGTGTGTGTCAAACATATGTTGGCTGTGGTGCCGGTGTGGATGGAATACGTTCAGTGTAGCTTAGTACTATACTCGCCAGCTACTTTCCTAACATAGTACCTGTATGGTATATTTTTTCGCGTAATATTCTCAACTCCTCGTCAATAGGTTCA
>Ga0299912_10003535_pt1 | contig 12751 bp, 3 predicted proteins | sample RVTome_2_FD_207667 | JGI IMG/M metagenome (GOLD analysis project Ga0299912, IMG submission 207667) | Soil microbial communities from uranium-contaminated site in the Upper Colorado River Basin, Wyoming, United States - RVT95D214 (version 2) ...
CAGCACGTATTCCGGATTGTGGGCGCGGATGATGTCCAGGTTCTGGAACACCGCATCGGCGGTGCCGGCATACCAGCTGGTGCCGGTGCGCTGCTGCGCCGGCAGCAGTTCGACGAATTCGCCCAGTTCGGTGCGCTGGAAGCTCCAGCCGCGCTGCACGTGACGGATCAGTGAATGTGCCTTGTATTGAGTCACCACGCCGATGCGGCGGATGCCCGAGTTGAAGCAGTTGGAAAGAGGGAAATCGATGATGCGGAACTTGCCGCCGAAGGGCACCGCCGGCTTGGCGCGCCACTGGGTCAGGCCCTTGAGGCGCGTGCCGCTGCCGCCGGCCAGGATCAGGGCCAGGGTATCACGGGTAAGACGGCTGACGAAACGCGGGGTTTTGAATTCGGGCATGGTGTCTCCTTGGGTCGTTATTTATAGTAATAGTTATGTGAAACTGCTTGTTTTTACCAACTTCATACCTGATCGCCCAGGCCACCGCAAGGGCGAATCGCAAGCGGACGATAAATCGATACCACAGGCCTGTTGCTGTGATATTAATTAGCATCTGAACTTTACAGCTGGAAGCGCCGACCCCGTCATGACTGAACTGCCCGAGGCCCACCGCCGCATACTCGAAGCCCGCCACCACGATCCCTTCAACGTACTCGGACGGCATCTGGAAGGCGAAGACACCGTCATCCGCAGCCTGATACCGGGGGCCGCGGAGGCCAGTGTCGAAGGCAGCGACGGCCTGCTGCCGATGACGCGGCTGCACAACAGCGACCTGTTCGAATGGCGCGGCGACGGCAGCCTGGTGCCCCTGCGCTACCGCCTGTGCTGGCGTGACGGCGGCGGCGAACACGCCTTCCACGACCCCTACTGTTTCCCGCAGCAACTGGGGGATTTCGATCTCTACCTGTTCGGCGAAGGCCGTCACCACCACGCCTACCGTTTCCTCGGCGCCCATCCGCGCTGCATCGACGGCATCGACGGCGTGCAGTTCGCCGTGTGGGCGCCCAATGCCGAGCGTGTCAGCGTGGTGGGCGACTTCAACCGCTGGGACGGCCGCTGCCACTCCATGCGCACCCGCGGCGGCGGCGGCGTATGGGAGCTGTTCATCCCGGATTTGCAGCCCGGCACCCTGTACAAGTTCGAACTGCGTCACCGCGACAGCGGCGCCATCGTGGTCAAGACCGACCCCTACGGCCGCCGCTTCGAACTGCGTCCGGCCACCGCCGCGGTGGTCGACGCCGAGAGCCGCTATCCCTGGCAGGACGGCGACTGGCTGCGCAGCCGCGGCGGCCGCGACTGGCTGCACACGCCGATGACCATTTACGAGGTGCACCTGGGCTCCTGGCAGAAGGACGACCAGTGCCACTTCCTCGGCTACCGCGAGCTGGCGCGGCGCCTGGTGGACTACCTCAAGCCCATGGGCTTCACCCACATCGAGCTGCTGCCCATCACCGAACACCCGCTGGACGGCTCCTGGGGCTACCAGAGCACCGGCTACTACGCCGCCACCAGCCGCTTCGGCCACCCCGACGATCTGCGTTACCTCATCGACCTGTGCCACCAGAACGGCATCGGCGTGATCCTCGACTGGGTGCCGGCCCACTTCCCGCGCGACGCCTTCGCCCTGGCCCGCTTCGACGGCAGCCCGCTGTACGAGCACGAGGACCCGCGCCGCGGCGAACACCGCGACTGGGGCACCCTGATCTTCAACTACGGCCGCAACGAGGTGAAAAACTTCCTCATCTCCAGCGCCGTGTACTGGATGCAGGAGTTCCACATCGACGCCCTGCGCGTGGACGCCGTGGCCTCCATGCTCTACCTGGACTACTCGCGCCAACCCGGTGACTGGCTGCCCAACGTCTACGGCGGGCGGGAAAACCTGGAGGCCATCGCCTTCATGCAGGAACTTAACAGCGTGGTGCACGAGCAGTTCCCCGGCGCCCTCACCATGGCCGAGGAGTCCACCGCCTGGCCCATGGTGTCGCGCCCGGTATCCATGGGCGGCCTGGGCTTTTCGCTGAAGTGGAACATGGGCTGGATGAACGACACCCTGAGCTATATGCACAAGGAGCCGGTGCACCGCGCCTACCACCACGACATGCTCACCTTCGGCCTGCTCTACGCCTTCAGCGAAAACTTTATCCTGCCCTTCTCCCACGACGAGGTGGTGCATGGCAAACGCTCCATGCTGGACAAGATGCCGGGCGACGAATGGCAACGCTTCGCCAACCTGCGCCTGCTCTACACCTACATGTACACCATGCCGGGCAAGAAGCTTTTGTTCATGGGCAACGAGTTCGGCCAGGGGCGGGAGTGGGACGACGACCAGCCGCTGGAGTGGTATCTGCTGGAGCGGCCGCAGCATCAGGGCGTGCACCGCCTGGTCACCGACCTCAACCGCCTGTACCGGGAGCAGCGCGCCCTGCACTACTACGACTTCGAGGGTCAGGGCTTCGAGTGGATCGACTGCCACGACGACCGCGCCTCCCTGCTCAGCTACGTGCGCCGCGCCGGCGAGGAACTGGCGGTGGTGGCGCTCAACTTCACCCCGGTGCCGCACCAGCACTTCCGCCTCGGCGTGCCGCGCCCGGGCAACTACGAGGTGGTGTTCAACTCCGACTCCAGCTATTACGGCGGCGGCAACATCGGCAGCGCCGGTCCCCTCGCCAGCGAGGCCATCCCCCACATGGGACGGCAGTGGTCTGTGCAATTGCCGCTACCGCCCCTGGCCGGTGTCGTACTAAGATTGAGGCCCTGAGACCTACAGGGTCATTGGCGCAGGGAAGCGCAGAACGATAACCCCGGAAAGTCCATTAGGGTACGTGATGATCGCGCAGAGATTTGGATTCACAAGGAATTTTTCGAGGGAGGCAATACCGGGCCGTATTACCGACGGAGAAAAATTCCTTGTGGATTCAAAGATCAAGCGAGGGCGCGTCTCCTAATGGACTTTTCGGGTTAAATGTTCCCCGCTGGGGAACCGGCAGCTAGCGGAACATCAACGATGCACAAAGCCCCCCGTCTGCGCCCGGCCCTGCTCGGCGCCCTGCTCGCCCCCCTGCTCGGCCTGACCGGCGCCCATGCCGGCGTCACCCTCGACGCCCAGATCCTGTCCGACGACAAGGAACGCCTCATCGGCTATGTCACCGCCATCGCCGCCGGGGAACAGGGCAGCCTGTACACCGCCGACAGCCGCGACGGCCTGCTGGTGCACTTCGGCGCCGACGGACGCAGCGCCCTGCCCCTGGCCGGCAAGGAACACGTGTTCTCCTCCAGCCGCGTACGCGGCCTGGTGCGCCTCGGCCCGGACCGCTACGCGGTGGCCAACGAAGGCGACGGCAAGGTGGCCATCATCGACGGCAAGGGCGCGGTGCTGGCCCGCTTCGGCGACGGCGGCGACGACGAAGGCCGCCTCAACAGCCCGGCCGGCCTGGCCTGGTCGCTCAACCGGCGCCTGTACGTGGCCGACAAGCACAACAACCGCATCAGCGTGTTCGGCCCCGACGGCGTCTATCTCCGCACCCTCGGCGGCCAGGAAGGGGCCCGGCTGGACACCCCGGAGCAGGTCTACGTCGACAACCGCGAGCGGGTCTATGTGTTCGAGCGGCGCAACCGCGGCACCCTCACCGTGTTCAGCCACGACGGCGCCCTGTTGCACCGTACCGATGCCGCCGCCCTGGGCAAGGCCGCCCGGGTCGAGTCGATGCGTCTGACCACCCTGGCCGTGGACCCTGCCACCGCCCTGATCTACCTGGGCGACAGCGAAAACGGCCGCATCCACCTGTACGACTGGGAAAGCGGCATGTTGCAGGCCGGTTTCGGCACCAAGGGCAGCCAGCGCGGCCAGTTCAGCGAAATCTCCGCCCTGGAACTGCTCTCCGACGGCCGCCTTGCCGTGGCCGACAACGACAACAAGAAGATCGAAATCTACCTCCTGCCGCCCAGTGACCGCCCGGTGCTGCAACGCCTGCACCTGCCCACCCTCACCCAGGCCGGCACCCTGACCCTGGAATGCGACCTCGCCTACCACGCCGCGGAAGGACGCCACTGGTGCCTGAGCCGCCGCACCGGCGGCACCCTGCGCGACGGCGCGGGCAACACCACCCTCACCCTGCAGGACACCCTGGAAAAACCCGTGGCCGCGGCCTTCGGCAGCGATCGTATCGCCCTCATCGACGACACCCGGCTGAAGATCTTCGCCGCCGACGGCAGCCTGCTGTTCAGCTCCGGCGACAACCGTGCCCCGACCAGCGACCCCTTCGGCACCGGCGGCGCCCAGTTCGATGCCGCCACCGACGGCAAATTCTCCCGCCCCACCGACCTCTACCTGCACGGCGAGCGCATCCACGTGGTGGACAGCGCCAACCGCCGCCTGCAAATCTTCTCCCGCGACGGCCTCTACCTGGACAAGATCGACAACCCCAAGACGCGCCCCTGGCTGTTCGAGGAACCGGTCGCCGTGGCGGTAGACTCGCGCGGCAACATCTACGTCGGCGACAGCGAGCTGAAACAGCTGCTGATCTTCGACCGGAACAAACAACCCCTCGGCAAACTGGACGGCGGCGAGCTGCCGGGCGAGAAATTCAGCGACATCTTCGACCTGGAGATCGACGCCGACGACAATCTCTACGTGCTGTGCGCCACGCCGAACAACGAGGCCACGGTGCAGGTCTACCGCAACCGCCAGCTGGCCTTCTCCTTCGGCGCCCGCTCCGCCGACGCCGGTGGCTTCGCCAAGCCGGTCAACCTGACCCTGCCGCCCGCGGCACAGCGGGTGGTGGCCCTGTACGACCGCGAGCGCAGGCAGCTGCTCGACTTCAACTATCTGCAGGTGCCCGCCGCGGTGGCCGACTTCAGCGTCAGCGGCGGCACCCGCCGCACCGAGCTGCGCTGGGGCGCCCTGCGCAGCAGCTACATCGCCGCCTATCGCGTCTATGGCGCCGCCGACGCCGACGGGCCGTACACGCAGCTGGCCGAGGTGCACGAGCCGCGCGCCGTGCTCGAGCACGACGGCGGTACGCACAGCCGCTATTACCGCATCGCCGCCATCAGCGGTTTCGGCGTGGAAGGCCCCGCCTCCGAACCGGCGGCGGACCTGTTCCAGTCCGGCTACGCCCACTACCGGGCCGGCGCCTGGGCCGAGGCCGAGGCGGCCTTCCGCCGCCAGCACGAGGATCACCCCAGCCATGCCGAGACCAACCGGTACCTCGGCCTGACCCTGATGGAGTTGCAGCAGTACGCCGCGGCGCGGCAGCACTTCGAGACCCTCGCCCGCCAGCCCGGTCACGAGGCCGAGGGCGCCCGCCTGCTGGTGGGCGCCTGGCGTGCCGCCGGCGACGACGTCGCGGCCAAGGGCGTGGTGGAACGCGCCCTGGCCGGCAGCGCGACGCAGGAACTGCGCCTGCTGTGCGGTGAACTGAGCCTGGCGCTCAACGACGCCATCGGCGCAGTGCAGTGCCTGGAAGATGCGCTCAAGGCCGACGGCGGCGACGTGAACGCCCACCTGATGATGGCCGACGCCTACATCCGCCTCGGCGTGATGGAACAGGGCCAGGCCGAGCTGGCGACGGCTCGCGAACTGGCGCCGGAAGACCCGCAGGTGTGGCGCCGCAGCGCACAGATCCAGCAACGCCTGGGCGCCCACGAGGCCGCCGTGGAACTCTACGGCAAGACCCTGGAGCTGGCGCCCGACGACCTGGAAAGCCGCCTGGCGCTGGCGCGCAGCCACCGTGCCCTGGGCCGGCTGGACCAGGTGCGCAACATCGCCCTCGGCCTCACCGCCCACAGCGCCACCGAAGGCGACGGCCACTACCTGCTCGGCGTGGTCGCCCTGGAGGAAGGCAAGCACGGCGAAGCCCTCATCGCCCTCACCAAGGCCACCCGCAGCGCGCCCAGGCACGCCGCCGCCTGGCTGGCCCTGGCCGACGCCTACGGCCACATGAAGCAGGAGCAGATGATCCCCACGGCGCTGGAGAAGGCCATGGCGGCCGACGCCGGCTCCTTCGACGCCGCCTGGCGCCTGGGCCAGTACAACCACCGGCAGGGCCAGTATGCCGCCGCCGCCGCACCGCTGGCGCGGGCGGTGGCCCTGCGCCCGGACAGCTACGATGCCCACTACCTGCTGGCCGACGTGCTGCTGCGCCAGAACGATCTGAAGGAGGCCTTCCAGCTGGCCGCCGAGGCGGCGCGCCTGGCGCCGGAACAGGTGGAACCGCTGGCCCTGCTCGGCGCCGTCTCCGCGCGCCAGGGCAAGAACGGCGCCGCCATCAACTACCTCAAACAGGCCCTGGCCAAGCAACCCAACGATCTGGCGCTGCAACTGCAGCTGGGCACGCTCTACGTCGACAACAACATGTTCGACCAGGCGCGCAGCACGCTGGAACAGGCCGCCCTGCTCGACGCCACCCGTGCCGAACCGCAGGCCCTGCTCGGCCGGCTGTACCTGAAGCGGCGCCTGTTCGACGAGGCCATACACGCCCTGGACAAGGCCGTCACCCTCAACCCGTCGGAGGCCAACCGCCTGCTGCTCGACAGCGCCTATGCCGAAAAGAACAAGGCGCTGGAGTTCAAGTCCAACGCCCCGCAGATCGTGCTCAAGGACCTGCAATTGCAGCCGGTGTTCTCCGCCGCCTACAAGCAGTATGCCAACGCCCCCATCGGCACCATCCGCATCCACAACACCAGCGGCATCGACTACGGCAACCTCAAGCTCACCTTCGACATCAAGGGCTACATGGACTTCCCCACGGCCCAGGACATCGCCGAGCTGAAGGCCAACAGCATCATCGACCTGCCGCTGCACGCCTCCTTCAACAACCGCGTGCTGGACATCGACGAGGACACCGGCGTGCAGGTGGAAGTGGCGCTGCGCTTCGTGCGTGACGGCCGCGACGACGCCATCACCCTGACCCAGCCCATGACGCTGTACGGCAAGAACGCCATCCTGTGGTCGCGCAGCAACATGGTCGGCGCCTTCGTCACCCCGCGCGACGACACCCTGCGCGACTTCGTGCGCCAGGCCATCAACGAAAACCGCCCGGCGCCGGGACCGCTCAACGCCAACATCGTCACCGCCATGACCCTGTTCGACGCCCTCTCCGCCCACGGCGTCAAATACGTCACCGATCCCAACAGCCCCTATTCGAAAATGGCGACGGACCAGGTGGACTATGTACAGTTCGCGCGCGAAACGCTCAAGCTCAAGAGCGGCGACTGCGACGACCTCACCGTGCTGCTCGCCGCGGCGCTGGAAAACCTCGGCATCGAGACCGCCATCCTCGACGTGCCCGGCCACCTGCTGCTGATGTTCAACACCGGCCTGCCGGCCGCCGACGCCGGTCTCATCAGCCTGCAGGACGATCTGCTGGCGGTACGCGACGGCCGCATCTGGCTGCCGCTGGAGGCCACCATGATCGCCACCTCCTTCGCCGAGGCCTGGACCGAGGGCGCACGCAAGTACCGCGACAACCGCGCCGCCGGCACGCTGAAGGAAATCGCGCTGCACAAGACCTGGGAAGAATACGTGCCGGTGACGCTGAAGCAGGCCGACTACCGCATCGAGGTGCCGGCAGCGGAGCGCGTCGCCCCGCTGGTGCAGCGCGAATACAACCTGCTGCTGGAGAAGAGCCTGGATCGCCTGGTGCGGCCCTATCGCGCCATGCTGGCGGCCAACCCCGCCAACGAGGCGGCGCTGATGCAGATCGCCATCATCTACGCCCGCAACGGCCTGTACGACAAGGCCTTCCAGACCTTCGACGAACTGTTGCAGAAAAACCCGGACAGCAGTTCAGCCTACAATAACCGCGGCAACATCTATTTCAGCCGCGGCGAGTTCGACCGCGCCCTGAAGAGTTACGGCCAGGCCGAACTTATCGACGGCAGCGACGCCGGCATCAAGGTCAACCTGGCCATGACCCACTACAAGCTGGGCCGGCTAGACGGCGCCAAGGAAAAGTTTGCCGAGGCGCAGGCCCTCGACGCGGGGGTGAAAACCCGTTACGACGCGTTCGCCCGCCTATTGGCGAACTGAATAGATACAAGAGCAAAGAGGAAAGATACAAGTGGGAGGAATGCGCTGCGCGCACGGTTGTTTGAAACAGTACGAGCGCAGCGAGTTCATTCACTTGTATCTTGTCACTTGTATCTTGCATCTCTGCCTGACAACGACCATCGGGGAAGCGACATGAAACAACTCATTGCCATCGTACTGCTGTCGGTCATCGCCACCGGCGCTGCCGCAGCCGAGCCCGCGGTTACCGCCGCGCCCACCGCCGCCACCAAGGCCCAGCCGGAAAACCGCTTCAGCGGCGCCCTGTTCGACGCCCTGCGCAACCTGAGCGGCATGCTGCCCAAGCAGGGCAGTCGCAGCGCCGATCCGCGCCAGAGCGCCACCATGGGCATCCGCGGCAGCGAAACCACCACCAGCCTGATCAATCCCTACTGGAAGGACGACAAGGGTGACGACGCGGCATTCCAGGCGGAAGTGCAGGGTTACGGCGCCGCGCAGCAACTGCTGGAAGAAGGAAAACTGCAAGAGGCGGCGACGGCCTTCGGCGACTTCATCCAGGCCCACCCCGCGAGCGACCTGCTGCCCAATGCCCGTTTCGGCCAGGCCCTCGCCCTTGCCGCCCAGGGCGACAAAAAGAAAGGCAGCGAGGCCATGGCCGCTTTCATGAAGGATTACCCGCAGCATCCGCTGGCCGCCGACGCGCAGAAGGTCATCGCCGAACTGAAGTAATCCCCCAATAGAAAAAGCGCCCGGAGATCTCCGGGCGCTTTTTTTTTCGTCTGCTATTTACTCGCCTCCCAGCGCCTTGGTCACCCGGACGAAGATGGCCTGGCTGTCCTCGCGATCGGTGGAGTGCACGAACTGCATGTCGAGATCGAGGCTGACGCCGTTGTGCAGCATGAACGTGCTGCCGACGCCGATCAGCACCGAGTTGGCGCTCACCGTCGGTACCGCCATGGTGTAGCGCGTACCGGTCAGATCGGCATAGGCAATGGATGCCTGATCGCTGGCCTCGACGTGGTACTGATACTCGACGCGGGCACGCGGCTGGATCATGCCGATGCCGGTTTCCCGCTGGAAGCCGGCACGCAGGCCCAGTGACACCTGCTGGGATGTGGAGTTCTGGCCGGCATAGTTCAGCGCTCCCACGCCGCCGCCGCTCTCGGTGGCGCCGTCCAGGCGATCGAGGGTGAAGTCATAGCGTGCATAGGGCGAGAGCAGCGAATATTCGTCGCGATACTCGTAGCCTGCGGCGAGCGAGCCGAAGAACTGGCTGCCCGAGCGGTCGGCACGGGCGAAATCCGCCGTCGACGTCACATAGCGGGTGGTATCCATGTTCAGGACACCATAGCCGAGCAGGCCGTCGACGAAGGTCTCCGCGGCGGGCTGGTAGCTGGCGTAGAACGCGATGCTGTGCCCGGCCGACGAACTGCCCGTACCGTCGGAACCGATGGTGCTCTCGTCGCGGGCATAACCGATGCCCAGGCCCATCGTCAGGTTGTCGCCATAGCGGCGATCGACGCCGAGGCTGAGGCCATCGGTGGTGTAGTCGATGGTCGAGGCGCCGTCCGGGGTTTTCCGGGTACCGATGCGTACGCTGCCGGCGCCCCAGACATCGAGGCCGCCGTCCGCTGCCGCCGTCCCGTCGTCACCGGCCAGCGCCGCCACATCGAGGTTGAGCGACGAGGTGGCCAGCATGGAAGTGAGCGAACTGGCCAGCAGGGCCGGGAAACGGCCCGAGCCGCTGCCGGCTGTCACCTGCTCCAGCTCATCCTGCAGCGTGCTGCGCCCCGGTCCCCTGCCGCGCACCGCGCCGGCGCCGGCAAAGCTCTCGCCGTCCGTGGCCATGGCCGGTGCGTTCTCCGCCAGGCCGGCCGGCGCGGCGGCGGTGGAACGCGACACGCGGTGGAGCCGCTCCATGCGCTGCTGGAAGTTGAAGATCTGCGCCCGCGAGAAGCGCCGCGCCGTTTCCGCCTGCACGTTGACCAGGCCGACCACGTCGGTGTCCTGGGTCGGATCGGGACGGGTTCCGGCAAAGGTCACGGTGACCACCGCCGGGGTGGAGATCAGAGCGCCGTTGACGGCCACGTAGGAGAAGCTGTCGTTGCCGAAGTAGCCGGCGGACGGCGTATAGGTCACCTGGGTGCCGCTGACCGAGGTGCTGCCGTGCTGCGCGACGACCACGACGTTGACCCCGGTTCCCGTGATGTACGGTGCGAGGTCGAGGGCGACCGCCGTATTGAGCTGGAACTGCATCGTCGCCGCGGCGGCGACGGGCACCACGCTGGGCGTGACGGCACTGCTGGCCGCCGAGGCCGCGCCGGTGCCGGTCGCATTGGTCGCGGTCACCGTGAAGGTGTAGGCCGTGCCGTTGCTGAGGCCGGTGACTGTGATCGGACAGGCCGCCGGTCCGGCGCAGCTGCCGGTAAAGCCGCCGGGACTGGAGGTGGCGGTATAGGTGGTGATGGCCGCGCCGCCGTCGCTGGCCGGGGCGGTGAAGGTCACTGTGGCCTGGGTGTCGCCGGCGCTGGCCGCGACGCCGGTCGGCGCTCCGGGTACGGTGGCCGCCGGCGTCACGGCGTTGCTGGCCGCCGAGGCCGCGCCGGTACCGATGGCATTGGTCGCGGTCACCGTGAAGGTGTAGGCCGTGCCGTTGCTGAGGCCGCTGACCGTGATGGCACAGGCAGCCGGGCCGGCACAGCTGCCGGTGAATCCACCCGGACTGGAGGTGGCTGTATAGGTGGTGATGGCCGAGCCGCCGTCGCTGGCCGGGGCGGTGAAGTTCACCGTGGCCTGGGCGTTGCCGCCGGTGGCGCTGACGGCCGTGGGCGCGCCGGGGGCGGCGAGATAGGTGTACAGGCCGCTGCCGGTGCCGCTGCCGGCGGGTGTGGTGACGACCACGTCCTGGGCGCCCGCCGTTCCCGCCGGGGTGGTGGCGGTAATGGTGGTGGGGTTGACCACGGTGACGCCGGTGGCTGCCATACCGCCGATGGTCACCGCCGTCGCGCCGGTGAAGGCGGTGCCGGTGATGGTGACGGAGGTGCCGCCGGCGGCCGGGCCGCTGGCGGGACTGATGGCCGTCACCGCCGGGGCCGCGATGTAGGTGTACAGGCCGCTGCCGGTGCCGCTACCGCCGGGCGTGGTGACGATCACATCGCGCGCCCCCGCCACACCTGCCGGCGTGGTGGCCGTGATGGTGGTGGGATCGACCACCGTGATGCCGCTGGCCGCGGCGCCGCCGATGGTCACCGCGGTGGCGCCGGTGAAGTTGGTGCCGGTGATGGTGACGGAGGTGCCGCCTGCGGCCGGACCGCTGTCGGGACTGATGGCGGTCACGGTCGGGGCAGCGATGTAGGTGTACAGGCCGCTGCCGGTGCCGGAGCCGACCGGGTTGGTGACGATGACATCCCTGGCGCCGACAGCGCCGGCCGGTGCGGTAGCCATGAGGGTGGTGTCGTTCACCACCGATATCCCGGTGGCGGCGGCGCCGCCGATGGTCACGGCGGTCGCGCCGGTGAAGCTGTTGCCGGAGATGGTCACCGTGGTGCCGCCGGCTGTGGGGCCGCTGCTGGGACTGATGCCGGTCACCGTCGGCGCCGCGATGTAGGTGTACAGGCCGCTGCCCGTGCCGCTGCCGCCCGGCGTGGTGACGATCACGTCGCGCGCGCCCGCCGTGCCCGCCGGGGTGATGGCGGTAATGGTGGAGGGGTTGACCACCGTGACGCCGCTGGCCGCGGCGCCGCCGAGGGTCACCGCCGTGGCCCCGGTAAAGCCGGTGCCGGTGATGGTCACCGAGGTTCCACCGGCCGTTGAACCGTAGCCGGGACTGACGCCGGTCACGGTCGGGGCGGCGACGTAGGTGTACAGGCCGACGCCGGTGCCGCTGCCGCCGGGCGTGGTGACGATCACGTCGCGCGCACCCGCCGTGCCTGCCGGGGTGACGGCGGTGATCGTCGTGGGATTGACCACCGTGATGCCGGAGGCGGCCACGCCGCCGATGGTCACCGCCGTCGCACCGGTGAAGTTGGTGCCGGTGATGGTGACGCTGGTGCCGCCCGCGGTCGGACCGCTGGTGGGGCTGATCGCCGTCACCGTCGGCGCGGCGATATAGGTGTACAGGCCGACGCCGGTGCCGCTGCCGCCGGGCGTGGTGACGATCACGTCTCGCGCGCCCGCCGTGCCCGCCGGGGTAATGGCGGTGATGGTGGTGGCATCGACGACGGAGACGCCGCTGGCCGCCGCGCCGCCGATGGTCACCGCTGTTGCGCCGATGAAGTTGGTGCCGGTGATGGTGACCGTGGTACCGCCGGCCGTGGGGCCGCCGGTGGGACTGACGGCGGTCACGGTCGGGGCGGCGAGATAGGTGAACAGGCCGGCGCCGGTACCGCTGCCGCCGGGCGTGGTCACGGTCACATCGCGCGCGCCCGCCACCCCCGCCGGGGTGGTGGCGGTGATGGTGGTCGGGTTCAGCACGGTAACACCGGTGGCGGCTGCACCGCCGATGGTGACCGCCGTGGCACCGAGGAAGTCGGTGCCGGTGATGGTGACGGAGGTGCCGCCCGCCGTCGGGCCGCCGGTGGGACTGATGGCCGTCACCGTGGGCGCCGCGACATAGCTGAACAAACCGGTTCCGGTGCCCGTGCCACCGGGAGTGGTGACGGCCACGTCACGCGCACCTGCCGTGCCCGCCGGGGTGGTGGCGGTGATCGTCGTGGGATTGAGCACCGTGATGCTAGTGGCGGC
>Ga0299912_10003536_pt1 | contig 12751 bp, 14 predicted proteins | sample RVTome_2_FD_207667 | JGI IMG/M metagenome (GOLD analysis project Ga0299912, IMG submission 207667) | Soil microbial communities from uranium-contaminated site in the Upper Colorado River Basin, Wyoming, United States - RVT95D214 (version 2) ...
TGATCATAGCGGTATTAGGTTGTCGGAGAACCTTCCCTATGCCGGCAATGCGCTGTCTGATAAAATCGCTCAAGCTCTGAAAATTTCCCCTCAAGCAGCCGAGACTGCCAAAAAAAGCACGGGTCTTACTAAAAAAGACGACATAGCTAGGGCAATAGAACCGGTTTTGCAGCAGATTATTAGTTCAGTTGGGAAGGCCATACGTTTTTACCAGAAAAAAACTGGTTATGTGATTACCCGAGTGATTTTATGCGGCGGCACAAGTTTGCTGCCGGGCCTAGTTGAATTTTTTCAGGAGAATTTGGGAGTGTCTGTAATTCTTGGCAACCCCTTGGATGGATTGGATTACGACAAGAAGAAATTCAAAGAGGCTGAGGCGGTTTTGTATTCAACCGTGATAGGTTTGGCCTATCGCGGGTTTGACTCCGAATCTTTACACCAGGGCATTAATCTTATTGCCCCTCAAAGAGGAGGTAAAAAGACCAAAGTCCAAGCTAAACCAGAAAACCAGGAAGAAGCGCCAGAAATAAAAAGAATGTCAAAACCCAAGAAGCGCCAGAATATTTTATTGGCCGTATTTATTTTTTTGGCAGCGGTGTTTATTGGTGTATTTTTTTGGCAGCGTTCCCGTCCCCTTGATACCAATTATCCAGTCAATGGCGAGAATCAGAAGGCATCGGCGTCAGCAACTATTTCCGCGGTCGTTTACACTGCCGAGTCAGACAAAGCCAGCCTACCCTCAGGCGCCCTGGCTGGGGATTTGATTACAAAAAATATTTTTGTATCCCAGGAATTTCCCGCCACCGGCAAAAAGACCGCGGCGGCAAAAACATCCGGCATAATTACTGTTATCAATGACTATTCACAGAGCCAGTCCTTGGTAGCCACCACCAGGTTGGTGACACCCAAGGGAATACTTTTCAGATTGAAAAGCGGAATAACCATACCGGCCAATAGCGAGATTGAAGCGGAGATATACGCCGATCAACCAGAAAACCTGCCAGAAGTTAAGCCCACCAAGCTTACCATACCCGGCTTATCAAGCGAACTGCAAAAATACATCTATGGCCAACTGGACGAGACACTCGACAGTACAAGCGGTGAAGTTAATTATGTGACTGAAAATGATATCATCCAGGCGGATTTGGATATGCCCAAAGAATTGGCCTCAATAAATGGTGCTGATTTGGGTATTAATTTGGCTGATACCGACTTTTTGGTGACCGAACCGCTGAGCCAAAAGCTTGGAGAATCCGTGGCCTCCCGTAAGTCCGGCGACACAGCTGATAGTTTCGCCATCACTCGGGAATATGAGGTGACCGCGCTAATTTTAAAAAAAGAACCATTGAATAAACAAGTCCCGGCTACTGATTGGAATATTGAGGTCGTCAAGTATGATCAGGACAAAGGGATAGTGAATATTGAGGTATCAGCCTCAAGTGATTGATTTTTCCCCGAAAATGTGATATTATCAATCTAGATGATTAATAAATAATAATATAGGCGAAGTTTGAATCGCCTTAATAACAAGGGAAAAAGTATGAAAAAATTTTTTGCCAAAAAATCCCTAAAAGGTCGAGGTTTTACTTTAATTGAATTATTGGTCGTTATTGGCATTATCGGCATTTTGGCCGCGATTGTCATTGTGGCCATAAATCCGGCCAGACAGTTCGCTCTGGCACGCAATGCCCAGAGATGGAACGACGTTAATGCGCTTTTAAATGCGGTTCACCAATATTCTGTGGAGAATAATGGTAGCGTGCCTGCTGCTATTCCAAGCAGTCCGGCTGAGGGTCAGCTGGTGGCCAGCGACACCATTGATCTTGGCGGCGATTTAGTTGGGCCTAACAGTATTTATATGACAGCTATGCCGTTTGATCCCTCGGGAGATTCGGTTGGTGCTTATTATACTTTGTATACTGACTATGATACTGGTTATAACGTGGTCAAAGATGCCAATGGCCGGGTCACGGTATTTGCACCTCACGCTGAACAGGGCGCTGATATTAAAGTAACTCGATAAGAAAAATTCTAAAACACCCCCACACCAATTTGGTTCGTTAAGATAAACGGGGTAAGAAATTGATTGGTGCGGGGGTGTTTTTTATATCACCAAACTTTTTATTGAGCCGCCGTGTACTCAAACCATAGGGAATATATTTCCACATTCGGTTCGCCAGCGGCAGTATTTAAGTCGGGGAAAAAATCGAAAAATACAACATCGCCTGCGGAAATGTCTGATTGGGATGTTGGCGTAAAAGTTATGACATCAGGCGTGCCGGCATTGTCGGGTATATCAACCGGTGTTTCGTTGGCCATGGCCGTGGCCCAAGCCGGAGTGCTGGTGGTTTCCGAGATAGACACTTTGAAATCCAAGTTCCAGTCAGTGACGATACTGTCCGAAGTGTCGATAACCACCTTGATCACACCGCCTGATACATAATCATCAGGCACCACAATCTGCCCGCCAAAGTCGGTCGTGTCATCCTCCGCATACTGCAGGAAAAGACCTTGATTGGCGGTGTAATTTAGGGCTGGGACTGTGGCGCCCGTAATGGCTGCGGGTGTGCTATCGGCGTCAGTATAGAGACTGGACAAGGAAACTGGAACCATTCTGGTTGCGTCGGCGATTTCATTAGCCGACCACGGATAAGCCGTGTTAACCCAGTCGGCGGTTAGGGTGGCCGCGGCATTATCCTTGGTAAGGTGGCTGCCGTCGGACAGATCATCCGAGGAGAACCCCTGGATAGTTGCATTGCTGAAATCCGCCACTGAGGATGAGCCCAGGGTCAGGGTTTGGTTGTCGCTAATGTTTAAGCTGCCGTCCAGGGTCAGATTGCCGTAGATTCTGGCGTCGTCGTTTATTTTCACCGGCTGGTTATCTCCGGTTCCAGGAGTTGTACCACGGTAGATGGTGCCGTCAATTCTGACATTGTCCCCGAAAGTAACCGGATTGTCAGTACCGGCGGCATTGGTCGTGTTATTAATCACAGTCCCATTGAAGAAAGTAACGCCACCAATACTTTGCTGGCCTATCTTTAATGATTTGACTGTCAGAGTTCCATCAAGTTGGAAGGTATCACCATCAGCACCGTTTAGCGTAGTAGTAATATTGCGCAAGGAAGCGGCATAAACGACGCCTACACACAAAACTGTACTAAAAAATACTGTCAGCGATATGGTTAAAATGCGTTTCATATTTTCACCTCCTTTTTGTTAATTTTAAAGTGTGGATTAATTATAAAACTCTAAAAAAATAATTCAACCTTTAAAATGGTAGTCAGGACGTGATTAAGGATATTTTGCCTAGTAAACCTGTTCTTTTTTTTCTCGTTGAAAAGAGATCCACTCCTCGATGGTTTCAACTAGAACTTTGAAGGGCGCTTCGATAATGAAATCCATGATGAACATGAAAATATTAACTTTGGAAGTGTGGCGTGAAATCCAGCGACCTACACGCAAGACGGGCAAAGAAAAGAAATCGAAAACAACCATGAACACGCCCTCTTTTCTGTCGAGGATAACAAGTTCTTTAGCATTTTGTCTCAGCCGCAGGCCGAAAAATCCTACCGTACAGAGAAAGAGTATAAAGAGAAAGGCGCTGACAATGCTGAATTCCAATTTGTTGAGCAGCCAGATAATAAAGCTAAAAGTAATGATAAAGGCCAGGGAATACAAGAAAGTAAAAATACCATTTAGGATTTTCCCTGTTTTGAGAGTTTCTACTCGCCGTCTTACGATTTCTTTATCGGGCAGGTCGTAAACAATTTCCATGATGCCTTGGGTCAGGCGCTGCGTGTTTTTCTCAGCCGGTACCCGGATTGAAGTGGCTATCAGGAACATTAAAAATGGGTGAAAAACCACGTTAATAGAAAGGGGCAGTAGTCGAACATGATTTAAAAATACGGCCTCATAAGGCAACTCCAGGATAAAAGCCATGATGGTTTTGGTCAAAAAGATGTAGATAATACTGCGGATGACGCCGGTGGAAAGCTTGCGACTGGCTTGGGCATAGCGTTTGAAGCAGGCTTCATGGATAGCGCGCTCCAGTTCCTCGGCGTGGCTTAGAATATACTCCTCTTGGCCCGGGTGTTGATTGAGAACGTCTTTGAGTATAGTAAATAGCGGGGAGAATTTTTTGGCGTATCTGAAGAGTTTGTCAGACATGGAGTTGTTGATTTGCTGCTCTATTCTTGGGATTAAAGACAAGAAGCGCCGTGAAAAATCGGGCAGTTCAGCCCGGGTCATATAGCGCCATTCCGGCGCATAATAATAGATAAGGTGATATCGTAACATGGCTTGATCGGATTTAATCAGGGCGCGATGTATGGCGATGTAGATTTGGATATCGCGATCCTCGATGTTGGGTATTTCCTCGGTCAGCACCAGATTAGGGCGGATGACCTTGTACATGCATTCCACCAGGGCGTCGTCTTTTATGGAAGGAGTGAAGTACTGTTCCAGTTCATAGGCAGCTACGGAAATTATCCAGTTAAATATTTTGGTACGTTGCTGCGTTTCGGTTTGCTCGACGGCCAGATTGATAAGCGCGCCGTATTTATTGATTATTCCCTCAATTTCCGGGACGCGCGCTTCGGGGATATAGTTATTTTTTAAATAACCGGCCCTGATTAGCTCCTGGACTAAAGGTCTGGCAATATCACTGCCCCGTTCTTGACTCACGATTCTTCTCTTTAGCATTCTAGCAATGGCGTTTTTCCTTAAGAGATGTTCTTCCTGGTAGTCAACGGCGTTACGTATTTTTTCATAGACATAGGCCATTTTGCCGACAGTTTCATGTATTTTGATTTTTGGCTCATCCTTGCTTATGGGAGCTGCTTCAATGGCATTCTGGTCCACAAAAAGACCGGTCAATTCTCCAACAATTTTATTAATTTTATACTGATTATTCATAAGGATTGTATCTTAGCACACGGCGTCATTTTGTAAAATGAAATTTGTGACTTGTGTTGATGCGCTTAGGCTTCTATTATAGCTTTTTTAAGCGATTTTTTGAAGAGGAATTCAGCATTTGAATAATTGTTGTAAAGCATACTGTATTTTATTGGAGTGTCAGGGTTATGCACAGCTTGTCTGATTTTTGTGGGGATTTTATAATTAAGGCAGGATAAGAGAGGCACTTTATAAAATTCTGGAGGGTACCGAATGTCAACTGATGACGATGACAGTAGTAGGAAGAACAAACACCATATTTTGCCAAAAAGCCGAATTCGCGATCTACATGCTAACCACAAACTTAAAAGAGGCTGCGCCGTAAGCATCAGTATTGAGGAACATACGGCCTTCCACTGCATTTTTCATAATGGTTTTGCTTGGGATGCAGCCAAACTTTTGAAAGAGTGGGCCAAGCAGCTCAAGAACCCGCACGGGGGGAAGAAGGAGCCAGCACCTTTTTACGAAACATGGAAAGCTAAAAAGAGGGATTCGTTCCTATTATTGTTCGGTTTTGAACCAGCCAGGCTAGGCGATAATGGTAATCTAAAAAAAGCGCTAGCCGTTGTAAAAGACCGGAACCGTTTTTTCCCGCCGCCGCAGGTACTCAAAGAATATCGGCGCGCCATTCATGATGAATAAAGTACCAAGAAATTCTTGGTACTTTTTTTGCCGGAATTTTTTAAAACCAGCCGCTCTTTATCGGTTTTTTCCTCAAACTGGCCGTACCGTCTTTATCCACCACAAATTCGTAAGTTCGGCCTTTGATTTTCATTTCCAGTCGCTGCGGCTCATGCGTCTCGTGTGCTTTTTTCATCAGGGGGTAGAACTTTTCCATTTTCTCTCCGTAGCTGAAATAGTTCAGCATGCCGTCCTCATCCACGATGTCATCTTTGAAGTCTATGTCCATAGTTTTAAGATAATGATTAGGCGACTTTTGTATTATACCAAATTAGTTAGGTAGTTATAAAGTATTAAATAAAATTACGAAGTTGCCTTGGTTAGTAGGCCCGGCAGGAGGATTCCCAGGGCGATGAAATAAAATAGGCCGGAAATTAAAACGGGTTTTTCAGAGAATGGTTTTTTGAAAATAAAAAAAGGCATGGCTATTAAACCAATTAGGCCAAAGACCCACAGCCAGACTGAATTAAAAAAAATAGCTGGCAGCAGACTGGCGATCATAGTCAGAGCGGCTATCATAATTTTCCCCGCCCTGTCCCCGCAGAAGACCGGCAAAGTAGGCACGCCCCCCTGGCGATCGCCAGAGATGTCTTTTAAATCCTTGAACGGCGCGCTCAATAAAAGCTGAGCAAAAAGTATAAGAATGATTTTTTGCTGAGTTGGATTTAATGTGGACTGATGGTTAAAAAGAAAGAAACCAAAAAGAATAATGCAGCCCAGGGCCAGTCCTACGGCGATATTGCCCAGCAGAAAAATTTTTTTTAATCTGACAGGCGGCAGCGAATACAGGGCATAAAGCGTTTGAAAAGCCAGAATGAAAATAAAAGGCCCTGGTCCCAGCAATAAGCCGCCCACTAGGGCAAACAAAGCGCTGGCCAAGGCCAGGTAATACAGGTCACGGCGGCTTAATTTGCCCTGTACCAAAGGACGCTGGGGATTGGCCAACTGATCTAGTTTTTGATCAGAGAGATCATTGGTGGCGATGGCAAAGAAGCAGGCCGCCATGATGGTCGTGGCCGCCGCGGCCAAAGAAATAACATTGGGGAGAGCACCGAAGCTAATATTCTGACCGAAATTGGCAATAACCAGCCCCAGAGAAAAAAATGTCAGTATTTCCAACTGGCGCAGCCAGCGGCCATTCTTCAGCATCTCTTTTATTTTTTTGGCGTTTGCCTTAAAAGCCAGCAATAAGGCAAGCAGAGCGGACAAAACAAGGTAAAGCTGGGACATCAAAACGCTAAAACGCAATCCGAATTCGGAAAACTCATTTTCCGAGTTTAGACTCCATTGTGAAGCGATGAAAGAATTGTTATTCAACACTTCTTTTAGGGTGGTGATAATGTTTTGATGCGTTCCCAGCCAGGCGGAGTGGCCGCTGATCAGGATCAGGAGTGAAGGCATCACTGAAAAAATAAATATTATACAGTAGACAAGCAAGGCGCCCGCCAGTGCCCGCCAGAACCGTTTGGTTTTATGCCAGACGAATAAAAAACACATAATTAGTCCTGCCATCAGCTCCAAACGGATGCCTAAAGTAATGCCGCTGGATTGCAGTGGTCCGAAAAAAGTAAAAAAATCGACTAACAGTCCCCGGCCCCCGATAAAAATATAGGACATGGTCCAGCCGCGACCGAAAGTAAGTATCAAATCGATAACCGGCGCCAGGCACAGCATAGCCAGTCCCCAAACCGTCAGCCGGGCCAGGCGCCCGATCGGCTCCTTGGTGATGGAATACAGCATGATGATAATTATCAAGATGGTGCTCAGATAGGCCAAGGGATAGTGGAAGAAAAAAGAAATTTCGTCCGGCCACCGACCGTCGGGTCTGGGGCTGGAAATCGCTTCCAGGAAATTCCGCGCCAGAACTATTAAAACAAAAAGGCCGCCAAGCCCCGCTAGCGATTTTGGCGTCTGTTCAAGCTTTCGTTTCAAAGAATAAATTTTTTCCAACTTCATTATTATTGAATAAATTTATCTGAACCCAAGAAGATTCATATTTTAATTGTATCAGAAAGATTTACGTTTTGACATGCGGGCAGTCCTCGGGTGGCTTGACATTTTACGAGGTTTTTGTTAGGATGAGACTGCAAGTCTTTTAGGAGTTATCTAAGTAACATTAGAGAGCCCCCCACCTTTTATCTCGTTAATGGCGTATAAATTATTTTGATTTAGCAATCAATAAATAGCAGTAATTACTTTTGCCATTGAGGGAATAAAAGGTGGGGGACAAAAAGGTCTTCCTAACAAGATAGCGTCTTAATTAAGTAAGAACATTAAAATGGCAAAGAAGTTATACGTAGGAAGCCTATCCTATGGTGTTACTGATGATCAGCTGCGGGATTTCTTCGCACAAGCCGGGGCTGTTAGTTCAGCCCAGGTGGTCATGGATCGCATGACCGGCCGCTCACGCGGTTTCGGTTTTGTGGAAATGGCCAGTGACGAAGAGGCCCAACGAGCCGTAGAGACCCTGAATGGTCAGGAGCTTGATGGTCGGGCAATCGTAGTCAACGAAGCCCGTCCGATGAGCGATCGGCCTCGCCGCAGTGGCGGCGGTTTCGGTGGCGGCGGCGGTGGGCGTGGCGGTTTCAACCGCAATCGAAGCTACTAACAGTCGCAAGATTCCTAAAAGACTCTCAACGGAAGTTGAGGGTCTTTTTCGTAATATTAAAAAAAACCGCCAGCGGAGATTGTCTGGCGGGTTTGGATTTGGAGCGATAGTCACACTTGGTCGGTGACCGTAATATTTTTCATGAACGCATCGACAGCCAGGATTTTCACCTTTCTATTCACCGGACCCTCATCCGGGATAATCAGCGGGCAGTCAAAAAAATTGTCTTTCTCCGGATTAAAGGGCAGATTAAGGTTAGTATGAATAATTTCCCGGTCGTCCCTTTTTAGATAGACGGTCCATTGTGCTGTTTCCGTAAACAACTCCTCCCTTCCTTTAACAAAGATCCCTTTTGTTTTGGTTGATAAATACATAGGATAGTCCATTTTTTATTTTCTGTCAAGGGTATTTTTTGAAAAAGAGCCAATTTTCTTGAGTTATTCGCGAAGATCGGCCACAAAAACGTGTCGCCCGGGTCTATTTGTGTTATAATAATGGCACGCTTCAATGAAACATTTTTATGGAGTTTGAGAAACAGAAAATTTCAGACATAATCTTAATATCGCCGAGAGTCTTTGCCGATGGGCGCGGTTTTTTTATGGAGACATATAGCCAGAAAATTTTTAGGGAAAATGGGATTGACGTGAATTTTGTCCAGGACAACCATTCATTTTCCAAAAAAGGCGTGTTGCGCGGCCTGCATTTCCAAAAACCGCCCATGGCCCAAGACAAGCTAGCGCGGGTGATTAAAGGAGAGGTTTTTGATGTCGTGGTTGATCTGAGAAGACAGTCCCCCACGTTCGGCCAATGGCTAGGCCTGATTTTGTCAGAAGAAAACAGACAGATGTTATTTATTCCCAAAGGTTTTGCTCATGGATTTTTGACTTTGAGCGCCACGGCTGATTTTGAATATAAAGTAAGCAACTTGTATTCCCCGGAAAATGACAGCGGTCTGCTGTGGAACGACCCAGAGGTGGGCATTGATTGGCCGATAAAAAATCCGATTTTAAACGACAAAGACAAAAAACAGCCCCGACTTAAGGAATTGGGAGAAGTTTTCACGTAAGGAGATTATTATGCAAAAGCCGCCCCCTGCTAAGGAGACGGCTTTGGTTTTTATATTTTAACGAAAAGTTATCGCCAGTTGACCTTCAAACTCGAAACACCCATATCCAGGTCGATGTCGACTTTTTTTTCACTGGCGGAGTAGTTGTTAGACTCGTAGTGTTTGTCGTCGATTTTATTAAATTCAGGCAGGTCTTTGGATGACAGGCCGGCGTCAATATTTAGTTTGGCGCCCAGGGTTTTTGGCAGATTTAGAGTCAGTGAACTGGCTCCAGCATCGATACTTACGGCGCTGTTGGCGATTTTGTCTCCCAGCTCCAGATTCATGCTGGAGGCGCCGGTGTTTATTTCTACCGATTCGGCGGTCACATCTTTGAGATCCAGTTTCATATCCATGGCCCCTGAATTAACGATAATTTTAATCGGAAGATTATTGTCGAGCTCCAGCTCAAGGTCATTGATATGCCGGCCGAGATTCTTCCAATTGAAGCTTTCTTCCTCTAAAGTTACGGTTTGGGTGTCGCCATCTAGTACCGAAGTAATCGTCAAATCAGTGGAATTTGATTCAAACGTACCGTCAACCAATTTGTCAGAGCCACCTGTTAACGTCAGTTTGCCGGCTCCGGCTTTAACATTGAGTATCGCCGCCGTGGCTCCAGCTTCCAAGTTAATACTGATCGGTTCGGTGGTGGTGGAGGTACTGACGTTGCCGTTGCCAAAGATTAACAGGGCAACTATAGCCAAAAGTGCCAGGGTAACCAAAAGCCCAATGAGTCCTGAAAACCAACCGCGCCCGCTGATTATGGACAGACCGAAAATGATAATTAAAAGTGGCCAGAGTTTCCACCAGTCGAAGCTGAAATTTATATTGATCCAGCCCGTGGATTGTGCTAGGTAGACGACGCCGATGAAAATCAAAATGAGCCCAAAGGCAATCCGGCCAAAATTTATTTGGGCGCCACCGTTTTTATAATGGTGATGGTGTATCTCTTTGACGGTTTCCTTGGGCTTGGCTTCAGCTGTCTCCGCCTCTGGCTTTGAGTCCTCCGGGGAAGCTTGATTTTCAATCATAGGTTTTCACTTTTTAAAAATTAGAAAAAGTCCGGCAAGAATGATAATTATTGACCAAAAGAAGTGTCCGCTAAGCCAGGCCATAGGCAGCAGTTGTTTTAACAGTAGCACGACCCCGATCAAAATGAGGATGAAGGCAAAAATATTTTTTTTGTCCGCTAACCACGATGACGGCCGGGTTTCATTTTTAGAAATAACTTCGCTTTCGCCAGATGGCTCCACCGGCACGACTACCATCAGGATAATATAGATAATGATGGCCACGCCGTCGGCAAAAGTCAGGGCTACGAAAATCAGGCGGATAATCAGCGGATCGATTTTAAAATATTCAGCCAAGCCGCCGCAGACACCGCCGATAATACGGTTTTTCTTGGAGCGGTAAAGTTTTCTTACTTGATCCATATTTATTTGGTTAATAATAGTCCGATAAACACCACCAGCGTGATGATAACTAACCAGCCCAAGGTGTAGAATAGAAATTGCAACGCTTCTTTTTTATTGCCGTTTAAAAATAGGTAGATTGGCCGTCCTAGGACCAAAAGCCCGGTCACGGCCGCTGAAACGGTAAATAGCAACAACATGGCCACCGGCCCCCAAATTCCGGTCATGGAGCCGAACAGCTTTTCGCCGTTATTCATAAGCAGAGCCACCAGAACAACATAAATTAAAACGGCCAGAGCGTGTAGAAAACTCATTAATTTTGGTTGAATGATGGGCATATTTTTAGTTTAATATTGCTTCTTATGCAGTGTTTTATATTAGCAAAAAATAAGTGAATTGGAAAGCGGTCTTGAGGGTGTTATCGACTGATTATAACAATCAGAAAGATGCCTATAACGTTGGCCAGGAATGATATTAAAATAAAGCCTTTGACTGAAAGCTTTGTAAAACTAAGCAAGCCGGCAGCTAATTCGTCCGGTAGCGGAGAGGCAAGTACGATCAGGCCGATAATCAGGGAAAGCCAACTGGGAATTTTTCGGCGAGGATGTTCAAATTTTTCACGCAGCGCGGCAAAAAAGCCATGATGCGTCTGGTTGCGGATGACAGCGAAGACCGTCAGGTCATAAACTGCCGAACCTAAGCCCGCGACTAAAGCGGTGGCTACGGCACTGGCGCTATGAGAATTGGCAAAAATCGCCGTGGCCGTGGACGAAGTGAAGGAGAAAGCATAAAGTATTCCGGACAAAAAAGAACCAGGCAGTCCCAGCTGGCCGAGTTTGGATACGAATTGCTTAACCGCAGGAAATTGCAGAGCCACTATTGTTAAAGCCAGGCCAGCAAGAAAAACATATAAAGAAAACATCATTCTGCGACGGGACGGTTGGACGACTTCCATATTTTTGGATTATGATTTCAACTGCTTATACTATAACTGTATCGTTTCATTGGGGAAAATTCAAGATACTCAGCATTTTCCAGTCAACCATAACTTCATTATTTACCCTTGACAATCAGTTATAATTGCGTTATACTCTTTCGTTATAAAGGCAAAAAATAAAAAAAGGAGCTCTTTTTAATGCCTAAACGGAAACTTTTGTGTTTTACGGTGATGGCCGGCGCTGGGTATTACCGTTATGGCGGGCGGATTCATACGGTTCATGCCGCCAGTGCCGCGCACGCCTGGCGGCTCTTGAAGAAGAATAAGCACTTCAAGGTGAAACGTAGCATGTACCTAGTTGAAAACCGCAAATGCGACTCGCAATCAGGGCAGCCCTGCTACTACCATTTGGTGGCGCAACCGGATTACGGCATTACGCCGGAGAGGGAAATACATCCCAACAGCCCCGAAGCCCAGGACAGCAGTGCTTCGGCAGCTACAATCCGCATTTCATCCCGCCGCCAAAAGATTATTGACACCATGCATAAGCGAAGGAAAGATTTGTATGGCTAAGACGTCCAAAAAAGGGCGTCTTTTTTTATCTGTTTTATTCGGTGGTTGTGTAGTCGATCTCCATAAAGGAAATGGAAGGCGTTTGGTTAGAATCACTGGTGGTCAGTTGCGCCTGCCAGCGCAGATCCGCGCCGTGGCCACTGAAACTGACTTGCTGGTTAGGCGTAGCCGCCTGCCAAGTTTGTCCGCCATCCCGGCTGACCTGGTAGGAAATGGCGGTGCCAGCCGGCGTTTCCTGCGTCGGCTTCAGGGTTACGGCAGTAACGGGGCTGTTGCCGTCATTGACCTTTTCCGAAGTATAGATGCGTTTTGGTTCATAATGGAAGGTCAGAATTTCCAGCTCGCTATCGCCGCCGATGAACACCTGGTTGCCGTAAGTGGTGCCGGAGTAAACGTACATGGCAAAGTATCCGGACAGATCACGGTATTTTCCGTTCAAAACGACATTGACTACTGGATCAATATAGCCCGTGATGGCGTAG